>ENA-OREN01000046-OREN01000046.1-marine-metagenome-genome-assembly--contig:-NODE-46-length-162971-cov-5.641890_pt1 | contig 162971 bp, 155 predicted proteins | sample MGYA00248624_ERZ508555 | MGnify/ENA primary metagenome ERZ508555 (study PRJEB26222, sample SAMN06267773) | marine metagenome | isolation source: Saanich Inlet, British Columbia, Canada | place... | reverse complement strand
CGAAAGCTTCTCGAAAAAAATCCCTTACCTTTAAAAAAACAGGCTGAAAAAAATTTGTCATGCAGGAATTACTTTTCCGGGATTCATCAGATTATGTGGATCAAAAGCGTGTTTAATCTGACGCATCAAGTCCAGAGAATCACCGTGCTCTGCTTCCATATATTTTAATTTTCCGGAACCGATTCCGTGTTCTCCGGTGCAGGTTCCTCCCATGCGTAAAGCACGCTCCACCAGCCGATCGTTCAAAGGTTGATAGCGCTTCAATTCCTCCTCTTCGTTTTCCGGATCGATCAAAAAAAGCAGGTGAAAATTACCGTCACCAACATGTCCCACGAGCGGTACGAAAAGTCCGCACTCATCGATGTCCTGACGTGTTTCTAAAATACAATCCGCCAGCCGCGAAATCGGCACGCAGACATCGGTTGCCCAGAACTTGCTGCCCGGGCGCAACGCGGCCGCGGCATAGGCCGCGTTATGGCGGGCATGCCACAACTTGGTGCGTTCTTCTTCGTTGGTGGTCCAACTGAACCCGCCACCGCCGTGATCGGTGGCAACCTCTTGCACCATTTCGGCTTGTTCTTTGACGCCGGCCTCCGTGCCGTGAAATTCCAGCCACAGGGTTGGTTTGACGGGGTGGTCCATATCGAAGTGCCGATTGGTGGCGTCGATCTGCACTTCGTCGGCAAATTCGATGCGCGCCACTGGAATACCGAGTTGGATCGTTTGGATGACTGCGTCGACCGCGCCTTGCACGGTATCGAAATAACAGCTGGCGGCCGAGATCGCTTCGGGAATGCCGTAGAGGCGCACGCTGACTTCGGTGATCACCCCTAAGGTGCCTTCGGAACCGACGAACAGGCGCGTCAGATCGTATCCGGCGGAGGACTTGCGGGCGCGGCGCGCGGTTTTGACGACGCGACCATCGGCCATGACGACGGTGAGGCCGAGGACGTTCTCGCGCATGGTGCCGTAGCGCACGGCGTTGGTGCCCGAAGCCCTGGTTCCGGTCATGCCGCCGATGGAGGCATCGGCGCCGGGATCAATGGGAAAGAACAATCCCGTGTCGCGCAGGTAATCGTTCAACTGTTTGCGCCGTACGCCGGGCTGCACCGTGCAATCCAGATCTTCGGCGTGAACCTCCAACACTTCGTTCATGCCGCCTACATCGACGCAGATGCCCCCCCGTGTCGCCTGAATATGCCCTTCGACCGAGGTGCCGGCGCCGTACGGGATGATCGGGGTGCCGGCGGCATGGCAGATTTTCACAATCGCCGACACCTCCTCGGTCGATTGCGCAAAGGCCACCGCATCGGGCGCCTCGGTCGGGTGCCAGCTTTCGTCACGGCCATGGGCATCGCGCACCGCATCGGCGGTCGAAAGGCGCTCGCCCAACAATGCCCGCAGTTCTTCGATCACGCCCAAGGTTGCCTCACTGCTTGCCAAGCTCATGGCCTTACCCTTCCAGAATAGTCATTGCGATTTGACGGCCAGTATACATTAGCTAGAGTATTTGCAACATTTGTCGAAGCGTAGCGCGTTTCACCTACCATGGAGTGCCTGAGTCTTGGAAATCGCAGAATTACCGCCGAAAGTCACCGGACCATCCGCCTGGTATGGTCCGGACCAGGCCGCCGCCAACGATTGGCTGGTCACCTTGAACGATGCGCAGGTCGCCGAGATGGAAGCCCAGGCAGGCGCATACCTTGAAGCGGGCGGCGACATTGCCGCCATGACCAAGGCTGATTTCCCCCTGCCCGAGAGCATGCCGGTGATCGCCGGGGCGGTGCATGAATGCCTGCATGGGCGCGGCTTCGTGGCGCTGCGGGGGCTGCCCTCGCATGCCGATGACATCGCGATGGCGGCGGCGTTGTTCTATGGCATCGGCACACACATGGGCAAAGCCCGCTCGCAGAACGGCAAGGGCCATATTCTGGGCCATGTCTGCGACCTGGGCCTCTCCACCACCGATGCCTCGGTGCGCATTTACCAAACCACGGAGCGGCAGAATTATCACACTGATTCTTGCGATATTGTCGGCTTGATGTGTCTGCGCGGCGCCAAGTCGGGCGGGCAGTCCGGCCTGGTCAGTTCCATGACAATCTACAACGAAATGCGTCAACGCCGCCCCGATCTGGCCAAGCTGTTGTTCGAGCCCATGGCGACCGATCGGCGTGGCGAGGTCACCGCGGACGGTCGGGAATATTTTGAAATTCCCGTATTCAATGCCTATGCAGGCCATCTTTCCGCGCTCTATGCACCGCACTATGTCCGCTCGGCGCAACGCCTGGAAGGCGTGCCCCAGCTCAGCGATGCCCAGAATGAAGCTCTGGACATGTTCGACGCTCTGGCTGACGACCCGGCCTTAAATCTGGAATTCCCATTGCAGCCGGGCGATTTGCTGTTTGTTCACAATCATACCCTGCTGCATGACCGCACCGCCTATGAGGAATGGGGCGATCTGGCCCGCCGCCGCCATCTGTTGCGGCTATGGCTGGCTATTCCCGGCGCCCGGCCTTTGCCGGAGGTTTATGCGCAACGCTACGGCAGCATCGAAATCGGCAATCGCGGCGGCATCATTGTCGCCGACACCGAACTCAACGCACCGTTGGAGCCAGTATAAGAAGACAGCTGTTGAAAATAAAACGGCCCGCCAGCCACTTGAGAGGGTGAGGCTGACGGGCCGAAAGTTAGTCTCGCCTATAGAGGTTTCTGGGCCATGAAGGCGTAACCGAAAACCTCGAACCGGCGCGCATTGGTTTCACCCCCCGCGCCGCCAAATGTATCCACGGGCGGGCCCATCTGCCCGTTCTTGAAGCCCGTATCCAACATCATCTTCTGCCAGCCTGCACACGGCATGCCACCAGCGATTCAAGCAGTCCACAAATCAATATTGTTGACGGCCGCCTCTGGCACCGGCCGGCCATTGGCGATATCAGCGAACTGCAGCACGCCGCCTGGCCGCAGGACGCGCCAAATCTCGGCAAACACCTGCTGTTTGTCGGAACAAAGGTTAATCACGCCATTGGCGATGACCACATCCGCCTGGCCGTCTTCCACCGGCAGCTCTTCCAGCAGGCCTTCGCGGAATTCAACCTGTGCCAGATCCATCACCTGGGCCGTAGCGCGCGACTTGGCCAGCATTTCCGGCGTCATATCGATCCCGATGACATGACCTTCGGCGCCAACCTGCTGGGCCGCGATGAAACAGTCAAAACCGGCACCGGAACCAAGGTCGACGACACGCTCGCCGGCCTGCAATGGGCGCAGTGAAAATGGATTGCCGACGCCCGCGAAAGATTCGACCGCGGCATCAGGCATGGCGCCAACAACCGCATTGTCATAGCCCAGGCGCTTCGCCAGCGGACGGCCCGTATGGAAATGAAACTCTCCATGCGGGTCGAGCGCGACATCCCGGTACTTATCCTTCACATCTTCCCTTAGGGCGTCGGCATCGACAAGTATGTCAGTGCTCATTTGTTTTTTCCCTTTTAAACCGGGCAGTGTATTGCCCGCGATGACGCAATATCGCACCGGCCCATTGTGCCATCGTCAGGCAGAAGGCTTTTGAACGTTAATAAACTGTGAGATATTGCCTGCAACGGCCCGTGCAATGCTGCAATGACAGGAATCATGAAGACACTATCCATTAAAGTATTTGGGCGTTTGACGGTGTCGGACGAAAGCGGCGAAATTCTGGCTGTAACCGGCAAAAAGCGCCAGGCTTTGCTGGTTTATCTGTGTCTCAACCAGGGGCGCTCTTCCAGCCGGGAGGATCTGATGGCGCTGCTGTGGGGCGAGCGGTTCGAAGATCAGGCCCGACAAAGCCTGCGCGAATGCATCTCCCGGCTGCGAAAAACCTTGGGCGGTGATGACGGCCCCCTGCGGGCGGATCGCAACCATGTCTGGTTGCAGCGGGAGGCCGTGCAAGTCGATGCCCAGACGTTGTCCCAACTGGCCCATTTGGCGGCGGCGGAGATGCCGGTGCAGCCGGCCCAACTGGTGGCGACGGCGGGGCTGTATGGCGGCCCTTTGTTGGCGGACATGAAGGCGCAGAACGGCACCTTCGATGAATGGCTGCGGGCGGAACGGATCCGTTATAACGAGGCCGCGGTTGGTGTCCTGGACCGTCTGGCCAACATGACCTTGAGTGCGAGTGACATCAATGCCGCCATTCAATTGGCGCATCGGACATTGGCCTTTGATTCTTTGAACGAGCGTGCGCACCTGGCCTTGATGCAGGTGCATCTTCAGGCGGGCGAGCCGGGTGCTGCCATACAGCAATACCGTGCCTGCGCGAAAATATTGCGCGACGAGTTGCAGGTCGACCCGGGCGCGCGCATCAAGGCCCTGTACGAGCAGATCAATTCGTCTGGCGCCAAGGCTGATGTGGCGGCCGTCGCAGGCCCGCCGGCTGATCCGGTGCCAAGAGCCGCCGCCATGATCAACGCCCTACCGGGGCAGGCCCACAAACCCCGGATCACCGTGCGCCCTTTTGCCTCTCTCAGCGTGGAGCCGGATCAGGAGTTTTTTGCTTCCGGCATCACGGCGGATATTGTTGCCGCTTTGGCGCGGAACCGCTGGCTTTCCGTGATTGCCCATCACGCCTCGACGGATTTTGAAGCGGCCGCCTCCCGGCGCGAGGGTGAATACGGCCGCCTTGCCGTGGATTATCTGGTAGAGGGCAGCATCCGCAAGGCTGGTGAGAGAGTTCGCATCACGGCGCAATTGCTGGATGCGGCTAGCCGGGAACATATCTGGTCGGAGCGCTATGACCGCGGGCTGGCGGATATTTTCGCGGTGCAGGACGAGATTACCGAAACCATCGCCGCACGTATCGAACCGGTAGTCGGCGCCGAGGAACGCAGCCGCGTGATGCGCCGGTCAACCGAAAACCTTGATGCCTGGAGCTGCTATCACCTCGGCCTCGCCAGCTTTTATAAATTTACCGCAGACGACAATCTGGAGGCCCAGACGCAGTTTTTGCGTTGCATCGAACTGGATCCGGAATTTGGCGCGGCTTACGCCTGGTGGTCCTATGCCCGGGTTCTCTCTATGGTCTACTTTGATACCGAACCCAGCGCCGCGGCGTTGGATGCCGCCCTGACCGCCGCGCGCAAGGCCGTTGCGATCGACGAGCAAAACGCCGTCTCCCATATGATGCTGGGCCGGGTGCATCTGGCGCGTTGTGAATATGACGAGGCCCTGGCCCATCTGACGACGGCACTGGAGCGTAATCCGGGCCTCGCCATGGCCCATTGCGGCCTGGGTGATAGCCTGGCGTATGAAGGCCGGTTGCAAGCCTCCATTGAACAATTCGAACGGGCCATCCAACTCAGTCCCAATGACCCGCAGCTATGGGCTTTTTATACCTACCGCTCCCTGGCGCATTTTTTTGCCGAGGACTACGAGCAAACCGTTCAGTGGGCGGAAAAGGCGATCCGCCTGCCAAACTGCCAGTATTGGGCCTATGCGCACCGGACCGCCGCGTTGGGACAGCTGGGCCGTTCGGATGATTGTGCGGCCGCGGTAACGTCGCTGCTGAAGCTGCAGCCGGAATTTTCCCGTCGCTATGCCAAGGCGAAATTGTTTTACATCAAGAGTTCGGAGCAATTGGCTCTATACCTGGATGGATTGGCTAGAGCAGGCGTGCCGGAGTAGGCGGCCTCAGCGATAGATAAAGGCCGTGTTGCATATGCCTCGTCGCGTCAATTTAACGATGGAGGCCTCTTTGGCATGAAGTCTGAGCACCTGTGCAGCCAGCGTCTCAATAATCGGAAGATCATGTTTTTCGGCATTTCTTTAGAATTATTACATATTGTAACACTGGAATATGAAATATAACGAAATGGATAGAAACTTGAAATATATATAAAATAATTCTAATAAATATAGTAATAATAAAAATATATATACTAAAAAACTGTCTAGTTACTGCGCAAAAGAATATTAATAATATGTACGGTAACATCTACTGGATAATATTTTCACACTATTCCAAATTTTTTACTATACAGATATTATATACTCAAGGCAGAGTTGATTTTTTCACAAATTAACAAATTCGCAAACTATTCACGGTAGATTTCACCTCAATGGGGGCACATCTGGGGACTGTATCCGCTCGCGCGGCGCCCGTTGAGTTTGGGGAATTTCTTAATGAACAGGGACAATCACATCACCGGGGCTGAGCGGTTTTTCGAGGATCACGAACTGATCGTCAGTAAGACCGACCTCAAGGGTCGCATCACCTATGCCAATGATGTCTTTTTGCGTTTAGCCGGGTATTCGGAAAAAGAAGTCCTGGGGCAACCTCACAGTATAATCCGGCATCCTGATATGCCGCGCTCGGTCTTCAAGTTGCTGTGGGATACTATCCAAGGCGGCAGTGAGATTTTCGCCTATGTCATAAACCGCTCTAACGGCGGCGACTATTACTGGGTCCTGGCACATGTCACGCCCAGCAAAGATAGCAGTGGCAATACCATTGGCTATCACTCCAATCGCAGGGTGCCCAACCGGGACATCCTGACCAAGCATATTATCCCCCTCTACCAATCGTTGCTTGCGGAAGAGCAGAAGCACCCGAACGCGAAGGACGGCATGCTGGCATCTTTCGATATGGTCAGCACACTGCTGAGCGACCAGGGTGTCGCTTATGATCAGTTCATCGCGACCCTTTAGACAAAAATCCCAGAGCGACAAGCCTTGGCGGGCGACATGGTTGGCCCGCGAATTGGAGAAGGACACTAAATGTTCATAGATAGAATAACCGGCACTCAATCCGGCGCGATCAAGAAAGCCCTCGTGGTCTGCAACGCCGTGGCGGAAGGCGATTTCGAGGCCCGTATTACGGAGCTGGACGAGCACCCCGCCTTCAGGGAGGTGTTCCTTGCCCTCAACCGGATGATTGACCGGACGGATGCCTATATTCGGGAATCCGAGGCATCCTTGGAATATGTCTCGGGCAACAAATATTTCCGCCGTATCCAGGAAAAGGGCATGCCCGGCGCCTTTGGCTCCGCCAGCCGGACGATCAATGCCGCAACGGAGGCCATTGAACAACGGGCCAAAGCCTTTGCCGGTGTGATAACCGAATTCGACGAGGCCATGCAGGGTTCCATCCATCAGGTCGCATCCGCATCGACGAAACTCGAGGCATCGGCCAAGTCCATGGATGCGAATGCCGAACGAACAAGCGAGCAGGCCACGGCGGTGGCGGCGGCGGCTGAACAAGCTGCCACCAACGTACAGACCGTCGCCACGGCGGCCGAAGAGTTGACCGCCTCGGTTGGTGAAATCAGCCGCCAGGTCTCACGCTCCTCCGAGATGGCCGGCAATGCAGTCATCGAAGCGAAGAATGCACAGACGCAAATTGACGGCTTGTCTTCAGCCTCGGAAAAAATTGGCGACGTGGTCGAACTGATTACCGGTATCGCGGGCCAAACCAATCTACTTGCCCTGAACGCCACGATCGAGGCAGCGCGTGCCGGCGAGGCCGGCAAGGGTTTCGCCGTGGTCGCATCCGAGGTGAAGAACCTGGCCAGCCAGACGGCCAAGGCAACCGAGGAAATCAGCGGCCAAATCGAAAGTATACAATCCGCGACTTCCGATACGGTTCGCGCCATTCAGAGTATCACGGAGGCCATTGACGAGATGAGCGAGGTCGCCGGCACCATTTCCGCCGCCGTGGACGAGCAAGGCACGGCGTCGCAGGAAATTGCCAGAAACGTTGATCAGGCGGCGGCCGGCACCGGCGAGGTGACCGAAAATATTCACAAAGTCTCCGAAGGCGCCGGCGAAACCGGCAGCGCCGCCGGACAAATCCTGGACGCCGCCGGCGCGCTATCCCAGCAATCGACGAATTTGAGTGACGACGTGAATCATTTCCTGGCCGAAGTCCGAAAGGTCGTCTAGCTGTCTCGCGCCGAGGCGACCGCGCCGGAAACCCCGGTCAGGGCACCCGGGGCCAGTTCACAGGCTTGAAAACGGCCATCGTCCACTGCTTTGGGCAGCGATAGACCGTGGGTCAGCTCCGCTGAAAAGCCAAACGGCTGGTAATATTCCGGCGAGCCGATCACCAGCACCGCTTGATGGCCAAGGGCCTTGGCCCGCGCCAGGCTGTGGCGGAGCAGTATTCCGCCGAAGCCCTGGCCCCGCCATGCCTGTCCTACTGCAAGGGGACCCAACAGCAGGGATTTATGCTTGCCTTCGATCAATACCGGCCAATAGCGGATCGAGGCGCAGAGAAAGCTGGCACCGCGCATGACGAAGCACAATTCCGGCAGGGCCGAGGTATCGTTGCGCAGACAATAGGCGGTTAATTGAAGCCGGGTGGATCCGAATGATTGATCCAGCAGTTTTTCAATCGCGGGACCGTCGGCGGGCTTTTCGAGGCTGACTTGAAACATTTTAAGAGCTTCCGGATTGGCGGGCGCCTAGCGGGGCGCCTGGTATTTCAAATGACGCCGGTCCGGATTACCGCCGCCACCAGGCTCTAGCTGAGCCGAAGCGACGCGCGGCTGATCCCGCCGGCGCCCAGGTTATCTTGAGGGCGTCGGATGGAACGTCGTCGTCGTCGCGGCTGTTGCAGCGCGGCGACGGAAATAGTCCGCCAAATCCACTTTGTCATGGGCTTGCTATAGCAGGGCGGGCGCGACAATGCTAGCGTCAGGTCCAGAAACGCAACAAATCACATTTGACTCAAAACGAGGCGGAGGACGCAACATGGGACTGATGGATGGCAAGGTAGCCCTGGTAACCGGTTCGGGGCGTGGCATTGGCCGTGCCGTGGCAATGGATCTGGCGGCGGCGGGCGCCAAGGTAGTGGTCAATGATTTTGGGGCTGGCCTGCATGGCGAGGCAACCGATCAAACCCCGGCGGATGAAGTGGTGGCCGAGATCAAGGCAGCCGGCGGCGAGGCGGTCGCGAACCAAGGTTCGGTGGCTGAAGCGGCGGACGCGGCGCGGATGGTACAGGAAGCCATCGACAGTTTTGGCCAGATCGACGCGGTGGTTAATGTGGCGGGCATCCTGCGCGATGCCTATTTCCACAAAATGACCGATGAGGAATGGAAAGCCGTCATCGATGTGCATCTGAACGGCACCTACAACGTCTCCCGCGCCGCCATGGAGCATTTTCGGCCCCAGAAATCAGGCGCTTTCGTGCATTTCACCTCGACCTCCGGTCTGGTGGGCAATGCCGGTCAGGCCAATTATGCCGCCGCCAAGATGGGTATCGTGGGCCTCTCGCGGGTGATTGCCATGGAAGGGGCGCGGGCCAACGTTCGCTCCAACTGTATCTCGCCCTTTGCCTGGACCCGTATGATCGAGGCTATTCCCGTGACCTCGGACGAAATGGCCGAGGCCTTTGACAAATTCCGCCAAAACGCCTCGGCCGGGCATATCGCGCCGGTGGCGACATATCTGTGCAGCGAGGCGGCCAAGGATGTCACGGGCAATATTTTCGGCGTGCGCGGCAACGAGATCTATCTGATGAGCCAGCCCCGTCCCATCCGCACCCTGCACAAGGGCGACGGCTGGACGCCCGAGGATCTGGCCGCCACTTTGGAGCCGGCCCTGCGCCAGGATCTGTATGGCCTGGAAGGCAGCGGTGAATATTACGCCTGGGATCCGATTTAGACCTAATAACAGAGGAACTTTGCAGTATGTATTTCGACCCCAAGGACGGCATGAAGCCGCCCCCGTTCAAGCACACGGTCTATAACGCCCTGGTGGTACCCCGGCCCATTGGCTGGATCTCCACCGTCGATACGAATGGCGTTATCAATCTCGCACCCTACAGCTTTTTCAATGCGCTGTGCGGCGATCCGCCCTGCGTTATGTATTGTCCGAACGGCTATAAGACCGGTACCACCGAGCCCAAAGATTCCCTGACCAATGTGCGTGATACCGGCGAGTTCGTCTTCAACATGGTGACCATGGAGCTGTTGGAGCCCATGAACGCCACCTCGATCCATGCACCCGCCAGTTACGATGAAATGGCGGAAGCCGGGTTGCAGGCCGCACCTTGTGAACAGGTCAAGCCGCCGCGGGTGGCAAATTCACCCATCGCCCTGGAATGCAAGGTACTGCATATCATCGATCTGCCTGAGACCCGGACCGGCGTGCCCAATACCACGGTGATCGGGCAGGTCGTGGGTATTCATATCGATGATGATGTGATTGTCGACGGCAAGATCGATTCCGCTAAGGTTCAGCCCCTGGCCCGTCTGGGCTATCTGGACTATGCGGCGATCACGCCGGACAGCATATTCGCCGTACCCCGGCCGGACTAGGCTAAGACATGGCAGGCGGCAGCCACGATTATCTGGACGATCAGCGCAATGCATCAATCCTGATTTCCATCAATGGGGAATTATTTTCCCGTGACGATGCCAAGGTCTCGGTCTTCGATTCCGGCTTTATGCTGGGCGATGGGGTGTGGGAAGGCATTCGCCTGCACAAGGGCCGCCTGCTGTTTCTCGAGGCCCACATGGAACGCCTGTATGAGGGCGCCAAGGCCATCGATATGGATATTGGCCTGAGCCCGGAGCAGATGGTGACCCGGATCGACGAGGTGCTGGCCGGCAATTCCATGGATACGGATGTCCATATCCGCCTGATGGTGACCCGCGGCATCAAGTCCACACCCTATCAGCACCCAAAGGTCACCATCACACCGCCGACCGTGGTAATTATCCCGGAATATAAGGTGGCGGTAGAAGGCCCTGGGTTGAAGCTGGCCACGGTGCACGTGCGCCGGGGCGCCCCGGACGTACAGGACCCGGCCCTGAACACCCACAGCAAACTGAATTGCATCACTGCCTGCATCCAGGCCGACAAGATGGGCGCGGACGAGGCCCTGATGCTGGATCCGCATGGTTTTGTCGCGACCTGCAATTCGACGCATTTTTTTATTGTCCGCAAGGGCGAGGTCTGGACATCATCGGGGCGCTATTGCCTGGCCGGCATCACCCGCGCCAATATTCTGCAGCTGGCGCGGGGCAATGCCATTCCCGCTCTGGAAAAGGACTTCAGCCTGAAAGATGTCTATAACGCGGACGAGGCCTTTGTCACCGGTACCTTTGCGGGTCTGATCCCGGTGCACGAGATCGACGGCCGGGTGATCGGTAGCGATACCGGCCCGGTTACGGCCCGGCTGCAGGCTCTGTACCGGGATCTGTGCGAGAGGGAAGCGGGCGCATGACGCAAGGGGCGGTGCGCATCGCCATGTGGTCGGGCCCACGCAATATTTCCACCGCCATGATGCGGGCCTTTGAAAACCGGGCCGATGCGGTGGTTTGGGACGAGCCGTTCTATGCCCACTACCTGGCGGCAACGGGCCTGGACCACGCACTGGCGGCGGAGATTATCGCGGCTTACGAGAACGATTGGCAAAAGGTCGCCGACAAAGCCATTGGGCCGGTGCCCGATGGCGCGGCGGTGTTTTACCAAAAACACATGACCCACCATCTGTTGCCCCATATGGCCATGGACTGGCTGGATGGCCTAACGAACGCATTTCTGATCCGCGATCCGGCGCGGGTTCTGGCCTCGTATATCGAAAAGCGGGCCGAGGTAACATTGGAAGACCTGGGCCTGCCACAGCAACAACGGCTGTTTGAATGGGCCCATCAACGTACCGGCGAGGTTCCACTGGTGTTGGAATCCGATGATGTCCTGGCCAATCCCGAGGCTATGTTGCGGGCCTTGTGCCGGCGTGCCGGCATTGCCTTTGATCCTGCCATGCTATCCTGGCCGGCGGGGCGGCGCGACAGCGATGGGCTGTGGGCGGCGCATTGGTATGGCGCGGTGGAAAAATCAACCGGCTTCATGGCGCCAGGCGAAGCCACCCGGCCGGTTCCGGCGCATTTGCAAGACCTCTTGGCCGCCGCGCAGCCGTACTATCAGGCTTTGCGTCCCCACCGCCTGGTCCCGGACTAGACTTGGTCGATATGCGGATTTTGCTCCTGATATTTTTGCTGCTGGTGACCGCCCCCGCAGTCGCGGGCGGGCCCAGGGTCGTGGTTACCCTGAAACCGGCGCATAGTCTTATCGCTGGCGTGATGGCGGGTCTTGGCGAACCGCATTTGCTGCTGTCCAGCGGCGCCGATCCCCATAGCCACGCCCTGCGCCCGTCCGAGGCGCGCGCCCTGGCCGGTGCCGGCGTGGTGTTTTGGATCGGCCCGGCCTTGGAGGGCTATTTGCAAAAACCCCTGGCCACTCTGGCGGGCGGCGCCAAGACCGTCGCCTTGTCGAATGCACCGGGCCTGCGCTTGCTGCCGGCGCGCGAGGGCGGCATCTGGTCCGGGCACCAGGATCATGGGGAACAAAGCCATGATCCCCACATTTGGCTCGACCCGCGCAATGCTCAGGCAATGGTGCGCGCCGCCGTTGCCGCTCTGAGTGATCTCGATCCCGGTCATGGCGCGGAATATCGCCGCAATGGCGATCGGATCATCGCCGAACTGCGGGCCTTGGAGTTGGAAATTCACCGGCTTCTCGCACCTGTCCGGCCCTTGCCCTATCTGGTGCTGCATGATGCCTATCAGTATTTCGAAGCCCGTTTCGGCACCAATGTCCAGGGGGCCATCGCCATCGCGCCGGACCGTAAACCAGGTGCCCGGCGCATCGCGGCCATTCGCAAGCGCCTTGCAAAAGGCAAGATACGCTGCCTGTTTCGCGAGGCGCGGTTTCCGGCCAAACTAGTGGACACCCTGGCCGATGGATTGGCTGTCCGTGTCGCCAATCTGGATGCCGTGGGCGTCGCCATCCCGCCCGGCCCGGATGCTTATGGCCAATTGCTGCGGCAGCTGGCAGGCAGCATCGAGAATTGCCTGAGTTACAGTATTGGCCCCTAAAACAATATCGGCCCTTGAGGAGTGAAGATTGTGTCCGAGCAGGATCTTATTTTAACGCGGCGGGAAGACGGCATTGGCTTCCTGACCTTCAACCGTCCCAACAAGCTGAACGCTTTCAACAACGAGTTGATGCAGGCCAGCATCGCCGCAATGGATGATTTCGCCCAGGATGATGATGTTCACGTGGTCATTGTCAGTGGCGCGGGGCGTACGTTTTCGGCCGGCTTTGACCTGATGGCATCGGGCGAGCGGAAACTGGACAGCATCGACAAGGTGCGGGCCCAGATGGGGCTGCAATTCGATTTTATCATCAAGTTCTGGGACTGTCCCAAGCCGACCATTGCCGCCGTACACGGTTATTGCCTGGCCGGCGCCTTCGAGGCCTCGTTGGCCTGTGACATTACCATTGCCACGGAAAGCGCGATATTTGGTGAACCGGAGGTGCGCTTCGGCACCGGCGCCGTGGCCATGCTGTTGCCCTGGATAACCGGCCCGAAACAGGCCAAGGAACTGATGCTGACCGGCGAGGACCGTCTATCTGCGTCCGATGCCCTGCGTATGGGGCTGGTCAACCGCTTGGTGGCAGAAGACGATTTGCAGGCGCAGGCCCGCGCCATGGCGATCAAGATTGCGCGTTCGGCTTCGGTCTCGGTGCGGCTTTCCAAGCAGGCGATCAACCGCAGTTATGAAATCATGGGTATGCGCCAGGCGCTGTTGAGCGGCCTGGATCTCGATGTGGAGATCAACTCCACGCCGTCATGGGAAAAGCAAGAGTTCGCCCGCATTCGCAAGGAGCAAGGTGTCAACGCCGCCATCGCCTGGCGCGATGCCCGCTTCGCCGATGGCGCTTGAGCCTCCTTACAGACTGTAGCGCACGTTCAACGTAATGGCGGTGGCGGAGACATCTTCGTCGGCGGTGCCGATATAGCGGGCGTCCAGGCCCAAACTCCAGCTGCGGTCGTATTCATAAGTGACACCAATGATGGCTTGATAAGCGAATTCCGTGGCATCCTTGGCTGCGGCCGTGACGCCGCCAATGGTCGCGGCGGTGCTTTCTATTTGCGCGATGCCAAGGCCGCCGCCAACGTACGGCACGAAGGACGAGCCCAGGTGCACGTCGTAGTAGACATTGGCCATGCCCGTGGCCATTTTCAGATCGCCGGTTGGCATGCTTGTCGCGCCGCCGGCCGTGCCCTGGTCATATTCGGCCATGCGATAGGCAAGTTCCCCTTCTATGCGGAAGTCCCGGCCCAGATAGGTGCCCAGGGCGCCATGCATGGTGAAGCCCGGATCAAATTCAATACTGTACGAGGCGCCGGCGGTGCTGCCGTCCAGATCGCTTTGCAAATGCAAGCCGCCGCCGGCGGCGATATAGAAGCGGCTGAACCAGTCGCCGGCCACGATGTCGCCAAAGGGCCGGTAGGGTGCCGAACCGCTGGCACTGGCTTGTGCCACGGGTGGTGGTGGTGGGGTGTAGCGCAAAGTGGGCGAGGGCGGAGCGATGGGACGCATGGCTGGTGCAGGCGCCATGGTGCCTGGCGCGCGGTTATAGCTGGGGACGGCGAAGGGATGGGCTTCGTTGATCATCGAACTCATGTCGTACATGCCGCCCTTGCTGCCGGCATTCGCCGAGGCCGCCGCCAGCAAAATGATCAAGCCCGTGCCGAGTCCCGTATCAAGCCATCTGTGCCTCGAAAACATTGCCGTCTCCTCCCGCAGAATCATGTGCAGAGAGAATAGCCCTTCACTGGCCCGCGTGCAGCCTGAATCCGAACGGCGATCCAACTAATGTTGAATCGCCGTACTGGTTGTTCTGCGGTTAATTCCAGAAGAAAGGCTTGCGGGCTTCCGCCTTGGCCTGGCTGCGTGAAATCCCCATGTCGTTGAGGGCATGTTGACCCAGCTCCCCCAGGCGCTGGCGCTGCTCGGCCCGAACCTGCCATTGATAGAACGTTCTGGCGACATTCATCAGCATAACTCCAAGGTCAATTTCTCTAATCGTAATCGGTAAGGCCCGTATCATGGCAATGCTCCTTTCGTGGCGTATTGGTTATCTTGTACAGCAGGATATAGCCGTAAATCACGAAGATGACAAACGAGTGTTTTTCATATATATCATTAGATAATCTAATGAATTAATGAGATATTAATGGCTGATCGAAAGCTTCCGCCCCTAAATGCCCTGCGTGCCTTCGAGGCGGCGGCGCGGCAGTTGAGCTTCACCCGCGCGGGCAAGGAATTGCACGTAACCCAGGCGGCGATCAGCCATCAGGTCAAGGCGTTGGAGCAATGGCTGGGCCTGGTGCTGTTTCGCCGCCGTGGCCGGGCGATTGTCCTGACCGAGAATGGCCAGAACTATTTGGTTGCGGTGCGCGAATGCCTGGATCTGCTGGCCGCCGCCACGGACCGCCTGACCAAGCGCCAGGACAGCGGTGTTTTGACCGTCTCCACCCTGGCCTCATTCGCGTCCGCCTGGCTGGTGCCGCGCCTGGGGCGTTTTCGCGCCCTGCAGCCCGACATCGATGTACGGGTTTCAGCCGGCGATGAAATCGTCGATTTCGCCCGTGATGATGTCGATCTGGCGATCCGCTACGGCGACGGCCATTGGCCCGGCGTGGAAGTCGTTGCGCTTATGACCGAGGATGTATTTCCGGTTTGCAGCCCGGAGCTGTTAAATGGGCCGCATCCCCTGCGCCATCCGGACGACCTGCGCCATCACACCCTGTTGCATGACGATATGCGCGAGACATGGCGGATTTGGCTGCTGGCGGCGGGTGTGGAAGGTGTCGATCCAGACCGGGGGCCGGGCTATAACCTATCGGCGCTGGTGATTGATGCCGCCGTGGCCGGCCAGGGCATCGCGTTGGCCCGCAGCGCGCTGATCAGCGACGACCTGGCCAGCGGCCGCTTGGTAAAGCCCTTTGAGCTGGGGCTGCCGGCGGAATATGCCTACTATATGGTTTATCCCGCCCGCGCCCTGGATCACCCCAAGGTTCGCGCCTTTCGCGACTGGGTATTGGCAGAGGTCGGGGTGGAGGCAAACCGTGTCAGCGTTGCTTGATTAACCACTTGAAAATAAGCTCGGTTTGGCGCTATTGATGCGCCCCTTTTCGAACACCTTTTCGAATCTTGTTGAAACAAGGAATGAGTGCCATGGGTTTCAAGATCGCGGTCGTCGGCGCCACGGGCAACGTGGGCCGGGAGATGTTGAATATTTTGCATGAACGGACGTTTCCGGCGGATGAAGTCGTGCCTTTGGCCTCGACCCGTTCGGCTGGCCGGGATGCGATGTATGGCGAGAAGACCTTGAAAGTTAAAGCTCTCGATACCTTCGATTTCTCTACCGTGGATATCGCTTTGTTTTCGGCCGGCGGCGACGTCAGCCGCAAATGGGGCCCGGTGGCGGCTCAGGCCGGTTGTGTGGTGATCGACAATTCGTCCGCCTTCCGCATGGACCCCGATGTCCCCCTGGTGGTGCCTGAGGTCAATCCAGGTGATCTGGCCGGCTATGACCAGCGCAATATCATCGCCAATCCCAATTGCTCCACCGCGCAGCTGGTGGTGGCGTTGAAGCCTTTGCATGACCGGGCCAAGATCAAGCGCGTGGTGGTCGCCACCTATCAAAGCACCTCCGGTGGCGGGCGGGAGGCCATGGACGAGCTGTTCATTCAGACCAAGGGTATCTACGTCAACGATCAACCCAGCCCGCGGGAATTCCCCAAGCAGATCGCCTTCAACGTGATCCCGGAGATCGATGTCTTCATGGATGACGGGGATACCAAGGAAGAATGGAAGATGACGGCCGAGACCAAGAAGATCTTGGACCCGGCCATCAAACTGACCGCGACCTGCGTGCGGGTGCCCACCTTTGTCGGTCATGCCGAGGCGGTGAATATAGAATTCGAGCGCCCGATTGATGATGACGAGGCGCGTGACATCCTGCGCGAGGCGCCGGGCTGCATGGTCGTGGATAAGCGTGAGCCGGGCGGCTATATCACGCCGGTGGAATGCGTCGGCGAATACGCGACGTTTATTTCACGTATCCGCGTTGATCCGACCGTTGAAAATGGTCTGAATGTTTGGGTGGTCTCGGACAACCTGCGCAAGGGCGCGGCCCTGAACGCGGTGCAGATCGCCGAGACCTTGGTCTCGCGGTACTTGAAAAAAGCCGCCTGAGCTAACTGCTAAAAATTAGGGGATAAAACTTTGCCAGCAATCACTTCCGGTCCCGCCAGCCACGTTTATTTCTCGCAACGCCTGCGTCTGCATTACGTGGACTGGGGCAACGAGGGCGCGCCGCCCATGCTGTTGGTGCATGGCGGCCGGGATCATTGCCGCAACTGGGACTGGGTGGCGGAGGCCTTCCGCGATGAATATCACATCATCGCGCCGGATCTGCGCGGCCACGGCGATAGCCAATGGAGCATGGGCGGCAGCTATACCATGCCCGAATATGTCTACGATATCGCCCACCTGGTGCAACAAAAGAACATGGCCCCGGTGACCATCCTCAGCCATTCCCTGGGCGGCATGATCAGTTTGCAATATGCCGGTCTGTACCCCGACAGCGTCAAAAGCATCACGGCTATTGAAGGTTTGGGTTCATCGCCCGCCAATCTGGCCAAGAATGCCGGCAAGACCATCGATACCCGCCTGAACGAATGGGCCGAGGAATTGAAAAAATTGTCGGGCCGCACGCCCCGGCGCTATGCCTCCCTGGAAGATGCCTTTCGGCGGATGCAGGAAGAGAATCCTCATTTGACCGAGGAACAGGCCCGGCATTTGACCGTGCATGGCGCCACCCAGAACGAGGACGGCACCTATAGTTGGAAGTTCGACAACTATGTGCGCATTTTTCGCCCCTATGGCTTGACCACGGACGATGTGCGCCATCTATGGTCGCGCATTACCTGCCCGACGTTACTGGTTCGCGGTACGGAAAGCTGGGCCACGGACCCGGCCCAGGACGGCCGCCTGGAAAGTTTCCAGAACGCCTCCGTCGCCGCCATCGAAGGCGCCGGCCACTGGGCCCATCATGATAGGTTGGATGTATTCCTGGATCACGTGCGGAAACATCTGGCAAAATAAGGCGCGGCGACGATCCGCGTGTTTCCATGGGTTTTATCTGGCGCCAGCTTCGACCGCTAAATTTCGACAGCTCCATGAGGTGATGCAGGGTGCTACGGGTAATCTCCGATAGTTGGGCATTGTTTCTGGGCCTTGGCCTGATCATGCTGGGCAATGGCTTGCAGGGCTCGTTGCTGGGCTTGCGCGCTTCCATGGAAGGCTTTGGCGTCACCACTACCGGATTGGTGATGTCGGGATATTTCATCGGCATGCTGGTCGGCGCCACGATCGTGCCGAAAATCGTCACCAGGGTCGGCCATGTCCGCAGTTTCGGTGCCATGGCGTCATTGGCCTCTACCTCGATCCTGCTGCATGCGGTGATCATTGACCCCTGGGTTTGGTGGCTTATGCGCTGCGTGACCGGTATCGCCTACGCGGGGTTGTATATCGTGGCGGAAAGCTGGCTCAACGACGCCTCGGAAAATGAAACCCGTGGGCAACTGCTCAGCTTCTATATGTTGATCTCCCTGGGCGGCATGGCGGGGGGACAATTCATGCTGAACATCGCCGCGCCTTCATCGTACGAATTGTTCGTGCTGATTTCCGTCCTGGTCTCCATCGCCGTCATTCCCATTCTGCTCTCGGTCAGCCGGGCGCCGGAATTCAACACTTCGGAAAATGTCGGCATTCGTCAGCTGTTCCAGGTCTCGCCCCTGGGGGTCTCCGGCATGTTCATGAACGGTGTCATGATGGGTGCGGTGTTCGGTATGGGGGCCGTTTATGCCGCCGAAATCGGCCTTTCGGTGGGACAGATCTCGCTTTTCATGGGGGCCTTGGTTCTCGGCGGCGTCTTTTTGCAATATCCCTTGGGAAAAGCCTCCGACGTTATCGGGCGGCGTTGGGTCATCATCGCAACCTGCGCGGCCGGTGCGGCCGTTGCCGTTATCGCGCCAAACTTTGCGGGCGGCTTCGGCGGGGATGTGGCGAGCAATGGTATCGGTGCCAGCTGGTCGGCCTATCTGGTGATCGCCTTGATCGGCGGTCTTTCGACGCCGCTGTATGCGCTCTGTACAGCGCATACCAACGACTATCTCAACCCCAGTCAGATGGTGGCGGCCAGCGGTGCCCTGGTGTTGGTCGCCTCGGTGGGCTCGGCTTTAGGCGCGCCCATCGCGGCCCTGGCCATGGATCTGGCAGGGCCGAAAGGTTTTTTTTACACCATCGCGGGCGCCATGGCGCTGCTCTGTCTGTTCGCCATCTGGCGCAGCCTGCGGCGCGAGGCGGTGGCGTCGGAAGATATGGGCGATTTCGTCGCCATGGCCCCGACGCCGATGAGCGTGGCAATGAACCCGGATATCGAATTGGAGGAAATCGTCACTGCCTCGGATACCGATGCCGATGCGGTGCAGGAAAGCTTCGCAGAGCTGGTCGACGATATGGAGAGCCAGGACTAGCGCGCATTCGAAAAAAATGCGCTCGGACTCTTAAGAATCGGGCAATTGAACCAATTACTTACGTCGCGAGAGCGATTCCGATTAATTGAAAATTGCTCTAGCGCCGGCGGAAACGCTCTACATCGAGAGAGGCGCGGCCGTATCGCCGTGGCCGTGGTCCGGCGCCTCCGCGTTGACGACCTGGCGTAGGTCAGCAATGGAAGCGCTGCATAAATTCAGGAACTGCGGTATCAGGTCAATCGCTGTAGCGCCGAAGTCCGCCTTGCATAGGGTTTCGACGACGTTCGCGGTTTCCTGCACTTTTGTTGCGCCGAACTGGCTGAGAACACCGTTTAGGGCCTGGATTTGCCGCCGCAGCACTTCGATTTCACCCATTTCGGCGGCCTGGGTAATAATTTTGCGGTGTTCGGGAAAGTCTTTTTCCAAGGTTTCCAACAGTTGCGTGACCGTCTCCCAGCCCACCATGGCGGCGAATTTCACCACGACGTCGGGGTCCATCTTTGGATCGGAGGCCGGGGTGGAGATTGTGCCGACCTCGGACCCCGGCGCGAAATCAGTTTTCGTATTCGCGCCAGCCGGCTGTGTGCCGCGGCCGCTATCAGGGGTTTTCCCCTGCGCCAGGCACCGGGCCATCGCTTGCAGCAGTTCCGGCAGGATGATCGGCTTGGTCAAATAATCGTTCATGCCCGAAGCAAGGCATTGTTTCTGTTGCTCCATTGAGGCATCGGCGGTCAGGGCAATAATGGGAATATCGCCTTCGGGCCGGGGTAACGAGCGGATGCGGCGGGCGGCGGTATTGCCGTCCATCTTCGGCATATGGATGTCCATCAGGATCATGTCATAGCGGAACCGCAGCACCGCCGAGACGGCCTCCAGACCATCTTCAGCGATATCGATCCGGTGCCCCAGATGGCCCAGCATGGCCGAGATGACTTCCTGGTTGAGCGGGTAATCCTCCACCACCAGAATATTCAGGCTGGGCAGGCCAATTTGTTCGACCGCGTCCTTTGCCGCCTCGATACTGCTTGTTCCAGCCGATTCAGACTTGTCCGTCATTCACACTTTCCTCCGTCGCCGCGCAACGTACGCGGATAACTGGCGCCGGGAGGGCCATCAACAATTAGCGCAAGCCGACCCGGTGACGGCGATATAATGGCCGAGGGAGGTAAATTATTGCTAAATTTTGCCGAATAATGTGGTCCGCGACATGTTCCCCGAACCATCCTGTTCGCAGTTGGTGTTTTATCTCGATATTGCCATGCCGCGCGGCGTAAATTTGTCCGGAATTTGCCCCAAAAACTCAAAATTCAAGACAGGATCTAATTTCTTCCTTTTCTTCTATTGACCTGTTGCAATTGTTAAAATGGTATTGTGTCTGCGTCGATTGGCGCTGTATCCGGCTGGGCTCTATCGGGCAGGGGCACATTTGTGACAACAAATAAATCCAGAATGTCGTTTCGGTCCATGAACATGATCTGGCTTCGCTTCGTGGCATCCAACTTATTTCCAAGCCAATTACGCGCTGCTTTAGTGATCTCTCCGCCCGCCACAATGAATGCATGATCAACTAGGACGCGCTTGCCGATCTCCGGGTCGAAAATCTCATGCCCTAGCATCATCGTTACCTGATTATGGATTTCGGCAACGTTCACGTTTGTCGCTTTGCTTGTGCCAGATGCGTCCAGTTTCCCCTTCTTAGCTTGAATGCCAAAATAAAGAACGTGCTGCGTAGGCAAAGTAAACCTCATCCAAACATCTTTGCCGTACTCCAGGGCCTTATCTTTGTGCCCGGCAGACGTCACGCGATGAAAACCAAGGTGGCGAAAGAGGGGCAATAAAACCTCTTCAATCAACTCATCTTCTGAGGCGTCGTTGAGATAAGCGATTAGTAGCTCCCGCTGGATGATTTCCGCCTCTGAAAAAGGACGATGGGGGTTGGGTGAGGTCCTCACAATCGTGTTTGTCGCAATGTGGCGCAAGTAGCATTGCTTATCGGGCGCGTAAAAGGCTTCAAAGCCCTCGCGGGCGAGTGCCGTGTTTAGCAGGACCAATGCGCCCTCTCGCTCCTTATTCTCGTTTTCGGCATCTCCTTGATCCATGAGAGTCTGAATGACACGCGAGAACGTTTCTGTAGGCGTATTTGCGTTGAGGTTTGGTTCAGATAGAATTTTCAAAAGTGTGTCTGCGACCCAATACTTGCGCGTCGAACCATCATGCTCATAATCGGTATCGCAGTCTTGGAAAAATTCCGTCAGATAACTACTGCTTCGATATCGAAAGAGATTTTTTTCTCCCTCAAGATTCCCGCAGATCATATCAGCGATTTGCATAAGTGTGCGTTGCTTGAATTTCATCGTACCCATCTGTCCTTTGATGCATTGGCACCGGATGTAAGCGCACCTAGGCCACCCTATACGCGAACTGGATAGGGCAATGCAATCAATCGCCCGAAATCTGGAATGCGACGTCAAATGAAGTGCGAATTCTGGATTGCGGCAACAAATGTAGCAGCAGCCCAAAAGAATGAATTCAACGCACTTTGAGGTCCTTTTTTGCGGCTAACTTAAGTTGTTCGAGGCATTCAGTCACAGCCTCAAGGTCTCCCTCGATCCAAAGAAATAGGTCGAATTTATTTCGAGCTTTTTGCTTCTGATTGTCAAATTTTTCAAGAACTGCGAGGGCGCCGTCGCTGAGGTGAAATGAAGCCAGATCGCGCAGCTTCGCATATTCACGACTTGCCTTTTGCCATTCGACTTCAAGTTCTTTCATATATTCTTTGGAGAAGCTCCCCGGATCGAGTTCTTGCTCATAGTGTTGTACGGCGTAATTCTTAAGTCGGTGCATTACCTCAAAGAGACTCGTATAAGCGGCTTCCTTTTTTTCCCACCACTTTTCTTCGTGAAACCGACGAATTGCGAGTTTTACTGTGATAATCGCTGATAAAGTCGCGATCAGTGCGCCCGGTATCAGAATTCTTGCAATATCAATCCAATAATCATTCAATTTGTGAACCTCACCCCTGTAGTCAGATGACGCCGAATTTTGCGGGATATCGAGATCTACCATCAGACCCCGACTGTCGCCATGCCCGAACCTATGCCGTCGTGCCCATCCTGGCCGGCGCGGCGCGTGTGCCGGAACCGCGCTGCGGTACTTTTGATAGATTGAAACCTTGCTGATGGCTGGCTTTGGTGATCACCGTGATTTTCCACATGATGCCGCCGACCACGGCGCCCAGGCCCGCCAACGTGGCGACCAGGGGTTGCGTGGGCCATAGGCCGAGGAAGGCGGCGAAGCCCAGCAAGGGCAGGGCGTGGCCAATCAGGCGCAGGGGTAGGTTGATGGCGCCCAGGGCCTTGCGGGGCAGGGGGCCGATGCCGTTGCTGGCCGCGTTGGCAATGTAGTTGCGCCACAGGATGGCATTGATCACGGCCAGGGCGCCGCCCATGCCCGCCGCCAGGGGGGCAACGGAATGCATCGCTGGATGCAGGGTGGCGGAAATAGCTAGCAGGCCCGTGCCCTCCAGCAAACCCGTGGCGATCAGCATCCAGGGCATCAACGGCGCGCGCCAGGCGGGGATGCCCTTGCCTGCCGGCAGAATGCGGGCCTGGCAATAGAGGAATGCGGCCGCTTCGATGACCAGCAACAGATGCAGGACACCGCTGGGCCAGAGCAGATCCAGCAGCAGGGTGGGATAGAACAGCGCCACCACATAGGTCTCCCGCGTCATCCAGGACGTCTGCGGGCGCAGCAACACATTGAGGAAGCGCAGCTTGCGGGCGATCTCCAAAAACACGAAGAACAAACCCGCGGCCATGCCCACGCCGGCCACCACATTGACGCCGACCAGGGCGCTTTCCGATATGCCGCCCATCAGATAGGCCAGCCAGGCCGAGATGATCAGGCCCGTGCTCATGCCGCCCAGGATAAAATTCATCGCCGCGCGCATGTCCCAAAATTTCTGTACCTTGCCCACCAACGGATTGGCGGGGTCCTGCAAGGCCAGCTCGTCCACGTCGTCCGCCGTGCGTTCCCGCCCCGGCATGGAATTAGGCAGGCCGTAGAGGTATTTGATGCCGGGATCATTGCCCAGCTCCGCATGCATCTGAACGCTGTTGTCTTCGTTGCTCAGTTGGCTGACGTTGCTGTCGGGATCGTTGAAATCGCCAAAATGGATCGCCGTCGCGATACATGAACTGGCGCAGGCGGGCGTCGCGTCAGGGTCCACGCCGGGCGTCAGGCCGTTTGCCAGGCCGCTATCCACGCGCTCCACACAAAAGGTGCATTTCATGGCGACGCCGATGCGGTCGTCATGGGCCACCTTGGCTTCCTGCAACGTCGGCTGGCCGTAGTACCAGTTTTGCTCGTGTGCGATGGTGCGGGCCTGATAGGGACAGGCGACGGCGCAATAGCCGCAGCCGATGCACAGGTCGTAGTCCATGGTGACCAGGCCGTCGGCCCGTTGCTTGGTCGCACCCGTGGGGCAGACCGGCACGCAGGACGGCTCGGCGCAATGCTGACAGCCGGTGACCATGAACAGGCGTTCCACGTTGGGGAAGGTGCCCAATTCCACATCGATCACCCGGCGCCATTGTACGCCGGGCGGAGTGTCGTTGGCATGCTTGCAGGCAATAGTGCAGGTCTGACAGCCGACACAGCTGTTCAGGTCGATCACCATACCGAAACGCTTACTGGATAGATCGTTCACGAGCCGGTTCTCCGCAATCTAAGATCCTTGCTGATCTTCACCCGCACTATGTCCGACCCACTGCCCGTGCCATCGGTCAGGGACAACGCGATATCCGTCACCGAATTCAGGCTGGGCAGGTTCAGATCCTTGGCGAAGGGCGTTGCCCAATGATCGAACTGGCCAATCATCAACACCGTGTCCGGGCGGATGCCGTGGCGCAGCACGGCGTTGCCATGGGTGATGCCGGTAGCGGATTCGATCACCACCGGGTCGCCCTGGTTGATGCCCATTTTCTGCGCCGATTGCATATTCATGATGATGCCTGAATGGCCGGCGACATTCTCCGCCACTTCATAGATCAGCGGGATGCCCACGTTGGCGCCCCAGGCGTATTGCATGCTGCGCGCGGTCAGGGCCCAGAAGGGATAGTCGTCGGGCTCCTTACCCATTTCGCGGACATAGTTGGTCCAGATATCGGGGAAGGATTCGTATTTCGGCAGGGGATCATAATCCTCCAACTGGCCGTCCCACCATTCCACGCCAACCTCGTGCAGGCGGTTTGCCAGTTGCACCCCATGGCGTTTGATGCGCTCTTGATACGGCAGCTCGAAACGAATGCCACGCTCCTTCATATAAGGGTAGAGGTACCATTCGCGCTGGGCGAAATCGCGCAGCATGTAGCCGTTTTCCTTGAACCAGGCCAGGTCGTGGACTTCCTCGCCGTTGCTCAGATCGTGGCTGGCGGCTTTCGCCACGCGATCCCAGATCTCCTCCACCCCATAGGCCACGTCCGGCTCCAGGCTGTAGTCGAACTGGTTGTTGGCCAGCTTCATGCCCGCCGCACCCTTGTTGATGGCCATGTTGTATTCGCCCAGGATGCCGACGCGCTGGCAGATCTCGGTGGCGATATCGGTCATGTCCATGGCGTCGACCACGGGTTCCACCGCCGGCTGGCGGATCATCCAGCCTTGATGCTTCCAGAACTGTTCGCCCGAGCCGGTACCGCCGATACGGCTGAGCTGCAGGCTTTCCAGATCCGTTGCCTCCGGCAGCACAATATCCGCCATATGATTGGTCTCGTCCCGGGTGTAGGCAAACGACAGCGTGAAGGGAAATTCCGCGATACGTTCGGCGACTTCAGGCGCGTTCCAGGACGAAATGGCGGGGTTGGTGCGGTAGCAGATCCACATATCGGGCAGCGTCGGACGCGGCCAATTATCCGGCGCCTTCTTTTGGAACAGCCAGGGTAGATGGGCCGGGCCCAAGGCCGGCGCCCAGGGCGAGGACGAGGACAGCGGCACCAGGGAGTTATAGCCGTTGCGGATTTTCGGTTGGGAGGACCAGCCTTCTTTCGAGGTATCGTTGAAGGGGAAGTCCATGATGCCGTCACGGCTGGATACCGCACTTAGATGCTTGTTGTTGGCGGGCCGGTTCAGACGCACTTTCGTGCCCAGGTTCGAACCGGGAACTTCGATGGCACCAACCAGGACGCTCAACAAAGTCCGGGCCCAGACCGCGTGATAGCCGCCCGGCCCGTTGTTGACGCTTTTGCCCAGGGCCACGCCTACGGGACGCAGGGGCAGCATCTCGCCCTCGATCTCGATGAATTCGCCGACGCGGGCGTGGGCCACGAACTCGTCACCCACGCGGCGGATGGTTTCCGCCGGCACATCGCATTCGGCCTCGGCCCAATCGGGGGTGTATTCCTCCATATGATCCAGCAGTACCTGGAAGGCCGGCTTCACTTCGACACCATCATGGCGCCAGACTTCATCGTCGGCGCCTATTTCCAATCCCGTGACCTTGAAGCTGCCGTCCAGGGCCGGGTCTTGGATATTGGCATCGAACGGCTTGGCCTGGCCGTCGGCCAGATCCCAGATCAATGGCTTTTCCGTGCTGGGTTCGCGCATGTAATAGCCGTTCGGCCCCACCAGATAGGGCGAAGTTGTATCTTCTTTCAGAAAACGGACGTCGCAAACCTCGGCCCAGTCACGTTCCTTGATGATGCGGTGAATGACCGCAAATAGAAACGCGGCATCGGTCTTGGCCTTGATGGGCACCCATTCGGCAGACATGGCGCCTGTCACGGACAGATGTGGCTCCACCATGACGCGCTTCAAACCACGCCGGCGTGCCTCCGCACCACGCCTAACGCCCGTGGCGCCACCGGAAGCATCGACATTCTTGCCGCAGTTGATGACGTATTCGCAGTACGGGCTGTCGACCTCCAGGGTAAAGGCCCGCTGCCACAATTCCCCATACAGATGTTCCGAGTGGTAGCATTTCACCCCCTGGCCGGCGCCAAAACCCAGATCCGCCGGCCCCCAGGCGGCGAGTACGGCGGGGAAACTGCCCATGAACCGGGTTGGTGTGCCGCCGCCGCCGAAACTGACCGCCAGGCGCGGATAGCCGGAATTGTCCTTCAGCCCCTTGGCACGGATTTCCTTCATCTTAGCGGCTACCGTATCCAACGCCTCGTCCCAACTGATCGGTACGAAGCCGGGGTCTTCGTCGCGGCCCTTCTTGGGGTTGGTCCGCTTCATGGGCTGTTGCACCCGGTTCGGATTATAGGTTTTCTGCACCAGGCCATAGGCCTTGACGCACGGCGTGCCCTGGCCTGGATGCTGGCCGCAAATATTCAGGTTCGGTTCGATCCGCACCGCGACGCCATCCTCGACCTCGACCTTGATCAGATCCGGTCCCGAAACGCACTGGAAACAATAGGTCGGGACCTTTTTTGTTCCTGGCTTGGTTTCTGGTTTGATATCGGTCATGCGACGCATCCTCATGTGGGGTCCTGTAGGTATTACGGTATCACGGGCTATTCATGGAACGCAAAGCGCGGCTACAATCAGGGCAACAGTAAGAGAAGAAAATTTACGGAGGAGCGGAACTTGTCAGACGAGAATATGGTCATCGCCGGCTATTCGGAAACGGCGGTGGAATTTCGCAGCGGGCGCAGCGCCTATGATTTCGCGGGTGAAGCGTTTGCCGCATTGCTGGCATCAACCGGCGTGGACATAGCGCGGGTCGACGGCCTGTCGGTCACCGTACCGCTGAGTGAATGCGCCAATCCGTTCTTTGCCTTCTACATGACCGAGGCCCTGGGCCTGTCGCCGACCTGGCTGAATTACGGCGGCATGGGTGGTTGTTCCGCCACGGGGGGTGTGGCCCGCGCCATGGCTGCGATCCGCGAAGGGCAATGCGAGGTTGCGGTGGTGCTGTCGGCGGATGCCCCCAGCACCAACTGGGGCGCCAATTACGGCGCCTGGCGCGGTGAGTTTCAGGATCCGGTGGGTGTTCTGGGCCCGCCCTCGGCCTTTGGTCTGTTGATGAGCCGCTATGAACATCAATACGGCCTGAACTACGAGGCCTTGGCCAAGATCGCCATTGCCCAGCGGCAAGGCGGTCTGATGAACGACAACGCCTTTGAAAAATTGAAAAAGCCGATCACGGTGGACGACTATATGAACTCCCGCATGATCGCTGATCCGTTACGGCTGCTGGATTGCGTGATGTTCTGCGACGGCGGCAATGCCTTTCTGGTCACCTCCGAGGCCAAGGCCAGGGAACTGGGTATCGAGAAAATGGTCCGCCCCACGGCCTATGCCGAAGTGACCAACTTCAAGGGTGCCGACCCGGTGGCGGATGTCACCGAGACCGGCTTTAGCGTGCTGGCGCCCAAGGTGTTCGAGAAATCCGGTCTGAAGCCGGGCGATATCGGCAGCTTCCAACCCTACGATGATTTCACCATCGCGGTGATGATGCAGATGGAAGACTTCGGCTTCTGCGAAAAGGGCAAGGGCAGCGACTATGTCATGGCGACGGATCTATCGTGCAAGGGCGATCTGCCGCTGAATACGGGTGGCGGGCAGCTTTCGGCGGGACAGCCAGGTTTGGCCAGCGGCGGTCTGAACCTGGCAGAAGCAGTGCGCCAAATGTTCGGCGAGGCGGGCCAACGCCAGGTCGCCAATACGCAAAACGCCCTGGTCACCGGGATCGGCGTCATTCCCTACGCCCGAAACTGGGGCACATCCACCGCGATGATTTTGGAGGCTTAGGATGTCAGAAGAACAAATCAAACCCCGCCCGACGCCGAAGCCCAACCGTTTCGTCGATACCAATGCCTTCTGGCAGGGCACCAAGGACGGCCAATTGATGATGCAGTATTGCCCGGATACGAAGCAGTTCCAGCATTATCCCCGGCCCATCAGTCTTTATACCGGCAAGCGTAATCTGGAATGGCGCAAGGTCGCGGGCACGGGGACGATCTATGCCTGCACCATCGTACGGGTGCCGGGTCCCAGCATGGAGGGCCGCCTGCCGCTATCCGTGGTGACGGTGGAGCTGGACGAAGGCGTGCGCATTCTTGGCAACGTCCTGAACATGGCGCCTGATAAAGTTGCCATCGGCCAGCGGGTCGAACTGGCCTGGGATGCCGTCAACGACGAGACCGCCTATCCCGCCTTCAATGTAGTTGAGGCATAGCCTCTTATGACCGCCGAAAAAGCCCCGGCACCATCAGCCAATCATTGCAGCAAGAATCTGCGCGAATGGCTGACCCATCTTGCCGCCACCGACCGTCTGGCGGTGGCCAAACCGGGTGTGGGCCTTGTGCATGAACTGGCCGCGGTCTCCGATCAGCTGGAACTGGACAAGGCGGTGCTCTTTCCCAAACCCGACGGCCACGAGATACCCGTGGCCGCCAATCTGTTGGCCTCGCGCAAATGGATCGGTGATTGTCTTGGCGTATCCGAAGATGACCTGATCGCGCGCTATCAGGATGCGGTGCGTAATCCGCTGCCTTGGGTCGAGGTCGAGGACGCTCCGGTACAGGCGGTGGTGCACACAGACGTCGATATTAACGGCCAATTGCCCGTGCCCACGCACAACGAATTGGACAGTGGGCCATATATCGCGGCCGGCCTGATGATTTCCCGCAATCCTAAGAACGGTATCCAGAACGTCTCCATCCACCGCTGCCAGATCAGCGGCAAGGACCGCATCGGCGTCCTGTTGTTGCCGCGCCATACCTGGACCTACAGCCAAATGGCCGAGGAAGCCGGCCAGGCCCTGGAAGTCGCCATCGTGATCGGCGTCGATCCCGCGTCTCTATTGGCCAGCCAGGCCATCGTGCCCATGGATTTTGACGAAATGGAAATCGTTGGCGCCCTGCACGGCGCACCGGTGGAAATGGTCAAATGCAAAACCAATAACGTTCGGGTGCCGGCGCATGCGGAAATCGTTCTGGAAGGCCGGGTGCTGCCCGGCGTGGCCGAACCCGAGGGGCCGTTCGGCGAGTTCCCGCAATATTACGGCCGCCGCGCCAACCGCCATGTGATCCAGGTTGATACAATCACGCACCGGGAAGGCGCGATTTTCCACACCATCGTCGGCGGCGGCATGGAGCATCTGCTGCTGGGCGGCCTGCCGCGCGAGGCGACCATATTGGAATCCCTGCAGCGCCATGACCCAGCCGTGCTGGACGTGCATCTCTCACGCGGCGGCATCTGCCGCTATCATCTGGTGGTCAAGATCGACAAGAAGCAGGAAGGCCAGGCCAAGAATATCATGATGGGTGCCTTCGCCGCCCACTACGATATCAAGCAGGTGGTCGTGGTTGACAAGGACGTCAATATTCATGATGGCGAGGCGGTGGAATGGGCCATCGCAACGCGCTTTCAGGCGGATCAGGATTTGCTGGTGGTCAACAATACCCAAGCCTCCAAGTTGGACCCGACCACCACGGACGGAGGCGTCGGTGCCAAGATGGGCCTGGATGCGACCATTCCCCTGGCGGCGGATGATTTCACCTTTACGGTGATCAAGGTGCCCGGCGCGGGCGATGTAGACTTGGACGCGGTGCTGGATGATGCAAGCGCCGCCACGGCGATAATTGCAAACGAATAAAGTAGGGGAAGCGGACAATGAGCGATCAAACAAATGTCGGCCATGCGGTACTGGCACGCTTGCAGGCGGCGGGCATCGAATATTTTCTGGCCAATGCGGGCACCGATTTCCCACCGATTATCGAAGCCATAGCGCAAGCCGGAGACCGCAGTGACGGGCCGCAACCGCTTGTTGTGCCGCACGAGAATGTCGCCATCGCCATGGCGCACGGCTATGCCATGATCAAGGGCAAGCCCCTGGCGGTGATGCTGCATGTCAACGTGGGCACCTCGAATGCCATTTGCGGTCTGACCAATGCTTACCGTACCAACGTGCCGATATTGTTGATGGCCGGCCGGACGCCATGGTCGGAACATGCGCCCTTGGCGGAGGGCACGCGCAGCCGGCATATTCATTGGGCCCAGGAAATGTTCGATCAGGCCGGCATGCTGCGCGAGCTGGTTAAATGGGACTATGAGCTGCGCGCCCCGGCGGAGGTCGATATCGTCCTGGATCGGGCCATCACCATTTGTGAATCCGATATTCCGGGGCCCGTGTATCTGTCCATTCCGCGCGAGGTCCTGGCCGCGCCGGCGACGCCGTCCCTGGCGCCGCGCCGGGCCGCGGCCACCGGCGTCGCCCACCCCGATCCGGAGCAAATCGCCCAGGCCGCCGAAATACTGATGGCGGCGGACAATCCGCTGATCATTACGGCGGATGTGGGCAAGTCCACCAAGGCCGCGGGGCATCTGGCCGAGTTGGTGGAACGCTACGCCATTCCCGTTATCACCCATGTGCCCCGCTATCTCTGCCTGGGCAATGACCATCCCATGCATCTGGATTACGAGGCCTCGCCACATTTGGCGAAGGCGGATGCGGTCCTGGTCTTGGATTGCGATGTACCCTGGATCCCCGCGACCGATCCCGTGCACCCAAACGCCAAAGTGATCCACCTGGCGCCTGATCCGTTGTTCAGCCGCTATCCCATCCGTGGCTTTCCATCCGCTTTGTCGATCGCGGCGGACGCGAAGGCGGCGCTGCCGCTGCTGGCGGAAGCCATGGCGGGGAGCGATACAGGTAAAATCGACATCCGGCGCGAGACCGTGGCGACGGCACGCCAGGCCGTGCGCGATAAATGGCAAGGCATCCGCGATAACGCCCGCACCGCTGATCCCATCCATCCCGCCTGGCTGGCCCAGTGCGTGGGCGAACATCTGGGCGATGACGCCATTCTGGTCAATGAAATGGGCGTGGTGCCGCAACATGCGGGCATCAACCAGCCTGGCCGCTATTTCGGGCCGAGCCCGGCGGGCGGCCTGGGTTGGGGTCTGGGCGCAGCACTTGGCGCCAAGCTGGCGGCGCCCGACGATCTGATCATTGCCACCATCGGTGATGGCTCGTATTTCTTTGGCAACCCCATGGCGGCGCATTACTGCGGCCGGGCCTATGACTTGCCGATCCTCTACATTGTCGTCAACAATCATGGTTGGGGCGCGGTGCGCCGGGCCACCAAGGCAATGTATCCCGACGGCAGGGCCCTGGGCGGCAACGATATTCCGCTCTCGCGCCTGGACCCGGCACCGGATTATGAGCAGATCATCGCGGCCTGCGGCGGCTATGGCGAACGGGTCACCGATCCCGATAAATTACAGGATGCCTTGGCCCGGGCCGTGAAAATGGTGCGTGAGGAACGCCGCCAGGTGTTGTTGAACGTGGTGGTTTCAGAGATCGTCTAAGCCTGATCGTATAGGGAAGCAGAAAAATGAGCGAAGTAAACACAGTCCTGCCGTCCATGCGGGTTGATGGCCAGGTGGCCCTGGTCACCGGCGCGGGCCGGGGCATTGGCCGTGGCTGTGCCTTGGCCTTGGCAGAAGCCGGCGCCGAGGTAATCGCCATGGCCCGGACCGGGGCCGAGGTCGAGGCGGTGGTGGCCGAAATAGAGGCCAAGGGCGGCAAGGGCCGGGCAGTGGCCTGCGACGTCGGAGATCAGGCGGCTTTGACCGAGGCCATGGCCGGGCTGGAACGTCTGGATATTCTGGTCAACAACGCCGGCACCAATGTGCCCATGGGTTTCCTCGAGGCCGATATCGAAACTCTCGACCTGATGGTCAATCTGAATATCCGGGCCGCGTTTCTGGTGGCTCAGGCCGCCGCCCGGATCATGGACCGCCAGGGCGGCGGTGTAATCATTCATCTGTCGTCCACCTTTGGCAAGGTGGGCCGGCAGGGCGCCTCGATCTACTCCGGCACCAAGCATTTCATCGAAGGGTTGACCAAATCCACCGCTGTCGAGCTTGCCCCGAAGAATATCCGCGTCGTCGCCGTCGGCCCTACGGCCATCGCGACGCCTATGCTGGCGGAACGTTTGAAGGACCCGGCGGTGGTGGCCGATTTGCAGGGCAAGATCCCTCTGGGCCGGCTGGGCAAGATCGAGGATGTGTTGGGCGCGGTGGTCTTTCTGGCCTCGCCCGCGGCGGCCCTGATCACCGGCACCACCATCATGGTCGATGGCGGCTGGACGGCGCCCTAGTCAAATGACCAATCGTATATTGATTGCCGGCGCCGGCCCGGTGGGGCTAAGCGCTGCGGCCTATCTGACCCAGGCCGGCATTCCCGTGACCGTATTCGAGGCCGAGGACGCCTTGCCCGAAAATCTGCGCGCATCGACTTTTCATCCGCCGACCCTGGATATGCTGGCGCCCTATGGCGCCACGCAAAGCCTGATCGAGCAAGGCCTGGTGGCGCCGAAGTTTCAATTCCGCGACCGCGCCAATGGTTGCCTGGCGGAGTTTGACTTCTCCGTTCTTGCCGATGATACAGAGCATCCGTTCCGGGTGCAGTGCGAACAGTTCAAGCTGAACTTCCTGCTGCATGATTGGATCGAGGCTCAGGGCGGCGCGGACATCCGATTTGGCCATGCCATCACGGGCCTGCGTCAGACCGAAAATGGCGTAACGGCATTGGTCAAAACGCCGGATGGCGAGGAGGTCTTCACGGGCCGCTGGCTGATTGGTGCCGAGGGTGCGAACAGCGTCGTGCGCCAAACCTTGGATATTCCGTTCGAGGGTTTCACCTGGGACGAACGCTTTCTGGTGGTCTCGACACCTTATCCGTTCGAAGAGGCAATGCCAGACCTGACCCTGGTGAATTACTTTGCCGATCCGGAGCAGTGGTTCTTCCTGCTCAAGGTGCCGGGCCTGTGGCGGGCCATGTTCCCAACCAGGCCGGAAGAAACCGAGGCTGAAATCTTTGACCCCGAGCGGATCGAGGCCCGCATGCAATGGGCCCATTCGATGGCGGACACCTACGAGCGGACCCACACCACCCTGTACCGGGTGCATCAGCGGGTGGCGGAGCGCTACCGCGAGGGCGGCGTCTTCATTGCCGGCGATGCCGCCCATATCAATAATCCTTTGGGGGGCATGGGCATGAACGGCGGGATTCATGATGCCTTCAATCTGGCCGGAAAAATGGCCAAGGTCTGGCATGGCGAAGGGGATGACGGTTTGCTGGACCTTTACGAGAAGCAGCGCCGGCCTATTGCTCTGGACTATGTCAACAGCCAGACTATCCGCAACAAGCAGAACCTCGAAGCCAATACGCCCGCGGCACAGCGGACGTTTCGCGATTTTCTGGCCGAGGTTTCCGATGATCCGAAAAAGACCCACGACTATCTGCTGCGCACCTCGATGATTGCCTCCCTGCGCGCCGCCGAGCGGATTACGGATTAAGAGGAGGACGCCATGCCGGCCGCCGGCTTGATCGAACGTTTCCTGAATGGCGAGGTGCCAATCATATCGGCACCGGACGAGGCTGCCTGGTACAAAGCCTGGCATGGCCAAGGCTTGGATACACTGCCGCCGGTTCTTCAAGCACTACAGGGCGGCATGAGCGCGGATTGCTTGCCGTGGGTTTTCATCGCCGGCTATCAGGCGGCAATCCGGTATGTCTTTGGGGACGTGCCAAGCCAGGGCTGGGCCGCCTATGCCGCGACCGAGGACAAAACCGACCCCGCCGCCTATCCCGGCACACGGCTTACGGCCAGTGGCGCGGGGTTCGCCTTGGATGGCTGCAAGTCCTGGGTGGCGCAATCACGGCATCTGGATCATTTGCTGGTGACGTTAAATGAGACCGGGCAATGCATCCTGATCCCCACTCAGATTTCGGGCGTTCATCTCAGCCATAGAGATGCGCCGGGTTTTCTCGCCGCCATGAGCCAGGGTTTTGCCCGCTTCGAGGCGGCGGAGGTGGCGCCTGGTAATGTTTATGGCATTGACCAGATGCGGCAGTTCGGCCGGCGCGAGCCGCGCTTCGTCATGCTCGCCGGTGCCGGCTACTTACTGGCGCAACTAAAGGGCGCCGACAAAGCATTGGAGCAGGCGCTGATTGCCTTGGTCCTGGCCTTGGCCACGGTCTGTGAAAGTGCGGAAATCGTGCCAAAGACATTGGCCGCGCTGGACCGCGCCCTGCAGGACGCCATCGCGGCTTTCGCCAAAGCCGTCGATTATACGGCGTTGCCCGCCTGGGATGCGGACCATCGGTTGCTTTCGATGTATTCCGCCCGCATCCAAGCGCGGGCATTGCGCGATTAGCGTTGCGAATTGAGCGCATCCAGACAGCCGGTCTGCTGCAAAACGGCGCGGGTCCGCTCCGCCGGCTCGCCGCTTAAGGTGGAGAGGCGGTAGCGCAGCTCGCTCAGACATTTCAGCTGATAACGAAAGGTGCCTTGGCTGTAGGGGCCCTTGGCGTAATTCAGCGAGAATGTGTCTTCGCCCGCTTCGACGGCGTCGGCGTTGGCAAGGAGGAACGGCATATAATATTCCCCGGCCAATGCCAGCAGACCCATGGTCGCCGCCGGCAGGTCATCGCCCGGGTCCAGCCATTCGCCATCGATGCCCGAGGCATCGTCCAGTTGCCGCACCCAGCTTTCGGTTTTCATGGCTTCCGCCCGCATGATCGCCATGGGGGTTGGGTCCGTTGATAATGGTTTCAGTTGGCCAAAGATGCCAAAGTCGCCCAGGCTAGGCCGTGTGCCAAAGAGGAAATCATAGACGCTGACCCGGCTTTCCAGCAGGGCCAGGACGCGGTGGAAGGTATCCTCGATTACCGGCTTGTTCTCTGGCGTGCAGCCGACGATGGGCATGCGGCCAATTTGCCGGTCAGCGAACATCTTGGCGGCGGTATCGCGCTCGGCGCCGCGTGTTTCGGGATAACCGTCATCGGCGATCCAGTGCGAGGCATAGTAGATATCGGCGTCATAGTACCAGCGGTAATGGAACATCGCCTTGGTCAGCCATTCATCGGCCATATCCTCCAGCAGATGGGAGAGAAAGGCATGGCCGGGGTCGTCGGGAATGATCGAGCGCTGGCCGGGATGGCGCGCCTCCAGATCATAGGCCAGGGGGGTGGAATCCACCCGATAATCACTTTCGCCGGGATAGCGCAGCATGGGCACCAGGTTCGGTTTTACATTCGCTGTCTCGGCCCGGTTTGCCGTCGTACGCAGGACCCAATCGTGAGGCAGCTGGCGATAGCGCATAATCGCCCGCAGTTTCATGGAATAGGGGGAGCCAAGGGCGCCAACGATGCGGTAGCGGTCATTGCTGGTGTTGGACATGGGAGGGTTCCTCGAATGGGTTGCGACGGGCGCTCAAATTAGGGCGCATTTCCGGCCCGCACAAGCTGCCTTGATTGAGGTCAATCACCTAGGCGATTTGCGGCGCTACCATCAAACTGGACCCGTCAGCCCACAGAGGAAGGCAACCATGATAGATTTCGCGCTACCGCTCGATTTGGACGAGACCGAACGAGCGGTGCAGGAAACCGCGCGCCGCTTCGCCACGGATGTGCTGCGGCCTATGGGCGCGGCGCTGGACAAGCTGCCGGCGGACGAGGTCATTGAGGACGGCTCGCCTCTCTACGATGCGCACAGGCAATTCCGTGATCTGGGCTTTGCCGGCATGCGCATGGGCGAGGATATGTCGCGGACGCAAAAGGCCAGGCTGGTCTGCCTGGTCGGCTACGAGTTGGGCCGGGGCGATACCGGGCTGGCCCTTGGCCTGGGCGGCTCCACCTTTCCGGCCATGGTTGCCAACGCATCCCATAATCCGGAATTGATGGAACAGTTCAACTATGACCAGATCGGCTGTTGGGCCATAACCGAACCCGACCATGGCAGCGATGAGCTGGATGTAAATGCCGCCGCTTCGGCCACGGGACATGATCGCGGCCGGGCCAACTGCATCGCCCGCCCGGACGGCAATTCCATTGTCATCAACGGGCAAAAATCCGCCTGGGTCTCGAACGGCACCATCGCCGAGACCGCCGCCTTGTTCTGCACCTATGATGACGGCGGCGAAGAGGTAAAACACGGCGTCTTTCTGGTCGACCTGAAAGACAAAGGCGTCACCAGGGGCAAACCGACGGACAAGATCGGTCAGCGCAGCTTGAACCAGGGCGAGATTTTTTTCGACGATGTGCGCATTCCGACCGCCAACATGGTGGCCCCGCCCGAACGTTACACTGATTTCACCACGATGATCCTGACGCGGGCCAATTCCTCCATGGGCATCAGCTTTTCCGGCTTGGCCCAGGCGGCGTTCGATGAAGCGCTGGCCTATGCCAAGGAGCGTAAACAGGGCGGCGTGCCGATTATCCAGCATCAAAACGTCAAGGGCCGCCTGTTCGAGATGTTTCGCAAGGTGCTGGCGGCGCGGGCCCTGAACTGGCAGGTCTGCATGCAGAATTTCACTACCGCCGATGCCCGGCTGGAATATGCCATTGCCACCAAGGTGACCTCGACCCAGACCGCCTTTGATGTGGCGAGCGAGGCCATGACCATTTTCGGCGGCGCCGGCATCATCCGCGACCATCCCGTGGAGCGTATGCTGCGCGATGCCCGCATCGGCATGATCGAGGACGGCAGCAATGACCTGCTTGGCTTGATGGCGGCGGAAAGATTTTAAGTGCGGTTATAGGTACCAGGAGATATCGACATGGAACTACGTGAAGCGATTGGCCGGCGGCGTTCGATCAGGTTCTTGAAACCTTACAAGCCGGTGGAGCCGGAAAAGATCCAGCGCATGTTGGAAGCCGCCCGTATCGCCTCGCACTGGGGTAATGTGCAAAGCCTGCGCGCGGTGGCGATCTTTCGCGAAAGTGCGCCGCAACATGTCATCGACAGCCTGTTTGCCGCTGTCGTGGGCTGGCAGCTTAAGGTCGCCCCGGTGATTATCGTCTGGTATCTGCAGCCGGACGCCGTCGATGAACAATCCGACCGCCTGCGTGGTTTGGTTGAGGCCGGTGCCTTGGGCTATGGCGACAAGGCGGCCCGCCATGACGCCTTGGAAAACAAACTGATCCCGTTCTTCGATAAATTCAGAGGGCCGCTCAAGGATCCCGGTATTAGCGAGCTGGACTGTGGTCAAGGTATCGCGCAAGCGACCTTGATGGCTTTTGAACAGGGCCTGGGCACCTGCTGTTTGGGCAGCCCCAAGGGCCGCGAAATTCTGAATGCCTGCAATGTGCCCGAAAGTGCGCGGTTCCTGCTGCTGCAGACCGTGGGCTATCCTTTGGAGCATTGGGAGGCGGGCGGTCAACGTCCGCGCCAGCCGTTCGAGGAACTATTTCATATGAATAGCTTTCAAACACCCTTCCCGCGTGATGAAAATGTGGTGTCGGGACTGAAAGAGGACGGTATGTTTACCCGTCCGGCCCCCTTGCCCGAACGTGAAGACGAGCTGGAGTTCTTGAAAAATGCGCTCGGCCTGAAGGGTGCAGGGCTGCTTTAGTACTAAATTGGAGAAGGGAAAACGCCATGCGTATGAACGCCATCGTCGCCGGTGTCGGCATGACCAAGTTCGGCAAGCATATGGACCGGGGCATGAAATCCATTGGCGCGGAGGCCGTGACCGCCGCCCTGCTTGATGCGGGCCTGGATAAATCCGACCTGGAGGCCGCTTATGTGGGCAACGCCGCCGCCGGATTGGTAACCGGTCAGGAATGCATCCGTGGCCAGGTGGTGCTTCGTGATGCGGGCATCGGACGCATCCCGGTGATCAACGTGGAAAACGCCTGCGCCTCGGCCTCCACCGCCTTCAACCAGGCCTCGGCCATGGTCTCGTCGGGCTGTTATGACGTGGTTTTGGCCCTGGGCGTGGAAAAGCTGTACCACGAGGATAAGCGGAAAAGCTTCGCCGCTTTTTCGGGCGCCGTCGATGTGGAAGCCTTGGTGGAGATCAAGGCCAAGCTGGCCGCGCAAGCGGCGGCCAAGGGCGCGGACAAGGCAGCCTCGGGCGCGGGCGAAAAACGTTCCATGTTCATGGATATCTATGCCGCCTCCGCCCGCGCCTATATGGAAAAATACGGCGCCACGGCAGAAGATCTAGCCGGCGTTTCGGCCAAGAATTCCTTCCATGGCAGCATGAACCCACGGGCCCAGTTCATGGACGTGATGACGGTGGAGGAAGTGCTGGCCGCGCCAATGATCGCCGAACCGCTGACCCGGCCCATGTGCTCCCCCATCGGCGATGGCGCGGCGGCGGTGGTCATGGTCAGTGAACGCAAGGCCAGGGAATTGGGCATTCAGAATCCGGTGCGTGTGCGCTCCTCCGTACTGCGCTCGGGCTGGGACCGTGCCAAGGGCGAAGAAACCGTGGCCCAGGTTTGCGCCCGTGAAGTCTATGAGGAGGCCGGCCTGGGCGCGGAGGACCTGAGCGTCATCGAACTGCATGACGCCTCGGCGCCGGCGGAGATTACCACCTACGAAAGCATCGGCCTGTGCGGTAAGGGCCAGGGGTCCGAGCTGATCCGCGATGGTTCCACCAGGCTGGGCGGACGGCTGCCGGTCAATACCTCCGGCGGTCTGCTGCGCAAGGGCCATCCGGTGGGCGCCACGGGCATCGCGCAGATTGTTGAGTTAACCGAGCAGCTACAGGGCCGATCTGGCAAACGTCAGGTCGAGGGCGCCAAGGTTGCCCTGGCCCACAATGGCGGCGGCAGCATCGGCAGCGATGCCGCAGCCATGTGTCTGACATTATTGAGTAAGTAGGAGCGTAAATTTGGTCGAGCGTGATACCCGGATCCTTGCCGATCTGATTGCCGTCAAGGCCGAGGAACAGCCGGACCTGGACGTGGTCACGTTCGAGGGCGGCGGCAGGTTCGAGGACGAAATCCGCACCTATGCCGATCTGTGGGGCAACGGCAACAAAGTTGCGGCTGAACTGATCGCCCGTGGCATGGCGCCCGGCGACCGCTTTGCCCTGATGATGCGCAATCATCCGGAATTCGTCGATGTCATGGTCGGGGCATCGATTTCGGCCTGCGTCTTCGTGCCCATCGACCCGCGTGGACGTGGCGCCAAACTGGCCTATACCCTGAATAACTCTGAGTGCAAGGGCGTGATCTGCGCCGATTACTGCCTTGATCAGGTGGTGGAGATCCGCGAACAGCTACCAAATCTGCAATGGATATTGGTGATGGGCAGCGAGGACGGTTTGGCCGATACGACCGTCGCCCAGGTTGCTGGCGCCGAAGACATGGCGGCCGTTTATGCGCGCCCGGACAGGGTGGTGGACAGCCGACTGTCGGGACCGTCCGATCCCTTGCAGATCCTCTATACCTCCGGCACCACGGGTGATCCCAAGGGCGTGGTCTTCCGCAATGGCCGCTATGGCGGTCTGGGTACGATCTTTCCGTTCGAGGCCGGCGATCGGCCCTATACGGGCCTGTCCCTGACCCATGGCAACGCCCAGATGCTGACCCTGGGCAGCAGCCTGGCCATGGGCATGCGTTGCATCATCTCCCGCCGCTTCACCAAATCACGGCTTTGGGATATCACGCGGCAGTATGGCGCCACCGTGTTCAATCTGTTGGGCGGCATGACGGCGGCGGTCTATGCCGAGCCGGAGCAGGCGAATGACGGCGATAATCCCGTGCGCTTCGTGATCTCGGCGGGTATGCCGGCGACCATCTGGGAGAAGTTCGAACAGCGCTTCAACGTCGATATTTTTGAATTCTATGGCGCCATCGAGGGCGGCCTGGCCTACAAGCCCATCGGCGTTGGCCCCATCGGCAGCTTCGGTAAGGCACCCAAGGGGCTGGAGATGAAAATTGTCGACGACGATGGCGTGGAATGTCCACCTGGGGTCATGGGCGAGATTATCTCGCGGCCCATAAAAGGCCCGGCACCGGCGGTGGAATATTTCAAGAATACAGAGGCCTCGACCAAGAAGACCGAGGGCGGCTGGCTGCGCAGCGGCGATATCGGTCATGGCGATGCCGACGGCTGGCTGTTTTTCGATTACCGCAAGGGCGGCGGTCTGCGCCATAACGGCGATTTCATTAATCCCGGCTTTGTCGAACAAGCTATTGCCGAACACCCGGATATTGGCGATGTCTTCGTCTACGGCGTGCCCGCGGCATCCGGCGCGCCCGGCGAAAAGGATGTTGTCGCCGCCGTGGTTGCGGTGGATGGCGCCAGTTTGCAGCCGCAGTCAGTATTTGCGATTTGCCGCCGCGCGCTGGAAGCCAACTTCGTGCCAAGCTATCTGCAAGTGCTGACGGAAATCCCCAAGACGGCTTCGGAAAAACCCCAGGAGCGGTTCCTGCTGGAAGCTTTCGCAGCCGATGCCCCGAATGTGCATTCCGAACAGCGGGGATAACGTCTGCCCGCTCTGCCACGGCACCGGCATCGCGGCCTACCATGCTGACAAGACGCGGAATTATCTGCACTGCCATACCTGCGATTTGGTGTTCGTGCCGCGCGGCCAGCATCTCTCGGCAGGGGAGGAGAAGGCCTACTACGACTTGCACGAGAACCAACCGGACGACCCCGGCTACCGGCGCTTTCTCGATCGACTTTTTACACCGCTCAACCAACGCCTGCCCGCCGCAGCCAAGGGCCTGGATTTTGGCTGCGGGCCGGGGCCAACTTTATCGCGGATGTTTATCGAGGCCGGTCACGAAATGGCCCTTTACGATCCGTATTACGCGCCTAATGAAACCGTGCTGTCCGGGGCCTACGATTTCATCACCTTGAGCGAGGTGGCGGAACATTTGGCCGAACCGGGGCGGGAGCTGGACCAGTTATGGGACCGCCTGGCGCCGGGCGGTTGGCTGAGCATCATGACCAAGCGGGTGCGTGACCAAGGCGCGTTCAAGACCTGGCACTACATCACCGACCCGACCCATATCAGCTATTTCTCCGAAGCCAGCTTCCATTGGCTGGCCGCGCATTGGTCAGGCATGGGACCAGCGGCGACCCTGACCATCGCCGGCAACGACGTGGTGCTGATCAACAAGGCAGGCGAATAGCTCTTATCCCGCTAGCCCGAGCCGGTTGGCGATGTTGTTCTTTTGCATGTTGGAGGAGCCGCCGACGATGGGCATGCCGATCAGATCGGTGACCGTCTGCATCATGTCGAACTCCTCCCCCATGCCATAGGCGCCCAGGACCCGCTGACAGGCCAGGCCGATCTCCACACCCACATCGGCGATGAACAACTTCGCCATGCTGGTTTCCACCGACGCCGGGCGGCCCTCACCGACCAGCCAGGCGGCGTGATAGAGCATGTGCCGGCAGGCTTCCAGCTTGGTTTTCGCCTCGACAAGTTCGTGGCGCACCGCCTGATGGCCGCTGATCACGGTACCGAACTGTTTGCGTTGCTGGGCGTATTCCCAGGCCTCCTCCACCGCCGATTGGGCCAGGCCGAAGGTCATGGCCGCGACCTCGACTTTTTCCACATCCAACGACCGGCCGGCCAGCGCCCGCCAGCCTTTGTTCCAGGCCTCCGGGCCGCCCAGGATGCTATCGCTGGGCAGGCGCACATTATCGAAGTAGACATCGAAGCTGTGGGTATAGACCAGATTGCGATGGGTCAATTGTTGGCGCGTGATACCGGCAGCATCGGTGGGTACCAGGATCATCGAGAGATTTTGATATTTCTCGCCCTCCGGGTCGGAATTGACGAAGCAAATGATGTAGTCGGCCCAATCAGCGCCCGTACACCAGCGTTTGACGCCGTTGATGACCACCGTATCGCCGCCGTCTTCCAGATGCGCCTTGGTCTGTACGTTGGCCAGATCACCGCCTGTATCGGGCTCCGACAGACCATAGGCGAATTGCAGCTCGCCCTTGGCGATCTTGGGCAGCAATTCGGCCTTTTGCGCCGCCGAGCCGCTTTCCGAGATATTGCCGCCGCCATAAAAGGCGCATTGGATATAAGGCCCCGCCAGACATACCCCGCCCCGGCCCAATTCCTCAATCACGGCCGTGGCGGCGTACCAGTCCTGGCCCTGGCCGCCGTAATCTTCTTCCACGGTCAGGCCACAGACACCCAATTCCGCTAGTTTGGCGAAGACGTCACGGGGCCAGGCGTGGGCCGCCAGCCATTGCAGGCGTTTCTCGCGGGGGCATTCCTGTTCGGTAAAGCGGCGCAGTGTATCGCGCAGCATGGTGATGTGTTCGGGTTCATCCGCGAAATACATGGTCCTGATCCCTACTCGGTTGCTGGCTATTCGCCGGTATAATTCGGCGCCCGTTTTTCGACAAAAGCGCTGATCGCTTCCTGTCTGTCCTTCATGGCGTTGGAACTGACCTCATAAGCGATTGCGGGCTCCATCACCTTGTTGGCGATGTCGCGCAGCACCAGGTTCACCGCCGTCTTGGTCCAGCGCACGGCCCAGCGCGGATTGGCCAGAATTTTTCCGACCATTTCATCGACCTTGGCGTCCAGTTCATCGGTTGGTACTGCATAGTTGATCAGGCCCATGGCGGCGGCTTCAGAGCCGCGCAGCATGTCACCGGTCAACAGCATTTCCTTGGCCCGGGCAAATCCTATCAACTGCGGCCAGATTACCGCGCCGCCGTCGCCGGCGACCAGGCCGACCTTGACATGCGGATCGCCGATCAAGGCCCGTTCGTCGGCGATGATGACATCGCACAGCAAGGCGATGGAGGCGCCAAGTCCCGCCGCCGCGCCATTCAGGCGGCAAACGATCGGCTTTTCCATTTCCAATAGACCGTTGACGATCCGTTTGGCATCAGTGGTGATGCCGCGGAATTTTGCCGGATCGTCGATCATCTCCTGAAACCAATCCATATCGCCGCCGGCGCAAAAGGCGCGGCCCGCGCCGGTCAAAACGATCAGGTCGCTGTCGTCATCGGATTGCGCCTCGTAGAAGACATGCGCCAGCTCCTCATGCAACGGGAAATCAACGGCGTTCATGGGGCCGGCGTCGATTGAGATCCAAAGCACGCGCCCGCGCCGCTCAAAAGTCAGGCGTTCATATTTGTCGAAATTCATGATTGGTCCCTCTTGCCGCGATGACGCACCGTGCGGCTAGCGGGAGAGATTATTCCAAGATTAGAATCCACTCATGTCCTGAAAGCCGGCACACAAACTTTCACAGTAGCGATTAATCGGGGGCATTGGAATGTGACAATCTGACCAGCGGCGTTTTCCAACCATGCAAGAACCGCAGGCGGGATCAATGATGAGGGAACGGTCCGCGCGGACCGCCCGCTCATCATCAACCCCGCCCATAAGGCCGCTTCTTAGCCGTTGCGGTGCGGCCGCCTTTAGGCCGCGCGCACCTGGTTCAGGAATTTTTCAACCTCATCTTTCAGCGAGGTGGATTGCTGCGTCATTTGCTGTGCCGCCGACAATACTTCGCCTGCCGCCGCACCGGTCTCATCGGCGCCTTTGCTGACTTGAGTGATATTGTCATCCACCTGCTGCGTGCCTTTCGCGGCTTCCTGCACATTGCGGCTGATTTCGCCGGTCGCGGAACCTTGCTGTTCGACCGCCGCCGAGATCGTCGAGGCGATTTCGTTGATCTTGCGGATCGTTTCCGCAATGCCGTCGATCGCCTTGACCGCGCCATTGGTTGCTTCCTGGATTGATCCAATCTGTCCGGCAATCTCGCCCGTGGCGTTGGCCGTCTGATTGGCCAGGTTCTTCACCTCGGATGCGACCACGGCGAAACCCTTGCCGGCCTCGCCGGCACGCGCCGCTTCAATCGTGGCGTTCAGGGCCAGCAGATTGGTCTGCCCCGCGATGTCGTTGATCAGATCGACCACCTCACCGATGCGCTGGGAGGCTTCCGCCAATTCCTGCATCTGATGCCCGACACGGTCGGCCTCGGACACGGCTTCGTTTGAAATCTCCGAGGAATCCGCCACCTGCCGGGCGATTTCCTGTACCGATGCCGCCATTTCCTCGGCGGCGCTGGCCACTGTTTGCACGTTCGCCGTTGCTTGCTGCGAGGCCGAGGCCACGTTGGCTGATTGTTCAGATGCCTGTTGTGCGGTGCCTGACATGCTCTGGGCCGAGTTTTCCATCTGGCTGGCGGAACTGGAGACGCTCTGCACAACGCCCATGACGGAGGCCTCGAAGCCATCGGCCATTTGTATCATTTCCGCCTTGCGTTGCTCCTCGGCGCGAACTTTTTGTTCGGCCTGTTCGGCCTCCATTTTTTCCATCTCGATGGCGTTCTGTTTGAACACTTCGACCGCCCGGGCCATGGCGCCGATTTCGTCCTTGCGGTCAGTGCCGAAGATATCAACGGTTTTGTCGCCCTCGGAAAGTTTGCCCATGACACCTGTCAGCGCCCCAACCGGGCCGGTGATGGAACCGACAATGACGTAAACCAAAATTGCTGTAATCGCCAACAATACCGCTGTCACCACCGCATATACCAAGAAGGTATGCCAGGCCGCCTCGGCCTTCTCCAGCGCAATTTCGTTCAGGGCATGGGCGATGTGGTCTTCAACCTGCTTCATCAGGTTGATCTTGTCGGTAATCTGAGCGAACCAATAAGCGCCGGTTATCCCGCCCATATCGCCGCCCTGAGGCGAAGCGATGGCAATCTTGCGCATGCGTGTGACTTCATCGACCGCCTTGCCGGTCATTGTATTCTGGTAGAATTCCCATTCCTCATTCGTTCCAAACAGGCGGAAGCTTCTGAAAAGGATGTCTTGTGTCGCAATCAACTGGATGAAATTGTTATAGACGGTTGGTTGAAATTTGCCCGAGCCAAAGCCGCCGGCACCCATGGCACGCTCGCGTCCGGCCCGCTCCTTGCCTTGCAGGAAGGCAACGTAGGCAGCGATTTCCTTGCTGACGCCATCGTCGGTGCTGGCAAGAAGCATTTCGCTGACAATACCGAGCAGTGAAGTAATCGTACCGGTGTAGTATTTTGCCATGCCGGGTACGGCAATGGACAGCTTGCCAACCTGGGCACGCATGCCTGCAAGACCATCGACGCCGGCGACGGCCCGCTCGACGGCACTGCCGAGGGACGGGTCATAGGCCGCGAAATCGAAGGCCTTGATCGCCGCCGTCAATTTTACGCGGCGCTCGTCCGTGCCCTTGTGCTGGCCTGGTAAGGTATCGGCGAAGGTTTTGCCCTTGGAGGCGATGAAGCCGGCTGATTGGCCGCGTTCCTTTTGCAGCTCATGCGCCAGGGCACTGACGGTCGGTGCAAACATGGCCAATGCACCAACTTTCTCGAGCTCCTGCGAGTAGTTGTATCTCTCAACCATTGACACGCCGGCATAGAACAACAAGCCAATGACCGGGATCAGCATGCCCAAAAGAACGCGAACGCCTACCTTCATATTGCTAAACCAAGAAAACATGTCGCCCTCCAACCTGAATCTGGAAATTCATGCCATTTGCGAAGATGTATTTGCTTGCCGCAAGATATGGTTGCATTAGTTGTGATTATATTAATTTAGAGAACAATTATAAAAAAAGAATCGCATATAAAGAAAGTATTATACTATTAGGAATAGTGTTGGCTTAAGTCAGCATGGAGATGGATTCAGAAGAGGTTTTTGCTGCCCCTGCTGTCTGCTCTATTGCCCATGCTCCGCGATCACGGCCAGAAACGGCACGGCGAATTTCTTCAATTTGGCCTGTCCCACACCATGAATATGGCCGAACTCGGCCTCGGATGCGGGACGGTTTTGTGCCATGTCCAACAACGAGCGGTCCGAGAACACCACATAGGCCGGTACGTTCCGCGCCTGGGACAGGCTGGAACGCAGCGTCTTCAACGCGGCCAGCAATTCCAGATCCCGCTCTGACAATTCCTGTTCCTGCTCCCACTTCTGTTCCTGGCCTTGTGCGGTGGTGCGCTTCGTGGCCGAGCTGCCTTTCGGCCGCGCGCCACGGGGCTGTGGCGCGGCATCCGGGCGGTACGGAAAGGTTTCCTCGCCCCGCAACAGCGCCTGTCCGCGTGGGCTCAAGGCCATGCCGCCATAGCCTTCCAGATCCAGCTCCAGATAGCCGCCGGCAACCAGCTGACGCAGAATAGATTGCCATTCCGGTTTGCCACGGCCCTTGCCCGTGCCGTGGCTGTCCAGGCGTTCATGGCCGAATTTGCGGACCTTTTCGTTTTTGGCGCCGCATAGAACATCGACAATATGGGCCGCGCCGAAACGCTGTCCGGTATCGCGCACCGTGCTTAACGCCAGTTGTGCCAGTTCGGTGCCGTCTACCGCCGGTGTGGCATCAAGACACAGATCGCAATGTCCGCAAGCTTCCTTGTCCTCGCCGAAATAGGCCAGCAAGGTCTGCCGCCGGCATTGCGGTGCCTCGCAATAGGCCAAAAGAGCGTCCAGCCGTTTATGTTCCTGGCGCCGCCGCTCCTCGCCGCCGCCTTCCTGTTCGATGAACTGGCGGCGCATGCGGATATCGCCCAGACCGTACAGCATCAAGGCCTGTGCTGGCGTGCCATCCCGGCCCGCGCGGCCAAACTCCTGATAGTAAGCCTCCATGCTGCCGGGCAGATCCGTATGCAGGACGAAACGTACATCCGGCTTGTCGATGCCCATGCCAAAGGCGATGGTCGCGACCATGACGATGCCGTCCTCGCGCATGAAACGGTCCTGATTGCCGTCGCGCTGCCATTTCTCCATGCCCGCGTGATAAGGCAGTGCGGTGATCCCGTTGTCCCCCAACAACGCCGCCGTCTCCTCCGTCTTTTTGCGAGAGAGGCAATAAACGATGCCGCTTTCGCCCTGGTGGCGGCGCACGAAGGACAGCATCTGCTGCTTCCAGTCCTGCTTGAACGTTACGGCGAGATGGATGTTCGGACGGTCAAAACCCTGTACGAAAATGCGCCCGTCCGCCCCGAACAGCTTGTCCGCGATGTCGCGGCGGGTCACTGCATCCGCTGTCGCGGTCAAGGCCACCAGGGGCACGCCGGGAAACAACTCCCGCAAGCGCGACAGATCGCTGTATTCCGGACGAAAGGCAGGGCCCCATTGGGATATGCAATGGGCCTCGTCCACGGCAATCAGACTGATCGGCAGACGCGCCAGGGCAGCCAACATGCGGTCGGTCATCAGCCGTTCGGGCGAGAGATACAGTATGGACACTTCGCCCCCTGCGACCCGCCGCCAGATATCGACATTCTCGCCGCGGTCCTTGGCGGAGTTAATTGTTTCCGCCCGCACGCCCGCCAGTTGTAGGGCGACGACCTGATCCTGCATCAGCGCCAGCAGAGGCGAGACGACAATGGTCAAACCGCCAAGCGCCAAAGCGGGAACCTGAAAACACAATGATTTTCCCGCCCCCGTGGGCATCACGGCCAGGGCGCTTTGACCGGCTATGACGGTATCGATGATCTCTGCCTGGGTGGGGCGAAAACCGGGGAAGCCAAAGACCTCGGCAAGGATGCGGTGCTTTTCGTCCGTCGTGTCAATTTCGGGCAGAACAGCTTCCATCTCAACGCATGCCATCGCTGCCGGTGCCGCAAATAAGCGCGGTGCAGACCACGCCATCGGGCGGTGTATAGACCCCCGCCTGCAATGCCGCGATGGCGGCGGCGGCGGAGAGTTCCACGCCCAGGCCGAATTCCCGCCACAGCCAGCGCGCTGCCTCGTACATCTGCGCGTCCGTGACCAGGACAATTTCGTCGACGTTTTGCTGGATCAAGGCCAGATTGATCTCCTCGCTGCGCCGGGGTGCGAGGGTATTGGCCTTGGTATCAATTTGCGCCAGTTCCACCAATTTTCCCACCGCGACGCTGTCATGCAAGGTCGGCGCGCCCACCGGTTCGATGCCGATGACGATGATCTCCGGCTTCAGGGCCTTGGCCGCCATGGCCGCGCCCGAGATCAGACCGCCGCCGCCGATGGAAACCAGCAAGACATCCGTATCCGGCGCATCCGCCAGCACTTCCAGGCTGACCGTGCCCTGCCCGGCGATCACCGATGGGTCGGCGAAGGGGTGGATATAGGTCTTGCCATCGCGTTCCGCGACGGCCAATGCCTCCCGGTTGGCGTCGTCCCAGACCTCGCCGTACATATGCACCTCCGCCCCCCAGCGGCGCAGATTGTCGGCCTTGGCGGGTGGCGTGTTGCCGGGCAGATAGATCGTCACCGGCACGCCCGCGGCATGGCCGGCGCAGGCCACGCCAAGACCATGATTGCCCCCCGAAGCGGTGATCAGGCCCCGCGCCTTGGCGGCGTCATCAAGGCTGGTCAGGGCGCTCATGGCACCCCGTGCCTTGAACGAGCCCGAAACCTGCAGGCATTCCAGCTTTAGATTCAAGGTGGGATTGGCCGGCAGAGGGTCATGCACGAGGTTCGCGGCTAGCAAAGGCGTGCGCCGGATCCGGCCTTCGATGCGCTTGGCGGCGGCACGCACGTCATCAATTGTAACAGTCGTCGTAAACTTTGGCGTCATGAACTCAGGCGTCCTCACTCAATTCTGCATAGGCTTCGATTTCGACTTTTATCTCCGGCGTCATGAGGGCGACGACCTGGACCATGGTGGCCGCCGGTCTGATTTCGGCGAAGACTTCACCATGCGCCCTGCCAACCGCCTCGGCGTCCGCGATATCCGTCACATACATTACCGTGCGGACCACGTCTTCCGGTTTGGCGCCGGCTTCGGCCAGGGCCGTGATAATTATTTTCAGGATCTGTACGCTTTGGCCATAGGCATCGTCGGCGACCATGTTGCCGTCGGGGCCAAAAGCGGTGGTGCCCGAGACATGGATGGAACGGCCCATGCGGACGGCGCGGGAATAGCCGACCTTGGCCTCTAACGGGCCGCCGGATGAGATATTTTGTCGGCTCATGGGAATGTCTCCCGTGTTTGAGTTACGCGTCGCCTAGACGTCGATGGTGGCGAAGCCGTTGGAAAGCACGATCAGCTCCTTCTCGGGCACTGAGGTGGTGAAGTAGATCTCGTCCTCGTCCTCCCAGATATGGGTCTGCAGCATATCGCCGGGGATAACGGGGGCCGCGAACCGTGCGGAAAAGCTCAACAATTTTTCCGGTTGGTAGTTGCAGGCGGCGCGCACCACCGCATGGCAGGCATGGCCATAGGTGCACAGGCCATGCAGGATAGGTTTTTCAAAACCGGCGGCGGCGGCGAAATCAGGGTCGCAATGCAGGGGATTGCGGTCGCCAGAGAGGCGATACATCAAGGCCTGCCGGTCCAGGGTCTGGAATTCAACCACATGGTCGGCCGGCCGCATGGGTGATTTAGGCAGCGGTTCGGGGCCGCCCTGGGGGCCGCCATAACCGCCGTCACCGCGCGCGAAGAGCACCGAGTCCATGGTGCACAGCTTGTCGCCCGTGGCCTTGTCGGTCAGCACTGTTTGCAACAGTATGATTGCGCCGCGCCCCTCGCCTTTGTCAAAAGCATCCGTGGCTTGCACATTCGAAATCACGGTGCCGGCGGCGGGCAGGGGTTGATGCAGCGTCAAACGCTGTTCGCCGTGCACGGCCTTAACCACATCAATGCCGCAATCCCAGAAAATACTGTCGTCAAAAGCGATCGCCGTCGCCTGCGAGGGCATCACTTTCTGGCCTTTTTCGTAGCAGAAGGCCAGCTCCTGGCGGTCCATCTGGTCCGCGCCCATGCCGATGCCCAGGGCGTAGTACATGGAGTCCCGTTCGGTATAGGTGAATTCCTTGTCCAGAATTTGCAGCGCCATCAGGCTCTCTTGCGTCACCGCCATAATCTACCTCCCAACTTATCTTGCAGGGCCGCTTTTGCGCCTCCCCCGAACATGTTATCACAAGCTAAATCTGAAGGTATGGAGGATCTGATGGCCTACGAAACATTAAGCCTGAGCGTCGAGGGCGGCATCGCCCATGTGCAGCTGAGCCGTGGCGCGGCATTCAACACCATGAACAAGGCTTTCTGGCCTGAAATGGTCGCGGTATTCACCGAAATTGAAGAGGACCCAACGGCCAGGGTGGTGGTGTTCTCGGCCCAGGGCAAGCATTTCACCTCCGGTTTGGATTTGAATGATTTCGGACCCGGCCTCATGGGCACGGACAGCGAACCGGCCCGCAAGGCCGAGGCTCTGCGCCGCTCGGTTCTGCGCATGCAAGAGACGATGTCGGTCGTCGACCGCTGCCGCCTGCCCGTGTTGATGGCCGTCCAGGGCGCTTGCATCGGTGGCGGCATCGATCTGATTTCATCGGCCGATATGCGCTATTGCACCGAGGATGCGTTCTTTTGCATCCAGGAAACCAATATTGGCATGACGGCGGACGTGGGCACCTTGCAGCGCCTGCCCCATATCATCCCCCACGGCATCGTGCGGGAGCTGACCTACACGGGCCGGCGCATGATGGCGGCGGAAGCGCGGGACTGTGGTTTGGTCAATCAGGTGTTCGCCGATCAAGAGGCACTGTTGGCCGCTGTCATGGCTATCGCCACCGAAATAGCGGCGAAAAGCCCGATCGCCACCGTCGGCAACAAGGAAATGCTGAACTACGCCCGCGATCATTCCATTCAGGACGGCCTGAACTATATCGCGACCTGGAATGCCGCCATGCTGTCCCGTGCCGATTTGGGCGAGGCCTTCATGGCCAAGGCGGAGAAGCGGGAGACCAAGTACGCCGATCTGGATCCGGCAAATAAACTGGCCTAGAGCAACCTGCGTTCATTCGAACGCAGATAAATTGATCTAGTCCTCGCCGAGTTTTTTCCAGACGCCGGATGCGGTCATCACGGGCTTGCCGTCGATGGACAACTGACCCTTGATAAAGATCAGCGAGCGGGTTTCCCGTGTGATGGCGCCCGTGCATTCGATCCAGTCGCCGCTTCTGGCACCGGATAAATAGTCCACGTTCAGGGTGATGGTGGCACACGGCGTGCCCGCGGCCCGTTCCCAGACCATGTTGCCCAGGGTGTGGTCGGCCAGGGTGAACAGCATGCCGCCGTGAACCACGGATCGTCGGTTTTCATGATGGCGCGCGGCGTGAAAACCGCAGGTATAGCCCGCATCATCCCATTTTTCATAGAGGGGACCGACGAAGCTCTCAAAGGTTTCACTGCTGGCAGCCGGCTTAAACCCGGCTGGTACTTCCGCACTCATGCATAACTCCCTAAACACCGACAAAATCTAGCTGGCTCCGGTTTAACCTGTTTGCGGTGTCATTTGAAGGGCCGCTTTGCTAGGTTTCCCAGCAGATTGATTTGGGGAGTTATGTATGACCGTCACCATCTACCATAATCCGCGTTGCTCGAAATCCCGTCTGACCTTGCAGCTTCTCAAGGACCGAGGCATCGAGCCAACGGTTATCGAATACCTGCAAGCGCCTCCCGATGCGGAAACCCTGAAGGGCATACTGGATTTGCTTGGCCTGGCGCCACGCGATTTCATGCGCGTCAAGGAAGAGGCTTATGCCGCCAATGGACTGGCGGATGAAAGCCTGGATGATGGGCAGTTGATCGCCGCGATGGTGGCCAACCCGATCCTGATCGAACGGCCGGTCGTTTTGGCCAACGGCAAGGCCGCCGTGGGCCGGCCGCCGGAAAATGTTGAGGAAATTCTGTAGAGCAAATCCGATCTAATGCGAACCGCCAAAAAGCGCTGGGCGATTCTAAATGCCAAGACCGTTGATGGGAAAAATTGCTCTATTCTTAAGAATCGGAGCATTTCCCATTGGGAAATGCTCTGGGATACCCTGGCCCGCAAAGCTTATTCGGTGATACGGCGGCCCGTAATCAGGGCCTCCAGTACGTCGAGGTCCTCGGCGCTGAGATCATCAAAGCGCAAGGCGGTTTCCCTATCGCCCTCATCAATGCGGACAATGGTCGCCCAGGCATCGATAGACAGATGCCGGCCTTTTCGTTCACCCGAAACGCGAATATTGAGACTCTCGCCCAGTTTTCGGTCGGGAATAAGGCCTTCGACGCGAATTCCGCCCAGGCCCCAGTCGCAACTGTTATATTCGACGCCATCGGCCTCCAATGTCAGTTGCAACAACGTCATCCGCCGATCCCGACGGTGATTGTAAATTCCGGCAGAGCTGAAACTGATTCTTTTCATGACAACCTTCTCTTTTGCATAGGATAGAAAAGGAGGGTTCACGAAACGTTAAGCCGCTATTCTTTTTAGCCCCTATTTTTTAGCCATTTTTTGCCGCAAAAGCATCCCGCAAGGCCGCCGTGATCTGGTCGATGGCCACCTTGCCCTGGTCAACCGCGTCGGCGAGGGAGACAAAGCCGTGCACCATGCCTTCATAGTTCGCCAATTCCACCTTCACACCCGCCGCATGCAGGCGTTCGGCGTAGGCGATGCCCTCGTCACGCAGCGGGTCATACCCGGCGACAATAACCAGGGCCGGGGCCAGGCCCGATAGGTCCTCGGCCAACAGAGGCGCAAAGCGCGGATCGGCGGCGTCTTCGGGCTGGTCCAGATACTGGTCATAGAACCATAGGATATTGGCCCGGGTCAGCAGCAGACCTTCGGCGAATTCATAATGCGATGGGGTTTCGGGCGCGCCGCCCGCTACGGGATAGATCAGCACCTGTAATAGCGGCGGGATGTCGCCCTCGTCCCGGATGCCAATGGCGGTGACGGCCGTGACATTGCCGCCCGCACTGTCGCCGGCGATGGCCATGCGCCGGTTGTCGCCATCCAGTTCGTGAGCATGATCGCTGACCCATTGATAGGCCTCCAAGCCATCATCGACGGCGGCGGGGAATTTATGCTCGGGCCCGAGGCGGTAGTCCACCGAGACGACCATGCATTCGGCCATGTTGGCCAATACCCGGCACAGACTGTCATAGCTGTCCAGACTGCCGATGACGAAGCCGCCGCCGTGGTAAAACACCAATATGGGCAGTTTCTCGCCTGCTTTCGGTTGGTGCGGGGTATAGATGCGGATCGGAATTTCGCCTTCAACGCCGTCGATCCAACGGTCTTCGGTGCGGTACACGTCCTCGGGCCGCACGTTCAGGGCCGGTGCCGTTTCCTCGAAAATATCCCGTGCTTCCTGGGCCGAAACGGTATGCAGTTCGGGATAGGGCGATTGTTCGACCAGTTCCAGAACGTATTTAACCTGCGCATCCAACGCCATGTGCTGCCTTTCATATATTCCCTGCAAGAATTCGCCTAAGAATCCGCGCAATAATCCGCGATGACGAGGTTTCGCGTTTGCTCTATGTTGCCGCACATATGGCGTCAATCTGGAGAGATTTTCAATGACCGAGACACAGCCGACCACAATCCGCCTGCACAACAACGATAACGTGGTCGTGGCCCGCGACGAAATCGCCCAAGGCTACAATGTTGCCAGCGAAGCGGTCGCAGCCAATGCGATGATCCCGGCCGGACACAAAATTGCCACCCTGGCCATCGCCAAGGATGCGCCGGTGCGCAAGTATGACCAGATCATTGGTTTCGCCACCGCCGATATCAAGCCCGGCGATCATGTCCACACGCACAACGTCGTGGTCAAGGATTTTGACCGCGACTATATGTTCGGTGCCGACGTTACGCCGGTGGACTATGTGCCCGAACATCAACGCGCCACGTTTCAGGGTATTCGCCGCGCCGATGGCCGCATTGCGACGCGCAACTATATCGGCGTGTTGACCTCGGTTAACTGTTCCGCGACGGCGGCCCGCATGATCGCCGATGCCTTTCGTGGCGATGCGCTGGCGGACTTTCCCAATGTGGACGGCGTCGTGGCGTTGACTCACGACTATGGCTGCGGCGGCTGTGCCGGAATTGGCCTGAACTATATTCAGCGGACGATTTCGGGCTATGCCAAGCATCCGAACTTCGCCGCCAACTTGTTGGTCGGCTTGGGCTGCGAGGCCAATCAGATCGGCGCCATGATGGAGGCCGAGAAACTCAGCGCCTCGGACAAGCTGCATGCCTTCACGATCCAGGATACCGGCGGCACGGAGAAAACCGTGGCCCGCGGCATCGGCCTGATCAAGGAAATGCTGGCTGACGCCAACCGTGTTCAGCGGGAGACCATTCCGGCCAGCGAGCTGATCCTGGGTATGGAATGCGGCGGCTCGGACGCCTATTCGGGAATCTCGGCCAATCCGGGGCTGGGTGCCGCGGCGGATCTGCTGGTCCGTCATGGCGGTACGGCATGTTTGGCGGAAACGCCGGAAATTTATGGCGCCGAACATCTGTTGACCCGCCGCGCGGTCAGTAGGGAGGTCGGCGAAAAACTGGTTGCCCATATCAAATGGTGGGAGAACTACACCGCCGCCATGGGGGCCGAGATGAACAACAATCCATCGCCGGGCAACAAGGCCGGCGGCCTGACCACGATCCTGGAAAAATCCCTGGGCGCCGCCGCCAAGGGCGGTACCACCAACCTGGTGGATGTCTATCCATATGCCGAAAAGATCACCGAAAAAGGCTTCGTCTTCATGGATACGCCCGGTTACGATCCGGCCTCCATCACCGGCATGATCGCGGGCGGCGCCAACGTGGCCTGCTTTACCACGGGCCGCGGTTCGGTCTTCGGCTCCAAGCCGTCGCCTTGTCTGAAACTGGCCACCAACACCACCATGTTTGACCGCATGGAGGGCGACATGGATATCAACTGTGGCCAGATCGTCGATGGCGCGGCCACCATTGATGAAATGGGGCAGCAGATATTTGACCTTATCCTCGCCACGGCCTCCGGGGCGCCGTCGAAATCCGAGGCCCTGGGCATCGGCGATGACGAATTCGTGCCGTGGACCGTGGGCGCCATACTTTAGGGACAGATCGGAATGGATTTTCGCCTTGATGGCCGGCGGGCGCTGATAACCGGCTCCACCCGTGGCCTGGGGTTGGCTATCGCCCGTGCCATGGCCGAACAAGGCGCGCGGGTGATCATCAATTCACGCAGCATCGATGACTGTCAGGCAACGGTCGAGGCCCTGATGGGCGAGGGCCATGATGCCCACGCCATGGCGTTTGATGCTGGTGACGGGCCGAGCCGCGAGGCGGCATTGACGGGCTTGGATAATAGCACCGGTGGCATTGATATCCTGGTCAATAACGCCGGCATTATCCATCGCGCACCGCTGTCGGAGTTTGCGGAGGAGAAATGGCGCAATGTGCTGAACGTCAATTTGACCGCACCGTTCTTGTTGGCCCAAGCGGTGGCACCGGGCATGGTGCAACAGGGTTGGGGACGGATCATCAATATCGCTTCGATCATGGGGCAGATTGGCCGCGCCACAATCCCCGCCTATGTTTCCTCCAAGCATGGGCTGGTTGGTTTGACGAAAACCCTGGCCATTGAACTGGGACCCCATGGGGTCACGGTAAACGCCATTAACCCCGGTTATTTTGCCACCGAACTGAATATTCCCCTGATGGCGGATGCGGATTTCGATGCCATGGTCAAGGGCCGTACGCCCCTGGGCCGGTGGGGCGACCCGGCGGAATTGGCGGGGGCGGCGGTGTTTCTGGCCTCGGACGCGGGCGGCTATGTCAACGGCGCCTCGCTGACCGTTGATGGCGGCATGACGGCGTCGCTGTAATGGTAAAGGCGCCGATTGAGCTGATTGTTTTCGATATGGATGGTGTCCTTTGCCATTATGATTTTCCCCGGCGCTTGGCTTGTTTGGCGCAGAAAACGGGACTGGACACCGATTTCATTGACGAGAGGATATTCCGTTCCGGCTTTGATGATCAGGGCGACCAGGGCCGTTTTTCGGCGGCAGAATACCTGCGGAAATTCGGCGATAAGCTTGGTGTATCCGTGGCCCGCGAAGACTGGCTGTGGGCGCGGCGCGTGCCCATGACGCCGGATACGGCCATGCTGGCGCTGGTGGCGCGCCTGCAAGAACAACAAGTGCAGGTGGCCATGCTGACCAACAACGGCCCACTGTTGCAGGAGGGTTTGGCGGAGGTCTTCACGCAAGCCGCTGATTTGTTCGGCGCGCAGGCATACTTCTCGTGTCAATTTAGCTCGACCAAGGAAGACCCGGCGATCTTTCATGCACTGCTGGATAGTTTGGGCGGCCGGGCAGAAAGAACTTTGTTTATTGATGATTCAGAAATTTACATCGCTGCTGCCCGGAAAGCCGGCCTCCAGGTGCACCATTTTGCCGGCATTGACGGCCTGCTGGCGGCGTTGGAGCCAGCAAATATTTTGATCTGAATCAACGCGCGTTATGTCAAGCGGCCTACAATCGTGGCGATTTAACCGAAAGGATACTGCCATGGTTGCTGGTGAAGTTTGGTATTTGGTTATTGTGCTCTGCGTTTTCGGCGGCTTCATGGGGGCGCTTGCCATAGTTTCCTGGGGCGACGGAAACTAGCTGGCGGCAGCAATTCCCTCAAGTGCCAAGTTCCGCTGACGGGTTTCCATTGCCGCTGGGTGGCCTTATGAATGGTCATCATGGCCGTGCCTATCGTGCATCATCCCAGCTACGCCAAGCCGCTGCCGCACCGGCAGGGTTTCCCCATGGGCAAATATGCCCTGCTGATCCAGTTACTGCGCCAACAGGGTCTGGCCACGGCGCGGACCTGCCATGCACCGGATCCGGCACCGCGCTGGTGGCTGGAACTGGCCCATGATTCCGATTATGTGGACGCCATATTAGAGCAAACCGCCGATCGCGCGATCATGCGCCGCATTGGCCTGCCCCTCTCCCCACAGCTGGTGACCCGCGCCCAGGCCGGTGTCGGCGGCACGGTGCTGGCGGCACGCCTGGCCCTGCAACGGGGCATCGCCTGCAACAGTGCCGGCGGCAGCCATCATGCGGGCATCGGCCATGGCGCCGGCTATTGCGTCTTCAACGATGTGGCCGTCGCGGCGCGGGTGCTGCAGGCCATGGGCCTGGCCATAAAGATGCTGGTGATCGACCTGGACGTGCATCAGGGCGACGGCACGGCGGAAATTTTTCGCGGCGACGGCGCCGTCTATACCTTTTCCATGCATTGCGAGGATAATTTTCCGGTCCGCAAGCAAGCGGGCGACCGCGATGTGGGTCTAGCGGCCGGCACCGGGGATGCGATCTATCTGGAGATCTTGGCGGCGCATTTGGATGATATCCTGTCGGGCCCGGCGCCTGATCTGGTTTTCTATAACGCCGGCGTCGACCCCCACGGCGCGGACCGCCTGGGCAAGCTGGAATTAAGCGATGATGGCCTGGCCCGGCGCGATGCAATGGTGATCGGGGCCTGCGCCGCGCGGGGATTGCCCATTGCCTGCGTGCTGGGCGGCGGCTATGCCAAGGATGCGGCGGCCCTGGCCCGGCGGCATGGCCTGCTGTACGCCGCCGCTGATCATTGTTATCGTAAACTCGCTACTGGATGAAGAATTCGCAGAACGAATTTCATGGGGACTTTAATGAGCAAGTATGTCGACTATTACGCCTCCCTGGCCTCGCCCTATACCTATATGGGCGGGCGGCGACTGCCGGAGATTATCGAAAACACCGGCGCTGATTTTCATATCAAGCCGATCATGGGGGGCCAGGTCATGGCCGCCACCGGCGGATTGCCCGTCGCCAAGCGCCATCCGGCCCGGCTGGCCTATCGTTTGGTGGAGCTCGACCGGTGGAAGCGTCATTGGTCGATCCCGATGAATATTCAGCCGAAATTCTTTCCCGTGAATGATAGCAACGCGGGCCAGATGGTTATTGCCGCCCGTCAGGCAAGGCAGGACGCCATCGCGCTCTCAAACGTCTTTCTGGCCTGTGTCTGGGAAGGCGAGCAGGATATCTCGGATACCGCGACCCTGATAACAGCGGCCAACGGCGCCGGGTTTGACGGCGATGGCCTGGCGGCGAAGATCGGCGACGCTACGGTGATGGCTGAATATCAGGCCAATACGGACGAGGCAATTGAACACCAGGTATTCGGCATGCCCTGGTTCATTCATGAGGGCGTGCCCTATTGGGGTCAGGACCGCATCCGCTTTCTGGCCCGCGCCCTAACCGACTAAGCCATCGGCAATGACCCCCAAGGTCATCATCAATCCGGCGGCGGGCCAAGGCGCCGCTGGCAAGGCTTGGCCGGGCATAGCGGCGCGGTTGCGGGCCGCCCTGGGCGAGATCGATATTTCGCAAACCGCACAGGCCGGCGAAGAAACCGCCCTGGCGCGGCAAGCTCTGGCCGCTGGCCACAATCACTTCATCGCGGTGGGAGGCGACGGCACCATGAACGGGGTGTTGAACGGCATCATGGGCGAAGACGGTACCATGGCGCATGATGCGGTGCGCCTGTCGGTGATCCCCGCCGGCACCTCGAACGAGCTGCCCCGTGCCCTGGGTTTTCATGGCAATGTAGACGGTGCCATCGATGCGATCGCGTCCGGCCGGGAGCAGCGAATTGATTTGCTGCAAGCCGATTGCGTCGGTCTGGATGCCGCTCCGCACCGCCATTACGGCGTGTTGAGTATCGCCTGGGGCGGGGTAGCTGAAGTGACCTACCGCACCAACCAGGCTGGATTGCTGAAAAAGCTTGGCGGGCGCTTCAGCTATTATATCAATGCCCTAATGGTCGCCCTGACCTATCCCAAGCGCCATGGTGACGTCGATATCGATGACAGACAGATGACGGACCTGCTGCATTACGCCGGGTTGATCTGTAATCTGGAGATCCTGGGCGGCGGTATGCGTTTGGCCCCCGGCGCCGATCATACCGATGGCATCGCCAACCTGGTATTGTTCAAGGATATTCCGCGCCGGGACATCATCGTGCAAAAACCTTCCTGGCTGTTCGAGGGCCATCACATCGAACATCCGGAAATCGATTATATCCCCGGCCGCGCGTTTTCGGTCACGGGTTCGCCGGAGGCCCGCGTCGATGCCGACGGAGAAACCATCGGCTACCTGCCCCTCAAGGTCAAAACCCTGAAAGGGGCCCTGAGGGTGATTGGGTGAGCAAACATTTTGGAGTAAGTGATGCTTAAAGACCGCTACGAAAATACCTTGTCGACAGGCTCGTCGGCGGCGCGCGACGCCTATGTTGATGGTGTCGACCGCTTTCTATCCGCCGCGCCGGGGGCGGGGGATGCCTTTGCCGCGGCGATCGCTGAAGATCCAGGCTTTGCCCTGGCCCATGTCGGGTTGGCCCGGAACTATCAATTAATGGGTCAGGGTAGCGCGGCGGCGGAGGCAATTGCGGCGGCACGTGGCGTGGTAACAGGTCTGACGGCGCGCGAGGGGGATCACGTGACCGCCCTTGGCCTATTGCTTGATGGCAATGGACCCGCCGCCTATCAGGCCATCAGAAAGCATATGTTGGACTATCCCCGTGATGCCCTCGTGGCGCAGACCTGCACCGGTGTTTTCGGCTTGATCGGCTTTAGCGGGCAGCCGGGGCGGGAGGCGGAGCAACTCGCCTTTACCACCGCGCTGGCGCCTCACTACGGCGACGATTGGTGGTTCCTGGCGCAGCATGCGTTTTCGCAAGTCGAAGCAGGCCAGACCGGGCCGGCGACGGATACCATCGAACGCGCCTTGGCGGCGCATCCGCGGAACGCCCATGGCGCCCATATTCGGGCCCATATCTACTATGAAGCCGGCGAAACAGATGCTGGTTACCGGTACATGGGGGAATGGCGAAAAGACTATGACAAGGGCGGCGTCATGCATTGCCATATCGCCTGGCACGTTGCCATCTGGGCCCTGGAACGGGGTGATCTGGAGACCATGTGGGCGGTGATCGACGCGGATGTGGCGCCGGACGCGGCCTGGGGACCGACGCTGAACGTCCTGACGGATAATGCGGCATTCTTGTATAGAGCCGAACTGGCGGGGGTGGAGGTGCCGGCCCGGCGCTGGCAGGCCGTCAGCGACTATGCCGTGCGCTTTTTCCCAAAGCCCGGTATCGCCTTCGCCGATGTTCACGCGGCCCTGGCGCACGCCATGGCGGGCAACAACGAGGCTTTGGGCAAAATCATCTCGGACGCAAAAGGTCCCGCCGGCGATCTGGTGGGCATGATCGCCCAGGCCTTTCAGGCTGTCGCCACACAGGATTGGGCCAAGGTGGTGGAACGCCTCAGCGGCGTCATGGCCGGCCACGAAAGGATCGGCGGCAGCCGTGCGCAACGTGATTTGCTGGAATTCACCCTGGCCGGCGCACTTGTGCGGCAAGGCCTTGGGGCGGAGGCAAACCTGCTGCTCGCCACCCGGCGTCCGCTCAAGGTGCCGGCGAACGCGGTGAAGGGGCTCTGGAGCAACTTATAGGATTAGAGCAAATTATCAGCATCAAATTGATTCTAATTTTATGCTGTTTGATCTAACCGCCATCCAACGCCCGGCGGATGGAAAGCGCCAATTCCTGAGCGCTGTACGGTTTGCTCAGCAGGTTGCGCGTAAGGCCGGCAAGATAGCTGTCCGCGGCACCGGCTTGTTCCTCACGCTTTTTGGCAAAGCCGCTGGTCAGTTGAATTCTGAGCGCCGGATAGGCCGCGTGGGCCGTCGAAGCTAATTGGTAGCCGTCGAGGTCGCCGGGCATGATGACATCGCAGAACATCAGGTCGATGTCTTGTCGAGCCTGGAGAATTTTCAGAGCATCCTTGCCGTTAATGGCGGTCGCGGTTTCGTATCCCAGGCCATTGAGATGTGCGACGGCGATGTCGAGCAGAAAATCTTCATCTTCGACGACCAGGATGGTTTCCTGACCCCGTGGCAGCTCTATTTTGTGCGCCGGCGCGGCTGCGGCCTGTATCGCTTTATCGCCGCCGCGGGGTAGGAATATACGGAACGTCGTGCCTGAGCCTGGTTCCGAAGCCACCACAATATGGCCGCCCGAACGTTGGACGAAGCCATAAACCATGCTGAGACCAAGGCCGGTGCCTTTGCCGGTTTCCTTGGTCGAAAAGAACGGATCGAATATTTTCTCCTTGACCTCGGCCGTCATGCCGGTGCCGTTGTCACTCACCGAAAGCATTACAAAATCCCCGGCCTCGGCGGCCGGGATGTAGCTGCCAAATGTTTCGTCGAGTACCCTGTTCGCGGTCTCTATGACCAATGTGCCGCCTTCGGGCATGGCGTCGCGGGCATTGAGGGAGAGATTAAGAATAACGTCCTCAAGGTCACCGGGAATAATCTCAACGGGCCACAGGTCATCAGCCAAGTGGGTTTCAACGTTGATCGATGCGGTCAGTGACTTGGCGATGAATTCCTGAATACGGACAATGGCTTCGTTCGCCACCGTGGGCTCGGCTTCACCAGGCCTTCGGCCTGAAAATACAAGAAGTTTCCTGGTTATGTCCGCGCCGCGCCGGGTGCCCGACATTGCGGCATCCGCAAACTTCAAAACGCTTGGATCGTTCTTTGCCCGGCTTCGCACCAAATCCAGATTGCCCATGATAATGCCAAGGATATTGTTGAAGTCATGGGCTATGCCGCCCGTCAGCTGTCCAATGGCCTCCATTTTCTGGGAGCGGCGAACCTGCTCTTCCAAGGCCTTGCGTTCGGTGATGTCGATAATGCTGACCGGAATGCTTTGGAAGCCTTCTCTTGTCTCGGGTATTTGAAACGTAATGATGGCGTTGATCTCCCTGCCATCAAGGGCCTGAAAGGCCGCCTCCGAGCGGAAAACCTTCTGCCCCTCCCAGATGGCGCAAAGTTCATCTGTGAACACATCGGTTGCGTCGTTGCCAAAGGTTTCATCAATTCGATGGAGCAACTTGTCTTGGTCGTCGGCACCAAACAAGTTCAATGTAGATTCGTTTACCTGCACGACCTTGACCAATTGGGCCATCTCGGCGGCGGCATTGGGGTTTTCGTCCAGATAGCCACGAAGGTCGCTGACGCCTTCACGGCGGAGCGCATCAAGCGAATTGACGACTTCGGAAAAATCCTCATTCCAGATAGAGACTTCGGCGTTCTCGAACAGCCGGCGGAAGCGCCGCTCACTCTCGTGCAGCATCTGCACGGAATCCGCCAGCTGTGACTGCATGGAGTTGATCGCGTTGGCAACCTGGCCCAACTCGTCCACCGCTCCGGATCTTGATGCGGCACGGTCAAGAACGAATGGCGATGCCGAAACGTCAAAAGACATGGACGATGTGTAACGGGCCAGGGCCGAGAGGTGGCGGGTTACGAGCTGGCGGAATATCAGGAACAAGGAACCGGCCAGGAAGCATGTCCAGATGCCAAAATAGGTCAGCGATTCCAGAGCATGCAATATGACAAGGTCATAAATAGCCTGTTGCCCCGCCATAACGGTCAGGCTACCCAGACTATATTCCTTGCCGTCATGCCTAAAGAGCAATGGGATTTCTTCGATGATGACAGCGGACGAGCTTTTGACGCCGGCTTTCCATACCTGGCCCTGCAGCGACCGAACCTCGGCGTACTCGAATCCCGATGTATTTAGAATGCCCTGTAGTTCGAGCTCGATCTGTCTCTCCGAATAATGCCAAACACTGGCGGCCAAGCTTGGCCCATGTGATTTCCGGACATCTTCAAAGCGTGTGCTGATGAGGTCGAGCTCGGCCCGGTACTCACGGTAGGTTTGCACCATTGTGGTAACAATGGTTGCGGTTATGCCAAGAAGAACCAAGGCGATGGCCAGACGGCCAGCAATTGAGCTGGAGAATCCCAATAGAGGGGAAGGGGTTCTTGCGTCGCTGGAATTCACGGGTACACGATTTTTCTATCTATTTCGCTTGCTATAAACGCCACTGGCCAAGTCATCCATCAGCCGCTGATAAGCGCCATTTTGTCTGAGTTTTTCCAAACCGCGATTAAGCGCGGCGAGAAAAAACCGACTGTGTTTGCTCTGTTTGGAGATCAGTAAATAGTCAAATTTGGCGTTTGCCCGCGATATCGGGAGCGAGGCTACCTTGCGCCGTTGTTCGGCGGTAAAACGCTCGTTCAGAACAGGTGTCGCCACATGCTTTTTACTGATCACGGCATGCACCCGCCTCGCCAGTAACATGGAGAATCCTTGCTGCAATTCGCTCAGCCGGACAACCTTGAATAATCTCTGTTTTTCAGCGTCCTGAAATGCCGTGCCATAATTATGCCCAGTTATAGCGGCAATGCTGAGATCCTTTAACTTGGCGATATCAGGACGATCCGGATCCCAGTTTAAAGGTGCATCCGAGAGAAAGAAAAAATTCTCCACATCGACCGCGATCACTGGTTCGGAATAGTAGAAATCCTTTTCGCGCCCATCCCGTTTGGCCCAGGGCAGGGTAGCGTCCATGGTGCCGGTGCGGGCCAGGATGTATGCGCGCGCACTGGGGAAGAACTTGTAACGGGTTTTTATGCCTTCAAGCTTAAAGGCCGCGGTTACGATCGCCGCATCGACGCCGAAATCCTTCAGGGTTTTCGAGGTATAGGGCGGGTATTCCTCGGTCGCGATCACTATGATCGTGGGCCTATCTTCAGCCTTTGCGTTCGTGCCGGCCAGTGCCATCACTACACAAATAGCCACAAGCGCAATGCCAGCCGTCCAAAGCTGCTTGCGGCACAACCTCATTCGATGCCCCCTAAAACAACTTAATCTGTCGCTTTTCTCCGTTTATGGTCACATGGATTATGGCAATAAAACAACAACACTATTTACGCGAATTGATTTCTGATAAATCTCAGTATGATCGCGGCATGCCCAGGACATGCTGGCCGACAAACCCCAGGATCAGGTTGGTCGAAATGGGCGCCGTTTTGAAGATGCGGGCCTCACGCCATTTCCGTTCGATATGATACTCCTTGGCAAAGGCGAAGCCGCCAAAGGTCTGCATGCAGGCCTCCGCCGCCGCCCATGTCGCTTCGGATGCCAGCATCTTGGCCATGTTGGCCTCCGCGCCGCAGGGTTGGCCATCATCGAACAGCGCGGCGGCCTGACGGACCATTAGCTCGGCCGCCTTGATCTGTGCATAGGCACTGGCGATGGGAAACTGGATACCCTGGTTGGCGCCGATGGGTTTGCCGAAGACCACCCGTTCGTTGGCGTAGGCTGTGGCCTTTTCGGTGAACCAGCGGCCGTCGCCAATGGCTTCCGAGGCGACCAGAACCCGTTCCGCGTTCATGCCGTCCAGGATATAGCGGAAACCCTTGCCTTCCTCGCCAATAAGGTTTTCCACCGGCACTTTCAGATCATCGAAGAATACCTGGTTGGTACTGTGATTGATCATGGTCGGTATCGGCGTGATTTCCAGGCCATTGCCAAGGCCTTCACGCAGATCAACCAAGATCGTCGAAAGGCCGTCCGTACGCTTGGCAACTTCTTCAACCGGCGTCGTCCGGCAAAGCAGCAACATCAGATCCGATTGCAGGGCGCGGGAGGTCCAGACCTTCTGGCCGTTGACCACGTAATGATCGCCCTGGCGCACGGCGCGGGTTTTCAACTGGGTGGTGTCGGTGCCGGAAGTGGGCTCGGTCACGCCAAAGGCCTGCAGGCGGATCTCGCCATTGGCGATGCCGGGCAGATATTTTCGTTTTTGCACCTCGCTGCCATGACGCAGCAAGGTACCCATGATGTACATCTGGGCATGGCAGGCCGCCGCGGAACAGCCCGCGGCATGGATCTCTTCCAAAATGACCGAGCCGGCGCGGATCGGCAGGCCGGCGCCGCCAAATTCCTCTGGTATCAGGGCGCCCAGATAGCCCGACTCGGTCATGGCATTGACGAATTCGTGGGGATATTCCGCGATTTCGTCCTTGTCGTGCCAGTATTGCAACGGATAATCGGCGCAAACCTTGCGCACGCCGTCGCGGATATCCGCGTAATCCTCGCCCAGGGTCATTTGGGTCAGGTCTGAATTTTCGCTCATTGTTCTACTCCTTTACCTAAAGTCCTAGCGGCCCATGAAGCGCGGTTTGCGCTTTTCGTTGAAGGCAATGACGCCTTCGCGCCGGTCCTCAGTGGGAACCAGGCGGTTATAGGCCTCGATTTCGATGCCCAGGGCGGTGGTTAGATCCGTGCCCATGCCCAGATTGACCGAGCGTTTGGCCTGACGCACGGCCAGGGGGCCGTTGCCGGCAATACGATCCGCCACTGCCAAGGCGGCGGGCATCAGTTCATCGGCGGGCACGACCTTGTTGACGATGCCCCATTCCAGGCCCTCTTCGGCGGTAAAAGGCGTGCCGGTATAAAGGATCTCCTTGGCCCGGCGGGAGCCGGCGGCGCGGGGCAGGTTTTGCGTGCCGCCGCAGCCCGGAATGATGCCCAGGGTAATCTCGGTCAGGGCAAAACGGGCGCCCTCGGCGGCATAGATGAAGTCCGCCGCCAGGGCCATCTCGCAACCGCCGCCAAAGGCAGAGCCGTTAACAGCGGCGATAACCGGCACCGGGCAATCGATCATGTTGTAGGTTGCCTGCTCGAAAATGGCATGTTGCAGGCGCCAGGTCTCGTCCGTCATGCCGTCGCGTTCCTTCAGATCACCGCCGGCGCAAAAGGCTTTATCACCGGCGCCGGTCAGGATCACGATGCGGGTATCGCCCGGATCCAGCAACATCGAGGTGAATAGATCGAGCATCTCGCGGCCGAGCTGGGTATTCATGGCGTTGCGCCGGTCGGGCCGGTTGAAAGTGACCCGCAGCACATGGTCCTGGGGATGGTCCACCAGAAGGGTTTCGTAGCTGTCTTGCATGACGGTTTCCTGTCTTTACATACGCTTTTAAGAGGCGGCGGGACGAATGACGTTGATCAGTTCGCCGCCGGTCAGCAATGCTTCTATGTTGTCGCCGGTCTTGGCCCAGCGGCGTTGCTGCTGCCCTTCCGACCAGCCGGAAATATGCGGCGTCATAGGAACATTGTCCAGTTCATGATAGGGCTGGCGCGAGGGGCGGACGGCGGGGTTATCGGCACTGGGATACTGATACCAGGTATCCAGGATGCCGCCGCCGATGACGTTATTCTTTAGAGCCGCATAAAGCGCGTCTTCATCCGCAATATGACCGCGCGCCACATTGATCACCACGGCGGACGATTTCATGGCCGCCAATTGCGTTTCACCGATGATGCTCCGCGTCTGATCCGACAGCGGGCAGCAGATCACCAGAAAATCAATCTCGCTCAAAAACTTGGGCAGATCATCATAACCGCCCAGGAAATGCGGCTCCGGCTCCAGCGGCCGGGGCGTCTGGGTCAAGGCCATGACCTTCATATTGAAAGCCAGGGCCCGGCGTGCTATGGCGCGGCCAATATTACCATAACCCAGACAGCCAACGGTCATGCCGGACAATTCCCCCCTGGGCTTGCCGCCCATGGATGGGGTGCCGCTCCAATCGCCGGCCTTGAACGCGGTGCTGCGCCGGGCCAGACCAACCACCCATTCCAACATGCCGTTGAAGGCATATTCGGCGATCGCCACTTCGTGCTCATAGACGTTGCAGATCGCGGCCGCGGCGGGCACGGCATCGACATCAACCATGTCCAAGCCCGCAAGGGGGACTTGCAGGGCCTTCAGATTGGGGGCGGGGGGCATCTCGGCGTCATAATCTCTGGAAATCATGAATTCGGCCCACGCCATGTTCGCCGCCACGGTTTCTGCGTCGTCATCGGGGGTGATTTGCCGCAGGCTGACGCGGTCGCCAAACCGTTCAGGTAGAATTTTCATGCCGCGCTGTGCGACGCCGCCGTTCAACAATACTTTCATGCGTGCTATCCCTATGCTTTAACGCGCTATATTTTACTGTGCTGTGTTCCAACGTGATAACCGCCAATGATGGAGGCTTCCGGGCCAATGAGTAAAGACAAGATCAAAATCCGTACCGAAACCGACAGTTTTGGTCCTATCAAGGTACCCGCCGACCGTTATTGGGGGGCGCAAACACAGCGTTCGCGGCAGAACTTTAAAATCGGCTGGGAACGGATGCCGCTGCCCGCCGTCCACGCCCTGGGCATTGTCAAACAGGCGGCGGCGGAAGCCAACATGGAATTAAGCGTGCTGGACAAAAAACGCGGCCGGGCCATTGTCCGTGCCGCCAAGGAGGTCGCGGCCGGTCAGCTTGACGATCATTTCCCCCTGGTGGTCTGGCAGACCGGTTCGGGCACGCAAAGCAACATGAACGCCAACGAGGTGATCTCTAATCGGGCGATCGAGATCCTGGGCGGCACCATGGGCAGCAAGGCCCCCGTGCACCCCAACGACCATTGCAATATGAGCCAATCCTCCAACGATACCTTCCCCACGGTGATGCACGTGGCGGCGGTCAACCAGATTGATCAGCTGTTGATCCCCGCGCTGGGCCATTTGCAAAAGGCACTGGAGGCTAAATCGAAGGAATTCAACAAACTGATCAAGATTGGCCGCACCCATCTGCAAGATGCCACGCCGCTGACCCTGGGGCAGGAATTTTCCGGTTATGCCATGCAGATCAAGTACGGCATCGCCCGGGTCAAGGACACCCTGCCGCGTTTGTATCAGCTGGCCCAGGGCGGCACGGCGGTGGGTACCGGTTTGAATGCTCCGGTCGGCTTCGATAAAAAGGTCGCGGCGCAGATCGCCAAGATTACCGGCCTGCCGTTCAAGACCGCGCCGAACAAGTTCGAATCTCTTGCCGCCCATGACGCCATCGTCGAGGCCTCGGGCGCCATGAACACCCTCGCCGCCAGCCTGATGAAGATCGCTTCCGATATCCGTCTGTTGGGTTCCGGTCCGCGTTCCGGCCTGGGCGAATTGAGCCTGCCGGAGAACGAGCCCGGATCATCGATCATGCCCGGTAAGGTCAACCCGACCCAGTGCGAGGCGATGACCATGGTTTGCACTCAGGTTATCGGCAACCACACCACGGTGACCGTGGCCGGTGCCAGCGGCCATATGGAACTGAATGTCTTCAAACCAGTGATGATCTATTCCCTGTTGCAGTCAATCCAGTTGCTGGGTGATGCATCCAACAGCTTTACCGATAACTGCGTGGTCGGGATCAAGGCTAACGAAGACCGGATCGCCGACCTGATGTCAAAGTCACTGATGCTGGTCACCGCCTTGGCACCGCACATCGGCTATGACAACGCGGCAAAGATCGCCAAGCATGCCCACGTCAAGGGGCAGACCTTGAAAGAGGCGGCTGTGGAGTTGAAGCTGGTGGCGGAAGCGGACTTCGACCGTTTCGTGCAGCCAAAGAAAATGCTCGGCCCGAAATAGGCCGACGCCACGATGCCCGGCGAGGAAGACGAGCTGCTGCGCCGATCCTTCCGCATCGCCGGGCATCAGACCAGCCTGTCCATGGAGCGGGCGTTCTGGGATGAATTCCGTAGCATGGCCCAGGTGGATGGCCGCAGCATGACCGATCTGATTGCTGAAATTGATGCCCAGCGCACGGCGGGTTTAAGCCGCGCCGTGCGTGTTTACATACTAAAGCGCCTGCAAACGGCGGCGCATATACCAGGAGAGACCACATGATTGTCGATCACCGTACGTATGATTTCCATCCCGGCAAGATCAGGGATTGGATCGCGGTCTATAAGGAATTCGGCCTGCCGGTGCAGCAGAAGCATCTGGGAAATCTTATTGGCTTCTTTACTACCGAGGTGGGGCCGATTAACCAGATCGTCTTCATGTGGGGCTATGAGAGCATGGGTGACAGGGAGCAGCGCCGGGCTGCCATGGCCCAGGACCCCGACTGGGCCGCGTTCATTGCCAAGGGCGATGCATTGGGCGCATTGAAGCAGCAGAACAACAAGCTCATAGCGCCGACGGATTTCTCGCCGATTCAGTAAATCGGCTGGCTCACCTATTCTTCAAGGCCTTGAACAGGCCTTCGAGCAATTGCTGCTTGGGGTCGGCCTTTTGCTGTGGCTGATTCTGGCCTGACGGTTGCGGCTGTGAGGGTTGAGTGCCTGCTGGCGGCGGCGCGTCGGCGGTGGAGCCACTACCACTGCCGCCACGATTGCCGCCTGTCAGCGCGTCCAGCAACTTGCCGACGCTGCCTGATTTAGCCTTGTCGCCCAGCAACTCCCGGCCCAAACGGGCCAGCAGCCAGCGCTCCAACTTGGACGTCTTCAAGTTGTGTCGGGGTTGATCCAGGGGGCCATACAGATGTGCGCCCATGTCAGGCGCATCGCGGTGTTCGGTCAGGCGCATGACGGCACGCAAATCCAGCTGCCAGGCAGGCAGGTTCACCGCGCCCTTGACCGTGGCTTCGCTGGCATCCATTCGGGCCAGCATATCCTGGGTTCGGGCGACGCCGTTCTTGATGGCCCAATTGCCATCCACGCTTTGGTAATTGGTCTCGCCGCCGGAGAAAGCCCGCTGTATCAGGTTGACGAAATCCGGCGTCTTGTTCAGGCGGCCCAGGCGCTCGGAGAAGCCTTTCATGTTAAAGCCCCGCAGCACGCCGTTTTCGGCATGCACCGCTGCCTTGCCGGACAGGGCATTGACCAGATCCCACTGGCTGGAACCGATGCTCTGAAACTGGCCGGTGAAATCCAACCGTCCCGTGACCTGATCCATCTCCAGCGCCGTACGCATGGCCTCGTTGATATCCGCGCCATGCAATTGCACGGACAGGCCCAGACCCGGCAGGGGGCGCGAGTTCAGGGTGGCCCGCAACCCGACTTCTCCCTTGAACAGCCGGCCCGTCAGCTTCTCGACCTGCAGGACGCCATCATTGACGCTGACGTGCAGGTTTGGGTCTTCGAAGGGGTAGCGTTGAAAGACCAGACGTTTGGCGGCCAGTTTGATGTCTGCATCCACCGCCTGTAAGGCGCCGAGTTTGATGGCTTCGCGCGACCAGCGTTCGTCGCCGTGCCCGCGCCTGGCGCCGGTCTGCGCTTGGCCGCCGCCGCGGTTGCCGGCTACGGGCGGTTTACTGGCGCCCAAAAAGTGATCTAGCACCACATCGCCGGCCTGTAGGTTGGCCGTAATCCTGGGGCGGGGGCCATCCAGGCCTATGCCGGCGTTGCCGGACAGCGTAATGGGGCCAAATTTGCCGCTTAATTCGCTCAGCTCGAAAGCATCGCCGCCGCCCTTTATTTTACCGCCAAGTCTTACGCCGCCGGGGGATTTCTGGTCTGGCGGATATTGGCTGCCCAGGGCGGCGAGCAATGACACCAGATCCGTATGGGCAGCGTTGGCGCTTAGATTAAGCTGCGGTGTTTTGTCCAGGGCATCAGCGGTGCCTTTGAGTTGTAGTTGGCCGCCCGCCACTTGTGCATTTAGATCCAAAGCCAGGGCCGCCGCGTCACCCTTGGCCGTGCCTTGCACGGATATCGGCGTATCGGCCCGGGCCAGCGGTTTCAGATCCAAATCGAAAATTCTGGAAAGTGCTGCCAGGCTGCCATGGCGCAGGTCCAGCTTCAACGCCGCCGTTGTCTGGCCTAGCAGGTCCTTGGCGTTGCCGCTGACCTTGCCGCTCAACCCAGATAGGGTCGACGAAATGTCGAAGTCCAGGCGCGCGGCATCGCCGTTGATCACGCCATCCAGGGTTAGGCCCTTCAGCCGTTTTGGCGGCACAGGTAACTCAAGTCCCGCCAACCGCGCCAAGCCGTCAGTATATTTGGCCCGCAGCCGGATCTTTGCCTTGCCCTTGGGCTTGCCGGAAAATCCCTGTCCGGTGCCGCTCAGGCTAAAATTCGCCCCGGCTAGATCCCGTACAGCGGCCTTGCGAACCGTCAACTTGCCGCCCGCCAAGCCAAGTTCAACGGACAAATTCCTTATGGGCACAGCGTTGTAGGACAATTCGCCGATGTTCAGAATTAGATTGCTGTCGAATTTTTCCAGCACCGCCAATTGGTTGCCGGTGGTATTTTCTGTGGCGCTTTCTGTGGCCTTGGCGCCGCCTTTGCCTTGCGCCGCGTTATTGTTTTGCCCCGGACTGTCGGGCAGATACCCATCAAGGTTGATGCGGTCGATATTCAGCGCCAGACCAAAGGACGGGCGGGCCTGTAGCAGAAACGTCGCGGCCCCCTCGACCGTGGTGCCGTCCAGGCGCAGGTTCATATTGCTGATCTGGGCCTGTTGGCGGTTAATGTTGAAATCGGAGGTTAGGCTCATGTTGGCCAATCGCCCGGCTGGAACCGTGCTGGGATTGGCATCCAGCCAGCTCAACAAGCCGCGCAAATTATTCGAAGCCAGTTCGACCTTGCCATCAAAGCGCGGGCCATCGGCAAGTTTCTTTGTCTGACCCGACAGGCGCAGGTCGGAGCCACCGGGCAATAAAGCTGAAAGCCGGTCCAGCCGTAGCACGCCGTCGCCGGCACTGGCGTCCAGTTGCACCTGGCTAAGTACGCCGCCACGGTATTTTAAGCCTTCAACCGTGATCACCACGCTGCCATGCAAGCCGGCCGGAACTTCCAGCAATGCAGGGTCAGCTGATGCCTCGACATCTTTATCGTTTTGTCCGGCGGTTGAGGGCGGCGGTGGCGTTTGGGCCATATCCTGCAATAACCGGTCCAGATCAAGGCGCCCGATCGCCAGGGCCAAATCATAACTCGGCTCCTCTCCCAGAGTGGCGCTGACGGCGCCACTGGCCTGTAAGGGGCCGAAGGTCAGATCAATATCGTTCAAGGTGGCGGCCTTGGCGGATGCTTCAAGGGCGGCTTTCATCTGTAATGGCTGTTTCAGGATTTGCACCGGGGCGCTGTCCTTTTGCACGACGGACTGCACCGTAGCAAGGTCCGGTGCCGATAACGTTAGCTGTCCGCTTACCCGCGGTTCCGTTGCCAGCGACTCAATTCGGCCTGAGAAAGCGGCAACCGCCTCATCACCCTCATCTCCGGCTAGTTTCAGGTTAAGCCGTACGCCGATTGGTTTGCCGTTCTCCAGGCTGTCGATGGCTATATCGAACGCCAAGGGTAAATCCCGTGCCGTCGCCCGGCCGCTGAATTGGAATGGCCCCTGCAGCGATGTGGCGGAGCCTTTCAGCTCCAAGCCTTCTACCCGCTCCTCGATGCCCGCGCCGGTATCGCGATAGATTACGACGGCGTCTTCAACAGCCAGCTTATCAAGAGAAAACGCGGTGTCCGCCGTGCCGGGACTTCCCGCTGCTGCCGCCGTCGTCGTTGCTGCCGCCCCGCCCGGTTTTTCGAATTGCCAATTGGCCCGTCCATCCGGCAGGACTTCAAGGATCAGTAGAGGTTCGATCAGACGCACGGAGGTAACCTGGATATCGCCTGACATAAGGGGCGCGAGGGCAACGCGCACGTCAAGCGCCTTCAAGGTCAGCATATCGGCGGCCCCAGTATTTGGGGTGTTTGGGGTGGCGGGCAGGCCGGCTAGTCTGAGTTCACGAACCGAGAGGGCGGGCGCGGGCAGGAGTTTCAGGCCAATGTCGCCATCGATGGTCAACTCACGTCCCGTCGCATCGCGGACGGCCGCGATGATCTCGGCCTTATGGTCATTCCAATTGATCAGGCTGGGTCCAATCAGAACGGCGGCGATCAACACCACGATCAAGACGGCAAAGCCGACGAGCAACTTTTTCACGGTAGACTCCTAGCCGACGGAAACCATTGATGATCTATTTGGGTCGTCGTAAAGATCTTTGATATAATCTAGGCCATTAAGCGGGATGGCGGTGGAAAATTCTTTAACCTAATATGTTGAATGTGCGGTTTGTTGAACTAAACATGTGAATTGCGGCGCCTTAATTATAGGGAGCGAAGGCATGGCCGAGGTCACTAATCTCAACCACTTTCGCAAAGCAAAGCTGAAGGCGGATAAAGATGCTCAGGCGGCTCACAACCGGGCGCGTCATGGACGCCGCAAGGGCGACCGAGTGCGCCAGGAGGGGGAGGAACAACGCCGCCAGCGGGATTTGGAAGGCCGCCGCCTTGAGGGGCGGGAGCTTGATGACGGTGACGAACCGGTGTGATTTCAAAGGCGTGCCCTATATTCGGGTGTCGTCATGCTCCTCTGCCTGGGCTTCCAGCAAGGCGCGGTTATAAGCGCGCAAAACATCACCGTGATGCACAATACCAAGGACGCTGCGATCGCCGGCGCCGGCAATCACCGCCAAATGCTCCTCGCCCGATACATCCATCACTGCCAGGACTTCTTCCAAAGTGTCGTCCAGCGATGGCGCCGGGGCATGCGAGTGGGCTACATCGCGGGCATTGATCAAACTGTCCAGACTGTTGTCGAAGGCGATGTGCTTCAGATCGGCGAATGAAATCGTGCCGACCAGTTTATCGGCACTATCGACCACGACGAAAGTGCCGTGGGGCAGCCGGCTGAACATGCTTTTGATTTCGGCGATCGAGGTACGCTCGGATATCTTGTCGAAATCCTTGGCCAGAACATCCTGTACCGTCAAGGTTTGCAGTAAATGGCGGGCGCGGCCGCCGCGCAGGTTCAAGCCGCGGTTTTCCAGTTGCCAATGGAAGAAACTGCGGCCCTGAAACTGCTGCACGATCACCGTGGCGATTGATGTCGCCACCATTACGGCAACAGTGATTTGATAGTCACCAGTCAACTCGAACACGATCAATATCGTTGAAATAGGCGCGCCCAATACGGCTGCCGCCACGGCGGACATGCCGACGATGGCATAGGCCCCGTGCGAGGCGGCGAGGTGGGGGAAGACACCGGCGGCCATCAGGCCGAAGGCGGCGCCCGTCATGGCCCCGATATAGAGGGATGGGGAAAACACGCCGCCGCCAAAGCGGCAGCCGATACTGATCGCCGTGGCCGCCGTCTTCAGCGGGATCAACATCAATAGTAGCCACAGGGGCAATAATTCGTTCAGGGCGGCGTCGGTGGCTTCATAGCCGACACCCAGGATATGGGGAAATTCCACCCCGATGGCACCGATAGCCAGGCCGCCGGCGGCGGGTTTTATCCAATCAGGCACTTTCAGACTATCAACCACCCGCTCGGCATAGAATATCGACCACATGAAAATCATCGCCACGATCGCACAGACCGCGCCCAGGAGCATGAAGGCGGGAAATTCCCACGGTGAGTTGACGCCGAATTGGGGTAGCAAAAAGGCCGGCTGCTCTCCCAGATGCGCCCGGCAGATGACCGTGCCGGCGACGGAGGCAATAACCACCGGGGCGAAGGCGGACAGGGCGTAATGCCCGACGATGACTTCCAGCGCGAAGAAGACGCCGGCAATAGGGGCGTTGAACGAAGCCGCGACGGAGGCCGCGACGCCGCAACCCAACAGGGTGCGGCCCAGATGGGGCGAGAGACCGAGGCGCCGGGTCGCGGCGCCGGCGATGGTGGCGCCCAAATGCACCATGGGTCCCTCCCGCCCGGTCGAGGCGCCGGCGCCGAGAGAGACAACGCTGACAAAGGCGGCGGCCAGACCATCGCGTAGACGCATCCGGCCATTGCGCAGGGCCATGGCCTCGATCACATGAGCGACCGCCATGGGCCGCCCGCCCGGCATGATGAATTTCAGGAATAGGCCCACCACCAGGCCGCCGGCGGTTGGCACCAGCAAAACCTGCCAGACCGGTAATTCAGCCACTCTGCCAATCAATACTTCGCCATATACCCCATAGGATAGCCATTGCACGCCGCCGATACTCAAGCGAAAGGCGATGGCGGCATAGGCGACCAGCACACCAACCATCGCGGCCACCACTGCCATCAATACCTGATCATTTCGCAGTAGACTGCGGGCGCGGGCGAATTGGCCGGCTAAATTCATTCCGCGGTCAGCGTTGCGGCCGGGCACGGCGCCGGATGCCGATGGAGCGGCCGATGCCATCCGGCTGAGGCAGGCTGGCATGTGCCGCAAGTACGCAATCGATTCGCTGTTTCATCGCTTCGGGAAAGGGGACGGAACTGCGGGCGTCGAGATCCACATGCAGGGCGATCTGTTCCGAGGTCGAGGCCAAATAATTCTGCGTGGCGTGAAACATCTCGAAATAATAGTGCAGACGCTTTTCATCCGCGTCGATTAATTGAAAGGTGAAGCGCAGAGAATCATCCAACGCCACTTCCTGTTGATAGGTGACATGGGTTTCCAATACGAAGGCGGAATGATTTTGCCGCTGTACGTAATCGCGCCCAAGATCAATCAAATCAAAAAAGCGGTCCGTGGCATTGTCGAACATCAGAACATAATAGGCCATGTTTAGGTGGCCATTATAATCGATCCATTCCGGCAATACGGTCGCTTGATGGATATTCAATGGTGCCGCGGGTACGGCGTCCAGTCCGGGCCGGAGGGGAATATGCAAGTCGTGCACTGGCTGGCCGTGCACTGGCTGGTCGTGCATTGACTGGCCGTGCACTGACTGACCGTCAGTCTGCGCGGACGCAGCGCCGCCCTGAACCTGACGCCGTCCGCTATTCCAGGTCATCGGCCGATAGCCTAACCTTGCCCGGTGCCGAGGCAAGGAATGCAGCAGGCAATAGCCACGGTTTCAGCCCGGAAGCTTTTTGAAAATGCCGCAAAGCCGGGGTTCCCAGGTAATCGCCCGCAGGGTCGCCCAGGTCAAAACAATGCTCAATGTCGAATAAACATGTCATTCAAACAGCAACAAGCAGCCCACCGATTGGCGGGCTGCTTATTACCTAAAATAATTCAGCGTCGTTTAGTTAGTAGCGGTCGAAGTGCTACTTGACGCATCCGTGGTGCTCACGGAATTGCTATCGCTTGCCGCAGCGGCAACAGCAATGGCAATCGCAGCAGCAACGGCAACACCTGCGGCAACCGCGCCTGCGCTCAAGCCGGCCAGGCCGCCGCTTTCTTGACCGGCGGTGACGCCAGTTGTCGTGCCACTACCAGTTTTTGCAGCTTGCGACTGCGCATAAGCATAAGTTGGCGCTGCCGCCAGAGCCAATGCCAAACCAAATGCAGTCAGTGTCTTTTTAACGACCATTGCCGAGGACCTCCAATTATAAACACGTCGAAATCTTAGCGACTTTAACAAAATCAGGCAACTCCATTTCAGAATTTTTAAGCATAAATCCTAGCTCAAAACGAAACGCTTCACCTGACGCCCACAAATCGATAATTCAATCTCGCACACAAAACAGTAAATGAAAGATTGAATTTAGTCACAAACAAATAAATTCTACTTTCAACAAACAGGTGCAAGCTACGGATTTTCCTGCACCTTCGCAAGGGCATTTCCATCGTTGCAGCAAGAAAATCACATATTGTGGCAACAATACAACAGAAAATTTGCCCAAGTGATGATGGAAAAGCCGCCTGCTTTGTTCGTCTAATGTGTAAAGGTTAATAATCTTGCTCACAACTACAATTTTGTTTATCGGTAAGCCTCGATTCCCCAGCCCGCGACGCCTTAGGATGCCTCGCCTTTGCCAAGTCGAAATTATGGTTAATTGGCCAATCAAACTTGCCGTATTGCTTGCTTGCTTGATCCCGCCCAGCCTGGCTGTCGGCGAATCCCTGCCTCAACGGCGTATTGAGTTGGCCTATGATGTCTATCTCGGTGGATTTCTGGCAGGCTCGGTTGATCTGACGACGGAACAGACCGATGCGCGCTACCTGATCACGACGACATCCCGGAGCCATGGCCTGCTGGATTTTCTGATTGAGTTGCGCCGCCGAAACGAGAGCCAGGGATTATTCATTGATCATCAGGTCAGGCCTTCGCGCTATGTCACCAAGGGCGTTTGGGCGGGCGAGGCGCGTTCGGTTGAAATCGACTATGGTGCTGGCGGCGCCCTGCGCTTCACCGCGCGGCCCAGCGCCGCGGATGACGATCGTGAAGCCGTACCGCCGCCTCATTTGCGCGGCACGATCGATCCCTTAAGTGCACTATACCAGGCAATTTTACGGTCGGACAAAGGTGCCGGCTGCATGGGCCGGAGCAAGATTTTCGATGGCCGGCGGCGTTATGACTTCGAATTCGAGGCCATTGAAGGCGAGCAAACGCACGGGCCATTTTATTCCGGCCCAGCAAGAATTTGCCGGATGCGACAGATTCCGATTGCTGGGTTTTCGAAGCGGACCTGGCTGCCCCGTCTGACACGGCCCGAATGGACCGATATCTGGCTGGCCAAGTTGCATGACAACCTACCGCCCGTGCCCGTACGGCTACAGGCGGATGCGGGCCTTGGCGCCATGGTGGCGCATCTGGTTGCCGTCGGTGGACGCAAGCAGCCACCAGGCAGCGCGGCGCTTTCCGGTCCTGTGGCACGGCCGGAGTAAACCGCTGTCGTCGCCTTGATGTCATCGCCTTGCTGTCGTCACCTTGCTCCCTTTCGGAGCTGGTCTATTGCCCGCGCAGAAAATCAAGTGCCGCCCGCATGGCGCCGACGTGGCCCCACACATCGTGGGCCGCGCCGCCATCGATGACAAGCGAGCGGGAGCGCGCCGGTGTCTTGAAAAAGGCGCTGCAATCACCAAGCTGGCCCTGGGTTCTGTCCGGTTGATACCAGGGATCGTCGCTGCGTACGATGGCCAGCACCGCCTCGCCTTTCGGCGCCGCTAATCCGCGTATAAACGGCGCGCCATGGCAGGTCCATTGAGCAATGATCCGGGCCCGGAACTCTTCCCCTCGGTACAGGGCGGCTGCGACACCGCCCTCGGATGTGCCGACCAGAAACAGGCGGTCGTTGTTGATCCATGATAGCGGGGCCATACGCTGCAGCGCGTAAGAGATCTCCACTAACCGGAAATCAAAAACAAATATGTTCTGCCCGCCGGTCTGCTTGGATGGGCTGCATTGCAAGGGGCGATAGCGGCGGGCGAAGCTATTGGGGGCGATCACGGCAAAGCCCGCCCTGGCAAAGGCCCGTAGGGTATCCAGCCTTCCCTGGCCGGTGCAGCCATGCATATAAAGGATCGTTGGGTAACGCCACCCTGTGGGCAGTTCTGACAAATGGGCGCGAATTGATTTGCTCGACAATTTCCCTACCACCGGCTCCCGGCCCTTCTGCCGGGGCAGAACGATGGTTGCCCGGTTAAAGGTCTTGGCGATGTCGCTATCGCCTTCTGTCAGAACCGAGGGATTGAGCAACTCGCTGCGGTTCAACATATCCCCGCCACAGGCGGCCAGAAACAGCGCCGGCAACAGTAGAAACAAGCTGCGTGAACATCTGCGCCAGATCCTGGTCCGGGTGCTGGTCCAAGCGCTGCGGGCAGTACGCTCGATCATCGTTCAAATCCTTCAGTGGCGCCGACGACGGCGCTGGCCCGTACCCACCAATCCGTGCGTGCCCCTGTTAGTATATCCGCGGCGGCTTCGGCTCTGGCTAAATCGTCGAATACCCCGAAACACGTCGCGCCCGACCCCGACATTCGTGCCAGACAGCAGCCGGGTAGATTTTCCAGGGTTGTTATGACCTCGCCAACGACGGGGGCAAGATGGCGGGCCGCCGGCTCTAAATCGTTGCGGCGCAGATCCAGACACTGAGCCAGAGACTGACCTTTGTCCGGTGTCTCGCGCCAGGGTTGGCTGGATTTGATGGGTTGTTTCACCTGCTTGAACACGGCGGCTGTCGAGAGCGCCTGCATGGGATTGACCAGAACCAGGGCAAAGGGCGGCAACGGCGGTGCGGGGATGACGTCATGGCCGATGCCGCTGATCAGGCTGGGCCGGGTGCTAAGGCACACGGGCACGTCAGCACCCAGGCCGGCGGCTAGTTCATGCAACGCTCTATCGTCCATGGGCAAATGCCATAATGCCCGTAGCGCCAGCAGTGCCGCGGCCGCATCCGCCGAACCACCGCCCAGGCCCGCCGCGACCGGCAAATTTTTACGCAGCCGTATGCTGGCTCGGGCCTTGATCCCCGCCGCCCTGCTCAGTGCTGTTGCGGCCTGCCATACCAGGTTTGACTCATCCGTCGGCAGTCCCGGGGCAAAGGGGCCAGCAATGCTGAACCGCAACCCGTCATTGGCTTCGACCTCGATTTCATCGCCAAGGTCGGCAAAGACGACCAGGCTGTCCAAACAGTGATAGCCGTCGGCCCGCCGTCCGGTGATGTGGAGGTATAGGTTTATCTTGGCGCGCGCGCGCCATGACCCGGCCGTTGCCGCTGCTGCCCGTGGATCAGCCACCGCTTCCGCTTTTGCCGCCAGCATTTTTGCGAACCGGCTCGGGCGGGCCAAGTCCGTCGCGCTGCTTGGCCTGAATGGCGGGGATCAGCTTTTCCTCGGCACCCAGATCAATGGCATGGCTCCATTGAAAGCGGGCCTCCAATTTTCGTCCGGCCCGCCAATAGGCATCGCCCAGATGATCATTGATGATTGGATCCTGGGGCCGCAACTCCACCGCCCGTTCCAAATATTGCACGGCCTTGTCGTATTCGCCGAGGCGGAAAAAGGCCCAGCCCAGACTATCAACCACATAGCCATCATTGGGCCGCTTCGAAACGGCCCTTTCGATCATTTTGCGGGCCCGGTCCAGATTGATACCCTGATCGATCCAGGAATAGCCCAGATAGTTCAGCACGCTGGCTTCCTCGGGCCGGAAATCCAAAGCCTGCAGGAAATCAGCTTCCGCCGCCTTCCATCGCTTCGAACGTTCCAGTGCGATGCCGCGCTCGTACAGCAGGCTCCAATGACGCTCCTGCACGGTGCCGAGACGGTCCAGAACCTCGCCATAGGCCGCGACAGCTTCCTCGAAGCGCTCTTGAGAACGCAGGATACGGGCCGCCGTAATCAGGGCCGAGGTGTCCTTGGGCCGTTCCTTGGCCATGCCGCGCAGCAGGCCGACGGTTTCCTCGATACGGTCCAGGCTGTTCATGTTGGCGGCGGTGCGGATACGGGCATTCCAATGAAATGGCGATGTCTTGGGGACCTGTTTATAGACGGCGATGGCTTCTTCAAAACGTTCCACGCTTTCCAGAACCTCGGCCAGCAGCATCCGCGCCGAGATCAGGTCCGGGCGCAGAAACAAAGCCAGATGTGCATAGATCCTTGCTGTTTCCCCGCCCCGGGCGCCGGCAATGGCGAAGCCGGCCGACAAGAAGGCCTCAGCCACGCCGTCCGCCACCGATGTCATGGGTGGCCAGAGTGTTTCGCCCCGGTGTAACTTGTCCCGTGCCCGGCCGATTACCGGATTCGATGGCAGCCGTTCCAGAAAGCCATCGAACAGCGCCAGTGCTTCGTCCTGGTGGCCGCTACGGCTCAAGAACCCGCCGTAATTCAAGGTTACCCGTGTGACGCGGCGGGCCTCGCTTTTCAAGGTCTCCTTGAAAGCCACCGCCGCGGCCGCCTCGTGGCCCGCGAAGTCGCTGATCAGGGCAGTGTGATAGCTGCGAAACGGTGTGAATGCAGCACGGCTGCGCAGCTCTCCGATGGTCTCGATCGCGCTGTCGTATTGATTGTCGCCGGCATCGACCCAGGCCAGCAACATTGGCTGCAACAGTGCCATATAACTTTTGCGGGATGATTTTTTCAGATGCCGCCGGGCCGAGGCGAAATCGCCCGATTGAATGGCGTTTACCGCCAGGACCAAGCGTGCCATGGCGGCATCGCCTTTTTCGGCGACCCTGCGTTTCGCCAGATCCAAAGCCTGTTGCATGCGCCCTTCGGCCAGCATCAAAACCATTGTCCGATGCAACAAGACCTGGTTGTTGGGCGAGGCGGCTAGCGCGATGTCGTAAAAGTCAGCGGCCCGGCTGGAATCCATCTGATCGCTGGCCACCCGGGCGGACAGATAATGTCCCAACGGTGATGGCTTTGGCGCCGCCGCCATGCCGGCGGAGTCGGACTCGGGCGCGGCGCTGGTGCAGCCTGAAAGCATCGGCAGCGCCACCGTCGTTAGCACCACCGTTGCTGTTAGCAAGGCTGATAATTTCATGGCGCGCGCAAGCGGGCGATAAATTCGGCTACATATTTGGATAATTCGGCCCACCCGTTCCCTCTGGCACTGTCCAGGTAATATTTTGCGTCGGGTCCTTGATATCGCAAGTTTTGCAATGCAGGCAATTCTGGGCGCTGATTGTCAGGCGCGGATTGCCGCCATCGTCGTCGGTCACGATCTCATAGACGCCAGCGGGGCAAAAGCGCTGCTCGGGGGCATCATAAAGTGCTAGATTATGGTCCACCGGCACATTCGGATCGCTCAATTGCAGGTGAACCGGCTGATCCTCTTCATGATTCGTATTGGAAATGAAAACAGAGGATAATTTATCAAAACTGAAGACCCCATCCGGCTTCGGATAGTCGATCGCCTTGCATTGCTCTTTCGGCTTCAGACTTTTGTGGTCTTCGTGCGGATGGGCGAAGGTCCAGGGCACATTGCCGCCCAAAAATTGATCAACACCGGCATACAAGGTGCCGCCGATCAACCCCCATTTGGCGAAGGCCGGGCGGAAATTCCGGGCCGCCGCTAATTCTTTCCAGACCCAGGATTCGCGCACGGCCACGGGATAATCCTCCAACACCGCCGCCGGCATCGCCTCGCCGGCCGCATTGGCCGCCTGGATCGCTTCGAAGGCCGCCTCGGCTGCCAGCATGCCGGTCTTGATGGCATTATGGCTGCCTTTGATCTTGGGCACGTTCAGGAAACCCGCGCTGCAGCCGATCAGGGCGCCACCGGGGAAGACCAGCCCGGGGATGGATTGCAGGCCGCCTTCGTTTAGGGCGCGGGCGCCATAGGCGATGCGTTTGCCGCCTGCAAGATGCTTGGCGATGTCGGGGTGGGTTTTATAACGCTGAAATTCGTCGAACGGCGAGAGATAGGGGTTCTGATAATCCAGGCCGATGACGAAGCCAATGGCCACCTGATTGTTTTCCAGGTGGTACAGGAACGAGCCGCCATATGTGGCGTTGTCCATGGGCCAGCCGGCGGAATGCAGGACCAGGCCTTCCTGGTGCACCTCGTCGGGCACTTCCCAAAGTTCCTTCAGGCCGATGCCATAGGTCTGGGGCTGGCAATCCTTGGTCAGATCAAAGCGCTTCAATAATTGTTGCGACAACGAGCCTCGGCAGCCCTCGCCCATCAGAGTGTATTTGGCATGTAGTTCCATGCCCGCCTCGAAGGCCGGCTTTTGCTCGCCCTGGGCATCAATGCCCATGATCCCGGTGACCACGCCCTTGACCCGGCCGTCGTCATGGAACAACAGCTCCGAGGCGGCGAAGCCCGGAAAAATCTCAACGCCCATGGCTTCCGCCTGCTCCGCCATCCAGCGGGCGACGTTGCCAAGGGAGACAATGTAGTTGCCTTCGTTATGGGTGGCCTTGGGCAGCATGAAGTTCGGCAAGGGGATCGAATTGAACTCGGTCAAAAACATGAATTTTTCATTCGTGACCGGGGTATTCAATGGCGCGCCGCGTTCGGCCCAATCGGGGATCAACTCGTCCAACCCAATAGGTTCCATGACCGCGCCGGAGAGGATATGGGCGCCGACCTCGGAACCTTTTTCGAGCACGCAAACGGCAAGCTCGGTACCCGCCGTCTCGGCCATTTGCATCAGACGGATCGCCGCCGACAGCCCGGCCGGACCGGCGCCAATGATCAGCACATCCACTTCCATCGATTCGCGTTCCATCGCCACCTATCCTTACCTAGAACCCACTTACGAAGTACTAATTGATCAATTGCTCCGTTATGCCGCCGAACCAACACCTGGGTCAATGCCTGCCCCCGATTCTCCTGCGCTTTCCCATGGCGCTTCAGGCTGTATTGAACCCCAAAGGCATGCTAAATTACCGCCATGGAGCATACAGCCAATCATCTTGCCGCGCTGAACTTCTATGTCGATGCCGGCGTGGATGAGGTTATCGGCCTCCAACCCGTTGATCGTTTCGCCGAAAGTAAAATCGCACCAGCCGAAACCGTGCGGGCGCCCGCTTTGCCGCCCACCCGTCCGCCTGCGACTTCCCAGCCGACGTCCCAGCCGATCTCGAGGTCGTCGGGGCAAGCTCAGACGGAGGCGGAGGCCTCCGCCCGTACCCTAGCGGCCGGCGCCGTGGATCTGGTGGCTCTGCGCGCGGTCATGGAGGGCTTTGACCTCTGCCCCCTGAAAAAAACCGCCGCCAACACGGTCTTTGGCGCGGGCAATCCAGCGGCAAAAGTGATGTTGATTGGCGAGGCGCCGGGTGCCGACGAGGATCGCCAGGGGCAACCGTTCGTCGGTGTTTCAGGTCAACTGCTTGACCGCATGCTGGCTTCCATCGGGCTGGACAGGACCAGCGTCTATATCACCAATATGCTGGCCTGGCGGCCGCCGGGCAATCGCAAGCCGACCTTGGAAGAGACCACCATGTGCCTGCCGTTTATTCGGCGCCATATCGAATTGGTGGGGCCGAAAATTCTGGTCTTCGTTGGCGGTACCTCGGCCACCACCCTGTTGGAGCGCCGCGACGGCATTACCCGCATGCGCGGGCGCTGGTTTGCGTATCCTCCGACTAGTGGGGGCGAGGATGAGGCGTCGGCCATTGCCGCCATGCCGATTTTTCACCCGGCTTATCTGCTGCGTAACCCAGGCCTGAAACGGCAGGCCTGGATTGACCTGCTGGCCATCAAGGCGCGGCTACAAGATATGGCTTGACGGGTACATATAGTGGCAGATTTCATTACAGCTACTAAATGCGGTAGGCGGCTGACTTGCCGGGCCGGGTTCGATGGTCTATTTAGGCAGTCTATGTCGGAGAGTAACCATTATAGCGGTCGGCGCACCTTTCGCCGTCTGGCGGGATGCCTGGGTATGTTGAGGCGGCGTCGGAGTTTGGCCGCGGGTCTCTTGGCCATGGGCCTTTGCTTCGCCGGGTCGGTGGCGGCCCAAGCCAATCAAACCGGCCCAGTGCCAGTGCCAATGAAAGTGCCAGTCACAGTGCCGGAGCCGGTGGCGGTCGTGGCTTCGCAAAGCGCAACGGAGCCGAGGGGGCTGGCGGCTCCGGCCCGAGACGTGGACCTGCCGAAAATCTTGGGCGCGGCTGACATCGCGCGCTATCAGCGCATCTTTGTCTTGCAGGAGCGAGGCAAGTGGAAGGCGGCGGACCGTCTGATCAAAACCCTGGATGATGATCTGCTGCTGGGTCATGTGCTGTTCCAACGTTATATGCACCCGAAGAAATACCGCTCGCGCTATTCCGAGCTGAAGGGCTGGCTGGCCCACTACGCCGATCATCCGGGCGCGGCCCGGGTGCATAAGCTGGCCTTGCGCCGGCGGCCCAAGAATTATCGGGCGCCGAAATCGCCGGTCGGGCCCCGGCGCGGCCACGGATATGCTGATTGGCGGCCCGAGCCGCATTACCGTTCGCCGCGCAAACGCGGCGCCGCCCAGCGTCGGCAGGTGCGGCATATTACATCCAAAATCCGCCGTAATGTACGACGGGAAATCCTTACCTCGTCCCAGCGATATCTGGCCCGCAAGGACGTGATCAAGGTACTGGATACGGTCGAGCGGGACGCTTTGCTGACCCGCGTCGCGGCCGGTTGGTTCTATCGCGGCAATGCCGAGAAGGCATTGGCCCTGGCCGGCCCGGCGGCGGAACGCTCGCGGCGCCATATCTCCAATGCTGATTGGATCGCCGGTCTGTCAGCCTGGCGTATGAAGCGGGTTGACTTGGCGGCCCGTCATTTCGAGGCGCTGGCGCATTCCACCACCGCCGATGCTTGGAACCGGTCCGCCGGCGCCTTCTGGGCCGCGCGCGCCTACCTGATGGCCCGCCAGCCGGAGCGGGTCAATCCCCTGCTGCAAATGGCGGCGAAACATCCGCGCACCTTCCATGGCCTGATCGCGGCCCGGCAATTAGGTGTCGAACTGAATTTGCAATGGGCACCGCCGCCGCTGACGCCGCAAGGCCTGGTGCAGGTTGACGGCATCCCCGGCGCCCGCCGTGCCATGGCTCTGGTCCAAGTGGTCCAAGTGGGCCAGGTGCGCCGGGCAGAGCGGGAGCTGCGCCGTTGCTACCTAACCAGCGGTCAAACGACTGGTCCGGCGCTGTTGGCCCTGGCCCACAAGTTGAACCTGCCCGCCATGCAGCTGCGCATGGCCCACGGTGTGCGCGGCAGCGACGACCGGCCCTATGATCAGGCCCTGTTCCCCATGCCGCCCTGGCAACCGAGCAAGGGTTTCGCCATCGACCGGGCGATTTTGTTCGCCTTCATGCGTCAGGAATCAGGTTTTAATGTCCGTGCCAAAAGCCCCGTGGGCGCGCGCGGCCTGATGCAATTGATGCCGCGGACCGCCTCGTTCGTGGCCGGCGACCGCAGTTTGCGCTGGCGCAATAAAGCAAAATTGTTTGATCCGGAATTCAATCTGGATCTGGGACAAAAATACCTTGGCTATTTGCTCGACGATGAATTGGTCAAGGGGGACATGTTCCGCCTGGCCGTGGCCTACAACGCCGGCCCGGGCAATTTGCGCAAATGGCTGCGCAAGGCCAAGTTCGACGGCGACCCCCTGCTGTTCGTGGAAAGTATTCCCTGGCGTGAAAGCCGGTTGTTCGTGGAGCGGGTGCTGACAAATTTCTGGATTTACCGCGAGCGCTTCTCGCAGGACAGCCCATCCCTGGACGCGGTGGCAACCGGCCATTGGCCGATCTATTTCAACCTAGACAATGCAACGAAGGCGGTCGCACGTAATGTCCGGAATTGACGACAAGATTACCTTTCGCCCCCTGAATATAGCCATCCTGACGGTTTCCGACAGCCGTACCATGGCCGACGATAAATCGGGCGACACCCTGGTCGGGCGCCTGAACGAGGCCGGCCATAACCTGGTGGACCGGGCCATCGTCAAGGATGACGTGGCGGCGATCACCGCGCAGCTGCAAACCTGGATCGCGGACGAGGCGGTGGAAACGGTAATTTCCACCGGCGGTACCGGGGTCACGGGGCGTGATGTCACGCCGGAGGCCTTCGCCGGGGTGTATGAAAAAGAGATCGCCGGCTTTGGCGAGATATTCCGCCAGATCAGCCTCAATATCATCGGCACCTCGGCTATTCAGTCCCGCGCCACGGCAGGGGTGGCGGGCGGTACCTATCTGTTTGCCTTGCCGGGCTCGCCCGGTGCCTGCCGGGATGGTTGGGACCATATCCTCAAGGATCAGCTGGATATCCGCTTCCGGCCCTGTAATTTCGCCGAGATGATGCCCCGCCTGCAGGAGCATGTGAAGACGGTCGCCTGAGGTAAGCGCGATAATCGTCCCTGGTATCCACATCCGATAGCGTCTCCAACTGCACCACCCGCGCCGTCGCGGGCAGATTGGCCAGGGTGTCAGTCAACGTCTGGGGACTGGACCAGCGGACGCCGTGAAATAATCGCGCCGCCCATTGGCCGCGGCGCAGACCGACCAGCCAGAAACCGCCATCATCCGCCGGGCCAAAGACCGCGTCGGCATGCTTTAGGGCCTGCATGGCCTGCGCGATATGCCGCGCCGACAAATCGGGAATATCGCCGCCCACCAGCACCACCGGGCCGTTGCCGGCCATCATGGCGCGGGCCATGCGCCGGCCCAGTTCGCCACGGCCCTGGGCTTGCCGCGCCAGACCAGGGGGCCAGCGCGCGGCACCTTGGTCGGGGCTGACGGCCAGGACCGTCCGCCAGCGCTGCTCTTGCGCAAACCGCCGCCATAACCTGGTTAGCATGGCGTTATAGAAGCGCCAGGCCGCCAGGGACCCGATGCTGGCACCCAGCCGGGTTTTGACCGCGCCCAGGCGGGGCGCCTTGAGGAACAGGATCAGGCGACCCCGCTTCATTCGTATAGCCGTGCCAACAGGCGCGGCGGCAGACCGAGGAAATACAAACTCAAACAGAACAGATTGCGGGCTGGCCGGCGTATGTAGCCGCCTCGTTTGTAGCGCCGGGCCGAGGTTGTTGCGGCCACGGGCAGCATCTTCAGGCGGCGTTTGCCGATGCGGCGCACAAGATCCACGTCCTCCATCAAAGGCAGGTCGCGGAAGCCGCCGACCCGGCCATAGAACAGCCGTGACAACAGCAGTCCCTGATCGCCATAGGGCAGAGCGAATTTGGCACAGCGCCAGGCCACGATCCGCTCCAAACGCCGGGCCGCCGGGCCGGTATCATCGAGGGCAAAGCGAAAGGCAGCCGCCTGGCCGTTGTTTGCGTCATCGGCGATGAAAGCCTCGGCGGCAAACAGCCATTCCGGCTCCAATACAGTATCGCCGTGCAGGAACAGCAGCCATTCGCCATTTGCCGCCACGGCACCACGCTGTAATTGCCCGCCCCGTCCTGGCGGACCTTGCAATATCTGGGTGCCGGCCGCTTCCGCGATCTCAAAGGTGCCGTCGGTGGAGCCGCCGTCGCTGATGATAATCTGTTGGATCAGGCTCGATTCCCGGCCTGATTGAAGCGCCGCCAGCGTGGCGGGCAGACCGGGCGCGGCGTTGCGCGTGGGAATAATGACGGAAATCATGTCCGCCATCATAGCGCATTTTCGGGGTCACATAATGTTCTTGCTTTGTTCTGTAAAATACATAGAGTCCATCGGCCATGGATGACAGCACCACACACCGCATGCATCCCGCTGCCCGCCGGGGCCGAGGGGCCATCTCCAACCAATCCGGCCGCTATGAGGCGCGGGAAAGGGAATGGTGCGACGACGGCTGGGGCAGCCTGGATGATGCGCCGCCGGTTCTAAGCACGACCTTGAGCAAGGATAGCAGCCGCAAGGTCATCAGTTATAACACCTCGCCCGATATTGGTTTTGACCGCTCCATTAATCCCTATCGCGGCTGCGAACATGGCTGCATCTATTGTTTCGCGCGGCCCACCCATGCCTGGCTGGGTCTGTCGCCAGGGTTGGATTTCGAAAGCAAGCTGTCGTTCAAACCGGATGCGCCGGCGGTGCTGGAGCGGGAGTTGCGGCGCAAGGGCTATAAATGCCGGAGCATCGCCCTTGGCACCAATACCGACCCCTATCAGCCGGTGGAGCGTCGCTTGGCCGTGACGCGGGAATTGTTGAAGGTGCTGGTGCGCTTCAACCATCCCGTCTCCATCGTCACGAAATCCAATCTGGTTTGCCGTGACATTGATATTCTAAAGACCATGGCGGCGCGGCGTCTGGTCAAGGTGGCGCTGTCCGTCACCACCCTGGACCGGCATCTGGCCCGGCGCATGGAGCCGCGCGCCGCCACGCCGGAGCGGCGTCTGGGCGCCATCGCCGCTCTCGCCAAGGCGGGCATTCCCACCGCCGTTATGGTGGCGCCGATGATCCCGGCCCTGACGGATATGGAGATGGAGGCGATCTTGGGCCGGGCAGCGGCGGCCGGGGCCCAGGGCGCGGGTTATATCCTGTTGCGCCTGCCGCTGGAGATAAAGGCGCTATGGCGGGATTGGCTGGCGGAGCATTACCCCGACCGGGCCGAACGCATCATGCGCCATATCCGCGAGGCCCGGGGCGGCAAGGATTATGACAGTCAGTTCCACCAGCGCATGGTGGGATCCGGGCCTTATGCGGATTTGATCGCACAGCGTTTTGAGCTGGCCTGCCGCCGCCTGGAGCTGAGCCCTGATGCCCGTGGCGGCTGGGAGAAAAAGCTGCTGGATTGCAGCCAGTTCCGTCCACCTCTGGACCAGAACGACCAGATGTCGCTACTGTGATGGCATAAAGCCGTAGTAGGAGGAGAAATGCCATGCTTACCGTCGAGACGCCGCAGGACCTGAAGCAGCATGTGGGCGAGGAAATGGGGGTCAGCGAATGGGTCACCATAGATCAGGCGCGGATCGATAAGTTCGCCGAGGCCACCGGCGATCACCAATGGATCCACGTCGATCCGGAACGGGCCGCGCGCGAGCTGCCCATTGGCAGCACCATCGCGCACGGCTATCTGACCTTGTCCCTGGTCTCGGAATTATCGACGCAGAATTTGCAGATCGTGAAAAAGCGCACCGGGCTGAACTATGGCTCCAACAAAGTGCGCTTTACGGGCATGGTGCCGGCGGGCAGCCGGGTTCGCCTACGCTCTGTCCTGAAGGCGGCGGAAGACGTCAAGGATAACGGTGTCCGCGTTATTTCCACCGTCACCATGGAGCGCGAGGGCGCGGAGCGGCCGGTGATGGTTGCCGAAACCATCTCCATCGCCTACGCCTGAGTGCAGCTTTTATACGTTGAAGCGGAACAGCAGCAGATCGCCGTCCTGGACCTGGTAATCGCGGCCTTCCGAGCGCATACGCCCGGCGTCCTTGGCGCCCTGTTCGCCGTTGCATGACAGGAAATCGTCATAGGCGATGGTCTCGGCCCGGATGAAGCCGCGCTCGAAATCGCCATGGATGACGCCGGCGGCGCCCGGCGCCAAGGTGCCGTCAGTAATGGTCCAGGCGCGGACCTCTTCGGGACCGGCGGTGAAATAGGTCAGCAGGCCCAACAGCGCATAGCCGGCCCGGATAACCTGGTCCAGGCCCGCTTCCGCCAGGCCAAGGTCTTCGAGGAAGGCGCTCTTCTCCTCGCCGTCGTCCAATTGCGCGATCTCGGCCTCGATATTGGCGGAAATCACAACCACGCCGGCCTTTTGCCGGGCCGCCATTTCCTCGACCAATCGGCTGTAGTCATTGCCGCTGCCGGCGGCCTCTTCATCCACATTGCAGACATAAAGCACAGGTTTAGAGGTCAGCAACTGCAGTTGCTGAAATATCTTGGTCTCGTCCTTGGAAACTTCCACATCACGGGCCGGGCGTCCTTCCTGCAGTGCCGCGATAATACGTTCCATCAACGCCAGCTGCGCCGTGGCCTCCTTGTCGCCGCCGCGCTGACGCTTGATGGCGCCCTGGGTGCGTTTCTCCAGGCTTTCCAGGTCGGACAGCATCAATTCCGTATCCACGGTTTCCGCATCGCCAATGGGATCGATGCGGCCATCCACATGGGTGACGTTCTCGTCCTCGAAACAACGCAGTACATGCAGGATGGCATCGACCTCGCGGATATTGCCCAGGAACTGGTTGCCCAGGCCCTCGCCCTTCGAGGCGCCGCGCACCAGGCCGGCGATATCGACAAAGGCCAACAGGGTCGGGACGATCTTTTTCGGTTTGGCAATGTCGGCGATTAGTTGCAGGCGCGGGTCAGGCACAGGGACCTGGCCCACGTTGGGTTCGATGGTGCAAAAGGGATAGTTTTCCGCCGCCGCCGCCGCCGTCTTGGTCAAGGCATTGAACAGGGTCGACTTGCCCACATTGGGCAGTCCGACGATACCGCATTTGAAACCCATTCCATGCTCCGCTACTTCACTTGCGCCCATCCGGGCGAGAATTATGGGGGAGGGCGGGGCATACCGCCCAGGCTGCGATTTGTCCAGCCCTGCTTGCGAAGGTAGGGTGGGGCGGCGCAAAACCGATTCGTTGCAGATCATTGGTGTAACCCCGCATGCTGCCGCTTTATGCCGTGACCCTGGGTCTGGGCGCCCTGTTGCTGTTCTGGGTGCAGCCCATGTTTTCCAAGATGGTCCTGCCCCTGCTGGGCGGGTCGCCGGCGGTATGGAATATCGCCATGGTGTTCTTCCAAGCAACTCTGCTGGCGGGTTATCTATACGCCCATCTGGGGCAGCGGTATTTGCGGCCCAAGCGGCAGGCGGTGGTGCATCTGATTTTGCTGGCCCTGGCTTTTTCCGCCCTGCCCATTGCCGTGGCCGCCGATCTGCACCCGCCCAATGACGGCCAGCCGGCGGTTTGGCTGCTGGTTCTGCTAACCCTGTCCGTGGGCTTGCCGTTTTTCGCCCTGGCGGCGACGGCGCCCATGCTGCAAAGCTGGTTTGCCTATACCGGGCACCGGGATGCGGCAAATCCCTACATCCTGTATGCCGTCAGCAATTTTGGTTCGATCCTGGCCTTGCTGGCCTATCCAGTATTGCTGGAACCGGTGCTGACACTGGGGCAGCAAAGCCTGACCTGGGCCGTCGGTTTCACGCTGCTGGCACTGCTGATCGGGGCCTGTGCCTGGCTGTTGTTGCGCCGCTATCAGAGCGGGGGTGCCGATCAAAGGGCGTTGGACGAGATCGGTTTGTCGGCGCAGGTGGATTGGCCCCGGCGGCTGCATTGGCTGGCACTGGCGTTCGTGCCGTCGGCTCTGTTGCTGGGCGTGACCCAGCATATCAGTACCGATATCGCCTCGGCGCCATTGCTGTGGGTCATTCCGTTGATCCTGTATCTGGGCACCTATGTCATCGTTTTCGCCCGCCGGCCGGTGATCTCCCGCCGTGTGGCGGCGTTCATCCAGGTGCCCATGGTGATAATCTTGGCATTGTTGTTCTTTTGGCAGATCCGTTACCTGCGCCTGGTCCTGCCCCTGCACCTGACGGTATTCTTTTTCATTGCCCTGGTCTGCCATGGCGAGCTGGCCAAACGGCGCCCGGTGCCAAGCCGCCTGACGGAATTTTATCTTTGGATGTCCCTGGGCGGCGTGCTGGGCGGTGCCTTTACCGCCCTGCTGGCGCCGAACATCTTTGATACGGTGATGGAATATCCCCTGGCCCTGGTTGCCGCCTGTTTGCTGCGGCCGCGCCTGGATCAAGCGCCGATGACGGCGCTGAAGGCCCTGCCCCTGGCAATTCTTGTGGCTCTATTGGTGCTGCCCCGCGTGGCCGGCTATGATCCGGACGATTTTGATCTGCCCTGGCTGTTGCTGCATCTGTTGCCCATGGCATTGCTGGCCTATGGCTGCCGACGCCGGCCACTGCTTTTCGGGCTGGCGATCGCGGCGATCCTTTCGAGTGGCGCCTACGATGACCGCTCGGACGAGATCGCCATCTCGCGCGGCTTTTTTGGCGTTAACCGTGTCGTGGCCCGGGGCAGCGGCGATAGCAGCGTACTGGTCTTCAAACATGGCACCACCAAGCACGGGGTGCAGTACACCGATCCGGCGCGCCAGCGCATACCGCTCGCCTATTATCACGCAAAAGGCCCCATGGGGCAGGTGCTACTGGCCCTGGACAACCGGTTCGATCAGGTGGCGGTTGTTGGCCTTGGCGTGGGCACGGCGGCCTGTTACGAGCGGCCAGGCCGGCAATGGACCTTCTATGAAATTGATCCCCTGGTGGTCACCTTGGCCAGGGATCAGGGCCATTTCCATTATTTGACCGATTGCGCCCCCCAGGCCCGTATCGTTATCGGCGACGGCCGTTTGTCCCTGGCCCGCGAGGCCGCGGTGGGCAACAACGCGCCGTCGTTCGATCTGCTGATCCTGGATGCTTTTTCCTCGGACGCCATTCCCCTGCATCTGGTTACCCGCGAAGCCTTGGCGGTCTACCTCTCCCGGCTGGCGCCCGGCGGCCTGATAATGTTTCATATTTCCAACCGGCATATCAACCTGCGCCCGGTGCTGGCCGATCTGGCCGCCGATGCGGGGATCGTGGCCTATGTGCAGCGCAATCACCCAAAAGGCCGAGACAAGTATCACTATGGCTCGTCCTGGGTCGCCATGGCGCGGACGGCAAGGGATCTGGCACCTGTTCTGGCCTCTGCGCCGGCAGCCAGCCCCTGGAAGATGCTCAAGGCCAAGCCGGGCCGGCGGGTCTGGACCGACGACTATGGCAATCTGATCACCATCACCCGCACGTGGAGCCGCTGGCAGGGTGATCAGTCAGTGGATTGAGGCGCATTGCCGGGGGCGGGTTTATGCACCGGCGGTTTCAGGATCAGGGCGACCTTGGAGGCAAAGGCGGCGTCATCCTTGCCGCACAGCAGCGGCGCGGCCTCGGCCATGGCATCCAACAAGGGGTCCAACCATTTGTCGTCGGCCTTGGGGAAATCACGCAGGACATAGCCCATGACCTTGTTCTTGTCGCCCGGATGGCCAATGCCCAGACGCACCCGGCGAAAATCCTTGCCGATGTGCGCCGCCATGCTCTTCAGGCCGTTGTGTCCGGCCAGTCCGCCGCCTTTCTTGACGCGCAGCTTGCCGGGTTCCAGATCCAGCTCGTCATGCAAGACAATGATTTGCTCCGGTGGGAGCTTGAAGAACCGTGCGGCTTCACCGACGCTGCGCCCCGACTCGTTCATGAAGGTTTGCGGCTTTAACGCCAACACTTTCTGTCCGGCCAAAGTGCCTTCGCTGACCAGGCCCTGAAAACGACGGCGTTCGGGGGAAAAGCCATGGCGGCGGACAATTTCGTCCACCGCCATGAAGCCGATATTGTGCCGGTTGTCGGCATACTTGGTTCCGGGATTGCCCAACCCCACCAACAACAGCATGGTGTTTGCTCCCAGAGTTCGCGGCGCAAGGCAGGCGGCCTAGAGCGCATGCGAAGAAAATGCGCTCAAATTCATAAGAATCGAGCAATTGAACCAATTACTTGAAGTCGCGCCAAATAAGCTACGGTGGCGACTCCGGTTAATTGAAAATTGCTCTAGTCTTCCTCGCCGCCCTCGGCACCTTCTTCCGTTGCTTCTTCGCCTTCTTCGCCTTCCAAGCCTTCTTCGCCTTCGCCAATTTCTTCCTCGACGGCCTGAATGGTCGGCGCGGCCAGGGTGACGATGGTGAAGTCACGATCCGTAATGGTCGGTACGACGCCCGTCGGCAGTTCAATGGCGGAGATATGAATGGAATCACCAATTTCCGAACCGGCCAAATCCACCTCGATGGAAGAGGGGATGGCGGAGGCCAAACAACGGACTTCGATCTGATGGCGAACGATATTCAGCACGGCGCCTTGGCGCAGAGCCTCTGATTCTTCCTCGTTCACGAACACCACGGGGATGGAGATGGTGATCTCCGTCGTGTTCGAGAGGCGCAGAAAATCAACATGCAAGGGCACGTCGGTGACCACATCCAGCTGCACATCGCGGGGCAACACCTGTTGCTTGCGATCACCGGCATGCAATTCGAACAGGGTGTTGAACAGCCCAGGGTTCTGCAGCAGCCTGTCCATCTGTTTGCGGTCGACCGAAATCGGCTGGGGCGGCTTTTTGTCACCATAGACCACGCCGGGCACCACACCCGCACGCCTTGCCGCCCGGGCGGCCCCCTTGCCGACCCGGTCACGTAATTCAACTGTAATTATGTTCTCTGACATTTCTATTCGCTCCGATAAAATACGGCGTCCACCAAGCGGCTCTCAGCTTTGGAATAGAACCCGCAGCCTCCAGGGGTGCTGCGATGAATTCATCAAAAATCCGAAGCGAAAGCCGTGCGTGCCGTTGGAAGCCGCCCATATACGCGGATTAATGTGAAAACTCAAACTGTTTGACGCCCGCCGGCGACAGATTATTCAAACAGATTATTCAAATAGGGATGAGACCGAGGTTTCCTCGCTGATCCGCCGGATCGCTTCGCCCAACAGGGGCGCGATGGGGACGGAGCGGATATTGCGGGCGTGGTGCATGGCATCGGTGGCGGCAATGGAATCTGTCACCGAAAGATGCTCCAGCGCAGACGAAGTCACCCGCGCCACGGCGCCGCCCGAGAGCACGCCGTGGGTAACGTAGGCCGATACCTTTTTTGCGCCCACGTTCATCAAGGCTTCCGCCGCATTACACAAAGTACCGGCGGAATCGACGATATCATCCACCAGCACGCAGCTGCGTCCATCCACATCGCCGATGATATTCATCACCTCGGACATGCCGGCCTTTTCACGCCGTTTATCGACGATCGCCAGATCCGCGTTCAGCCGCTTGGCCAGGGCCCTCGTGCGCACCACGCCGCCCACATCGGGCGAAACCATGACCAGTTTCTCATCGCCGCTTTGCGCCGCGATCTCCCGCGTGAAAACCGGGCCGGCGAATAGATTGTCGGTGGGAATATCGAAGAAGCCCTGAATCTGGCCGGCATGCAAATCCATGGTCAGAACCCGGTTGGCCCCGGCGGTGGCGATTAGGTTGGCCACAAGCTTGGCGGAAATCGGCGTGCGGGAACCGGATTTCCGATCCTGGCGGGCATAGCCGAAATAGGGCAAAACGGCGGTGATGCGCCGGGCCGAGGCGCGGCGCAGGGCATCGATGCAGACGAGCAGCTCCATCAAATTGTCATTGGCCGGTGACGAGGTCGATTGGATGATAAAGACATCCTCGCCGCGCACGTTTTCGTGGATCTCCACAAAAACTTCCATATCGGAAAACCGCCGCACGTCCGCATTGGCTAAAGGCGTTTCCAGATAGGCCGCGATGGCTTCCGCCAAGGGCCGGTTACTATTTCCTGCAAGTAGCTTCATGGCGCCTGGCGGCCTCCCCGAACGAACGCTTCACTGATTGAACTCTTCATGACACTCGTAATGGAGTCATAGTCAATCGCCGCAGCGCCTGCAATCGGTCAGATTCCGGTGCGTCCCGACATGCCCTCAACGGTGTTTGAACTGTGCGGTTCGCTTCTCCAGGAAGGCCGCCATGCCCTCTGCCTTGTCTTCGGTCGAGAAGGCGGAATGGAACATTCGCCGCTCGAATCGGACACCCTCGGCCAAGGTGGTTTCATAGGCCCGGTTAACGCATTCCTTGGCGATCATCACCATTGGCTGGGACAGTTTGCAGATTTTCTCCGCCACGCCCACGGCTTCGTCGAGCAGATCATCCAAGGGTACGACGCGGGAAGCCAGACCGGCCCGCTCCGCCTCTTCCGCCGTCATCATGCGGCCGGTCAAAACCATTTCCATGGCCTTTGACTTGCCCACGAAGCGGGTCAGGCGCTGGGTGCCGCCGGCGCCGGGCAGAATACCCAGATTAATCTCCGGCTGGCCAAATTTGGCATTGTCGGCGGCGATGATGAAATCGCACATCATCGCCATCTCACAACCACCGCCCAGGGCAAAGCCGGCCACGGCGGCGATAACTGGCTTGCGCGTCTGGCTGACGCGTTCCCAGCCGGCGGTGATGAAATCTTCCCGGTAAACGTCCATATAGCTTTTTGGCGCCATTTCCGAGATATCGGCGCCGGCGGCAAAGGCTTTGGAACTGCCGGTCAAAACAATGCAGCCGATGTTGTCGTCAGCCTCGAAACTATCCAGGGCTTGGCCCAGGTCCTCGATCAGCGCCGCGTTCAGGGCGTTCAAGGCTTCCGGCCGGTCCAAGGTGATGATGCCGACACTGCCTTTGGTCTCCACCAGGATGTTTTCATATGCCATGCGCCTTGTCTCCTAATTGTTTAAGTCCGCTGCCGGGCGCCCGCCGGCCCGCTTTGGACGCAATTTCAATTCCAGGGCCGCCGTCCTACTCGGTTCCCGGCGCAATAGCAAAGCGAACGGTCACGATGGGGCCATTTTTTTCCGCGCTGATCCGCAGTCCTTCGCCGTCCCTGACGTAGTAGCCTTGTCCCGCACGGCGCCAGCCCAGCTGCGGCAGGGTCTCGTCATAGAATCGCCACAGCGCCGGAAGGCCTATTGCAGGACTGTCTGCCGAGCCTTTTTCGCTCACCGCGACCGCCTGGATCAAGCGGCCATGCGGTTTGTCGAAAATCATCGTCGCGTCGGGAATTTCCCGCAGTCCCGGCATCAGGGGCAGGTCCGCGACCCCGGCCAGAAACGCAACATCCGCCGCCTTCACGCCGGTCCCGGCGATTGGCGCGGTCAATAGCAGCCAAGGCGCAAATAGTGCCGCCGCAATAATCCTTTTGCCTATCATGGTGGCAATCTAGCACAATGGCGCACTGTCGGAAGACTATGGAAACGGGACGATTGCTTTTGCGAAATATTAGAGTGTTGTTAGGGGTGGTGCTTTTAGCATTGGTCCTGTGGAGCCATGCCGGCCCCGCCGGGGCTGATTTGTTAGGTTCCGATCCCTTGATCGATGCGGTAGAGCGCGGCAATTTCCGCGCTGCGCAAAAAGCTTTACTGGCCGGCGCCTCCGCCAATGTCCGTGGCGCCCAGCGCCGTTCCGCGTTGATGCTGGCGGCCAATATTGGCGCGGCTGATATTGTTGAACTGTTATTGAGCCACGGCGCCATCTTCGATTTGTCCGACGCGGAAGGCAACACCGCATTGATTTATGCCGCCGTGAACAATTTTGAAGACGTAATTGCCCTATTTTTGGCTGCTGGGGCGGCAATCGATCATGGCAACAGGCAGGGCGAAACCGCCCTGATGCGTGCCGCGCGGACAGGCAGCGGCAATGCGGTTAGCGCGCTTTTGGCCGGCGGTGCCGATCCGACCCTGACCGATTTCACCGGCCGTACCGCGCTTGATCTGGCCCGTGAAAACCGCCGCAACAGGGTTATCCAGATCTTTCGCCAAGCCGGTGTTCAGCGCTAAAGCGGTTTGCCTACTTCGACATCCTGTCTGTTTCCCTGGCATTCGCGAATATTGCCGCGGCACAGATCAATAACACGGCCAGAAAACCAAAGATCCAGCGATACGCGATCTCCGGGCTTTGGCCGCCGTCGGTGTCGAAGCCGCCCAAAATCAGACCCGAGGTTGATTGGATCGCCGCCACGCCCAGGAACACCGCAAGATTTTGAAAGGTCAGGCCGCGCCCGATCAAATGATCCGGCAAGACGGCACGGGCAAAAGCATGGTTCACCATGACATAGCTGCCGACACCGGCGAACAGCAGCAATAGGACCGTGGCCGTCCAGAAATCAGGTTTCTCAAGTGCCGCCAAAAGAGCAAGAATGGCGGCGGTGGCAAGGGCACCCGCTACGATCAGCCACTTGCGCTGGCTGATATGGTAATCAAGCCGGCCATACAAAGAAACGCCGAGGAGCACGGCAATATTCAACGCCAGCAGGACATTGCCGCGCGCCACGCCGTCCAGGCCATGAACATCCGCCAGATAAGGCCCACCCCAAAGTCCAACCACGGTCAAAATCGTCGCATAGCTGACAAACTGGATCGCCGATACAAGCCAGAGTTCACGATTGGCCAAAACCAATCGCAGGCCATTTAAGGCCTCGCCCCAGCTCTCAGCCTGATTGCCGGCTCCGGCATGTCCCGGCGGCGCGTCGCGGACAATAAGCAACAGCAATAGGGCAAAAACACCCGTCAACCCGGCCATCGCCAGGAAAGCACCCCGCCAGCCGATGACGTCCACTGCCCAGGCAAGCGGCGTCGTCGCCAAAAGGGTGCCGCCGCCGCCAACCACGAACAACATGGCGGTGAGCGTGGCAAAGCGTTCCTCGGGATACCAGCGCGCGATCACCACCATGGAGCCCATCAGCCCGGCGGCACAGCCAAATCCCAACAGGATCCGTCCAATTGCCAGAGCAACGCCGCCGTTCGCCGCCGCGAAAGTAATAGCGCCCAGTACCGCGACCGCGAAAAGCCCTGCCATGGTCCGCCTTGCGCCATATCGGTCCAGCAGTATGCCGGTCGGTATTTGCGCCGCGGCAAAGGCAAGAAAGAAAAGCCCGGTAATGCCGCCCATCGCTTCGGCCGAGAGCTCAAGTTCGACCATCAACTCAGGCGCGATGGCGGCGTTGGCAACCCGGTAGAACTGGCTGGCGACATAAGCCCCACAAAGCACGAGATAGATTTGCAGGGCTTGCCGCCGCTCCGGATGGATCATCGTGACATGCTCATGGCTCAGACCTGCCCCGCCGAGACGCCGCCATCGACCATATAAACCCCGCCGGTGCAAAACGAGCCGTCATCGCTGCCGAGGAACAGCATCAGCCGGGCCACTTCCTCCGGCTCGCCATAGCGCTGCAACGGTATGTTCCGCGCCATGGGCCGGTTCGCGCGGTCACCGGCCGGCAGGCCCCGCTGTGCCTCGATCGAAGTCATCATGCGGGTATCGATGGGCGCCGGATTTACCGTGTTGACGCGGATATTCTGCGCCGCGCCTTCCAGGGCGGCGGTGCGCATCAAGCCGATTACCGCATGTTTGGATGTGACATAGGCGGACATGCCGCCGGTTGCGCGGATTCCCGCCGTGGACGAGGTGATGACAATACTGCCGCCGCCACGGGCGCTCATGACGGGCATGATATATTTCAGCCCCAGGAAGACGCCGCGCACGTTAATGGCCAGGACCTTGTCGAACATCTCCTCGGTATATTCGGCGATCGGCTTGACCGTGCCCTCGATGCCCGCATTCAACAGCGCTATATCAACACCGCCAAAGCGCTCGACCGCCGCCGCGATATAGGCTTGTGTCTGCGCCGTGTCCGTCACGTCGGCAACGACGGCCGCCGCCTGTTCCGCGCCGATCTCGGTGACGACGCCTTGCAGCGCGTCGTCATCAAGATCGACCAAAATGATGCGGCCGCCTTCCGCCGCGAACAGCTTCGCCGCCGCCCGTCCGATGCCGCCTGATCCACCGGTGATGATCGCGACCTTGCCGTCCAATTTGCCGCCCAACTCTGTCATGACTGGCTCCTTTCCGTTGTATATTACAGCTCCCGCCGGACGATACCCTCGGCGACGAGCGCCTCGATCGCGGCTTGGTCAAAACCAAGTTCGTGTAGAATGCGGTCGGCCTCGCTGCCAAAGGTCGGGGTCGGGTCGGCCGGCTGAAAGCCGTCGCCGTCAAGCTCTACCGGCGGCCCAACCATGCGCACCGTTCCGGCGGCGGGATGGTCCATGTCGTGAAACATCTGGTTGGCATGGGCGTGTGGATCATCGAACAACTCGATCGGGAAGCGCACCGCCGCGACCGGGATGCCGGCCTCATTCAGACGCGCGATCCATGTCTCCGCCGAGGTTTGCCGCATCATGTTCTCGACCTGCGCCTTGAGGTCGGCGTAATAGACCTCCCAATGCGGCTCCTGAAGCGATGTCTCCAGCAGACCCAAATCCTCGATACCGAGAACTTCGGCGAATTTCAGGCGCAGGGAATGGCTGCCGCACGCCACCGCTATGGTGCGGTCGGCGGTCTCGAAGGTGCGGAAATATATCGCGGTCATGGAGGGAAACCGTGGGTTCGGAATTGCCGCGGCCTGCTCTTCGTAGGATGCTTTCGCGGCCCGCTGCGCGGTCAGGCGGCGCAGGGCCTCGTCGTGTGCCGGGCGATCCTGGTCTTCGGATCGAATAAGCTGGTTGTTGGCAAGGATCATCCCGGCATGCATGAGGGAAACATCAACGATGCCGCCCTTGCCGCTGCGCTCCCGGCGCAACAGGGCCGAGGCGACGCCGAAAGACAGGCACATGGCGCTCATATAATCAGCGCTGACCGGATCGCCCGATGCCGGGCGGCCATCGGTCATGCGCCCGTTGGCGGCCATCAAACCGCTGCGTGCCTGCACGACGATGTCCATGCCCGCTAGGCCGGCGTCCGGGCCATGCTTGCCAAAGGCGGTGACCGAGGCGATCACCAGCCGTGGGTTCTCGGCCAGCAAATCTTCCGGTGCCAGACCAAGCTCCTTCTCCAGACCGGGGCGAAAATTCATCAACACCACGTCCGCCCATGCCAGGATGCGTTCGATGACCGGGCGCGCGGCCGGCTTGCTGAGATGCAGGGGGAGCGAATGTTTGCCCCGGTTGCGGGAGAGGAAGATGCGGGATTCGCCGGGTGCAAGGGGGTTGAACCGGCGCGTCGGGTCGCCGCTGGGGGCCTCGATCTTGAGCACCTCGGCGCCGCCATCGGCCAGCATCTGTCCGCAAAACGGCACCGCGATAAATTGTCCGAACTCGGCCACCCGAATGCCGTCGAACGGCCTGGATTCGTTCCTTGGCACCGATGCTTCTTCGTCGCCTGTCACCGGTGTCTTTCCTCTTCCATCAGATCATAAAAAATCCGACCGCCAATCCGGCCGGCAATAGATCGTCGCTCGCTGCAGTCCAATCGAATTCGGCAAAATCGTACGGGCCGTGCATTTGCCTGTCAAATCCCTGTGCCACGGTGAGGATCCACGGCCAGCGTATTCTTCGCGCGCCAATCCATAAGGGTCACTATCAATGCCCTGCGGTATGAGGCAGGATAACCGCGAACGAGGAGCGAGACATGAGCGATATGCCGTCGAAGCACGAACCGTATGCGGGCAAGGATCTTGGTGAGATCCCGTTTATCTGCACGCCAACCATGGTTGAGCATTACTGCGAAGGACTGGCCGTCGACCACGCGCGCTATCTCGGCCCAACCTATTGGGAAACACCGGCGGCACCCGCGATGATCGTCGGTGAAGTCGACGGCGGCTTTGACGGCGCACGCTTCGACAATGCGTTTGGCAATTTGTGGATGCGCCAGGAGTGGGCGTTCCATGCCCCGATATTCCCGAACCGCGAATACCGCCGTACTTCCAGCGTCACCGACGTCTACGAATGGCGCAACCGCTCGGTGGTTAAACAGGAGGTGAACCTCTACGAAGGGGAGGCCCTGATCGTTCGCGGCATCCACCACCAGAGCTATCTGTTGGGTCAAAGTTCGGGCAGGGTTGCCCTGCGGGATCCAACGAAAAAGGAAGGCGTCCGCAAGTTCGAAGTGCCCGCCGGAGAGCCCATCGCAAGCGTTGCCCGCAACATCGATCTGGAGATGTGCGGCGTGTTTTTTCATGGCAACCGAAGCTATCACACCGACAAGGCGGCATCGGAAGAACTCGGCTTCGAGGAGGTCGTGGTCGGCGGCAAGATGACCATGTCACTGATCGGCGAGATGCTCGAACAGCGTTTCGGGCGCGGCTATTACGAAGGCGGAACCCTCGATGTGAAGTTCACCAATATCGTCTGGCCGGATGACCACGTTACGGCGAAGGGCGTGATAACGCGCGAACAGGACGGCCGGGCATTCATCACCGTGTGGATGGAAAAAGATGATGGCACGGTGGTCATCGTCGGGTCGGCGTCGGCGGCCAGTTAGAGCGTTTTTTTTACAACCACAACACTATTCCAGCTTCGAGGAAACACCCCCATGACTGATAATCTGTCCGATAATGTGACCGACTTTTCCTTCCTGCAAGGCGTCAAGGTAATCGATTTCACTCAGTTCGAGGCCGGCCCCTCCTGCACAGAAGCCCTGGCTTGGCTCGGTGCCGACGTGGTGAAAGTCGAAAATCCGAAAATGGGCGATCCCGGCCGCCGCCTGCGCCCCGGCAAACCGGACAATGACCCGTATTATTTCCACATGTTCAACGCCAATAAAAAGTCAATCACCCTCAACCTGAAGTCGCCCGAGGGCCTGGAGCTGGCCAAGGAGATGATCGCCAAGGCCGATGTGATGATGGAAAACTTCGCCCCCGGTGCGATTGAGCGGCTGGGCCTGTCCTACGATGTGGTGAAGGCGATCAACCCCGGCATCATCTATGCCCAGGTCAAGGGTTTCGGCGAGGGCAGTCCGTTCGAGAAAAACCTCGCCTTTGATATGATCGCGCAGGCCTGCGGCGGCACCTTTAGTGTCACGGGAGACGCCGATGGTCCGCCGACCCGGCCCGGGGTCTCGCTGGGCGACACCGGCACCGGCATGTTGATGGCGATTACCGTCCTGGGAGCATTGTACAAGCGGCGGGAGACCGGCGAGGGCCACCACATGCAGGTGGCCATGCAGGACGCGATGCTGCACTACATGCGCATTGGCTTGTCCACCCAAGGCCTGACAGGCAAGGCGGCGGAACGCGGCGGCTCCAAGGTGCCGGGCATCGTCAATGCGCCCATGGGCCTGTATCCCTGCGCCCCGGGCGGACCGAATGACTACGTCTACATCATGACCAGCCGGGCCAACCCGGATCATTGGGACCGCTTGCTGACCTTGATCGGGCGCGAGGATTTGATCGGCGACGAGCGCTATCTGACCCCCGGCGACCGCGTGGAGCGCGAGGCGGAGGTGGATGAAGTGATCGCCGCCTGGACCCGTGGGCGCACCAAATACGACGCCATGACCGTGGTTGGCGAGGCGGGCATCCCCGCCGGCGCCGTGCTGGATACCGACGAATTGAACAATGACGTCACCTTCGAGGAGCGCGGCGTCATGCAGACCATGGTCCATCCGGTGCATCGCCCGTTCAAGATGCCGGGCTGGCCGGTCCGGGTGGACGGTCAGGCCACGCGGCTGAAATCATCGCCAATGCTGGGTGAACATACGGACGAGGTAATCAGCGACTGGCTGGGGCTGAACAGCGCCGCGATTAACGAGCTGAAAACGAACGGCGTGATGGGCTAGCTGTTTTTCCGCCGCGAGGCCGGGATCTTTTCGCTGGCGGATTTCAATTGCCCGCAGGCGGCCATGATGTCACGTCCCCGTGGCGCCCGGATCGGGGCTGAGAAACCCGCATCGTTGAGGATCGAGGCAAAGCGGTGAATGCGGTTGTTGGAGCTGCATTGATACGGCGCGCCGGGCCAGGGATTAAACGGGATCAGGTTGATCTTGGCCGGCAGGCCGCGCAGCAGGCGCACCAATTCGTTGGCATCCTCCAGGCTGTCGTTAACCTCCTGCAGCATGACATACTCGAATGTGATGCGGCGGGAGTTGTTAGCGGATGGGTAATCGCGGCAGGCCTGGATCAATTCCGCGATGGGATGCTTGCGGTTCAGAGGCACCAGTTGGTCGCGCACCTTGTCAGTCACCGCATGCAGCGAGACGGCCAGATTAACCCGTAATTCCCGCCCACAGCGTTCCATGGCCGGAACCAGCCCGGCGGTGGATAAGGTGATGGAGCGGCGCGAAAGGGCGATGCCATCGCTATCCATGATAATATTCAAGGCTTGGGAGACATTGTCGTAATTCAACAGCGGCTCGCCCATGCCCATCATGACAATGGTGGAAATCTTGCGGTGCCCATCGGGGTTGGGCCAGTCATCCAGGCAGTCCCGCGCCAGCATGAACTGCCCCAGAATTTCGCCGGCGGTCAAATTCCGCACCAGCGGCATGGTTCCGGTATGGCAGAAATCGCAATTCAAGGTGCAGCCAACCTGACTGGAAATGCACAACGCGCCATGATCCAGGTCCGGAATATAGACCATTTCGACTTCGTTGCCGTCAGCCAGCCGCAGCAGCCATTTAATCGTGCCATCGGTGGAATTCAGGGTCGTGGTGATGGCCGGACGCTCGATGTTGCAGCCTTCATTCAGGCGTTGGCGCAACTCCTTGCCCAGGTCGCTCATCTCGTCGAAGGAGGTGACACCGCGATTGTACATCCAGCGCCAAAGCTGGCCGACCCGCATCTTGCATTGCCGCGTGGGTACGCCAAGCCTGGACAGCGTCTCGGAAAGCGCCGCCCGCGGCAGACCAATCAGGTTCAGCCCATGGCCGCCACTTTTGGCATTGGCGTCGGTATCGGCCGGGATGGTTTCAGCTAGGGTGCTCATTTGCCGCCTACTTTACCTTGCAGGCCCGGTTGATCGCCTTGTGGGCGCGGGTGAAGCCTTTCAGGGAATAGCGGTCCGTGGTTTTGGTGCCGCGCTTGGAGGTGCCGCGAATAACCATTTTCTTGCCGGCCCGCATGGCCTTTACCAGTTTGGCTTCCGTTTTGGGGTTTTCCACCCAGGCGGTATCATCCACCGTGTAGAGCTTGAAGGTCTTGCCATCCACATTGATGGTCACGTTGCTGCCGGGCTTGAACGGATAACCTACATAGACGCCGACCTCGCCCTTGATTTTCTTATAGGGGCGATGCGTGATCAGCACCCAGATCGGCCCGCGCTTAACCCCGCCCGGTTTGCTGTCGCTCGGCTGCCCCGCCATATAGCAGGCCTTGCCCTTGCCTTCCTTCAGCGAAAAGGCGCCCCAAACACCGGGACTACGTAGTAGTGACTTCGGCGCTTTGGATTTTGCCTGTGCCGTCATGGCGACGCCCAGCAGAACCGTGACCAAACTCAGAGCGGTCAAAATGGTCATAAATTTTTTCATGGCGTCAACATAATGTTGCTTTGCGGCATTTGCCAGATCAACCTCTCCTTAATCTTGCTTTGTGCGAAATTTCTGCGCGCCTTGAATATGGGGTGTGGCTGGCTCGCCCGTATTGCGGCTGAAGGTTGCCCGCTGGCCAAAACGGCCCAGGCTGACCGTGCGGTCGTAAAGCACAATTGCCCCCGCTGTCGCCACATTGATGCAAAAGGCGGTGGGGATCTTGATCACATGGTCGCAGCGGGCCAGCATTTCAGGCGACAGGCTGCCGCGCTCCGGCCCCAGGACATAGGCAGCCCGGACCGGATGCTTGAAGGTCGGCAGATCGACCGCGCCGTCGATCAATTCAATGCCCACAAGCTGGCAGCGTTCGGGCAGCACCATGGAGGCCACGTCGTCGAATTCGTAATAGGGCAATTGATGGGTCGAACGCGAGGTGTCGGAGGAAGCCTGCCGCTGGCGGTAGCTGCCGTCCACCGTGAACAGAAAACCGGCCCCGAAGGCCTGGGCCGAGCGGAACAGATTGCCCGCGTTCATGGGCTTGCTTAAACGTTCCACCCCGATGCCGAAATACCCGCGCATGACGTCCCTTCCAATGACCCCCAATGATCCGGAGCCAAGAATAACGCCGATAGGCGACAAAGGCCCATGCTTTGTGTTAAGCCCAATTTAGAAAATTATTGGCTCGGAAGCGTGAGGAAAGACACTGATGAAAGCGATGTTGTGCAAGGAAAGCGGCCCCATTGAAAGCCTGGTGCTGGAGGATTTTGAACTGCCGCCCCTGGGCGAAGGCGAAGTGCGGGTTCGCGTACGCAGCGCTGGGGTCAATTTTCCCGACATCCTGATCACCCAGGGGATCTATCAATTCAAGCCGGCGCATCCCTTTTCCCCCGGTTCCGAATGTGCTGGTGATGTGCTCTCGGTCGGTCCCGGCGTCACCGATTTCAAGGCCGGTGACCGGGTCATCGCCATGACCGGCCACGGCGCCTTCGCCGAAGAGGTCAATACCCTGGCCAGCAATTGCCTGCATCTGCCGGACGATATCAGCTACGAACTGGGCTCCGCCTTTGTCCTGACCTATGGCACCTCGATCTACGCTTTGCTGCAGATGGGCAAGTTGATGAAGGACGAATGGCTGCTGGTGCATGGCGCCGCGGGTGGGGTTGGCCTGTCGGCGGTGGAGATCGGCAAAGCCATGGGCGCCAAGGTAATCGGTACCGCCAGCAGCGACGAAAAGCTAAAAATTGTTACGGAACACGGCGCCGACGAGGTTATCAATTACAGCGACGGTCCCTTCAAGGACAGGGTAAAGGAGATCTGCGGCAGTGCCGGGGCGGATGTCATTTACGATCCGGTGGGCGGCGATGTTTTCGATCAATCACTGCGCTGCATCAACTGGGACGGCCGGCTGCTGGTTATCGGCTTTGCTTCCGGCCGGATACCAGAGGCGCCGGCCAATCTGGCGCTGTTGAAGAACTGCTCCATCGTCGGCGTGTTTTGGGGCGCTTGGAACAAGCGCAATCCCGAAGGGCACGCCAAGAACATGGACATGCTGTTCCAGTGGCTGCGTGAGGGTAAGTTGCGGCCCAATATTTCGCACCGCTTTCCCCTGGCCGAAGTGCCGGCGGCCTTGCAGGTCCTGGTTGACCGCAAGGTGGTTGGCAAGGCCGTGATCACGATCGATTAGTGGCTGACGGCGACGCAAAGGTTCAGGCCCAGTACGAGGCCTATCCCTATCCGGCCCGCGAGCCCGGTGACGAGGCGCATCGCCTGATCACCGGCTCGCCCAGCCATTTGCTGGAGATCGAGCATTTTGTCCTGGCTGGTGGCCGGGCCCAAGACCTGCCAAAAGGTAACCTGCGGGCCTTGGTGGCGGGCGGCGGCACCGGCGATGGCGCGATCATGTTGGCGCAGCAATTGGCCGACCGTGGCCCAAATAGCGCCGGGGGCTCGGTAACCTATCTGGATATGTCCACGGCGTCCCTGGCTGTTGCCAGCGGCCGGGCGGAAGCGCGGGGCCTTACCAATATCTCGTTCCATCATGGCTCTCTGCTGGACCTGCCCAAGATGGGTTGGGAGCCGTTCGACTATATCGATTGCTGCGGCGTGCTGCACCATCTTGCCGTGCCTGGCGAAGGCCTGGCTGCGTTGACCTCCGTGCTGACGGAACAGGGCGGCCTCGGCCTGATGCTATACGGCGAATTGGGCCGGACGGGGGTTTATCCGGCGCAACGCGCCATTGCCCGTCTGCGCGGCGATGAGCCGGCGGATGAAGGCCTGCGCCTGGCGCGTCGTCTGGTGGCCGGGATGCCGGCGGGCAATTGGCTGAAACGCAATGAGCATCTGTCGGATCACCTGGCGGGCGATGATGCGGGCTTCCATGATCTGCTGCTGCACAGCCGCGACCGCGCCTACCTGGTAGGTGAAATAGCCGAACTGGTGGCTGGCGCGGATCTGCGCATTACCGGTTTTTTGCCCCCCGGTGCTTATGATCCCGGTTCCTATATCGACGATCCCGAGCTGCGGACACGGGCCGCGGCCCTGCCGGTGGTCGAGCGTTGGGCCCTGGCCGAGGAAATGTCGGGCGCCATGAAAACGCATGCCTTCTATGCCGTGCGCCAGGGCAATAAGACGGGCGGCGCCGCAACTGGTTTCGCCCCCTCAATGGTACCTGTGTTGCGCGAGATGTCGGCGGAACGTCTGGCGGCAAGTCTGGAAAAATCGCCCCGTCTAAGCGCGGAACTGGGCGGCGTGGCGCGGCAGTTTGAATTGCCCGAAGGCGCGGCGGCGATTGTTGCGCTGATTGATGGCCGGCGCAGCCTGCGGCAAATTCATGGCCGACTACGAGCCGGCGGCACGAAGCTGGCTTGGCCGGAATTCGAGGTTAAATTTGCCGCGATTTTCGCTGTTCTCCATGCCCTCAATCTGCTGCTGTTCGCCGGCGGCAAGGCGGTTTAGAGATGCACACGGACGGCCTATTCGAAATTGCCCTGCTGGCAGCCGGCGCCCTAATTTTGGGCCTGGTGCTGCAGCGCCTGCGTCAGCCGGCGATCGTCGGTTATATCGTCGCGGGCGTCGTGCTTGGACCATCGGGATTCGATCTGTTTCCCGACCGGGCGCCGATCGAAACCCTGGCCGAGTTGGGCGTGTTGTTGTTGCTGTTCGTGATCGGTATGGAGCTCTCCTTGCGCGCCTTTCGCCGTGTCTTGCGTCTGGCGGTGTTGGGCGCCGGGGCGCAGATTATTCTCTCCATCGGCGCCATGTTGGTGGTGGCCCAGGTCTTTCACTACTCCGTCGAGACGGCCGTCGTCATGGGCTTTGTCGTGGCGTTGTCCTCCACCGCCGTGGCGATCAAGTTGTTGGAGGATATCGGCGAATTGCGGACCGCTATCGGGCGGACCGCGATCGCGGTGCTGATTGCCCAGGACCTGGCCATCGTACCCATGCTGTTGATCGTTGATGGCCTGGCGGGCGGCGGCGGTATTCCGGTGCTGGGCTATATCAAGCTGTTCGCGGCGGTGGCTCTGTTGGCCGCCATGATCGCGTTGCTGACCCGGCGTTCCCGCGTTGGCGTGCCGTTTGCCCGCACCATGCATGGCGATGTGGAATTGGCCGCGGTCACGGCGCTGGCCTATTGCTTCGGCGCCGCGCTGGTCTCGGCCCTGATGGGCCTGTCACCGGCCTATGGCGCCTTCCTGGCCGGCCTTTGGATCGGCAACTCTACCGCCCGCGCACCCCTGCTGGCGGCGGCCCGGCCTATACAGAGCGTTTTGTTGATGGTCTTTTTCGTTTCCATCGGGTTGCTGCTGGATCTGGCTTTCATTTGGGATCACCTGGCCGAGGTCTTGAGCATTCTGTTGGTGGTAACGGTTCTGAAAACCGTCATGAACGTGATGGTGCTGCGCCTGTTGAGGGAGCCCTGGCCACGGGCCTGGATCGTCGGCGTTTCCATTGGTCAGATCGGCGAGTTCTCCTTTGTGCTGGTGGCCGCCGCCGTCGGCTCCGGCTTGATCCTGGACGACAATGGCCGGATCGCCGTATCGGTCATCGCGCTGAGTTTGATGCTCTCGCCCCTGTGGCTGATTTTCAGCCGGCGTCTGGAACGTCTCGTAGGCAGCAATGTCCAGACCCTGCGGGAGTATTTGCATGACCTGTTCGCACCCGAATCCAAGGCCGTGGCGACCATGGCCCATCGTCCCATCGGCTTTTCCATGCACCTGGGCGCGGGTGGGCGCCGCGCGGCGGCGGATATGACGGACGACGAAAAGGCCGACGATGACGCCCGTCTTGATGCCGATGACGACAGCAATGGCAAAAGCGAAGCTTGAGGCGGATTATACTTTCGAGGCTGCCGCCGCCGCGCGCGGCCTGGGTCCCGTCTGCGGTATCGACGAGGCGGGCCGGGGCCCCTGGGCCGGACCAGTGACCGCGGCGGCGGTGATCCTGCGGCCCGATAACATCCCGCCCGGTTTGGCGGATTCCAAAACGCTTAGCAAAGCGCGCCGGGAAGCGCTGTTTGAACAGTTACGCGAGGCCGCCGTGATCGGCGTGGGCCGGGCCAGCGTGGCCGAGATCGACCGCCTCAATATTCTGGCCGCGACCATGCTGGCGATGGCCCGCGCCGTTACTGATTTGGCGGCGGCGCCAGGTTATGCGCTTGTCGATGGTAACCGCGCCCCGGATCTGCCCTGCGGCGTTGAAACCCTGGTCAAGGGCGATGGCCGCTGTCTGTCCATCGCGGCGGCGTCCATCGTCGCCAAGGTCAGCCGCGACCGGGAGATGGCGGCCCTGGCCGAGCGCTTTCCCGGCTTCGGTTGGGAGCGAAATGCGGGCTATGGCACCGCTGAACACAGGCAGGGTTTGGCGCGGTTGGGGCCGAATGAAATGCACCGGCGTAGCTTCGCACCTATTCGGAAGCTTTTAGAGCAAGGTTTAGACTCGGGCCTAAGCGGCTGACTCCAAAGAAAAAAATCAGTTGACTGGTGATTCGCTCTCGACCAGTATGCGCCGCCGTCATGAGCAAGAAACAGAAAATAGAGCGCAACAGCATCCACTTGGGCGATACCGTCCAGGTGATGTCCGGCCTGCCTGATGCCTCCGTTGATCTGGTTTTCGCCGATCCGCCCTATAATTTGCAGTTAAGCGGAGAGCTGCATCGTCCCAACAACAGCAAGGTGGCTGGTGTTGACGACGATTGGGACCGCTTCGATACTTTTGCCAGTTATGATGAATTTACCCGTGCCTGGTTGAGCGAAACCAAACGCGTCCTCAAACCCAAGGGCGGTTTGTGGGTCATTGGCAGCTATCACAATATTTTTCGCGTCGGCGCGATTTTGCAGGACCTGGGCTTTTGGATCCTCAATGATGTGATCTGGCGCAAGACCAACCCAATGCCGAATTTTCGCGGCAAACGCTTCACCAACGCGCATGAGACCTTGATCTGGTGCACCCCCTCGCCGAACGGCAAGGGCTATACCTTCAACTACGAGGCCATGAAGGCGTTGAACGAGGATTTGCAGATGCGTAGCGATTGGCTGCTGCCGATCTGCTCCGGCGGGGAACGTTTGAAGGAAAACGGCCAAAAGGCCCATCCGACGCAGAAGCCCGAGGCTCTGTTGCATCGGGTGCTTCTCGCCTCCTCCAATCCGGGCGACCTGGTGCTTGATCCGTTCTTTGGTACCGGCACCACGGGTGCGGTGTCGAAACATCTGGGCCGGGATTATATCGGCATCGATGCCGATCCCGGCTATGTGGATCTGGCCCGCCAGCGCATCGATGCCGTGGCCCCCCTGGCGGAACAGGACCTGGATGTAACACCGTCGAAACGATCCTTGCCGCGCATTCCGTTCGGTTGGTTGGTGGAGCGCGGCATGCTGCGTCCCGGCGCGACGTTGTACGATTCCCGGCGGCGTTACGCGGCCCGTGTCCGCGCCGATGGCTCCGTGGTGGCGAACCGCTCGCGCGGCTCCATCCATCAGGTGGGCGCGGCGGTACAAGGCGCACCGGCCTGCAATGGCTGGACCTTCTGGTGCTTCGAGGAACAGGGCCAACTGGTTCCCATCGATCTGCTGCGGCAGAAACTGCGGTCCGAGCTGCACTAAAGTTTCAGCCCGTGGCGCAGCACCTTCTTCATCACCGTCGGTAGGGCAAGTTCGCCAAGGTCCTTTGGCGCCTGCCAAATTTCACCGCTCTTGGTTTCCCTCGCGCCATTTCCTGTATGCACCGCCAGCTCCAGGCGAAAGTGCGTAAAGACGTGAACCACGGTACCGGGCAACGATTGCCATTCTGTATGCAGGGGAGCATGGCCGGATATCTCGCCCGCCTGCCATGCCTGTTCCCGCCAGGGCGTTGAAGGCACTTCCATCATGCCGCCCAACAAGCCCTTCTCGGGCCGCCGCCGCAGCAGTAAGCGGCCCGCTTCGTCAAACAAACAAAAAGCGATGCCGTAACGGGTCGGGCGCTTCGCCCTGGGTTGGCGGCGGGGCAGGCTGGCGGCGATGTCTTGCTTCCGTCCTTCGCAAGCTTCGGATAGGGGGCAGCGGTCGCATAGCGGTGCGCGTGGCAAACAGACCGTCGCACCTAGATCCATCAGGGCCTGGGCATGATCGCCGGCGCGCTGATCTGGCGTCAGGCCGGCGGCTAGACGGCGCAGTTCCGGCTTCACACCGGGCAGGGGGGCCGTGACCGCGAACCGGCGCGAGACCACCCGTTCGATATTGCCGTCCACGGGAGAGGCCTTGCGGCCAAAGGCGATGGCGACGACGGCGGCGGCGGTGTATGGCCCGATGCCGGGCAAGGTACGCAGGGCATCCTCCGTATCGGGAAAGGCGCCATTATGTTCGCCGGCCACCACCTGGGCACATTTGTGCAGGTTACGGGCGCGCGCGTAATAGCCCAGGCCCTGCCAGGCGTGCAGCACCTGGTCCAGCTCGGCCGCGGCCAGGTCCTCCACCGTCGGCCAGCGTTGTAGAAAGTGCAGAAAATAGGGGATCACCGTCTTCACCACGGTCTGCTGCAACATGATCTCGGACAGCCAGACGTGATAGGGCGCGGCTAATTCGCCAGGTGGCGCCCGCCACGGCAGCTTGCGGTGCTGGCCGTCGTACCAGGTCAATAATTTGGTCCCCAGGTTTGGAATCTGTCTCACCGTAAATTTACCGAAATTTTGCTGGCCCCATGCGCTTGTAGGATGACTCCGTGGGCATTCTCCCACAAGATGGGGGCCATGAATGAACAGAACGAACGCCGCCGCAAAAACCGCCCCATGGCTGCCGGTTCCATCCTGCGCCGGGCCACGGCGGCGGCGTTGCGCCGGCGCGGTTTTGCCGAGGGCGAGGTGATCGCCCGCTGGTCCGATATCGTCGGCCCCGAGTTGGCTGCCCTGACGGCGCCGGAAAAACTGCAACAACGGCGCGGCGATGTGGCGGGCGCGGTGCTGCATATCCGCGTCGCCGGCGCGGCGGCGGTGGAATTACAGCATATGGCGCCCATGGTAATCGAACGGATCAACGGTTTTTACGGCTACCGCGCGGTGGATCGGATAAAATTGCTGCAGGGCCCCTTGCCGGTGCCGGAAAAGCCTCGCGAGGTGGTCTCCAGGGCGCTGACGGGGGCCGAATCGGCGGAACTGACAGCGCGAACGGAGGCGACCAAAAGCCCCGATCTGCGCCATGCGCTGGAGCGTTTGGGCACCTCCGTCCTGGGCCGGCGGGCGCCGCCTGAAAAGAACGATTAAAACTTCATGGGCGCGGTCTTGATCGTCACCATTTCGCCCCAATGTGTTGTCAAATTAGCATTGAGAGGCTTGCGATTCTGGACCGGCAAGCCTATAACTAATACCACATGTTGTGGGTAGGAGATGGAATGACCCAAGTTAGAGTATTTATGCCTGTCATGGCTTTGCTTTGTGCGCTGCTGCTTTTTGCCGCGCCCACCAGGGCGGAAGCACCGCCCTACGCGGTGGGCGATATGGTCCTGGGCGCCAAGGATGCACCGGTGACGGTGATCGAGTATGCCTCCATGACCTGCCCCCATTGTGCCAACTTCCACATGGGCACGTTCAAGGAGCTGAAGACCAAGTATATCGATACCGGCAAGGTGCGCTTGGTTTTTCGGGAATTCCCGTTTGATCCTCTGGCTTTGCAGGCCTCCATGCTGGCCCGCTGTGCCGGCGAGAAGCGCTATTTCGGGATGCTGAACGTGTTGTTCAAAAGCCAGATGAAATGGGCCAAGGCGGCCAACCCGCAACAGGCCCTGGGCACGATTGCCCGTCTGGGCGGCTTTACCGAGGCACGTTTTCAGACCTGCATGCGGGATCAAAAACTGGCGGACATGATTTTGCAGACCCGCCTCGATGGCAATAAAAAGTTCGAGGTCGAGTCGACGCCAAGCTTCATCGTCAATGGCGAGAAGACATCCGGCAACATGACCATCGACAAATGGGATGAGCTGCTGGCCGATCTGTTGAAATAGGGCCTGTTGAAATGAACGAGAAGATGACAATTCGTACCGAAATGGGGACACAACCAGGTGCATTTTACAAAACTACGGCTTAGCGGCTTTAAATCCTTCGTCGATCCCATGGAATTGGTGATCGAAGCCGGCTTGACCGGCGTGGTCGGGCCCAATGGCTGCGGCAAATCAAACCTGGTGGAAGCACTGCGTTGGGTCATGGGGGAGAATTCGGCCAAGCGCATGCGCGGCGGCGCCATGGACGATGTGATCTTCAACGGCTCGCAAAACCGCGGCAGCCGTAATTTGGCGGAAGTCTCCCTGGTGATCGACAACAAGGACCGCACCGCGCCCGCCGCCTTGAACGATTCGGACGATTTGGAGGTCACCCGCGCGATTGAGCGCGAGCGCGGTTCCGCTTACCGGGTCAACGGCAATGAAATGCGGGCCCGCGATGTGCAGCTGCTGTTCGCCGATGCCGCCTCCGGCGCCCATTCTCCGTCCCTGGTCTCGCAGGGCCGTATTGGCGAGATCATCAATTCCAAACCCGCTGATCGCCGGGCTCTATTGGAAGAGGCAGCCGGCATCACCGGCCTGCATTCCCGCCGGCACGAGGCCGAATTGCGTCTGCGGGCGGCGGAAAACAATATGGAACGCCTGGATGACGTTATGCAGTCGCTGGAGGCGCAGCTGCAGAACATGAAGCGTCAGGCCCGCCAGGCCAGGCGCTTTCGCAAAATCGGTGAACAGGTCCGCCATTTCGAATCTATTCAGCTGCACTTGTTGTTTCAGCGCGCCGAGCAGCAACTGCGTACCGCCAGCGAAGAACTGGCCGAGGCCAACGGCCAGGTCGCCAAATTGACCCAGGCGGCGGCGCAAGCTACTACCGCGCATACCGAAGGCGCCAACGGCCTGCCGGATCTGCGCCAGGCCGAGGCCGTGGCAGCGGCGGTGCTGCACCGCTTGGCCGTGGCCCGCGACGGTCTGGATCAGGAAGAGCAGCGTATCGTGCAGGCTTCGTCGCAGTTGCAGGCCCGTCTACGCCAGATCGAGATTGATCAAGAACGTGAAGGCGGCCTCGGCGAGGAAGCCGCCGCCACCATCGCCCGTCTGGGTGAAGAGGCAGAACAACTGCGCGGCCAGCAAGCCGGCGAAGCCTCGGCGGGGGCGGAGGCCGAGAGCCGGGTCGCGGCGGCGGCGGCCGTTCTGGGCAATGGCGAAGGCGAGTTGCAGGCCCTGACCGATCAGGTCGCCGAGGGCGCGGCCCAGTCGGAAGCCCTGCGCCGTGCCCTGGCGACGGCGGAACAGCGCTTGCAGCGTCTGTCTCAGCGCCAGGCCGAGGCCAGGGCCATCCACGAACGCCTGACGGCGGAAACTCAAGGCGATGAACGCCTGGCCGAGGCGAACGAGGCCTTGGTTGAAGCGAGCCAGGCGGCGGAACAAGCCATCGCCGGGTTGGAGCTAAGCGAAGCCGCCCATGGCGCCTGCGAGGAAACCCTTGCCCGGGCCCGCGAGGCCGGCCAGCAGTTGGAGGGCCAGGATGCCCAGCTGGCGGCGGAGGAAAAGGCCCTGGCGGAATTGCTGCGGCAGGCGGATGCTGATCTGTGGCCCGCCGTGATCGACGCGGTATCGGTGGAGCCCGGCTATGAGGCCGCGCTGGGTGCCGCCCTGGGCGATGATCTTGATGTCCCGACCGACGAGGCCGCGCCGGTGCATTGGCGCACTTTAGAGCCCAGGGACGACGCGCCAGAGCTGCCGGCGGGCGCAACGCCCTTGTCCCATTACGTCAAGGCGCCGCCGGCATTGGCCCGGCGCCTATCGCAGGTCGGCGTGGTCGATGCGGCGGACGCGGCGCGCCTGACCGGCGAGCTGGCTTATGGCCAACGCCTGGTTTCCGTCGCTGGCGCCCTGTGGCGCTGGGACGGCTTTACCGTCACGGCGGGGGCGGAAACCGCCGCCGCCGTGCGTCTGGCACAAGGCAACCGTTTGACCGAATTGGGCCGTTTTCGCGCTGAATTGGCGCCGGGGTTGGAGAAATCCCGCGATGGCCTGGTGGCGGCGCGGGATAATTTGGAAGCTGCCGCCCGCGCGCGGGCGACGGCGCGGGAAGCCGCCCGTCTGGGCCGCGAGGCCTTGGACCGGGGGCGCAATGCCCAGGCCAAGGCGGAAAAGGATGCCGCCGCGCGTTCTGCCCGCATGACAACGGTGCAGGAAAGCCTGACCCAGATTGAAGCCGATCTGGAGGAGAGTAACACGGCGGTACGCGAGACCCAGGAACAGCTGGCCGCGCTGCCGCCCCTGGACGACCTGCGCCAGCGCCTTGAGGCCTTGCGCGCACAGGTTTCGGTGCAACGGACCGATCTGGTCGAGGCACGGGGCCATCGCGACCGCTTGCAGCGCGAGGCCAAGATGCGGGCCGACCGGGTCGCCGCCATCGCGGGCGAGCAAGAGGGCTGGCGCCGCCGGGCCGCCGGTGCGGAAGAACAATTGGCCGCCTTGGCGGAGCGGGCCACGGCGGGCCGGGAAGAGCTGGAGGTGCTGCAAGGCAAGCCGGCCGAGATCGCCGGGCAACGGCAAGCCTTGCTGGAACAGATCGAAACAGCGGAGGCAACCCGCAACAAGGCCGCTGACGATCTGGCCCAGGCGGAGGCGACGGTTGGCGAACTGGCGGTGGGCCAGCGCCGGGCCGAAAGCGCCCTGGCGACTGCCCGGGAAGAGCGGGTGCGCGGCCAGGCCGGCGTTGAGCAGTGCGAGGAACGCCGGGCCGAGGTAACCCGTCGGATCATGGAGACCCTGGATTGCCAGCCGCAGGCCGTCTTGGCCCAGGCCGAGATCGAGGCCGATGCGGAGCTTCCCCCGCTGGATGAGGCCGAGCGTAAGTTGGAGCGTTTGAAGCGGGAACGCGACAATATGGGCGCTGTTAACCTGCGTGCCGAACAGGAAGCGGTGGAGCTGGAAGAACAGCTTGAAGGCATGGTCACGGAACGGGCCGATCTGGAAGCCGCCATTGCCCGCCTGCGCCAGGGCATTTACAGCCTGAACAAGGAGGCGCGGGAGCGCCTGTTGGGCGCTTTCAAGACCGTCGATGGTCATTTCCAGGATCTGTTCGTGCGTCTGTTCGGCGGCGGCAAGGCGCATTTAAGCCTGACGGAATCGGATGATCCGTTGGAGGCGGGCCTGGAAATCATGGCCTCGCCGCCTGGCAAACGGCTGCAAAATCTGTCCCTGCTGTCGGGTGGGGAGCAGACCCTGACCGCGCTGGCACTATTATTCTCGGTCTTTCTGACAAATCCCGCGCCCGTGTGTGTGCTGGATGAGGTCGATGCACCCTTGGATGATGCCAATGTGGAGCGCTTTACCAATCTGGTTGGTGAAATCGCGCGGATTACCGGCACCCGCTTCCTGATTATCACCCACCATCCCTATACCATGGCCCGCATGGATCGCCTGTTTGGCGTCACCATGTCCGAGCGCGGCGTGTCGCAACTGGTCTCGGTTGACCTCGCGCGCGCGGAACGTATCCGGGCAACCGGGTAGCATGCCGGGGGCGGTGGTGGGCCAAATTGTCACATCGGTGAATTATATAGGAAAATCATATAGTTAGGGCGCGGGCATTGGCCCTTGACAGGTTACGGGTCAATTCGTATCGTGCGCCCGCTTCCGGCCAGTCGTGGCCGGGTGCTTGTAATATCTTGCCGGAGCTGAATTCTGCCCATGAAATACTGGGGAATCATCAAGTTTCGAGAAGATAAATGGCCGCCGGAACGGCAACCGGTACCTGGCCGAGCGAGTATCCAACCACGGCGCAGCTTTCGAGCAACATGACCAATCCGCGACACCCCCCTTCCTCGGACGAACCTTCCCTGGATGAACTGGGTGGCAGGATCTCCAAGGCCCGCTACGAGGCGGGGCTTGAGAAAACGGCGGCGGAATTGGAGGCGTTGGAGAAAGGGGCGGGTGCCGATCTTGGTGCGGCATGGCGGATTTCTATTGAAATCGTCGTCGCACTTGTGGTTTGTACCGCCATCGGCTGGGCCCTGGATTATTGGTTCGGGACCAAACCGTGGTTGATGCTGCTGTTCTTGTTTCTTGGCGGCGCGGCGGGCATAAACAATGCGGTGCGAACCGCGCTGCGGATGGACGCCAGAGCCATGGAGGCCTTGGAAGCTCAAAAGCAGAAGCCCAAAAGCTGACTGGGTCGCTGACGGGTACGACGAGTACGGTAGAGAAAGATAAGGGAGAGCGGCGTGAGCGCTGAACGCCACATTGATCATAGTAGCCCGATGCACCAGTTCGTCATCGGCCGGCTGAATGATTGGCAGTTGGGCGGCTTGGATGTGTCATTTTCCAAGGCGGCCGCTTTCATGTTCGGCGCCGTTATCGTGGCGACGCTGTTCCTGGTTCTGACCACCTCGAAACGTTCCATGGTGCCGGGGCGCTGGCAGTCCGTGGCCGAGCTTTGGTACGAATTCATCGCCGACATGATCAAGGAAACCATTGGCAGTGAGGGGCGGAAGTATTTCCCCTTCGTGTTCTCTCTGTTCAGTTTCATCGTCATGTGTAACCTGCTCGGCATGCTGCCCTACAGTTACACCGTGACCTCGCATATCGCTGTAACGATTGGCCTGGCCCTGTCGGTCTTCGTGCTGACCACGTTTATTGGCATTACCAAGCATGGGATGCATTTCCTGTCGTTCTTCGTGCCCAAGGGCGTGCCATTCGTGATGCTGTTGCTCGTTGTTCCGATCGAGGTTCTGTCCTATTTCATGCGGCCGATCAGCCATTCGGTTCGTCTGTTCGCCAACATGACCGCTGGCCACACCATGTTGAAGGTGTTTGGCGCGTTTGTTGTGCAGATGGGCGTGTTCGGCGTTTTGCCGTTCGCCCTGATCGTCGCCCTGACCGGCCTGGAAGTCGCCATCGCGGTGCTGCAGGCCTACGTCTTCACCATTCTGACCTGCCTGTACCTCAATGACGCCATTCATTTGGAGCATTGATGAACGTTGATTTGGCGCGCGGTCCGATATATTACCCATTCCCATCCACTCTCTTGAAAACGAAGGAATTTTAATCATGGATCCAGCAGCAGCGAAGCTGATCGGTGCCGGTCTTGCCGCAATCGCCATGGGTGGTGCCGGTATCGGCATTGGCCTGATTTTTGGCAACTACGTTGCCGGCGCCATGCGCAACCCAGGTGCGGCCCAGGCCGTGTTTGGCCGGGTTATTCTGGGCTTTGCCCTGACCGAGGCCATCGCCCTGTTCGCGCTGGTTGTCGCGTTGATCATCCTGTTCGTCTTCTAATCCGTCGCCGGGCTGTGCCCGGTAGCGATATCTGCCCCGGCGTAACTCGTACGGGGCGGAAGGAAGCCAGAGCATTTCCCAATAGGAAATGCTCCGACTTTTAGGAATAGAGTAATTTTTTCAATCATTTAGAATCGCCCAGAACTTTTGGGCGATTCATGTGGGATCGGAATTGCTCTAGAACGGAGCGAGAGCATGCCTCAATTTTGGATGGAGGACTTCGCGCCACAAATGGTGTGGCTGGTGATCTCCTTTATCGCGCTTTATCTGTTGATGGCCCGGGTGGCACTGCCGCGCGTGGCCAACGTTCTGGAAACCCGGCACGGCAGGATCGCCGATGACCTGGACCAGGCCGCGCAGCTGAAGGCGCAAGCCGAAACCGTGATCAGTGAATACGAAGCGGCCCTGGCGGAGGCCCGCGCCCAGGCGCAGGCAACCATTGCCCAGGCCGGGGCGGAAGCTGCCGCGGCATCGGAAAAACGCAGTGCCGAGGTCTCGGAAGTGTTGGCGGCGGAGGCGGCGGCAGCCGCCGAACGTGTCACTGCGGCGAAGAACGATGCCCTGACCGAATTGCGCGGTGTCGCCACCGAGCTGGCCCAGGCGGCCGCCGAGCGTCTGATCGATAGTTCGGTCGATACGGCGGATGTCCAGGCAGCGGTTGATACGGCGATACAGCAGAACGCGAGTGGGAGCTAGCTGATGGACGCGACATTTTGGGTCGGCGCGGCCTTTTTACTGTTCATAGCAATCCTGTTCTATTTCAAGGTGCCGGCCATGTTGACCGGCGCCCTGGATGACCGTTCGGCCAAGATCGCCGAAGATCTGGAACAGGCCCGGCAGCTGCGTGAAGAAGCCCAGGCCTTGCTGGCCACTTACGAGCGCAAACAGCGTGATGCCCTCTCCGAAGCCGAGGAAATCATCGCCCACGCCAAGGAAGAGGCGGCGCGTGAAGCCGACATCGCGGCCAAAAAGCTGGACGAGACCATCGCCCGGCGGCAGCAGGCGGCTCTGGACAAGATTGCCTTGGCTGAAGCCCAGGCCGAAAAAGAAGTCCGCGACGCGGCCATCGAAATCGCCATTGCGGCGGCTACGGCGGTCGTCGCCGAGCAGGTCAAGGGCGAGCGTGCGGATGCGCTGATCGCCACCGCCACGGCGGATCTGGGACGGCATCTGAACTGATCCCGCCCCACATAAAAACGTTCAAGAAACCTCGCTTTCGGGCGGGGTTTTTTGTTGTGGGGACGCGCGCACTCATTGCAACACCAGTCGAGTGTGTGACGCCGCCAGGTCTCGGTCTCGATTTGCGTATATAAATTTACTATGTTACGCGTAAAAAGATTATGTGAAGCTGTAGAGATTTTCGGAGGTGTGAAATGCCAAAGATTTTCATCCAATCAACGATAATAGTCGTTTCAGCAGTGGTGGGGTATGCAGCTAGCTTTATCGGCGAATCCCCAGAGATGAGAGGTGTTCTTACGATCTTGGACACGGCACGATCCCAGAATGTATATTTGGAGCTCGCCCAAGGGAAAGGGGACTACTTGGTAAAATATTTTCCTAATAACTCATGTCCAAGTGAGAAAAATGGCTGCCTTGATACACCGGGAATGGATTATACTCTTGCAGTGCAATTAGTGAATGCCGATGGTCGGTCGGAAAAATTCGAAATATGTGAACATATTTCAAACGAAAGCCCACTAGATTGTGAAAATAATTCATGGAATATGGTATCAGAAAATTCTGAATATTTTATAAATAGAGGAATATTTTCATTAATAAGAATTAATGGATCATCAATACTTAGAGGTGCTGTTTTGTATAAAAAACCTAAAGAAAAAAAGACAAACGGATTTGTTGTAGGCCTGCCGTATAGGTTAAGTGTACAAAAAAAGGGCTATTTTAATTCGCTGCCGTTAAAAGTAAATTCAACACACTGAGTAAATTTAACTACACTCTTAATTGTTAATAGAAAACTCGAAAATGGTCGCTGGCCTCATGCTTGATGCGATGGCCAAGAGAGTTCGCCGCCGTGGTATGATCAACAAGCATTGGAAAGCGTAACCGGCATTTCGGAGCAACACCATGGCAAGCAACTATCCGCGTGATCTGATCGGCTACGGGGTCACACCGCCCGATCCGCAATGGCCCGATAGCGCACGCCTCGCCGTCAACTTCGTGCTGAACTATGAGGAAGGTTCGGAGTATTCCGTGCCCGATGGCGATGGTTTTTCCGAAGCCTCGCTGACCGAGATGCCGCAATCCGCCGTACCCCATGGGGATCGTGACCTGGCGGCGGAGAGCATGTTCGAATATGGCAGCCGGGTCGGTTTTTGGCGCTTGTTGCGGTTGTTCCAAGAGCGCGATCTGCCGGTGACGATTTTTGCCTGTGCCCTGGCCCTGGAGCGAAACCCCGATGCCGCCGCCGCGATCCGTGACGCGGGCTATGACATTTGCTGCCATGGCTGGCGCTGGGTGGAACATTTCAAACTGTCCGAGGATGAGGAACGCGATCATATCGCCCGTGCCGTAATCTCGCTGAGCCGCATGTTCGGGGCGCCGCCCAGCGGTTGGTACTGCCGCACCGGGCCTAGCGTCAATACCCGGCGGTTGTTGGTGGAACATGGCAGCTTTCTCTATGACAGCGACGCCTACAATGACGAGCTACCCTATTGGCAGACGGTGGACGGGCAGGCGCATTTGGTGGTGCCCTATAGTTTGACCCATAACGACAGCAAATTCGGGCGCGGCTATTTCGCCCATGGCGATGATTTTTTCAGCTTCGTCAAGGATGGCTTCGACGTGCTGTATGGCGAAGGTCTGACGCAGCCCAAGATGATGTCCGTCGGTCTGCACCAACGGTTGATGGGGCATCCTGCCCGCGCCGCCGGTCTGGCCCGGCTGTTGGATTATATTGCCGGCCATGACGATGTCTGGATCACTGGACGCCAGGCCATCGCCGAACATTGGGCCCGGGTGCATCCTTATTCTGGCTCAGAACCTGAGCCGGGATAATTGCCGCGGCAATCAATTTAGATCAGCACGACCAATTGACTTGAAGCGCTGGCGATAACGGGCCGGCGTGGTGCCGGTGCGGCGTTTGAACAAGCGCCTGAAAAACGTCGGATCTTCATAACCGACGGCCCGCCCAACTGCATCCGTGGCTGCCGCGCTGGTTTCGAGAATTTGCTTAGCTTCCTCAATCCGCAGATTCTGAATGTAGTCGATTGGTGTGTAGCCGGTTGCGACCTTAAATCGCCGCTTAAATGTACGCTCCGGCAGGCGGGAATGCACCACCATGCGTGCGACAACGTTGGCACCGTTATAATTATCCGCGATCCATTCCTGAATACTGCTGATCACGGCGTCCTGATGACGCTTGGGCCGGCTGGCAGCGGCATAGGGCAGTTGGCCTTCGCTACGATCACCGAAGAGATAGATTTTCGCCGTGCGGATCGCTTCATTCTGTCCGCAGAACCGTGCGATGAGGTAAAGCACAAGATCTTCCCAAGAGGACACGCCGCCGCAAGTGATCAGCCGGTGGGCATCTCCGCTCGGCACCAGGATGCGATCCGGGCGCAGTTTAACGGCGGGAAAGAATTCGGCGAACAGATCTTTTGCCGACCAATGTGTGGTGGCCTCCAGGTCGTTCAACAATCCGGCATCCGCCAATATCACCGATCCAGTGCATACCGAGCAAACAATGGCACCCGCATCATATTGGCGGCGCAACCAGGCAGACACCGCCGGCCATCGCCCGGTAGGTTTCATTCCCACCGGTAGGTTGATATCCGTGACGATGATGATATCGGCGTTCCCGCTGCTGTCTATGGACGCATGCGGGTTGATCGGGATGCCGCCGCTACAGTGAAACGTATCGCGGCCGTCGGAAACGATGCGAACTTGAAACTTCGCATCCTCGGGCTCGTGGCTGCCGACTAAAGTTGGCCAAACGACACCGGTATTGGAAAGCACCTCGTACAACCCGAACAAGGTCGACGGCGTACTGTCGGTCACCGCCAACAGATCGACGCGAATTGGCCGCGCACTCTTATCTCGTTGCATTCTTTCCATCCGCCTAACCGGCTGTTTCATACTGACAGTGGCATAAAAGCCCCGATATTGTCCAATACGCCTCTAAGAAACCTATCGGACCCTCCCTAAATTTCCCTCGTCTACGACGAAAACCACACATTTCCTAATTCACAGGAGAGACCTATGACCCTAGCTGAAATGCAAGCAACAGACTTCGACATGGAAGAGGCCGAAGCCTTCATGATGAAGATTGGCGATATCGTAAATTCCGGCGCCATTGCGGTGATGCTGTCAATCGGACACCGAACCGGTTTGCTGGATAGCATGGCGGGTCGCGATCCGCGTACATCAAGGCAGATTGCCGATGCCGCCGCCCTGTCCGAGCGCTATGTCCGCGAATGGTTGGCGGTGCTCGTGATGGCAGGCATCATCCTCTATCACCCGGAGGCGCAACAGTATGAATTACCGGACGCCCACGCCGCTTGCCTGACCCGTGATGCCGCACTTGGCAACCTAGCGGTTCAGGCCCAGTTCGTGCCCATGATCGGGGCCGTCCAGGAGCCCATCCTGGATTGCTTCAAATCCGGCGGCGGCATGAAGTATGATGACTACCCGGGTTTCCACCGCGTCATGGCGGAAGACAGTCAGCAGACCGTCGTCGATAGCTTGCTGGGGGATATATTGCCGCTGGCTGTCGGTTTGCGCGAACGTCTGGATCACGGGATCGATGTTATGGATGCCAGCTGTGGCAGCGGCCGGGCCTTGACCGCCATGGCGGCACGTTTTCCCAACAGCCGCTTTGTCGGCTCTGATCTTTGTCCTGACGCAATTGCCGCCGCCCGGACAGCCATAGCAACCGCGGGCCTTTCGAATATTCTATTTGAAGTGCGGGACCTGACAAATTTTAATGCGCCTGAGCATTTCGATCTGATCACGTCCTTTGACGCGGTCCATGATCAAAAACAGCCGCAAGACTTCCTCAAGCGCATACGGGCCGCACTGCGCCCTGGTGGCGTACATCTGATGCAGGACATCGGCGGTTCGGCAGATCTGGAAAATAACTATGACTTTCCCTTCGCCGCGCTGCTCTACACCATATCCTGCCTGCATTGTACGCCGGTTTCTCTCGGGCAGGGCGGTGACGGTCTTGGCACGATGTGGGGCTGGGAAACCGCCGAAGCCATGCTGCGGGAAGCCGGATTTGCCCATGTTGAACGGCACGTCCTACCGCACGATCCGATGAATGTCTGGTTTATTTCGAATGCCTAGGCAGCTGCAATGCCATCTCTTGCGGACGTTCAAGATGAACCCCTTGCTACATTAGACATTGCGATCGGAAAGTGCCGCGACGAGGCCGGCAAAAAGCATTGCCCTTGGCGCCAGGGACGAGACCAGCAAATGTTCCTGCTTGGTGTGCACTCCGTTGCCCACCACACCCAACCCGTCCAGGGTGGGGACGCCAAGGGCGCCGGTGAAGTTGCCGTCGCTGCCGCCGCCGAACTGACCGTGATCCAGATCCAGGCCCACGTCCCGGGCCACCCGCTGGGCAACCTCCAGCAACTCCATGGTGCCCTCATGGGCCTTAAACAGCGGCCGTATGGGGCCGGCTTCGACCTCGACCGTCACGTCGGGGTCGGGCGAGGTGATGGCACCCATGCGGGCCTGGATTTCGGCGAAGGCGGCTTCCGTGGGCGCGACGCAGAGCACTTCGGCATGGCATGCGGCGGGGATGACATTCACAAAGGTGCCGCCCTGAATATTGCCGACACGGTAGGTGATTTCCCGTGCGACGTCGGAATAGCCTTCGATCACGGCGATCAACCGGGCCATGACGCTGATGGCGCTGCGGCCCACGCCGAGCGCGTGGCCGGCATGGGCCGGCTTGCCATGGGCGTGCAGTTTGTAGCGCAGGAAAGCATGCCGGCCGGTGACAAAATGTTCGGGCCTGCCGGGTTCGGGCACCAGGACATATTTGCTGGCTCTGGCTGCCGCCTCGATCAGTGCCTTGCTGGAGGGGCTGCCGATTTCCTCGTCCGGGATAAACATGAAAGTGACGGGTAGGTTCAGGCGGCCGCGCAAGGCCAGCAGCTTTTCCACCGCATGGCAGGCCAGATACATGCCGCCCTTCATATCCAGAATACCGGGGCCAAACAGCTGATCGCCATGCCGGCGTACCGGCAGTTCATCGCCCAAGGTGCCGACCAGATGCACGGTGTCGAGATGGCCCAGAACCAATATCCCCGGCATCTCCGGCGGATGGTCAAAGCCGAAACGGCCCATCAGGACATCGCCATGGCCGTCCCGCCCCGGCGTTCTATCGATCTCGGCGCCCATGGTGGCCATGGTCTTTTCCGCCAGATCCATCATCCGGTTCACGGCGGCTGGATCCGTGCTCGGGCTCTCGATACGGGCCCATTCGGCGATAGCGGCGGCGATCTCTTCGGCGTCGAAATTCAGTGCTTCAACGACCATGACCAATCACGGCCGCCCGTAGGCATCCAGGCCTTGGCGGGCCAGGGCGTCGGCGGCCTCGTTACCGGGGTCGCCGGCATGGCCCTTGACCCAGTGCCAGTTGATCTCGTGCCGCTTGATGGCCTCTTCCAGACGCAGCCACAGATCGACATTCTTGACCGGCTTCTTGGCGGCGGTTTTCCAGCCGTTGCGCTTCCAATTGACAATCCATTTGGTGATGCCGTCCCGCAGGTAGGTGCTGTCGGTATGCAGATTGACCATGCAGGGCCGCTTCAAGGCCTCCAACGCCTCGATGGCGGCCAACAATTCCATGCGGTTGTTGGTGGTCGAGGGCTCGCCGCCTTTTAGCTCCCGCTCATGCCCGCCGAACTGCATCAGGACGCCCCAGCCCCCGGGTCCGGGATTGCCCGAACAGGCGCCGTCGGTATAGATCACCACGTCATCCATCATTCAATCCGGGCCATCAATCCAAACCATAGGCGCCAGGGCCGCCAATACGGCGGTGAAAGCGCATTTTATGCAAATACTCCAACGGATCCTTGGGCTTGACCATGGCGCCGTCCACTTGGTTCAGCCAATCGTACAGGCGGGTCAAAAGGAACCGCAACGCCGAGCCGCGGGCCAGCAGGGGTAGGGCGTCCAGTTCCGCCTCGCTCACCGGGCGCACGTCCCGGTAGGCGGACAGCAGGCGCCGGGCCTTGGTAATATTGAACTCGGCGCCGCGCTCGAAGCACCAGGCGTTCAAGCAAATCGCCAGGTCGTAGGCCAAGGCATCGGTGCAGGCGAAGTAGAAATCGATCAGCCCGGTCAGCTCGTCGTCCATGAAAAAGACGTTGTCGGGGAACAGATCCGCATGAATTACCCCGGTCGGTAGATCGATCGGCCAATGGCCCGAAATATCTTCGTATTCCCGGGCGATTTCCGCGCCCAGGCCGGGTGCGACCTCGTCGGCCCGGGACGCCGTCGCCTCTACCAGCTGCGACCAGCCATCCAGGGACAGTGAATTATGCCTGGTATGGGGGAAATCCAGCCCCGCGATATGCATGCGCGCCAAAGCCGCGCCAACCTCGCCGCAATGCACTGCTCTTGGCCGTTTCGGCCAGATGCCCTGCAAGAATGTGACGATGGCGGCCGGTTTACCCGCCACTTGCCGCAGGGCCTTGCCGTCGCGGCCATGCAGCGTCGGCGGGCAGGGCACGCCACGGTTGGCCAGATGGTCCAGCAGGCCCAGAAAAAACGGCAGATCGTTCGGATCCACCCGCTTTTCATAGATTGTCAGAATATAGCTGCCCCGGTCGGTCCGCAGCAGGTAGTTGGTGTTCTCCACCCCCTCCGCGATGCCTTTCAGGCCGGTGACCGTGCCGATGTCGTACTCGGCGACGAAGGCGCGTAGTTCCTCGTCATCAATATCCGTGTAGACCGCCATGATCGTTAATGCCCTGCCGCCCCGTCAGACTTTTTCCGGCGCGCGTAGTTCGGCCGGCAATTTGAATTCCATATCTTCGTTCGCCACGGTGACCTGTTCAATGGTCACGGTAAAGCGTTCGCGGAAGGCGTCCAGGACTTCTTCCACCAGTACTTCCGGCGCTGAGGCGCCGGCGGAAATACCAATACAATTCTGCCCCACCAAATCGGCCCAGACAATGTCCCCCGCGCGCTGGATCAGTCGGCTGTAGCGGCAGCCGGCGCCGTCCGCCACCTCTACCAGGCGCTTGGAATTCGAGGAATTTGGCGCGCCGATCACGAACAGGCTGTCACAGCGCCCGGCGATGGCTTTGACCGCCGCCTGGCGGTTGGTGGTGGCGTAGCAAATGTCACCCTTGCGTGGGCCCGCCAGGTCCGGAAAACGCTCGCTCAAAACCTCGACAGCGGCCGCGGTATCATCCACCGAAAGGGTGGTTTGCGTAATGTAGGCGATTTGCGCATCAACCGGCGGTGTGAAGGCAGCGGCTTCGTCCGCCGATTGCAAAAGGGTAATTTCGCCGGACGGTAGTTGCCCCATGGTGCCCACGGCTTCCGGGTGGCCGGCATGACCCAGCATCACCACATGGCGGCCCTTGGCGTGATGGTTCTCAGCCTCGCGGTGCACCTTGGTCACCAGCGGGCAGGTCGCATCCATAAACGACAGACCCCGGGCCCTGGCAGCCTCGGGCACGGCTTTGGCCACGCCGTGGGCGGAAAAGATGACCCTGCCGCCGTCGGGCACCTGATCCAGTTCATCGACGAAAATCGCGCCGCGCCGCTCCAGGCCTTCAACCACATAGCGGTTATGAACGATCTCGTGACGCACGTAGATCGGCTTGCCATAGCGTTCCAGCGCCAATTCAACGATTTGAATGGCCCGGTCCACGCCGGCGCAAAAGCCGCGCGGCGCCGCCAGCAGGATGGTGATTGGTTGTTTACTTGTTTCGTTCATGCTGTCCGCATATTAGCCGTATGGCACCCTTATAGAATGGCCGCAACATCGAATGACCCTATATACTCCGAATAGGCTCTGGTACAAATTGGCATGGAAAATATGAAAATAACGCGCAGCCTCAGCGGAGCCACCGCACTGATTTGTCTCGGCGCATTGCTGTTGTCGGCCTGTAGCATGTTCCAGCCAAATAGTCCGAAGCCCTGTCCGAATGTCGCTCTGCTCAATGATGCGGCCAAGATGACCCGATACCGGGATGGCCCGGGCCGCGATCTGACCGATGTGCTGTTCGAGGCCCGTGTACAAGATGTTAAATGGGGCTGCAAGTATGCCGATGGCCGTGTCCGGGTCGAGGCCATGATCGATATTGTCGCCCAGCGCGGTCCGGCATTTGGCGGCGCCAATGCGCAGGTGCCGTTTTTTGTCGCGGTGATCGATGGGGCGCAGAACATCATCGCCAAAAAGAACTTTGACAGCGAGATTGAATTCCGCGACGGGCGCCGGCGTGCCGGCGTGCGGGAGGAGATTGATCAGACGGTCTTTTTGCAAGAGGGCGAACACGGGCCGGAGTACGAAATTATCGTTGGCCTGCAGGTGACCGAGCAGCAATTGCAGCAGAATCGCGGCCAACGCTACTAATCCACCGTTTGTCGGCCAGCCTTGCGGCGTGCCAATCCATGCAATGCCGCATGATTTATGGGTTTGCCCGTGGCTTGGCAATGGATCGTTGACTCTGCGCCGCCGCCGCCTATCATTCCGGCACCGTTCGTTGCCGGTTTGTGGTGCCGGCTGGAACGGCCAGACAGATGAACCTCGCGGGAGAGCCCGGCCGATTAAGCAGGCCGGCGCCGAAGGAGCAAGCACCCCGCAAACTCTCAGGCCCATGGACCGCGAGGGGATGTCACTCTGGAAAGCAGGCGCGACCACGGATGCGTTTAGGGCAGATCGTCCCGAACGCTGATAACGCGCTTCACCGAAGGGGCTAAGTTTCGCCGATCAGGTTATGGCGGGACGAACTCTCTCAGGTCCGACGACAGATTGGGGGCGGTGGAATCCACAGGAATCTTGATGGTGGGTGCCGCGCCGAAGTTTGTTGGAGGACCGGATGAATAATCCGCCGATTGCTGACGAAGCGCTCAAGACGACGCCCTTGCATGCCTTGCAAGTGGCGTTGGGGGGCAAGATGGTGCCTTTCGCCGGTTATGAGATGGCGGTGAATTTTCCCTTGGGCGTGCTGGGCGAACATAAACACACCCGCGCCGCCGCCGGCCTGTTTGATGTCTCGCACATGGGGCAAGTGCGCTTGCACGGGCCGGGCCGGGCCGAGGCTCTGGAAAGCCTGCTGCCGGCGGATGTCGCCAACCTGGCACCCGGCGCCATGCGCTATAGCCAATTGACCAACGATCAGGGCGGCATCATTGATGATCTGATGCTGACCAATGCCGGCGACTATCTGTATCTGGTGGTCAACGGCGCCAACAAGGATGGCGATTTGGCCCATATGCAGGCCGCCTTGCCTGGCGGCATCACGGTGGAACATCGGACCGAGGATGCCCTGCTGGCCCTGCAAGGACCCGCCGCGGCCGCCGTGATGGCCCGACTGGCGCCGGGCGCGGAAACGCTGTTGTTCATGACTTCCAGGGCGATTACGGTCGGCGGCCTGGATTGCTATGTTGCCCGCTCCGGCTATACCGGCGAGGACGGCTTCGAAATTTCTTTGCCCGCCGAGCAGGCGGAGGAACTGGCCCGGCTGTTGCTGGCCCAGGATGAGGTCGAGGCAATTGGCTTGGGCGCCCGCGACAGCCTGCGTCTGGAAGCCGGCCTGTGCCTGCATGGCCACGACATAGATACCACGATAACGCCCATCGAGGCCGGCTTGAACTGGTCCATCCAAAAGCGCCGCCGTCAGACGGGCGGCTTCCCCGGTGCTGCCGTCATCCAGGCCCAATTGCGCGACGGCCCCGCCCGCAAGCGGGTCGGTATCCTGCCTGAAGGCCGGGCGCCGGCGCGCGAGGGTGCCGTGATTGTCGACAGCGATGGCGCTGATATCGGCGTCGTGACCTCGGGCGGCTTCGGGCCCAGCCTCGGCGGCCCCCTCGCCATGGGCTATGTCCATACCGAGCATGCAGCTGCCGACACCCCCGTGGGCCTGGTGGTGCGTGGCAAGACCCTGCCGGCCCGCGTCGCCAAAATGCCTTTCGTGGCAGCCAACTATTATCGCGGCTAAGGGATAAACCAAGAATCGTGAGGAGATCGAGACCATGAGCAATATTTACTTTACCGAAGACCATGAATGGATCCTGGTTGAAGGTGATATCGGCACCTGCGGCATCACTGAATTCGCACAGGAGCAATTGGGCGATATCGTCTATGTGGAATTGCCCGAGGCCGGCCGCGAGGTGGTCCAGAATGACGAGATCGCGGTCGTCGAGTCGGTCAAGGCGGCTTCCGAACTTTATGCCCCCGTCAGTGGAGAGGTCATCGAAAGCAACGATGAATTGACCGACGATCCCGCCAAGGTGAATGTTGATGCCATGGGTGACGGCTGGTTCTTCAAGATCCGTATCAGCGCGATGGATGAATTGGAAAACCTGATGGACAAGGCGGCCTATGACGCCCTGGTCGCGGGGCAGAGTTAATGCGTTATCTGCCCCATACCCCGGCGGACCGCCAGGCCATGCTGGCAGCCATTGGTGTCAAGAATATCGACGATCTGTTCGCCGACGTACCCAGCCAGGTCTTGTTGGATGCGCCGCTGGATCTGCCGATGCACGCCGGTGAAATGGTGGTCGAGCGTGCTCTGACAGCCATGGCGGGCCGTAACATGCCCATGGGATCGGCGGCGTCCTTCCTCGGTGCCGGCGCCTATCGCCACCATGTGCCGGCGGCGGTGGATCATTTGATCCAGCGTTCCGAATTCCTCACCGCCTATACCCCCTACCAGCCGGAAGTCAGCCAAGGCACCTTGCACTATCTGTTCGAATTTCAGACCCAGGTGGCGATGTTGACAGGCATGGATGTGGCCAATGCCTCCATGTACGACGGCGCCTCGGCCTGCGCTGAAGCGGTCCTGATGGCGCATCGGGTGACCAAGCGCGACAAAGCCATCCTTTGCGGCGGCCTGCATCCCCACTACCGGGAAGCAGCCGAGACCGCCGTCCAGTTTATTCAATTCGAGATCGATGCCCGTCCGGCCGATCCGGACGCGTTCGAAGACATGGCGGCCCTGATCGATGGGGAGACCGCCTGTATTGTGATCCAGACGCCGGATCTGTTTGGCCGTTTGCATGATCTCCGCGCCTTGGCGGAGGCGGCGCACGACAAGGGCGCCTTGCTTGTGGTCGTGGTAACGGAAGTGGTTTCGCTGGGCGCCTTGACCTCGCCCGGTGAAATGGGCGCTGACATCGTGGTGGCCGAGGGGCAGTCCATCGGCAACGCCTTGAACTTTGGCGGACCTTATCTGGGCCTGTTTGCAACGCGGCAAAAGTACGTGCGGCAGATGCCGGGCCGTTTGTGTGGCGAGACCGTGGATGAGGCCGGCCGGCGCGGTTACGTGCTGACATTGTCGACGCGGGAACAGCATATTCGGCGCGAGAAGGCGACGTCGAATATCTGCACCAACTCGGGCCTTTGCGCACTGGCTTTTTGTATCCATCTATCCTTGCTGGGCGAAACCGGCCTGCGCCAGTTGGCTCAGATCAATCACGGCCGCGCCGTGGCCCTGGCGGATCATCTGGCGGACCTGGATGGGGTTGAAGTCCTGAACGACAGTTTCTTCAACGAATTCACCGTGCGCCTGCCCCGCCCGGCGGCGGAGGTGGTGGAGGATCTGGTGCCGCGCGGCATTCTTGCCGGCGTTCCCCTCAGCCGGCTTTATCCCGACAATCCCGCGATGGCCGATCTGTTGCTGGTCGCGACCACCGAGACCAACACGGATGAGGACGTGGCGGCTTTAATTAATGCCCTGCGGGAGGTGCTGTAATGGCTGGCCCCGAAACCGTTACGACCAACAGCGGCCACCGCGGCCTGGACCTGGCTGAGACGCTGATCTTTGAACTTGATAGCCCCGGCCGTTGCGGCGTTGATCTGGAGCAAGCGCCCGATCTGCCGAACCGCCTGGGCGGTCTGGAACGCACCGCGCCCATTGGCCTGCCCGGTCTGTCGGAACCCCAGGTGATACGCCACTTCGTGCGTCTGTCGCGCAACAACTTTGCCATTGATGCCGGGCTCTATCCCCTGGGCTCCTGCACCATGAAGCACAATCCGCGCCTGAACGAGAAAATGGCGCGGTTGCCGGGCTTTGCCGACCTGCATCCCATGCAGCCGGTGGAAACCGTACAAGGCGCCCTGGAACTGATCGATAGCCTGGCGGAATGGCTGATAACCTTGACCGGCATGCCGGCGGTCGCCATGTCGCCCGCCGCGGGCGCCCATGGTGAACTTTGCGGTCTGATGACCATTCGGGCCGCGTTGGAGGCCAAGGGCGATGCCCGCGAGGTGGTGTTGGTACCCACGTCGGCGCATGGCACCAATCCCGCCACCGCCGCCATCTGCGGCTACCGTATCGAACAGATCCCCGCCGACGAGCGGGGCCGGGTCGATGTCGCGGCCCTGAAAGAGAAACTGGGTCCCCGCGTCGCCGCGATCATGCTGACCAATCCCAATACCTGTGGTCTGTTCGAGAACCAGATCATCGAGATCGCCGAGGCGGTGCATGGTGTGGGCGCCTATTTCTATTGTGACGGCGCCAATTTCAACGCCATCATGGGCAAGGTACGGCCCGGCGATCTGGGTATCGATTGCATGCACCTGAACCTGCATAAGACATTTTCGACCCCGCACGGTGGCGGCGGTCCGGGCAGCGGCCCCGTGGTCCTGGCCGAGGCCCTGGCGCCCTTTGCGCCGCTGCCCATGGTTGTCCGTGATGGCGATGGCCTGACCTTGGTGGAACAGAAGTCGGAAGATCTGGGTACGGCGGGCAGTTTTGGCCGCTTGAAAGGTTTCCATGGCCAGATGGGCATGTTCGTACGCGCCCTGGCGTTTATCCTCAGCCATGGCGCCGACGGCCTGCGTCAGGCCTCGGAAGATGCGGTGTTGAACGCCAATTATATTCTGGCCCGCCTGCAGGATCTGTTTTCGCTCTCGTTTCCCGGCCCCTGCATGCACGAGGCTTTGTTCGATGACGGCTTCCTCAAGGACACGGGCGTCTCGACCCTGGATTTCGCCAAGGCGATGATCGATGAAGGCTTCCATCCCATGACCATGTATTTCCCGCTTGTGGTTTCGGGTGCGATGTTGATGGAGCCAACTGAATCTGAATCCAAGGCCAGCCTGGATCAGTTCATTGCCTCCATGCGACATCTGGGGCAACGGGCCCTGGCCGGGGATAGCGAATTTTTCGCCGGTGCGCCTTATCTCGCGCCATATCGGCGCCTGGACGAAACCCAGGCCGCGCGCAAGCCAGTGCTGCGTTGGCAACCGCAAGCAAAAGAGGCGGCTGAATAACAGTCCATGCCGGCACATTTTTTTTCCCAACAACCCGCGCCGGCGCAAATTGAGGCGCGGATGGCCGAGTTGGGTGCCTGGTTCGAGATCGACCTGGATAACCTCGCATTCAATTTGAAGACGGTCCGGAACCGTGTCGGCCCGGGGGTTGAGGTCATGCCGGTGGTCAAGAACGATGCCTATGGCCATGGCTTGCTGCCCGTGGTGGCGGCGCTGGCGGGGGAAGGCATCAACTGGTTCATGGTGGCGCGCACCGCCGAGGCTCTGGCGATCAGAGGCTCGGGCATGGCCTGCGGCATCATGAATATGGATGCGCTGTATACGGACGGGCAATACCAACAGGCGGTGGTGCAGGATATCAGCCAGGTGGTCTATACCCTTGATTCGGCGGGAAAACTGAATGCGGCGGCGCAAACAGTGGGGCGGAAGGCTGGTGTCTTCGTCAAGATCGATACCGGCTTGCGCCGCGTTGGCGTGCCCCATGGCGAGGCCGTGGCGTTCATGGAAAAGATCGCCGCCCTGCCGCAGCTGGAAATTCGCGGCATGTTCTCCACCTTCATGCTGCACCCGGAACAGGACGCGGATGTTCTTGCGCGGTTTCGGGCCATCATGGATGCGCTGGAGAAAAAGGGCATCAATCCCGGCCTGTGCAGTCTGGCCGCCAGCCATGGCATCTTTCATCGTCCCGACGCCTGGCTTGATATGGTCCGCCCGGCCATGACGTTGTTCGGGGTTTATCTTGATCATGAGGACCGGTCGGCCGGCCTGGCATTGCGTCAGGCGCTATGCTTCAAGGCGCGCATCGAGCATCTCAAATGGATCGAGGCGGGCGATTCAGTGACCTATTTTGGCCGCTTTACGGCCCCCCAACGCATGCGCGTGGGAACCTTGCATGTAGGTTTCTATGATGCGGTTCCGCGCGAGCTTTCCAACAAGGGTAAAATCCTGGTTGATGGCGTTGTCCGGCCCTGCATCGGTTCGGTTTCGCTCAACCACTACCTGTTTGACGCCACTGATTTGAATGTCCAGGACGGCGATGTGGTTGAAGTCTATAGCCGCGAGGGCGAGAACGACGTGGCCGGGGTCTCGGAAACCGCCGGTTGGATGCCCTATAGCCTGCTAAATCATCTCAATCCTTTTATTCCCCGGATTTATTATCGCGGAAAGATGCCCGTGGCGATTTTGCAGCGGGATATCGCGGGTTAGCCGGTGATAACGGCCACGTTGTTATCGTTGCCCAACAAGACCTGCTCCGTCATGCCGCAAAACAGGCCGTGCTCGACCACACCGGGCCAGGTGGATAGGGTTTGCGCCAGACCGGCTGGATCGGCAATCGATGGGCCAAAGGCGCAATCCAGGATCCAGTGGTTTTCATCCGTCCGGAATGGCTTGCCGTCCGCTGCCTGGCGCAGCGTTACCACGGCGCCCATATCCTGCAGGCGGCCGCTCAATGGCTGCCTGGCCATGGGAATGATTTCGACCGGGAGCGGAAATGCCCCCAGCACGGCGACTTGTTTGGAGGCGTCGGCGATGACGACGAAGCGTTTCGCTGCACCGGCAACAATTTTTTCTCGCAACAGCGCGCCGCCGCCACCCTTGATCAGATTTAGCGCTCCGTCGAACTCGTCCGCACCGTCGACGGCCAAATCGAGAACCGGTGTTTCGTCCAAATTCGTCAAAGCGATACCAAGTTGCCGACATAGTTCGGCGCTGCGTTCGGACGTTGCGACGCCGGACACGGCCAAGCCGTTACGCACCCGTTCGCCAAGGAGTCGGATGAAATGCTCCGCCGTGGAGCCGGTGCCGATGCCAAGGCGCATTCCGTCTTCGACCAACGCCACCGCCGCGCCGGCCGCCAATTGTTTTGCTTTGTCACTCATCCAGGCAACCTTTTTTCATATCCGTCATCAGTTTCGTTTCAGTTCACTACAATCCAGGCTATATGTTCGCCATGTCAAATTCCGTAAGTGCCGCCGCCCCCAATCCTATTCTCAAGCTCGCCTTGGAAATCGGTCCCCTGGCCCTGTTTTTTCTGACCAATGCAAAGGCCGGAATATTTTGGGCGACCGCCGTCTTCATGGTGGCGATCCTGGTTTCGTTGACAATTACCTGGCTGTTGGAACGGCGGTTGCCGATACTGCCGCTGGTAACCGGTGTTTTCGTCTTGGTTTTTGGCGGCCTGACTTTGATTCTACAGGACGAGTTATTCATCAAGCTGAAACCGACCATCGTCAACACTTTGTTCGCGATAATCCTTTTCGGCGGCCTTTTCTGGGGCAAGTCTTTTTTGAAAAGCTTGATGGGTAGCATGTTCCGGATGACCGACCAGGGTTGGCGGATCTTGACGATTCGCTGGGCTTTGTTTTTTATCCTGTTGGCGGTCTTGAACGAAATTGTCTGGCGCAACACCTCGACGGACACCTGGGTCAGTTTCAAGGTTTTTGGCATCATGCCCCTGACGATCTTGTTTTCCTTGTCGCAGCTGCCGGCGATGAACCGCCACCAATTGCCGAATGACGAACCCGGCAACGAGGATGCGGCCTGATGTTCCAGGGGCGGGATATCGCTTGTGACCGGGGAGAGCGGCGGATTTTCTCCGGCCTTGATTTCCAGGTCTCGCCAGGTCAGGCGCTGGTTCTGCGCGGCCCCAATGGTTGCGGCAAGACGACTTTGCTGCGCACGGCGGCGACCTTGCTGAAAGCGGCGGCGGGAAAGTTGACCTGGAATGGCGCCGATATTGCCGAAGACCCCGAGGAACATCGCGCACGGCTGCATTTCATCGGCCATCAGGACGCCGTCAAGGGTGCCCTGACCGTACGCGAGAATATTGCCGTTTGGGCAAAGGTGCGCGGCGCTACCGAAGATCGGATCGAGGCTGCGATGTCGGCCTTCGACATCGCCCATCTAACCGATACGCCGGCGCAATATCTTTCCGCCGGCCAGCACAGGCGGACCGCGCTGGCGCGTTTGGTGGCCTCGCCCGCCGCCCTGTGGCTACTTGACGAGCCCACGGTTTCCCTGGATGCGGATGGCACGGCTTGCTTACAAAGGGCGATTGCCGCTCACCGGGCGGACAAAGGCATGGTCATGGCCGCGACCCACATCGAATTGGGACTGGACGATGTGGAAATTTTGCAGTTGAAGCTCCAATGAGAGCATTTCAGGCCATCATCGCCCGTGACCTGCTCCTCGCCGTGCGCCAGGGGGGTGCTACGTTTTTGGCGTTGGTCTTCTTTCTGCTGACAGTGACTTTGTTTCCTCTTGGTATTGGCCCAGAGCCGGCGATCCTGGCCCGTGTCGCGCCGGGCGTTCTTTGGGTCGCCGCACTGTTGGCGGCGATGTTGTCGCTGGACCGGTTGTTTCAGGCGGATTTCGAGGATGGCAGCCTGGAGCAACTGACCCTGTCCGGTTTGCCCGTAAGCCTGATCGTTCTGGCCAAGATCATCACCCATTGGCTTACCACGGGGTTGCCTCTGTTGCTGGCGGCGCCGGTGTTGGCGGTTTTGCTGAATATGAATAGCGAAGGCTTCACGGCCTTGCTGCTGACAATGTTGATAGGGACACCGGCGTTGAGCCTGATTGGCGCCATTGGTGCCGCGTTGACCCTGACGGTCCGCCGGGGCGGCGTTTTGTTGTCATTGCTGGTCTTGCCGCTCTACATTCCGGTGTTGATATTCGGCGTATCGGCCATTGATGCCGCGGTGCATGGGTTGAACGCCAAACCGCATCTGCTGCTTCTGGCTGCCCTGACCATGGCGGCGATCCCGCTTTGCCCCTGGGCGGCGGCAGCGGCGGTCAAGTTATCGCTGGAATAGTGAAAAAGCAGCTCACCATACCGCGACAATTTGTTACCCAACAGGTGCTTGCGCCCATGGCCGGAGGGGGCTAAACCTCGGGCTATGTCGATGCACTATTTTGCCAATCCAGCGCGCTTCACGCGCCTTGCCGCGCGCATCCAGCCATGGGCCGGAGGGCTGGCGGCGATCTTGTTGCTGGTCGGTCTTTATCTGGCTCTCGTCGTGGTGCCGGCGGACTATCAGCAGGGCGATACGGTGCGCATCATGTTCGTGCATGTGCCGTCCGCTTGGATGGCCATGTTTTGTTACTCGTTCCTTGCCGTGGCCAGCGCGGTCGGATTGATTTGGAAGCATCCGCTGGCGGATCTGGCGGCCAAGGCCTCCGCGCCGATCGGCGCTGGGTTTACCTTCCTGGCGCTGGTGACGGGTTCATTGTGGGGCAAGCCAATGTGGGGCGCCTGGTGGGTTTGGGACGCGCGGTTGACCTCGGTCCTGATCCTGTTTTTTCTCTACCTGGGCTATATGGCGTTGTGGCAGGCGATCGAGGACAGCCAGAAGGCGGGCAAGGCGGCGGCGGTCCTGGCCCTGGTCGGTGCGGTCAATGTGCCGATCATCAAGTTTTCGGTGGATTGGTGGAATACCCTGCATCAGCCTGCCAGTGTCCTGCGTATGGATGGACCGGCGATCCATCCCACCATGCTGTGGCCGCTTTTGATCATGGCCTTGGCGTTCAAGGCATATTTCGTCGCCCTGTTGTTGGCCCGTATGCGTATGGAACTGAACCTGCGGCGCATCCGTGCGCTGCGTCTGGCGGAACGAACAAGTTAGGATCACTGAGAATGGATGGCATGGGGGCGTTTTTCGCCATGGGGGGCTATGCCGGCTATGTCTGGCCGGCTTTCGGGATCGTCTTGGCGGTCATGGCGGTGCTATGGATCACCAGCATCCGGGGCTGGCATAAATCTGAACAATCCTTGACCGCTCTGCGCGGCCATCGCCGGCAGCGGGAAGGGGCTGACGAATGACCCGCAAGCGGCGGCGCCTTTATATCGTAGGCGGTTTTATGTTGATCTTCGCGACTGCTGCTGCGTTGGTCTTGATGGCGTTCGAGGAGAACATTGTATTCTTTTATTCCCCGACCGAGCTGGCCCGTAAAATGGAACAACAACCGATCCCGCCCGATCGCCGTTTGCGCATCGGCGGTTTGGTCGAAGAAGGCTCGGTGAGCCGTGACAAGGATGGCATCACGATCCTCTTTCGCGTAACGGATACGGTCGAAGTGGTGCCCGTACGCTTCCGTGGCTTGCTGCCCGATCTTTTCCGGGAAGGTCAGGGCATTGTCGCCGAAGGCAGCATGGCCATGGATGGATCATTCGTGGCGACCGAGGTGCTGGCAAAACACGATGAAACCTATATGCCGAAAGAAGTTGCCGACGCCTTGAAAGAAGCCGGGCAATGGCAGGGGGATCATGAATGAGTGAAAGCTCGGATGGCGCGAAGCCCTGCGTTTTGCTGATCGATCCGATCCCAAGTTGGATCGTTGATCGCGCCCGTGACCTATTCGATTTGATCGTGCTGCCCCATGAAGATGAAAGGCCGGCGGAATTTCTGGATAATGTCGACCGTATTCTCGGCATCGCCATGCCCGGCTTTGCCAGGGTCAATGCGGCGATGATGGCATTGATGCCGAATTTGCAAATCGCCGCCTGCTTTGGCGTCGGTTATGATGGCATTGATGTTTCTTATGCCAAACAACACGGCATTGCCGTCTCCAATACGCCAGAGGTTTTGACCGACTGCGTTGCTGATCTTGGCATGGCCTTGACCCTGGCGACATTGCGAAAAGTCGTGGAGGGGGACCGTTATGTGCGGGCCGGACGATGGCGGAGCGAGGGCATATTGGATCTGTCCCATTCGCCGCGCGGCCGCTGCCTCGGCATCGTCGGTTTGGGCCGTATCGGCATGGAGCTGGCGAAACGGGCCGAGGCGTTCGGTATGACCATCGCCTATTACAACCGCTCGGAACGGGATGATGTTCCCTATCCTTACCATGCCTCCGCCGTCGCCCTGGCGGAAGCCTGTGATGTCTTGGCGCTGACCTGTCCAGGCGGCGCGGCGACCTTGAATTTGATCAATGCCGAGGTACTTGAAGCCTTGGGCCCGAAAGGTTACCTGATAAACATCGCACGCGGCAGCGTGGTGGATGAAGCGGCCCTGGTGCAGGCCTTGTCCGCGCAAAGCATTGCCGGTGCCGGTCTGGATGTTTTCGCGGACGAGCCCATGGTGCCCGAAGCGTTGTTCGCGTTTGAGAATGTCGTGCTTCAACCCCACCAGGCCAGTGCCACGGTGGAAACAAGGACCGCCATGGGAAATCTGACGATTGACAATTTGCTGGCGCATTTTCAGGGCCGGCTGCTGCCGAATAAGGTAGCTTGAAGCCAATGTTGAATTCTTATTGCGGCGCCAAGGCAAGGATAGCTCCATGATAGCTGAATTGGGACATTATGCGTTGGTACTGGCGTTGTCGGTTGCCTTGGTGCAGGCAACGGTGCCTTTGTACGGCGCATGGCGGGGCATGGCGGGTTGGGTTGGTTTGGCGCGGCCGGCGGCGATCGTTCAATGTTTGCTGGTGATGATCGCGTTCGGGGCGTTGACCTATGCCTACGTGACGTCTGATTTTTCAGTGCTGAACGTGGCATCGAACTCTCATTCAGCCAAGCCGATGCTCTATAAAATTTCCGGCGTGTGGGGAAACCACGAGGGCTCGTTGCTGTTGTGGCTATTGATCTTGGTGCTGTTTGGCGGCGCCGTGGCGCTTTTCGGCGGCAATTTGCCGGCGCCGTTCCGGGCCCGGGTGCTGGCGGTGCAGGCCATGATCGCCGTTGGTTTTACCTCCTTTGTGCTTTTTACTTCGAACCCATTCGTGCGCTTGCTGCCGGCCCCCATGGACGGGCGCGGATTGAACCCCTTGCTGCAGGATCCGGGCCTGGCGTTTCATCCGCCGTTTCTTTATCTCGGTTATGTCGGCTTCTCCATGGCATTCTCGTTTGCCGTGGCCGCATTGATTGAAGGCCGCGTCGATGCCGCCTGGGCGCGCTGGGTCCGGCCCTGGACCTTGGCCGCCTGGTGCTTTTTGACCATGGGCATCGGGCTGGGTTCCTGGTGGGCCTATTACGAGCTCGGTTGGGGTGGCTGGTGGTTCTGGGATCCGGTCGAGAACGCCTCCTTCATGCCCTGGCTGGCGGGTACGGCGCTGTTGCACTCCGCGATCGTCGTGGAAAAGCGGGATAGCCTGAAAAACTGGACTGTGTTGCTGGCGATTTTGACCTTTTCCTTGAGTTTGCTGGGCACATTCCTGGTCCGCTCAGGGGTTTTGACCTCGGTTCACGCCTTCGCCACGGACCCGGCACGGGGGGTCTTTATTCTGGCCTTCCTTATCGCGGTCATAGCAGGCTCGTTGACGCTGTATGCCATCCGTGCGCCGGCGATGAAGGGCGGCGGCTTGTTCGCGCCCGTGAGTAGGGAAGGCGGCCTGGTACTGAATAACCTGCTGCTGTCCACGGCCTGCGCAACGGTTCTTTTGGGTACGCTGTACCCGCTATTCTTGGATGCCGTGACGGGCGAAAAAATCACTGTCGGACCGCCATTTTTCAATATGACCTTCGGCCCCCTGATGGTGCCGGTGTTCCTTGCCATGGCCGTGGGGCCAATGCTGCCATGGAAGCGCGGCGATTTGCTGGGCGCCGTACAGCGTTTGAAATTCGCTGTTTCCGCGGCCGTGATTGGGGTGCTTATCACCCTGGTGCTGGCCTATGATGGTCCCTGGCTGGCGATCCCTGGCATTGGTTTGGGTGTTTGGATGATTGCCGCCTCGTTGGAAGAGGGGGCCTATCGTTTGCGCCTGTTCAGGGCGCCGATTGGGGAAAGTTTGCGCCGCCTGGGGCGCTCCACACGATCAGCCTGGGGCACCACATTCGCCCATGCCGGCGCCGGCATGGTCATCATTGGCATCGTCGCCTCTTCCGCCTGGCAGGTGGAGAAATTGCAGGTCATGCACCCGGGCGAAAGCCAGGCAGTCGGGCCCTATCAATTTAAATTCGAAGGCGCGGTGCCGCTCGATGGCCCGAACTATGCCGCTGTTCGCGGCACCTTCCGTGTTAGCCGCGACGGCCGCGAGGTGGCGGTGATGCAGCCTGAATCCCGTAGCTATCAAAATCCGCCCATGGAAACCACCGAAGCCGCGATCCGAACCGGCTGGGGCGGTGATCTGTATGCCGTGGTCGGTGATCCGACAGGCGACGGTGCCTGGTCGACGCGGTTTTACAACAAGCCGATGATCCATTGGATCTGGATCGGATCTCTGATGATGGTGCTCGGTGGGTTGATATCCTTGACGGACCGCCGTTTTCGGGTTGGCGCGCCGGCGCGGCCCGGCGGCGCTGCAAGGGCGGCAGGGGCGGCTGCTTCAATGGCCGGCAAATAGGGTGTGAAGATTTGAGCGAGCCAATTTCAGAACCAAGTTCGGAGAGCCGGCCCCGCAGCGTCTGGCTGCGTTTCATGCCCCTTGTGGTGGCACTTGTCATTGGCGGGTTTCTGCTCGTCGGGCTGGGCCTGCGGCCGAAGGAAATCCCATCGGTCATGATCGGCAAGGCGGTCCCGGTTTTTGATCTGCCAGCTTTGCCGGGACGCCCGAAAGGTTTGAAAACCGCCGATCTGAAAGGTCAGGTGTCACTGGTCAATGTCTTCGCCTCGTGGTGCGTTTCATGCCGGGCCGAACATCCCTTGTTCATGAAGCTGAAGGGCGAGGGCATCGTGCCGGTACACGGGCTCAACTATAAGGATGAAGGACCGGCCGCCATCGAATGGCTAAGGCGTTATGGCGATCCATATGACCGTGTCGGCGCCGACCTTAAAGGCCGAGTCGGTATCGATTGGGGCGTTTATGGCGTGCCCGAGACATTCCTGATCAACACGGAAGGACGCATCGTCTGCAAGCATATCGGCCCGGTCATGGAGGCGGACCTTCGAGATAAATTATTACCCGCCATCAAGGCATTGCGGCAGGGGGACACGGCACAATGTTGATGGCTTTATTGCGCCGCCTGGTTTTTGCCTTCTGCCTTGCCAGCCTGATCACGCCGGCCTGGGCGGTTGCCGTCGATACGCCTCTGGCTGACCCGGTGTTGGAAGCCCGCGCCCGCGCCATTCACAAGCAGCTGCGTTGTCTGGTCTGCCAAAATCAATCGATCGAGGATTCAAATGCCGGGCTGGCGCGCGATCTGCGAATTTTGGTCCGCGACCGGATCGCGGCCGGTGACAGTGATAAGGCGGCGATCGGCTATATCGTCGAACGATATGGCGATTGGGTGCTGTTGCAGCCCCCCATGAAAGGCCGAACAGTGCTGCTTTGGTTGGGGCCGCTATTATTTTTACTGTTGGCAATGGGCCTAATTTTTCTTTGGTATCGCCGGCGAAGCGGTTCGACCGCCGCCGCTGTTGCCGCCGCACCTTTGAGTGCGGATGAGCAGGCCCGCTTGAAAGCTCTCTTGGATGATCGGGAGCAAACATGAGTGTGTGGTTGGCTATCGGCGCCCTGACGCTGGCCGCGGTTCTGCCGATCCTATGGCCATTGCTGCGCCCTTCCAAAGTGGTCAGCGAGCGTCTGGATCACGATCTGGAGGTTTATCGGGATCAATTGCGCGAGGTCGATGCGGAACTGGCGAGCAGTTCGTTGACCGAGCGGGAAGCGGGAGAGGCGAAACGGGAAATTGAACGGCGGATACTAAGGGCCGCCGATCAAGGAGAACGTCATGGCGGACCGGCCGCGCCATCGGCCCTTACGGCGGTCTTGATTGCCCTATTGCTGCCTGCGTTGACGCTGTTGCTGTACAGCCAGCTTGGCCAGCCGGGCCAGCCTGACCAACCGCTGGCGCAGCGCGAGGCGCCGGCGCCGGAACCGCGGGGGTTGAGCGAGGATCAGGGCCAGCAGGTCAACGAGATGATTGCGGGTCTGGAAAAGCGGTTGCAGGCGCAGCCGGATGATTTGGATGGTTGGATTCTTTTGGGCCGTTCGCAGGCCGCGATTGGTGACTATGACAGTGCCGCCAATGCCTTGCGCCGGGCTGTCGCGTTATCCGGGGATGATGTTGAATTGCAGGTGGCGCTTGGCGATATTCTGACGCGGGGCGCCGGTGGCACGATCACACCCGGGGCCCTGGCGGCGTTTCAGAAGGCGCGCAAATTAGTGCCGGAGCATTTGGCCGCAAGATACTTCCTCGCCCTGGCGGCGTTGCAAGCCGGCCAGCCTAGAAAAGCCTACGACGCCTGGCTGGCCCTATTCCAGGACCTGCCCGGAAACAGCGACAATAGGCCGGCTTTGGCGTCGCAAATTCGTCAACTGGCGAAAGAGCTTGGCGTCGATCCCGAGAAGGAATTGGCGATCAGCGGCGCACCGGGCACGCCGGTACCTGCGCCAGCGCCTGCGCCAGAGCGCGCCGCTGTGCCCGGATCCGCGCCGGGGCCCGATCGTGCGGCAATGGCGGCAGCCGCCAATATGCCGGCCGCCGAACGCCAGGAATTTATTGCCTCCATGGTGCAACGCCTAGCGGATCGTTTGGCGGATGAGCCTGATGATTTCGACGGTTGGATGCGGTTGGGGAAAGCCTACGGTGTGTTACGCAAGCCGGTGCAGGCGATAGAAGCCTATGGGCGCGCGGCGGCCCTTCGGCCTACCGACCCGGCGCCGCTGCAGGCGCAGGTTACGGCCCTGATCCAGGGCGCGTCACCCGAACAGACACTGCCTGAAGCAACGCTTGTCGTATTGCGCAGATTAGAGGCCCTACAGCCCGAAAATCCGCGTGTACTTTGGTTCCTGGGCATGGCGGATGCCGGTGCGGGGCGGGCAAAAGAGGCAATAGCCCGCTGGCAGAGGTTGTATGAGAAAATGCCGGAAAACAGCAAGGAACGAGCCGGTCTCAAGGCCGCGATCGACCAGTTACGGGCCGCCAAATAGGGCCCTTGGACTGCCGTTTTACGGTTCTTTAACTGGATTGTTGCCATTATTCAGCCGAAGTAGGGAGCTGGGTACCCGCAGGTACCGATTGTGGCCTATCTCCATGAGGGCAGTTCGAAAAAGGCAAACCGTCGGTGACGGCGGGGCGCAAAGCCACCGATCTGGATGGACCAGATAGCGGGGCCGCCGAAAGGAGCCGAGTCTATGTCGACGGATATGTTGGTAGCGTTGCGGGCACTGATTGTAGATGATCAGCGCACCATGCGTTCAATTGTGCGGACCTTGTTGTCGCAGGTCGGTATTACCGATGTGATTGAAGCAGCTGATGGCACCGAAGCCATTGAATTGCTTGAGATGCCCGGAGAACAGCCGCCGGACTTCGTAATTTGTGATCTGCACATGAAAGACGGCGACGGAATGGCATTTTGTAACAAGATCAGGCGCCACAAGAATGACGATCTAGCGCAAATTCCGGTCCTGATCCTGACCGGCGATAGTGATGGCCTGTTGCATGAAGTGGCAATGCAGATCGGCGCCGCCAAGGTGCTGACCAAGCCAATTTCGGCACCCGATCTGGGACGAGAGATCAGCCGCGCGGTGGGCTTCGCCGCCTAGACTATTTTAGAAATAGAACTACCCACCTGCGCCCTCGTTCACATTCATGCCCGAAATTTTTGCTTTTCATTTGTAAAAACCGGCGCCCGTCACGGAACGCTATTCCGGATTTTTTTGCTCCATGACCGTCGTTTCGGCGTCTGTCCAACCGTCGGCGGGAACATCAATTGTGCCGTCGATCCTTGTGTCCGGTTGATTGAGCAGGGTCAGATAAAAGGCAACCAGGCCGTCAACATCGATGTCTGGGGTCTTTTGGCGGGCATCACCGGCGCGAACCGAGCAGGTGACGAACCCCGGTGCCCGCGCCTCTTCCAACAGCTGTTCGCAGCCTGCCTTGTCGCCCGCGCCGGCAAGGCCAAATGACGAGGCGAAAAGGAACCGTTTGACGCCAGCCGCCCTGGCGGCGCGCACCAGCGGGCCAAAGGCTTCCAGATTAGTCGCCTTGACGACGGCGGGATCAGGCTCGCGCCCAGAACCTCCCCTAATAGAGGCAAGATGAATGACCGCATCACAGCCCTTCAGGGCGAATTCCAGGGTTGCCGGATTGGCAAAATCGCCCGGGATCTCGCGCAGGTCTTCATGGCCTTGATGGGCCTTGAAAATTTCATTGTCGGTACACCGGGGGTCGAGCACGACGACGCGGTGGCCGTGTTGCAACAGCTGCGGCACCAGGGACCTGCCGATAGCGCCCGCGCCCCCTGGGACAAGTACGGTCCAGCCTTTTCTGCGCCGGGTAAAAACTAGAAAAAATACGAACAGAATTGCCGCGACCGGGAAAATCAACAGCGCCATGCCGCCGCCCGACGAACCAGGGCTCGCGCCATGGGCCAACGCCGGGGTGGTTGACAAAACAGCCGCCCCGCCTGTTGCGAGGCAAAATTGGAAAACCAGACTTGAACATTTCATGGCGTTCAATTTTCAGTCATTCCAGGTCGCATTCATGCCAGCATTTCACAGACACCGGACAAATTCACGGTATTTATGTGTGGCGCACCATTGCCCCGGTCATGTTCCATGGCCGGAACGCCCGCGCATAGGGCTTTATCTGTGGGGCTGCGCCAGATAAATTATCGCCATGGGGAGAGGTTTCAGGAAAGTCCTGGCGGCGACCGGCAGTTTGGCGGCGATACTGCTGTGCGCGGCGCCGGCCTCGGCGCACGCTTTTGGTATTCGCTATGACCTGCCCATACCGCTTGGCCTTTACCTCGTGGGCGGTGGCGCGGCGGTACTGCTTTCATTCATCGTCATGGCCCGCTTTCTTGGCCATTCCGGAACAAAGCAGGTTGGCGAGGCGTGGCGCTTTGATCTTTTGGGCGTGGCCTGGTTGCGTTGGCTGGGCGGGGCCTTTGTTTTGGCCGCATTGCGTAGCCTTGCGGGTGCTGTGTTCGGGTCATTGCTTTGGGCCGGGTTCTTTGGCAACGAGGATCCATTTAGCAATATCGCGCCGACCTTCATCTGGGTTGTCTGGTGGGTGGGCATGGCATTCGTCTGTGCGCTGTTCGGCAATCTTTGGGCCTTGGTCAATCCGTGGAACATTTTGTTCAACCTGTTCGAACGGGCCTGGCGCAATCGTACGGGGATGACACTTGGGCCGGCCGTGGCCTATCCGGCGTGGCTTGGCCGTTGGCCCGTGGTCGGTCTGTTTCTGCTCTTTGCCTGGCTGGAGTTGATTTTCGAGCAAAGCGAGCAGCCGCGTACCTTGGCCATGTTGATCGTGGCCTATTCCGCGGTCACCTGGTTCGGCATGGTGCTTTTCGGCCGTCAGACATGGCTTGGGCATGGCGAGATTTTTAACGCTGTTTTCGGCTTGCTGTCGCGGTTTGCGCCAACCACGGGTGCGACGGTGGGGACGATGGGGGAGGCGCCTGCTGGTGCGAGAGCTGGGGCACAGTGGTTTTTGCGGCCGCCGGCGGTGGGCTTGATAAGCCAAACCCCGGCCTCGGTCTCGACCATTTGCTTCGTTCTGCTTTTGCTGACGACGGTTACCTTTGACGGCATTCTGGAAACACCCATGTGGGCCGGGATCCTGAACAATATCGCGGAAAGCCAGGCCTTGCGGGGATCGCTGATAGCTTTGCAAAATGCCGGCATGGATCTGATTGTCTTGATCAAGACCATGGCCCTAATCGCGCTGCCCTGCGTCTTCATCGCTGTTTTTCTGCTGTTCAGTCACGGCATCGCCATGTTCGGTAGCGGCGGCAGGGTGCCGACATGGGATGTGGCGGGCTACTTCGTGCTCTCCCTGGTGCCTATCGCCATCGCCTATCATCTCTCGCATTATCTCTCGTATTTGCTGCTTGCCGGTCAGTACCTCATTCCATTGGCCTCGGACCCGTTCGGGCTGGGCTGGGATCTGTTCGGTACTGTTGGCTATCGGATCGATATCGGCATCATCAATGCCAAGATGGTCTGGTACATCGCCGTATCCGCCATTGTCGTGGGCCATGTATTCGCCGTTTACATTGCCCATGTGATGGCTTTGTGGGTGTTTGAAGACCGTGGCGCGGCCTTGCGCAGCCAAATTCCCATGCTGGTGTTGATGATCGGCTACACCATGATCAGTTTGTGGATCCTGTCCCAGCCCATTGTTAATTAGTCGGGCGCCGTTGCCATCAGTAGGTCAATTCGTAGGTTGAACCTTGTGGATTATGGGTTATGTTAAATACATTCGGCGCATGTGATTGGGGGATTTGATACATGGCGAAGGACTACGATCAGAAAAACGTGCTGGCTGTCGCGTCGGTAATTGGGGCGGCGGTTTTGTTGATTGGCATGCTGGGCATTTGGAATGCGTTCTAACGTACCATAAGCCGCCTAAAGCCGCCTAAAGCCGTCAAATACCGCAAGCGTGATACTGCGTGCCGCGCATCCGTGCCGCCGCCGCGCGCCCATAGGCAATGCAACTAGACATAATAACTAGTCTGCGCCTGTGAGGTGAATTGCGCGCTTTTTGTTCTTGTCCTCAATAGCAAACACCGGGCCGCTACCAGCGGCTATTGTGCAAAATGGCTGCCCTGAATTTATTTCGCGATTATGCAATTGCCCCGCATTCGCATTTCTGGCATTATGTCAATAGTGCCAGTCCGCTGTAGGGGCTGGGTAGCCTGCCTCAGAGAGGCCGGTTAAGTACATGGTATCTGTCAAGGCGCGTTACTCCTTAGGGGAAGGGGCAGTGTAGTGAGCAGTAAACCAGTACGATTATCAGTAGCGATACTTGCGTGAATTCGCCATTCCTACGGGCCTTGGTTCGTGGGCTGATGGCGGTCGCCTAAAAGTGCTCCAATCACTCATGGCGGGCAGGGTAAAGTATTTCTATAAATAGAATCAGTTTTATACAGTTATTATTGCCGTCTTCCTTGAATTCTTGTCTGTAAAATCTTACAGTTGGAGGTTAAAGGTATGTATGTCGCTGTAATACTTATTTTAGTGGCAGTCGGGACTGTCGTTTTTCACTTTATGAGCCCGTGGTGGTGGACGCCAATCGCGTCTAATTGGGGCTTTATTGACAATACCATTATCATCACGTTCTGGATCACCGGGGTGGTTTTCGTCGCCGTTATTCTGTTCACGGCCTATTGCGTGCTGCGCTACCGCTATCAGGAAGGTAGACGCGCCGAGTACGAGCCGGAGAATAAAAAGCTGGAATGGTGGCTGACCGGGCTGACCGGCGTGGGCGTTGCTGGCATGCTAATTCCGGGCCTGTTTGTCTGGAACCAGTTCGTCAACGTGCCGGCGGAGGCGGCGGAGATTGAAGTCGTCGGCCAGCAGTGGAATTGGAGCTTCCGCTACCCGGGCAAGGACGGCGTGATGGGCACCTCGAATGTCCGGCTGATCAACGATGACAATCCGTTTGGTCTGAATCCGGATGATCCCAATGGCCGGGACGATGTGCTGGTCGATGGCGATGACCTGCATCTGCCGTTGGGCGCCCCGGTCAAGGTGCTGCTGCGTTCAATTGATGTGCTGCATGATTTCTATGTACCTCAGTTCCGGGCCAAGATGGATATGGTACCTGGTCTGGTCACCTACTTTTGGCTGACCCCGACCCGGCCCGGAACCTTCGACATTCTCTGTTTCGAACTTTGCGGCATTGGCCACCATGCCATGCGCGGCAGCGTCGTGGTGGAGGCGAAGGAGGATTTCGAGGGCTGGCTGGGAGAGCAGGAAACCTTTGCCCAGGCGATGCGCCGGACAGGCACCGACAAGGCTCTCGCCTTGCGCGCGCAACAATAATTAATCAGATCCAAGTGAAGGGGAAAATGTGATGGTCGATGCCGCTCATGACCAAGTCGATTTTGTTCCACCCGCCGAAGTCGAGGAGATGGAGCTGTACCATCCGAAAAGCTTTCTGACGAAATACGTCTTCAGTCAGGATGCCAAGGTCATCGCCATCCAGTATTCCTTCACCGCCATTGCTATTGGCCTGGTGGCATTGGTGTTGTCATGGATGATGCGGCTGCAACTGGGTTTCCCCGAGACCTTTTCGTTTATCGAGGCGGAGGACTATTACCAGTTCATCACCATGCACGGCATGATCATGGTGATCTATCTGCTCACCGCGCTGTTCCTGGGCGGCTTTGGCAACTACCTGATCCCCTTGATGGTTGGCGCCCGAGACATGGTGTTCCCTTATGTGAATATGTTGAGCTATTGGATCTATCTGGCCGCCGTGCTGATTCTGCTGGCCTCGTTCTTCGTGCCGGGCGGGCCCACCGGCGCCGGCTGGACGCTCTATCCACCCCAGGCGATCCTTCCCGGAACACCGGGGGCGGAGGGCGGCATCATATTGATGCTGGTTTCGCTGGCCTTTTTCATTGTCGGCTTCACCATGGGCGGCTTGAACTATGTGGTGACCGTGTTGCAGGCCCGGACCCGCGGCATGACATTGATGCGCATGCCGTTGACCATATGGGGCATATTCATGGCCACGGTGCTGGCGCTGCTGGCCTTTCCCGCCTTGTTCGTGGGCGCCGTGATGATGACCCTGGATAGCTTGTTGGGAACCTCGTTCTTCATGCCCGCCATCGTGCATATGGGCGAGCAGTTGAGTTATGGCGGCGGCAGCCCGGTACTGTTCCAGCACCTGTTCTGGTTCTTCGGGCATCCGGAAGTTTACATTGTCGCCCTGCCGGCCTTCGGCATCGTTTCCGATTTGATCAGCGTGCATGCCCGGCGGCATATCTTTGGCTACAGATTGATGGTCTGGGCCATCGTCATCATTGGCGGTCTCAGCTTTATCGTCTGGGCCCATCATATGTACGTCAGCGGCATGAACCCCTGGTTCGGCTTCTTCTTCGCCACCACCACCCTGATTATCGCCATACCGACCGCGATCAAGGTTTACAACTGGGTGCTTACCCTGTGGCGCGGCAACATCCAACTGACGATACCCATGCTGTTTGCCCTGGCCTTCATTGTCACCTTCGTGAACGGCGGCATTACCGGGCTGTTCCTGGGCAATGTGGTGGTGGATGTGCCTTTGTCGGATACCATGTTCGTGGTCGCACATTTTCATATGGTGATGGGCGTGGCGCCGATCATGGTGGTTTTCGGTGCCATCTATCACTGGTATCCCAAGATGACGGGCCGGATGATGAACGTCGCCATGGGACAGATCCATTTCTGGATCACCTTCCTTGGCGCCTATGCCATCTTCCTGCCGCTGCATTATCTGGGTTTCCTCGGCGTGCCACGGCGCTATTACGAGATGACGGATACCACCTTCATCCCAGCCTCGGCCCAGGATCTGAATGCCTTCGTCACGGTCATTGCCTTGGTCGTCGGGGCCGCGCAGTTGCTGTTCCTGTTCAACATTGGCTGGAGCCTGGTCAACGGCAAGAAATCCGGGCCCAACCCCTGGCGCGCCACCACCTTGGAATGGCAGACCGCACAGACGCCGCCCGGTCATGGCAATTTCGGCAAGGAGTTGCCGGTGGTCCATCGCTGGGCCTATGCTTTCGGTCTGCCGGATGCGACCGAGGATTATGTGCCGCAGAACCTGCCGCCTGATCAATTAAACTCGGACTACGACAATTCGAAGCTTTCGCCCGACACGCCCCAGGCTGCGGAGTAGGGGGCGGGGATGAATCTGTTCCAGCAGTTGATGGAAAAGCCCTGGCTGACCGAGGCGTCAGAGGTCGTCGAACTGCGCGATGGGCGCACCTTTGCGATGGCAAGGGAAAAGCTTGGACTGCGGGTATTTCTGGTCGTGGCCATGGTCGTCTTCTCGCTGTTTGCCGCGGCCTATGTAGAACGGATGGTATTTTCCGATTGGAACTCCATCCCCATCCCGTGGTTGCTGTGGTTGAATACTCTTGTGTTGGTGCTTAGCAGCGTCGCCATGCACCGGGCCTGGGGCAGCGCCCGCCGGGGCCGGATCGAGGGTGTGCGCCTGGGTCTATATGCCGGTGGCGCCTTCGCGCTTTTGTTTTTGGCCGGGCAGCTGCTGTCGTGGCGGGGGCTGGTGGCAATGGGCTACTACGCCGACGCCAATCCGGCCAACGCCTTCTTCTATCTGCTGACCGCGCTGCACGGCATCCATCTGGGCGGCGGCCTGGTTGCCTGGGTCCGGACCATGGTCAAGGTGCGGCGCGGCGATGGCGTCCCGCAAATGCGCCTGAGCATCGAATTGTGCACCGTTTACTGGCACTTTCTACTTCTGATCTGGCTGGTTCTATTTGCGTTGATGTTGCTGACCTAGAGCGTATTTGAAGAAAATGCGCCCGGACTCTTGAGAATTGAGCAATTGGAATTTGCTCTAGTGGGGACAAGAACAAAATGACAGACTCAACATTGCCCGAAACAGGACAATCAATAGCGCGCCCCGACGGCATGCAGGGCTTCGTCACCGACTGGGCCTCGGACCAGCGGGCGTTCAAGAACGTTCCCTGGGGCAAGGCCATGATGTGGATCTTCCTGCTCTCGGACACGTTTATCTTCAGCTGTTTCCTGCTTTCCTACATGACGGTGCGGATGTCCACGACGGTGCCATGGCCGATCCCATCCGAGGTCTTCGCGTTGAGCTTTGGCGGCGAACCGATACCCCTGATCCTGATCGCGATCATGACCTTTATCCTGATCTCCTCGTCCGGCACCATGGCCATGGCGGTGATGTACGGCTACAAGCGCGACCGCCGCACCACCGCTATTTTGATGATCGTCACGGCGCTGTTTGGCGCCTCCTTCGTCGGCATGCAGGCCTTCGAATGGACCAAGTTGATCGTCGACGAGGGCGTACGGCCCTGGGGCAACCCGATGGGCGCGGCACAGTTCGGGTCGACCTTTTTCATGATCACCGGTTTTCACGGCTTTCATGTCTCCATCGGCGTGCTTTTCCTGTTCCTCATTGCGCGAAAGGTCTGGCGCGGCGAATACGACAACGAGACGCCGGGCTTTTTCACATCGCGGAAGGGCAACTACGAATCCGTCGAAATCATGGGGCTGTACTGGCATTTCGTCGATCTGGTTTGGGTCTTCATTTTTGCAGTCTTTTATTTGTGGTAGACCGTTTTTTCCTGGGGGCACGACATGACACAAGCTAGCGATACGGCGCACGGAGAAGGCCAACAACATCCGATTGGCGTTTATTTCAAGGTCTGGGGGCTGCTGTTCGTGCTCAGCGCGGCATCATATGCGGTCGACTATTTTCATGTGCAAAGCTATCTCAGGTGGACCCTGATATTGATCTTCATGATGTTGAAGGCTGGCCTGATCGTGGCCGTATTCATGCATATGCGGTGGGAACGCCTGGCTCTGACCTATGCGATCATTCTGCCGCCATTGCTGGTCATGGTGTTCGTCTTTCTGATGACGTTCGAGGCGGATTACACCTTCTTCACGCGCAGTGTGTTCTTCAGCGCGGCGCATTAATCTCGCCAACAAGTTGCCGAAAAACGCCCGTGGAGCATGTTTGCAAAATCATGCTCCACGGGCGCTTTTGTCAGCTCGCCAGAACCTTGCGATAGAGGTGCCAGGTGGCGTGGCCAAGGATCGGCATCACCACCGCAAGGCCAACGAACAAGGGCAGGGCGCCGAGGAACAAGGCTGCGGCAACAATCAGGCCCCATACGGCCATGGTTTTTGGATTGGCCAGAACCGTTCTCACCGAGGCCATGATCGCGGTCATCCAATCTACCTGGCGGTCGAGTAGCATGGGGATTGAGACCACGGAAATGGTCAACACAACGACGAAGAAGACAAAGCCGACGCCGCCGCCGATGATGATCAGCGACCACCCGGACGACGTCATAAAGACCTGCTCGGCAAAGCCACCCACCGTCGATGGCACGGCGGCGCCGAAATGGGATGCGTAGATCCCCTGCGCCACCACCAGCCAGATCAGAAATATGCCGGCCAGAACCACGCCGACCATGACGATCGCCAGGATCGATGGAGAGCGCAGGACGTCAAAACAATTCAGCCAGGATACTTCGAGCCCCTGTTCCCGCCGCCGGCTCAATTCATACATGCCGCAGGCGGCCAATGGGCCAAGCAGCGTGGAGCCGGCGATGATGGGAAAGACCAGTGGCAGAAAATCGTATCCGGCATAGGTTCTTGCAAAAAGCACCATCAGGATCGGATAGATAATGCCAAGGAAAACCAGATGGGTCGGCTTGGCGTTGAAATCGGCAACACCCTTGGAGAGGGCATCCATAAGATCGGCCGTGGTGATGGTGCTGACTTCCGGCATCGTGTGTGCCGCGCTGGCATGGGCAACTGCTTTCTTAACAACCATGTTAGTGCCTCCTAAACCGCGGAATTAGGCGGTCAAAAAGCCTAACGTAACCCGTGCGTGCGTATCAGCCACGCGGGTCACGCTAAACTGTGACCTACAGTGCTTTACATCAATACGCTCGATAATCCCCATTGTGCGGGAGCGGTCTTGCAGGGGCGATTATCACGGCTAAGCGCGCTTATCGCCCGTCTCCCAATTTACATAATCGGCAGAGAATATGGTTATGTCAAACGAAAATGGCGTTGACGGATGAGAAATGCCACCTGAGGCAGGACGGGAAAAATACGCCCGATTATTTTTCCAGCGGTTGTCCCTCTGACCAGCACGCGGCCAGTTGATAAAGTCCGCAAAGCGAGGCGATGGCAACGACACTCCAAGCCAAGGTCCACTCAAATACCTCTGGATGCAGCCAGTATGCCCAATCAAAGTTCCATGGCGCAAAAAGGATCGCCACGGGCAGCCCAACGACCATTACCAGCAACAAAAAATACGCCAGATAATACTTCATACAAACCTACATTCAGGTAATTTTCAATAAGTTGGAGTCGCTTTAGCGATCCAAGTAATTGATTCAATTGCTCTATTCTTAAGAATTCGAGCACGTTTAGAAGAAACATGCTCTGGGGCTTTCCGCGCTTGCACTTTGATCATATGACAGCGCGCCTAGGTTATGGCGACAATATGGAAATGGCGCAATTCAACCGGCATGGACATTTTGTCGCAGGGTCTGGCGCATAGCGCCGCCGCGGCCGCGCGCTATTTCCGCCAATCCCAACTATCGGGATGGAGCAGTTGATACCTTGCTTCCGACGACATGATCTCCGTGGAGCCATAGTAGAAGTCCATCATTGCCCAGGTGCCCAGGTACAAGCAACTGACGACCGTGGCAATTAGCGTGGCGATGCGAGCCATATAGCCCAAATTGTGCAGGGCGCCGCCTTTGAGGGAGCGCAGTTGTCTTTTGACCCTTTGGGCATCCTCCTGTGTTTGCTCCCAATTTTGGTAGGCCTGCAGGCGGGCTTTCCCGCTCATGGGTGCGGCGTCAGACGATTGACGCGGGAACAGTATGCTCTTCAAGTATGCCAGAGCAATAAGGCCGGTTAAGGAGCCGCTGCCAATTGACAAAACGATGTAGAAAACCGTGTTGGCCAATGGTCCGTGCTGGGGTACCGCCCACAGGGCCAGAGGAAAGACCAGAACGATAAGACCCAATACAGTTAGGACACCCTCGATCAAACCAAGGGCTAACTGGTCGGTGATGCTTCGTGGGCCGGGCGTACGTTTCAATTTAGAAACTCCATGTTCGATCACTGAGGTGGTTTGTTTACGGTGTATGCCGCCGTCTGACCATACCGCCAAATTCTTTGCTATATTGTTCCAATCTTGTAGCTGCTGTTGGGCCCGTGGGAAAGTGGTCAATCGGACGTAGCGTTTGTCCGAGATGCGCAATGCATTGGGAAGGAGCATCATTTATGGGCGCCCCCGGTGCGGCAAAATTGCTATGATGTTCCATGGGAAAAAATGGTCACATGGTTACAGACACCGCCAGTAAAAGGAATTTAGTCGAAGATGAGCGAACCTCTGAAATGCAGCCGGGCCGAGAACGACATGGTGGCCCTGGGCATAGCCGCCAACATGCTGCACAATTCGCCGCCCTTTGAAGGGTTGAGTGCAGAAAAATTTATCGGCACCTTGCTTGGCCAAATATCCAGGAAGCACTACGTCTTCACCATGCGCGGCCAGGAAATACTCGGCTATGCCGGCTGGGCGTTATGTACCGAGGAGGTCGGCCGTGCCTGGGCCGAGGGGCGCTATACCCCGAAACACGAAGAATCCATTGACGGCCCCTGTGTAATGGTCGTCACCTTCTACTCCGACGCCCCGGAGGCAACCCGTTTCCAGACAAGGTATCTGAGAAATCTAAAACCGCATGCGCCGATGATCTCGCGGCGCCAATACCATGACGGCAGGGTAAGGCCGCTTGTGTTACCCGCCTTGCCGCCCGGGCAGAAATAATGCGACGTCTGTCGCGGAACAGGAGGCGGCAGCGGTTCAACGCTGCCGCCTCCGGCCTTGCTTTATACGAACAAGAAGTCGTCCTCGTGTAAATCGCCCATATTGACACCAACCAGGGTGACGGCATCGCCGCCGCCAAGGTCGATTTCGGTGTCAGCCCCTTCCTGACTGGCGTGTGTCAACAGTTCGCTCAGGCTGTTGTTGAAACTATCGCCGCGCAGATCAATGACATCGTCGCTGCCGGCACCGGCCGTGAAGTCAATGATGGTGTCGTTGCCGTCGCCATCGTTGAAGACGAACAAATCATCGCCCGTATCGCCAACCAAATTGTCATCGCCGCCATTGCCCGTCAGACGGTCATCGCCGTCGCCGCCAATCAACAGATCGTCGCCGGCGCCGCCGTCCTGCACCACATCATAAAACAGGGAGCTGTTGTCGTTAATCCGCAAGTCGTCCGCGACGTAATACTTGTGCGTGGTGGTCGAGCTCCACTTCTCATCCACCGTATAGGTGCCGTGAGAGGGGTCCATGATGACGGTATCGACATCCGTGAAGTTCATATAGATATTGAAATAGCCATTACTGTTGATGTTCACGCTTGAGCTAGTTTCGACGTGTGCGCCATCCTTGTAACCGAGGAACCGGACAGAGTCAGATACGTAGATTGAATTGCTGGAGGTAAAGCCTGGCCCACTTTCAACTTCATATCCGCGCATACTAAATTTGCCGCCAAGGAAATCGAACTCGTGGCCATCACTGCTTGAGATCAAGGCGACGCTGTCGCTACCTGGCCAGTTCTCGGTCTCGAACGACATCGAACCATGATAATAGCCGGTCTTGCTGTGGTTCTCGCCAAAATCGTAGCTACTGAACGGGCCGGTTTGGCTAAAGGAGCCGTATTGGCCGCTTGGCATCTCATCATAATTAAAAGTCGCGGCTTCGGTGAGTGCCACCGCAACCGGCGCACCTGGGTTCGCGGCATCGGTGACAGCGAAGTCGACGCTGCCTGTGACGCTGTTCTGCCCGTCGGAGACCTGATAGGTGAAGGTCGAATTCTCTGTCGCCGTGACGTCGTTGGCGGTGAATTTTAGCCCGCTCAATTGCGCCGCGGTCAAGCTAGCACCGGCCAGAACGGCAGTGCCGTTGTCCAGTGTCACGCTACCGTTGCCCGGCAGATTGCCGACCGTGATGGTCAGGGGATCGCCGTCGGGATCGAACGGTGCGTCGATGCCCATCGCCACCGTCCCGGCATCGTCGGGCAGCGCGATCAGCTTGTCGGCGTCGAGCACCGGCGCATAGTTGATGTCGAGCATCATTGTCGCCGTGTCCGAAAGACCGAATTCGTCCATCACCGTATAGGTGAGCGTGTCGTTGCCGCTGACGAAAGCCGGCGGGGTGTAGGTAAAGTTGCCATCGGCCTGGAGGACAACCGTACCGCCCTGGGCCGTCGTGAAGGTGCCTCCCACCACGTTGAGCACGCCGTTGTCGTCACTGTCGGCGCCATTGCCGTTATCCGCCAGCACGTTGCCGGTGATGACCGAGCCTTCGACTGCCGAGAAGACATCCGCCTGGGCCACCGGGGCATCGTTGGTGCCGGTGATGGTCACCACGACATTCGCCGCCGTGCCGTCGATGGTCAAAACCGTGAAGGTATCGCTCAAGGTTTCGCCGGGGGCAAGGGCCTGGATGATGGGAGAGTCCACGGCGCTATAGATCCAGGTGCCGGTGGCATTGATGCCGAAGCTGCCATGGGTGCCGACCTGGTAAATCACCTGAAAGCCGCTCTCGCCAGTATCGACATCGGCTGCTGTCAAGCTGCCGCCCGTCGTCAGGACGCCGTCTTCAATGACGTTGCCCGTGGCAGTGCCGCTGATCACCGGGATATCGTCGCTGCCGGTAATCGTCACCATGACGCTGCCTGCGGTGCCGTCAATGCTCAAGACCGTGAAGCTCTCGCTCAAGATATCGCCGGCGGCGAGCGCTTGGATCGCTGGAGAATCCACCGCCGTGTAGGTCCAGTTGCCGTTGCCGTCGATGCTGAAGCCGCCATGGACGCCAGCCGTCGTGCCGGCCTGGAAGCCGCTTTCGCCCGCTTCGATATCCACCGCCGTCAGGCTGCCGCCGGTTGTCAGGACACCGTCTTCAGTGACATTGCCCGTGTCGGTGCCGCTGATCAGCGCGGCATCGTTGACGCCGGCCACGGTGACCGTGGCGGTGGCGGTATCGCTGCCGCCGTTGCCGTCGGAGACGATGTAGCTGAAGCTGTCGGTGAGTTCATCACCTTCGCCTAGGGTTTGCATTACCGCCGTCGGGTCGTAGCGCAGGGTGCCGTCAAGGTTCTGCGTAATCGCGGCGCCGTTGTTGGAAACTGCATCGAAACTCAGGATGCTGACGCTGTCCCCGGCGTCGACGTCATAGTCGTTGGCGATGACATCGATGTCGAAGGCTGTTTCTTCGTCGGTGCTGACGCCCGCCGTGTTGAAGGTGAAATTATCCATCTTCCAGACGCCGCTGGTAATGCCCGCATAGGCACCTGTGCCATGGGCATCGCCGGCGGTGACAACAATATCCAACCGGTCAACACTGGCGAAATCGAGATCGACCCAGGCCGGTGCTTCCAGGCCAAGGTTGACGGACAGGCTGTCCACCAGCACGCCATCGTCGTAGCCGTCAAAGCGGAGAACATGGGCATCGTTTGACTGGGAGCCCCAGACATCCAGGCCCTGAATGTCGATATCCTCGGCACCCAACCAGGTCATGGTGCTGTCCCTGCCGACAAAGCTGTTCGAGACATATTTGCCCTGGGCGTTTGAGAACCCGACGCTGAGGTCAGCGGCCGTGTGGAAGTAGGAATTGGCCGATTGCCAATTAAAGCCGCCATAACCCGTGGGCACCGCCCCGTTGCCGAGGTCTCCAAAACCAAGCACCACGGCGGCGCCGTCGCCCGTGACGTCGTCGTCCAGCGCCACCGGCGCGTCGTTGACGGGGTTGATGGTCAGGTTGGCCGTGGCGGCCGTTTCGGTGGTGCCATCGGAAACATCATATGACAGTTCCACCGCACCGTTCCAATCCGCCGCCGGCGTGATCGTCCAGCTGTCATTGCCGTTATCGGTAACGCTGGCATTGCCTTGGGAGACCGAGACATTGATCGCGGACAGAATGTCGCCCGTATCAACATCATCGGCGTTGGCCAGCAGTTCGGCCAGGGTGACCGTGGTGCTGTTGTCTTCGTTGATCGTGGCAAGAGCTACCGGGCCAGTCACCGTCGGTGCATCGTTAACCGCGTTTACCGTCAGGTTGGCCGTGGCAGCTGTTTCGGTGGTGCCGTCGGAAACATCATAAGACAGTTCAACCGCGCCGTTCCAATCCGCCGCCGGTGTGACCGTCCAGGTATCGTTGCCATTATCTACAATACTGGCATTGCCTTGGGAGACCGTGACGTTGACGGCGGACAGAATGTCGCCCGCATCGATATCACCGGCTTGGCTCAACAACTCGGCCAAGGTGACCGTCGTGCTATTGTCCTCGTTGACACTGTTCAGGGCCACCGGCGCGGCAACCACCGGCGCATCGTTGATCGGATTGACGCTTAGGTCGGCCGTTGCCGCCGTTTGCACCGTGCCGTCGGAAACGTCGTATGACAGTTCAACCGTGCCGTTCCAATCCGCCGCCGGCGTGATCGTCCAGGTGTCGTTGCCATTGTCCACGATACCGGCATTGCCCTGGGAGACCGTAACGTTGAGGGCCGACAAAATGTCGCCCGCATCGACGTCGCTGGCTTGACCCAGCAACTCCGCCAGCGTGATCGTGGCGCCGTTGTCTTCATCGATAGCCACCAAGGATACCGGCGCGGCAACCACGGGCGCATCGTTGACGGGATTGACCGTCAGGTTGGCGGTCGCCGCCGTATTGGCGATGCCGTCCGTAACATCGTAGGACAATTCGACCGCGCCGTTCCAATCCGCCGCCGGCGTGATCGTCCAGGTGCCGTCGTTGTTGTCGGTCACGCTGGCGCTGCCCTGGCTTACCACGACATTGATCGCCGACAGGATGGCGTTGGCATCAACATCGCCGGCATTGGCCAGCAGCTCGGCCTCGGTGACTGTCGTGCTGTTGTCTTCATCGGTGCCGGCCATAGCTACAGCCGCGGCGACCGTTGGTGCATCGTTGACGCCGCGTACGGTGACGGAAACCGTGGCGCTGTCGCTGACGCCGTGATCATCGGTGATGGTGTATGCGAAGCTGTCCGTGACTTCCTCGCCTTCGGCCAGGTGCTGCATGACGGCTGTCGAATCGTATTGCAGGGTGCCGCCTGGGCCTTGGGAGATCGTGGCGCCGTTTGTCGAGGTGCCGTCGAAATCAGTCACGGTGATGGTGTCAGAGGCATCCGCATCGCTGTCATTGGCCAGGACATCAATATTAATTGTCGTGTTCTCGTCCGTGCCGTTCAATTCCCGGAAGGTGAAGTCGTCCATATGCCAAAAGCCGGTGTCGCCAGCGGCCAGGTCGGTATGGATGTGCAGTTGATCGATCGGGCCAAAGTCCGGCTCGGCGAAAACATAGCCGCCGCCCGGGGTGACCGCGAAATTGTAGGTCCCAACCAAGTTGCCGTCGTTGAAACCGTTCAAGGTTATGCTGTTGAAGTTGCCGGAGGCATGGCGGAAGTAGGCGCCCTCGAAAATAACGTCGTTATCGCCTTGCCAGGTCGCGTAGTGATCGGGCCGGCCGCCGCCGGGAACGACCACCCATTGCCCGCTATGGGCGTCGCCGGGCCGGCCCTGATGAATGTCGGAGCCATTAACATTGTTGCCCGGATTTAGCACGTCGCTGGACCATTCAAAGCCGGCATACTGATTGACCGGACCGCCGATGTTGCCATTAGACGGCGCCAGATCATCGAACGTCGCGACGGTGGTGTGATTGCTTAAATCGTCATCGACCGCGACCGGGCCATCGTTGGCGCCATGCACGCTGACTTCGACCGTCGAGGTCGATTGGGCGCCGTGGGCATCTTCGATGGTGTAGGTGATGGTGTCGGCCGCCATCTCGCCGACCGCCAGATATTCGAAGGCGCCCGTGCTGTCAGGGTCATAGCTGAGGCCCGCGCCCGCCGCGCCGGTGAAGCTCACAGTCGCGCCGGAGGCCGCCGTGGCCGAAACCACGCTCAGGCTCGCGGCATCATCGTCGCTGTCCGCGTCCGTATCGTTGGCCAGGATATCGATGTCGATAGCCGCGCCGTTCTCGTCAGCGTCCGCCGTATCAAAATTTGCCACCGGCACATCGTTGGAACCGTTGAGGGTGATCGTCACGGTCTCGGTGACGCTGCCGCCCTGACCGTCATCGATGGTGACGTCATAGCTCTGGCTCAAGACCTGGTCTTGTGTCAGGTCATCTATAGCCGCGTCATCGACGGTGAAATTCCACGCAATGGTGCCGACGCCGGTGCCGGTGGCGGCCACATCAACATCCGCCGACATAGTGCCGCGATAGCCGCCGTCCTGGGGCGCCACGGTTACGGTGTGCTGATCCGTCAGATCGAGATCGGCAAAACCGATCTCGCCGGTTTGGGTATGGGTGGGATCTTGCAGGACCCTGGCGTCGGAAAGCTGGACATTGTCGAGGATCGCCACATCCGAATCGCCCGCGATCCGAACCTGATCAATGTTGCTCCAATCGGCATCAAAGGTGAAAGTCTGATGGCTGGTCGACAGGGTCACAACCCGTGTCGCCACCAACATGCCGTTCTGCCAGCCCTCGAAAGTCACGTCGTGTGGCGTTGAGTAAGCCCGCGCGGACAGGGAATCCAATGAGAAATCGCCACTATCGGACCTTCGAATAGCGCTGTCCGCACCATCCAGATTGGCGTCATTGCTGTTCGATAGACTAACGGCCATGGTGTTGTCACCGTCACCGAAACCGGTGGTATCGTGATAGAATCCGGTGAAGACATGGCCTTGATGAACAAGCGTATCGCCGAAATCATCGACCTCGCCGTTGAAATCCAGAACCACTGGCGCGGGATGCCACCATGCGGACCGATTTTTGAGCGCCACCCCCGAGGAGCCGCCTGTGACCGGCAACATTTTTGCGCTGTTTGAGAGCAGATTTCCTACTGATCGGGCGGCACTCTTCATCGATAGCCCAACCCGGGGCAGCTTTTCTTATGGCGACGCCGCGCGTTGGACCAACCGGTTCGCAAACCTTCTGAGCGCCGCCGGCGCGACCCCTGGGGACCGGATTGCCGTTCAGGTCGATAAATCGCCCGAGGCGCTGTTTCTCTACTTTGCGTGCCTCAAGGCCGGGCTCGTTTTTCTGCCGCTGAACACCGGCTACGAGGCCGGGGAAATTCAGTATTTCGTGGACGATGCGGCGCCGCGGTTGTTTGTCACATCCGACACCGCAGCGAAGACCGTCGCCAGCGCCATTGGTGAAACGGCCCTGCACACATTGAATGCTGACGGGACAGGATCGCTGATCGACGCCAGTGCCGCTTGCGCGAAAACCGCATTCGAGACGCATGTCGTTGCCGCGGATGATCTTGCATCAATCATCTACACCAGCGGTACGACGGGCCGACCCAAAGGCGCCATGCTGACCCACGGCAACCTCGCGACCAATGCACTCGCGCTGCACAAGATTTGGGGATTCGTGCCCGGCGACGTGCTGTTGCACGCGCTCCCGATCTATCACGTGCATGGCCTCTTCGTTGCCCAGCATTGTGCGCTGATGAACGGCTCCTCCATTCATTTCCTCGGCAAGTTTGATCCGGACACCGTGATCGGCCTGTTACCAAAATCGACCGTGATGATGGGTGTGCCAACTTTTTATACACGCCTGCTGGCTGAAACCGCCTTTACATCCGAAGTCAGCAAAAATATCCGGCTGTTTGTTTCAGGCTCGGCCCCCATGCTGGCCGAAACCCATGTTCAGTTCACCGAACGAACCGGCCACAAGATATTGGAACGCTACGGCATGACTGAAGGTGGCATGATCACCTCCAATCCTTATGACGGGGACCGGGTTCCGGGTACTGTCGGTCCGGCCCTGCCTGATGTCGAGGTGCGGATTTGTAACAAGGAGGGAACGCCGGTGGCTGCTGGTGAAATAGGTGTGCTGGAATACAAGGGGCCAAACCTGTTCAAGGGATATTGGCGCATGCCGGACAAGACCGCCGAAGAATTCCGGGCGGATGGATACTTTATCTCAGGCGACAATGCCATCATGGATGCGGAAGGTCGTGTCTCTATTGTTGGTCGTGACAAGGACCTGATCATCACCGGTGGCTACAACGTTTACCCGAAGGAAATTGAAATCGAAATCGATCAGATGGACGGTGTCATCGAATCTGCCGTCATCGGTCTGCCGCATAAGGATTTTGGCGAAGGTGTAACAGCTGTGGTTGTGGCACAAGCAGAAGCAAGTGTATCGGAGAAGGATATTGTTGACGCCTTGAAAGGCAAGCTTGCCCGTTTCAAGCAACCCAAAAAGGTTTATTTTGTATCTGAGTTGCCACGAAATGCGATGGGCAAAGTCCAGAAAAATGCCCTGCGGGAAACCTACGCAGGAACCTACGGCTCCTGATCCGGCTCTGTTTCTTCTGCCGCAAGTTCAGTAACCAGGTCTTCGAAGCTCTCCTGAATTTCTTCTGCGTCAGCTTCACTGGCTGCCAGCAGTTCTTCAAGCTCGAACTCCGGGTTCATGACGGCACTCATGGGGGTTGGTGCCATAATCACAAAATCATTTGTATCTTCGGTGGCAATTGCCTGACGCTGTGTTGATCGCCATACACCAAATATGCAAATCAGCGCCATCGATATTGCGATCGACTGAAAAAATGCCTGATCACCCAGAACATCCATTGCCAGTGCCGTTATCGGCGCACCGAGGCTGGATCCGATCGACATGGCAAGTACCAGAGTCCCACTGGCAGCAACCATTTGACCCGGATTGAGGTAATCGTTGGTGTGGGCAATACACAAAGCATACAAAGGCGTCGACACCCCGCCAATCAATGCGATCAGAAAATACAGCATCCAGCCTGTCCCATCGTACCTGCTGGCAATAAATGAGACCACCACACCTGCAGCACAGGTTCCGATGATCACC
>ENA-OREN01000045-OREN01000045.1-marine-metagenome-genome-assembly--contig:-NODE-45-length-165133-cov-7.990791_pt1 | contig 165133 bp, 165 predicted proteins | sample MGYA00248624_ERZ508555 | MGnify/ENA primary metagenome ERZ508555 (study PRJEB26222, sample SAMN06267773) | marine metagenome | isolation source: Saanich Inlet, British Columbia, Canada | place... | reverse complement strand
GTAAGTTTAAACTTAGAAATATATATTTCTCTTTGTTTTAATTCAACAGATTCTCCTTTTCTAGCATAATCATAAAGCTTTTTTCCATTCACCTTGATTGCTGAATAAATAGGAGGGGTTTGTTGAGATTTTCCTAAAAACTTCTTTGAAGTTAAATTCAATTTTTCTATATCAATATTTTTTATTGAACATTTTGATTCAATTGGAGTTTCTAAATCAAAGGATGGGGTAGTGGCTCCAATAAAAAAAGTTCCTGAGTACCCTTTTTTAGCACTTTGAAATTCAGCTATTTTTTTAGTTAATTTTCCAGTACATAATATTAATAAACCCTCAGCTAATGGATCTAATGTTCCTGCATGACCAACCTTGATTTTCTTTATATCGAAAGAGGATTTTATAAGCCATCTAATTTTGTTAACCACTTGAAAAGAAGTCCAACCTATTGGCTTATTTATTAAAAGTAATTCTCCATTAATAAAAGAGTCTCTATTAAAGTCCATTATTTAAGGAGTAAAAAATAATAATTGAACCTATGATACAGCAATAAATAGAAAAGTAATATAATTTACTTTTTTTAACCAATAAGATCATCCATTTACATGCAAAAAGACCAGTAATAAAAGCTGATATAAAACCTAGTAATAAGGAAATGATATCAAAGTTTTCAAAACTCAATCCATGATCCAATAATGATTTAGCCATGCTTCCAAGAATTACTGGAATTACCATTATAAAAGAAAATCTTGCAGCTTTTTCTCTGTCTATACCCATAATAACAGCTGATGCTATAGTTGCTCCGCTTCTTGAAATTCCAGGTAAAATCGCAATAGCTTGAGCTAAACCAATTAAGAAACTGTTTTTAAAACCAATTTCATTTTGTTTTAATTTCAAAAAGTCAGAAAGAAATAATAACAAAGCAGTTATGTAAAGCATAGATCCAACTAGAATAAGATTTCCATCAAAAAAAGAATTTATAGTTTCTTTAAAAAATAACCCAACAAATACTGCAGGTATCATTGAAATTATTATTGATATGGAAAAATTATGTGATTCATTATATTTTTTGTCAAATAATCCGCTAATTATCCCCCAAAGATCTTTTCTGAAAAAGAAAATGGTGCTAAAAGCTGTTGCAGTATGTAGAACAATGGTAAAAAGTATATTTTCTTCTTCTGAAAGATTGTTTATTTTAAAAAATATTTCTTTAAAAATTTCTAAATGTCCACTCGATGAAATAGGTAGAAATTCTGTTAAACCTTGCACTATTCCTAAAAGAATAGATTCAATGTAATCCATTTATTTTTTATTTGGATTTAAAAGAATGGCATAAACTTGAATTGCAAATCCAATTAAAACTAATGTAGGTGCCAGTCTAATTCTTCTAAAATTATAAATTTCAGGATTGAAGACATTTGGATCATCACTTCCTCCTCCTGACATCAAAATAAAGCCTAGAATAATAAAACATAGTCCTATTGACATTACTAGATAATTTTTTTTCTCAAAAATGAAATCTTCTTTCAGGTTTTTATTTTTTTTCATTAGTATAATTGTTCAATTTTTAATTTTAAAAACCTTTGAGTTGCAAGAAAGGTACAAATAGAGGTTATTACTATACTAAAAATTAGTATAGATGCAAATAAAGTGATTATTAAAAAAATATCATTTAATAAGTTTAAATCTTGATATAAATTTTCAATATAATATATTGAAAAACTAAGCATGCCTATAGCAATTAGAGATCCTACTAATCCAAGCTTTATATGAGTAGCTATAAAAGGTCTTCTAATAAAACCTTTCGTTGCACCAACTAATTGCATTGTTTTAATGGTCATTCTATTAGAATATATAGAAAGTCTAATAGAACCATTAATTATAACTATCGAAACAATTAAAAAAAAAGAAGCTAGAACTAAAATCCAAAATTTAATCTTAATTAGATTATCATTTATTAAAGAAATTAATGGTGCATCATATGAAATTTCATCAATGAATTCTAGTTTTTCAAACTCTTGGGATATTTCTTTAAAAACAGACGAGTTGACATAATCAAATTTTAAAAAGACATCTATGGAATTAAGAAGAGGATTAGACCCGTAAAATTCTAAAAAATTTTCACCAATTTCATCTATTAATATTTCTGCTCCTTTTTCTTTTGATATATAATTAACAGATTTTGTGTAAGGTTTTAAATTTATTTTTTTTTGTAATTGAACTGTTTCAATTTTTTTAGCATTATTATTAAAATAGATTGTAATAGGAATTTTTTCCTTAAAGTCATTTGATATTTTCCTAGCATTAAAAGCGAGTAAAAAAAATGCCCCCATTATATATAGTACGATAGAGATACTTATTGTAACAAAAAAATAAGACGATAGTAACCTTCTGTTTTTAATCAAAAATATTATTTTAGTATATGGTAAAAATAAGAAACCTTTTTAATTGTTGTTAACTCATTTAAATTTTTCCTAGTTCATACAATAAATGTATTTTTGTTGTTTAATTCTTATGACAGTTTACGATTTTATTAAAATTGAAGCAAAGTGGCAAAAATACTGGTCAGAAAATCAAGTATTTAAAGTTAATAATTATAGTAATCTTCCAAAGTATTATGTGATGGATATGTTTCCTTACCCTTCTGGTGCAGGTCTTCATGTTGGGCACCCTTTAGGATATATTGCTAGTGATATTTATTCTCGATATAAAAGACATAAAGGATTTAATGTTTTGCATCCTCAGGGTTATGATTCATTTGGATTGCCAGCTGAGCAATATGCAATTCAAACAGGAAGACATCCGTTAGAAACAACAAATGAAAATATTTTAAGATATAGAACTCAACTAGATAGATTAGGTTTTTCTTTTGATTGGTCCAGAGAAATTAGGACATCAAATAAAGATTATTATAAATGGACTCAATGGATGTTTATTAAACTTTATAATTCTTGGTTTGATTTTGATTTAAATAAAGCTAGATCTATTGAAGAATTAATTTTAATTTTTCAAAAAAATGGAAATACTAATCTCAATGCATCTAAAAGCGAACCTTTAGAAGAGTTTAATTCTAATCAATGGAATGATTTTTCAGAATTAAAAAAAGAAAAATTATTATTAAAATACAGAATGGCTTTTCTATCTGAAATTGACGTGAATTGGTGTCCTAAATTAGGTACTGTTTTGGCAAATGATGAAATAATTGATGGGTTGTCAGAAAGAGGAGGATATGAAGTAATTAGAAAAAAAATGACCCAATGGAGTATTAGAATTTCTGCTTATTCTAATCGTTTACTTTCTGGTCTAGAAGATATCGATTGGCCTGATCCATTAAAAGAAATGCAAAGAAACTGGATAGGAAAGTCCGAAGGCGCACTAGTTAAGTTTGATATTTTAAATTTTGATAAAAAAATTGAAGCCTTTACAACTAGAGCAGATACAATTTATGGAGTAACTTTTGTTACACTAGCTCCGGAACATTCTTTAGTTGAATTAATAACTTTGGAAGAAAATAAAGATTTAGTAAAGAACTATATTTTAGAATCTAGTAAAAAAACTGAAAGAGAAAGGTTATCAGATGTTAAAATTATAACTGGTGTTTTTACTGGTGCCTACGCTTTACATCCTTTGACGAATAATAAAATTCCTATTTGGATTTCAGATTATGTTTTAGCAGGATATGGAACGGGAGCTGTAATGGCAGTTCCGTGTGGTGATCAAAGAGATTATAATTTTGCTAAATTCTTTAATCTTCCGATAGTAAATATTTTTAAAGACATTGATATTTCTAATGAAGCCTTCAAAGAAAAAGATGGCTTTATTTTAACTAATTCAGAAGAATTAAATGGTCTAGATTTTAAAAAAGGATTTGATTTAGCAATTGAAAAATTAGAAAAGATAAATAAAGGAATACATAACGTTAACTATAAGTTAAGAGACGCGGTATTTAGTAGACAAAGATATTGGGGTGAGCCTTTTCCTGTTTATTATAAAGACAGTATGCCAGTAATGATTTCTGAAAAGTATTTACCTATAGAACTTCCAGATGTTGATAAATATTTACCTACGGAAGATGGGAAACCTCCATTAGGTAATTCAAGTGATTGGGCTTGGGATACTTTAAAAAATAATATTGTTAGTAATAAATTTATAGACAATGAAACAGTTTTCAGAATGGAACTTAATACCATGCCAGGATGGGCAGGGAGTTCATGGTATTTTAATAGATATATGGATCCAAACAATGAAAATGAATTTGCTTCTAAAAAATCTTTAGATTACTGGAAAGAAGTGGATTTATATATTGGAGGAAGCGAACATGCAACAGGACATTTATTATACTCTAGATTTTGGCAATATTTTTTATATGACTTAAACTTAGTTCCAGTAAAAGATTATGCTAAAAAATTAATTAATCAAGGAATGATTCTTGGTAATAGTGCTTTTATATACAGGTTAAATGGCACTAATACTTATATCTCAAAGGAACTAGTTAACGAGCAAAATGTTCAGTTAATCCATATTGATGTCAGGTATGTTAATTTTAGTAATGAATTAGATTTAGAAGAATTAAAAAAATGGCAATCCCATTTTAAAAATGCAAAATTTGAATTTAAAAACAATAAGTTTTTCGTGCATAGAGAGGTTGAAAAGATGTCTAAATCTAAATATAATGTGGTTAGTCCAGATGAAATTTGTAATAAATATGGTGCGGATACTTTAAGGTTATATGAAATGTTTTTGGGACCTATTGAACAGGCTAAGCCATGGAATACTGCTGGTATAACTGGAACGTTTTCATTTTTAAAAAAGTTTTGGAGTTTATTTCATCAAAACGAAAAGTTCAATGTGTCAAATGAAAAACCTTCTAATGAAAGTTTAAAAATTTTACATAAGACTATAAAGAAGATAAATGAAGATATTGAGAACTTTTCTTTTAATACATCTGTTAGTGCATTTATGATTTGTGTTAATGGATTAAACGCTATAAAATGTAATAACCGATTGGTTTTAGAATCTTTATGCGTTTTATTGTCTCCGTTTGCTCCTCATATCTGTGAAGAAATTTGGAGTAAGTTGGGTTATAATGAATCAATTTCATTTGTTAATTATCCCGAGTTTAATTCTGATTATATTAAAGAAGACACTATCGAATATCCTGTTTCTTTTAATGGCAAGCTTAAGTTTAAATTAATTCAAGAAACATCATTAGGTATTGAGCAAATAAAACAAAATATTTTGAGAGATCAGAGAACGAATAAATATTTAGATGATCGTGACATAAAAAAAATTATAGTGGTTCCAAAAAAGATAATTAATATAGTTTGTTGATTATGACTTTTAATGTTGAACTAATTGGATTTTTTGCTGCTATATTAACTACCATAGCTTTTGTTCCTCAAGTTTATCAAGTATGGAAATCTAAATCTAATTCAGGACTTTCTTTGACTACCTATATGATTTTTGTGATAGGAGTTTTTTTGTGGCTTATTTATGGTATTTTTATCGATAGTATTTCAATGATAATAGCAAATAGTATTACTGTATTTTTATCATTGATCATTATTTATTTTATAATAAAGTCTAAAAAATCTAATTAATGGTAATTTGTCTATCAATCTGTTGTTCCAAGGAAATAAATGTTTCTGTTCTAGACACTCCTTCAATAGATTGAATTTGATTGTTTAACATATACATAAGATGCTCATTGTCTTTACATAAAACCTTTATTAATATGCTCCAATTTCCTGTAGTATAGTGACACTCAAGGATTTCAGGAATTTTTTTCATTAACTTAATAGCCTCTTTATTTCTTTCCGCTTTATCAAAGTAAACTCCTATAAATGCTAAAGTTGAGTATCCAAGTGCTTTGGGGTTTAGTTTTAATTGATGACCTGAAATTAGATTTGATTTTTCCAATTTTCTAAGTCTTTGATGAATAGCCGCACCAGATATTCCTATTTTTCTAGATATTTCTAAAATTGGCATTCTTGAATTATTTGTTAATTCAATGAGAATTTTTTTATCTATACCATCTATTTTCAATACTTATTTATTTAGAACAATATCAATTGCGATTCGTTTACTCGAACCGGAAGAACCTAATTTACTAATTAATTGGTCATATTTTATTAAGATATCTTTTCTTTTATTTAAATCTAATATATTTTTAAGTTCTTTAGTTATGTTTTGTTTAGTACAATTGTTTTGAATTAATTCTTTAACAATTTCTTTATTCATAATTAAATTAACAAGAGAAATGAATTTTATTTTTATAAATATTTTTGCTAATAAAAAACTTAATAAACTACTCTTGTAGCAAACAACTTGAGGAACTTTTAATATAGCTGTTTCTAAAGTTGCTGTACCACTAGTTACTATTGCAGCTTTAGACATAGACAGAATTTGATATGTTTGATTTTTTATAATAATTACATTTTTATTTTTAATTATATTTTTATAATAACTCGTTTCAATGTTTGGAGCGGCAGCTATTATAAATTGATAATCAGTAAAATCATCAATTATATCTAGCATAATTGATAATATTTTTTTTATTTCTTGTTTTCTACTTCCAGGAAGAATAGCTATATTAGGTTTATTAGATTGTATGTTATTTTTTTTAATAAAATCTGTATTTCCAATTTTTGTAAAGTTCTTTATACTATCTAATAATGGGTGACCTAAATACTTTACTGGAAAATTATGTTTGATTTCAAAAAAATCTTTTTCAAATGGAAGAATTACATATAGGTAATTAATATACTTTTTGATTTCATGAATTCTATTTTCATTCCAGGCCCATATTTGAGGAGCGATGTAATAGTATGTTTTAAAATTGTTTTTATCAGCTTTTGCCCACTTAGCAATCCTAAGGTTAAACCCAGGGTAATCAATAAATATAATTTTATCAGGATTAAAATTTAATATGTCTTTTTTACAAAAATTAATATTATTTAAAATAGTTCTGAGATTTACCATTACTTCATAAAATCCCATAAATGCTAATTCTTTGTAATGTTTTATAATTTTAGCTCCGGCCTTTTTCATTTTATCTCCTCCCCATCCTCTAATTTCTGCTTCTGAATCAATTTTAATTATTTCGTTAATTAAATTAGATCCATGTAAATCACCAGAAGCTTCACCAGCTATAATATAATACTTCATATTTCAGTTTATATTTTCCATTTGTTTAATTCCTTGATATTTGAGTGATCAGTCATATCAAATTTTACAGGAACTACTGAGATATATCCGTTTTTTAAAGCCCATTCATCAGAATCTTCACCTTTATCGTGATTAATAAGTTCACCTGTTAACCAATAATACTCTTTTCCTTGAGGACTTTTTCTTTTATCAAATTTTTCAATCCAATATGCTTTGGCCTGTCTACAAATTTTTATTCCTTTTATATCTTTTTTTAATAATTTTGGAAAATTAACATTTAAAGCATTTCCTTTAGGAATTCCCTCCTTTAAAGCAGCAATAGTTATTTTTTTGATGAAAGTTTTTATTGCGTTAAAATCTGCATTCCACCTATAATCTAATAATGAAAAGCCAATTGCAGGAATACCTTCTATACTGGCTTCTAAAGCAGCACTCATAGTCCCTGAATAGATAACATTAATTGATGAATTTGATCCATGATTTATTCCCGAAACACAGATGTCCGGTTTTCTTTCTAAAATTTCATTAACACCCATTTTAATACAGTCAGCAGGAGTCCCAGAACAAGAATATTCAATTTGAGGTCCATCATCTATTTTAATTGAATTGCAATGTAAAGTAGAATTAATTGTTATAGCATGACCCATTGCTGATTGAGGGCTATCAGGAGCAACTACCACAACGTCGCCTAATTCATTCATAACAGAAATTAAAGCTCTAATTCCTGGTGCTGTAATTCCATCATCATTTGTTACTAATATTAAAGGTTTTTTTGACATTTTTTAATTTTCATTAAAAGTACTTAAAAGAAAATGTTTTTAGAATTTATCTTTGAGTCCAAATTTCATAAATTGGATCTCCTTTGCTACTGAATCCTTTGTGATGCCATTCACTATTTAATAGTTCGTAGTTAAATTTTAAACTGAGTCCTACTTTAGAATCATCTCTAGAGAAGAAGTCTATATTTTCAACATATTCTCCATCAATAGTTGTATAAGTTCCTCCTCCAGTTCCCATGAATTTTTTAGTCTCTGTATTATAAGCTATCCATTGAAACCTAGAGCCAGATAAAATTTTCATAGTTTTTCTTGGCCTACTAGTATCTCTTAATTGTTTAACTCCGCCCCTTATTCTACCCGACATCAACCAAGGACCTTCAAGTTTTCCAGGAGTTCCATTATCTATTCTTTTGAATTTCATTCCACTATCAACAATTGCCATAATAGAATCATTAATTTGGACTTTAAAAGTAACTTCTGTACCTACACGATCAGAATTATTAGTATCAAACTCTACCTTTTCTGTCATTGTGTCACCATTTAAATTCCAGGTACCACCATTAGAATAAATAAATTGACCAGTTTTTGAATTATAGGTACTAATCACTTGAAATCCATCTGAAAAAATTACAACACTTTTTAGTTCTGCCCCATTTTCAGATGTATGATGTCTTTCCCAAGCTCCGATAAAACTTTGAGCATTAACATTAGTTATCAAGAGATTATAAATTAATAAAATAATTATTTTTTTCATTTTTTTTCATTTAAATATGTGATTACTTTTTTAGTAGCTCCTTGATTTGATTTGATATAATTGTAATTAATTTCTCCCATTTCATCTCTTTTATCATTGGATTGAATTAATTCATTAATTTTTGTTTTAAAAGAATCATAGTTCCTTATACTTACTATTCCATTTAAATTGATTAGATCTGAAACTTCTGGAAATTTTTCAAAGTTCTTTCCAATCACTACAGGTATCTTAAATACAGCTGGTTCTAATGTATTGTGTAATCCTGTATTACCCATTCCTCCTCCAACATAAGAAATATCAGCATAAGCATATAATTTTGTTAGCAATCCTACACTGTCAACAAAAATTATATCGATATTTTGAAAATTTTCAGAATTTAATTCTGATAATAATATTGAATTTGATTTGATTTTTTGTTGAACTTTTTCAATATACTTTAAATTAATTTGGTGAGGAGCTATGATCCAACAAGTATCATTGAATAGATGGGAATTAATAAATTTTAAAATCAAATCATCATCTTCCTTCCAAGTACTTCCAGCTACTATACAGGTTCGAGAATTTTTAAATTCATTTACAAATGAAACTTCATTGTTTTGATCTAATAATGTCATAACTCTATCATATCTTGAATCACCCATTATTGAACAATTGTTGAAATTAAATTTAGAAAGCACTTTCATTGAATTATTGTTTTGAACAAACAAATGTGAAAATGATTTTAAAATTTTTCTCATCCAAAATCCGTAAAATTTGAAAATCCAATGATTTTCTCTAAATAAACCTGCAATTAAATAAGTGGGAATATTTCTTTTTTTTAGAGATAGTAAAAAATTTGGCCAAAATTCATATTTAACAAATAATGCTATATCCGGTTTTATAATATCTAAAAATCTATTGGCATTTTTATAGGTGTCTATTGGTATGTAAACTGTTAAATCACTTATTGGATTGTTTTTTCTAGCGTTATATCCAGAAGAAGAAAAAAAGGATAGTACAATTTTATGATTTTTATAAAGAGATTTGATTTCTTTAAAAACAGGTAGACCTTGTTCATATTCACCTAATGAAGCTACATGAATCCAAATGTATTTTTCACTCTTTGAAATTTCTTTTTGAAGTATTTGAAAAACATTTTCTCTTTCATTAATGAATTTTCTAATTTTTAAATTAAAAATTTTTAAGATGGATAATAAAACCATCACTTTTATCATCAATAAATTATATAGTGTACTCATATCATTTAATACAACACTAAAGTAGTATTTTGTAAATATATTTAATTTTAAACTGCGTATTTTATTATTTTTACACAAAATCATAATATGAAAAAAATACAAATGGTAGATTTACAAACTCAATATGAGTTTATAAAAAATAAAGTTGATTCTTCTGTTTTAGAAGTTTTTCAAAAAGGCACATTTATAAATGGACCATCTGTTTCACAGTTTCAAAGTAATTTGGAGTCTTATTTAAACGTAAAACATGTCATTCCATGTGCTAATGGAACAGATGCTCTTCAAATTGCCCTAATGAGTTTAGATTTGAAACCAGGTGATGAAATAATTACTTCTGATTTTTCATTTGTAGCTTGCATTGAAGTTATTGCTTTATTAAAACTGAATCCTGTTTTAGTAGATGTTGATTTGGAAACTTTTAATATAGATTGCAATAAAGTTATTAAAGCAATTACCCCTAATACCAAGGCTATAATTCCTGTTCATTTATTTGGTCAAGTTGCAAATATGGAAGAGATCATGAAGCTTGCAAAAGCTAACAACTTATTTGTAATAGAAGATAATGCACAAGGAATGGGTTCTGTATTCGAATTTTCTAATAACAATAAAATTAAATCTGGAACTATAGGCGATTTGGGTACTACTTCTTTTTTTCCGTCAAAAAACCTTGGTTGCTATGGAGATGGAGGAGCTATTTTTACTGACAATGATGATTTGGCACATATTATTCGCGGTATAGTAAATCATGGTATGTATAAAAGATACCATCATGATGTTGTTGGGGTTAATTCAAGGTTAGATAGTATTCAGGCTGTTGTTTTAAACGCTAAATTGCCTCTTTTAGATTTTTATAATGAAAGAAGAAAGGAAGCAGCTCTATTATATACAAGCAGATTAGAGAGTAATAAATGTTTAATTACACCAAATGTAAAGGGTGATAGTCAGTCCCATGTTTTTCATCAATATACCCTTAGGATTATAAATGGAAAGAGGGATGCATTAGCCAAGTATTTATCAGATTTAAAAATTCCTTTTGGAATTTATTATCCTATTCCATTACATCGACAAAAAGCTTATTTGGATAAAAGATATGATGAGAAGGATTTTAAGATTTCTAATTTAATGAGCGAACAAGTTATTTCTCTTCCAATGCATTCTGAACTAGATGAAGATCAGATAGATTTTATTTGTGAAAAAATAAATGAGTTTTTTAAAGATCAGGAAAACTAGTTGCTAAGTTTCTATCAATTTTATTTACTAATCCTTGAAGAACTTTTCCTGGACCAATTTCAATAAATTCAGTTGTTCCATCTTTAATCATTTGATTAACACTTTGAGTCCATTTAACAGGTGAAGTTAGTTGAGAAATTAAATTTTCTTTTATTTTTTCTAAAGATTTCTCGCCAATCCCATTTACATTTTGGTATATTGGACATATTGGTTGATTAAAGTAAGAATTGTTTATTGCAATTGATAATTTTTCTTTTGCATCTTCCATTAATGGAGAATGAAATGCTCCACCAACAGGAAGTATTAAAGCTCTTCTAGCCCCAACTTTAGTTAGCTTTAAACAAGCTTCTTTAATTGCATTTACTTCTCCAGAAATTACAACTTGACCAGGGCAATTATAATTAGCAGCTACTACAATCCCATTTGTTTCATGACAAATATTCTCAATTACTTCATTTTCAAGAGCCAAGATAGCTGCCATGGTTCCTTTTGTATTTTCACATGATTTTTGCATTGCTTTTGCTCTTATTGCAACTAGATTCAAACCTTCTTCAAAGCTTAAGACACCAGCAGCTACAAGAGCTGAAAATTCTCCAAGTGAATGTCCTGCTACCTGATCAGGCTTAAAAGAATTTCCAATAATTTTTAATATTGCCATCGAGTGAATGAAAATAGCTGGTTGAGTTACTTTTGTCTGAGTTAATTCTTCAGAAGTTCCATTAAACATAATCTCAGAAATATTGAACCCTAAAACCTCTTCGGCATTTGTAAACATTTCTTTAAGTACAGTATATTTTTGATAAAGGTCATGGCACATTCCTGGAAATTGTGATCCCTGACCTGGGAAAATGTATGATTTCATTTAGTTATTTTTTATCGTACCTAATAAAGGTGAAATCGTAATTGTGTTTTTCATCTTTTAATCTTTTTTCTCTAGATACTTCTTTCCATATGTTGTCATTAATTTCTGGGAAATAGGCATCGCCATCTATTTCTGTATGTACCCTAGTTAGCTCAATTCTATCGGCAATTTTAATAGCAATATTATAAATTTCACCTCCACCAATAATGAAGGGTTGATTATCATCAACTGTTTTTTCTAAAGCTTGATTAAGTGAATGGACTACAATGGCATCATTTGCTATGTAATCAGTTTTTCTAGTTATAACAATGTTTGTTCTATTTGGTAAAGCTTTAGGCATTGATTCAAATGTTTTTCTTCCCATTATTACTACATGACCTTTTGTAAGATCTTTAAAGTGTTTTAAATCATCAGAAAGATGCCAAATGAGTTTATTGTCTTTGCCAATAACATTATTTTCGCTTGCAGCTGCTATTAAGGTTATTAGATTTTTAGGATTATTATGATTAAATAATTCTGATTCTGCTTTAATTCTAGCTTCTTTTTCAAATTCTGCTTTTATTTTAGCAATTTGTATCTCTTGTTTTTGAACAAGTTTTTTTATTTGTTCTTTTTCCCAATTTTCTCCAATAAAACGATTTGTAATGTAAACGTTATATGTATGAGATAATAGTACTAAAACCCAAAAGGCACTTAACCAATATGACCAAGGATAGTTATATAAAATAATTTCTTCTTTAATTCCAAAAAGAATATTGATAATCAATAAAGAAGTAATCCCAAATAACATTATAGAAAAATGAAAAAACAATCTTTTTTTTTGTTTTACTCTTTTTTGAGCAGTTTCTACAAGGTTGATTTGTTCTTGGTCGATATTGGGACTACTTTTACTTTTAAATAGCATAAAAAGCTTAAAAATATTAATTAGTAAAAGTAAGATTTTAAAAACAAATTATTTAATCTAGAATATTTTAAAATGAAATTCCCAGTTCTAAACAATTGTGTTTATTTGGACACTGCAAGATCAGGGCTTTTATATAATGAACTTGAAACCTGGAGAAATAATCATGATAAGGAGTTTCTTGAAGGTGGTAGCCAGTTTAGGTTTAACCATGAAGAATTTTTAGAAGAGGTAAGAAGTGGAGTCTCTAATTTTTTTAATGCCAGTAGTCATCAGGTTTATTTAACTCACAATTTTTCTTTAGGATTTTCTTCACTATTAAGAACATTTGATTTAAATCAAACTTTTCTACTAATAAATAATGATTATCCATCTATAATTAATCAAGTTCAAATGGCTGGATTTAAACATTTTTTTGTTGATAATTCATATGATCTTGAACAACAAATTTTAAATGGAATTGAAAAGTATAATCCTAAGATACTTGTATTATCACTAGTTCAGTATATAAATGGAACATTAATTGATTTAGGACTTTTTAAAAAAATAAAAAATTCCTTTCCAGACCTTTTAATTATCGTAGATGGCACTCAATACTGTGGTACGAAATATTTTGATTTTAACACTTCTCAAATTGACATTTTAATATCTAGTGGTTACAAATGGCTGTTAGGGGGATATGGAAATGGGTTTATTATAAAAAGAAAGAACGTTAATGCAGCATTTAATGGAATTAAAAAATCTATAACTAACAATCAAAATTTTTATCTAAATCAGATTTTCGAACCTGGTCATCATGATACTTTTAACTTCGGAAGTCTTTTATTTTCATTAAAAACGATTTCAGATTACGGTATTGATAAAATGGAAAAAAAAATTAATGAGCTATCAGAGTATGCAAAAAAAAGACTATTAGAAAAAAATCTATTAGATTATCAAGTTAGTAATAGAACTAAACATTCAAATATATTTAATTTAAAAGGAGATGAAATTTTATATAATAAGTTAATCAGTAATAAAATAATTTGCTCTCGAAGAGGGGATGGGATAAGAATAAGTCTAAATTTTTATAACAAAATAGAAGAAATTGACTATTTATTAAGTTTTTTTAAATAGTATTTAATCAATTACTATAAAAGTAGAAACACCAGAATCTGAAGTGCTGCCATGATTATCTTTTGTAACAATTTTCCAATAATAGGTTCCCGGGTCGTTTAATGTTACAGTTCTTTTAGTGGCTGTATAATTAGAAGAATATACTGTTGAACCATCTTTTTGATCTAAATAAACATCAAAAGTATGGCTATCTCCAGTGTCTATATCAGAAAAGGACCATGAAAGTTGTATTGCTCCTGCATTTACAGTTGCACCAGGTTTTGGAGCTAGAATATCTGCTGGAAAGGGGGCGTGATTTTTTTGAGCCTCTCCTGATAAATAAAACTTCCATTTTGTACTGCTTGCTGTAGACGTACTCGTATTAGTGGAAATAATGTACCATGAATATGGGTAACCCTTAGTTAAAGTAACTTCTGCACTTGTAGAAGTGGTAGTTTGTGATATTGCTTCAGAAGTTAATAGATTTTTAATTACTAAAGTATAAGAATCTGTATTGTCAGATTTGTTCCATTCAAACTTAACAGCATCTACTTCTAAACACTCAGAATTATTGGCAGGTTTTGAAAGCGTTGCTGCTGAAGGAGCCACTGGTCCTGGGGGATCAACTGGTCCTCCACCACCACCACCACCATCACCACCTCCATCTGAGCCGCCAGAGCAAGATATTAATGCTATTGAAAAAACATAAAAGGATAAAATTAATATCTTTTTCATTTTCTTATTACTTTAATGGTTTTATTGATTGTTTCAGAGTTCACATTTAAAATATAAAGTCCTGATTTAATGCTAGAAAAAGAAACGTCAATGGATCTTGAATATGGCACTTGATCGTTTTTAGTCCAAATCACTCTTCCTGTGATATCAAAAAGGGTGATATTTATGTCTTTATCATTACCTCCAACCCATAATTTTGATGATGAATTAGCTGGATTAGGACTTAGTAAAATATCTTCAGAAACAAAGACTATTTCTTCATAAACTCCTTGACATTCTAGGTTCGTTGTAACTTTAATAGTATTGATTCCTGGGCTTAATGAAAGATCAATTTTATTATCATAAGTAGTAATTAAATTACCATTTAAAAGTATGTTATACTTAGTTCCACCTGCAAGATTTAGTGAAGCTTGTCTATTTTCTCTATTAATAGAAGAAAGAACACTAAGATCAACAGGTTCTTCAATAGTTACATTGAAACATTGATTTAGTTTAGGGAAAGCTTCAGTGGTTAAACAAACTTTATAAGCACCAGCTTTTAAACTTGCTAAAGACCAATCAGAACCTGTGATGGATTCTGGCGTATGGCTAAAACCAGTCGGACTACCAGTAACAGCTACAGTAAAAGGTAGACTGAAGTCTCCTTTTATAGTTATTTTGATTGTTCCATTGTCTGAGCTCCTACAAGTTTCATCTGTATGTTCTAAAGTAAAAGTGTCACTTGGAAGAGGGTTAGGGTCACAAACATCTCCAAAACCATCTTCATCAAAGTCTTTTTGATCCGTATTAGCTGTATTAGGGCAATTATCAACATCATTTTTAATACCATCATTATCAAAATCATTAGAAAGTACTTCTAAACTTATACCGACAGGGTCAATGGTTTGTCCAGCTGCAGTAGCAACTACTTGTAAAGGATAAGTTTTAGCTTCAACATTTTCATCAATGGTTAATTCAAAAGAGATTTCGCCATTTTCACTAATATCTATTTTTTTTGATGGGGTATACACAATAGATGTGTTGGCTGGTAATCCGGTAATTGAAAATTCTGTTTCAGCATTATAAGCTGAAAATACTCTGTATTTAACTTTAAAAGTTCCTTTATCTCCTTGACTTATTTTTATACTAGTTTCTGTAGAATTTAACTGAAGCATAGGTCCATCAGAAGAAAAATATGAAGAGAAAACGCCTCTTCCATAGGTTGCAGCAAATACTGCATAATCATCTCTAAGATCAAGATCAGTAACTCTAACATCACTCATTCCATTAAAGCCTTGAGTCCAAGTTGGTGAATCATCTTTAAAGTTTTTAGTATACCAAACCCCCAAATCAGTTCCAATAATAACTTCATTTAAAACTATCGGATTTTGTAAAATAGTTCGAACGGGCAAATCAGGTAAATCACCTTCTTTACTAGCCCAAGTATTTCCTCCGTCAGAAGAATAAAATACATTTTTTACAGCATAATTATGGAAGGTAACTAAAATTTCATTTTCATTAATTCCAAATTCAATATCTGATACACTACCTAAAAATTCATTTCCAGAAATATTAGTCCACTTAGCAGCATTTGTGTTAGCATTTTCTACTTTAAAGACACTGCCATTTTCAAGTCCAACCATAAGAGTTGAAGTATCTGTTCCAAATGGAGAAACGGTTAATGCAGATACATTAGCAAGCATTTGAGAGCTACTTAAAATAATTTTAGGAGCATTAGTAGTTCTGTCAGCTTCTAAAAAATTATCCCAACTGTGATAAGCAGCAATTTCATAATTACCTGAATTAGAATAATTAGAATAAATAACTCCTAATTTAGAATCTAATGCTTGAACTGTTATGAAATCACCATTAGAAGTATCTTCATCATTTATTTGAAAGAATTGATTAGAATTGAAATCATAAGCATCCACATATTGATTGTATACATAGTTAGTTACAAAATATCTTTTATCAAGGTTTTGAGAGAACATAGAAGCAGCTCCATCTCCTCCAGAGACATCAGAACCTTTACTAATAGAATTATTTTTATTTGCTAATAATTGAGTTCCGTTATCTTGCGCTCCTGCCAAGAATACATCTGTCATTCCACTTATAGTAATCGTGTTTTGTAATCTTGTTGAAGAATCTCTACCAGAAACTATTTCTGTTGAATCTTTAAACATTTCTGATGGTGCAACTCCAATAGTATAAAATTGACTAGTTACATAATTATTATTCCTTGAAGCAATTATTTCACTTCCATCTACTTGAGTTTTGCTAAAATAAACCCCTCCATCATTTCCAATTATTTTTTTTGATGAGTCGAAATTTCCAAATGCAGCTCCATGTTGATCGGCATGAGCATAGGGCTGACCAAAGCCTGCATACCAATGTGATAATTGATTCCACGGATTTCCTCCAGCTGAGTTTACTGCTCCAGTGGTTGACTTGAATAAATCAATTCCTCCAGCAAAAACAGTATTAGGATTGTTAGGATCGGACTCAATTAATAAATCGTAAAAAGACTGACCTCTAGTAAAATCATCATCATCAATATTTCCATCAGCATCACTAGGCAAAGTAATTACAGTAGGTGTTGAGCTAAATCCATCAGAAGATTTAATAATTGTAACAGGATTTGCAGCAGCTAGTGCATAGATAGTTCCATCAGAAGCTATTTCTAATTCTGTTCTTCTACCGTTTTCAATGGTGTATTTTTTTATAAAGCCAGTCATACCAGAATTAGAAACAAGAATAGTTCCTCCACCTGTGCCTTTAAAATTATTAGTTGTAGATACCCATAATTTATTACTATTTGGGTCTAATTCTAAGTCCATAGGTTGATAAAGTGTAGTTGAGCCATCCAGGTAAGCTGGCACTTTTATCCAAGTTGTTCCTTGATCAAGAGATTTCCAAATTCCATAATCATCTACTCCGAATATGTGACTAGCAGCATCTCTATGACTAGAAACACCAGCAGCTATATATATTTCTGAATTACCTTCATTATTTCTTATAACAACATCATTTATATAGAAAATCCCTGGAATAACTGTAGTTCCATATGAAGTTAGATTTTGTTGTGAAAGGGAAACAGTAACTGTGCCATTTTGCAGATTTTGTTTAAGTTTATTTCCATCGTTAGTTGAAATCATTACTGATGGAATATTAATATCACCAGCCCCCTCAGTTCCTCCCATTACAATTGGAGCTTGTGTCCAGTCAGCGTTAGAACCATCGTTTCGGTTAATTACAATTACCGCTTTTGCACCAGCATCTTGAGCTACTTTAACTTTATCTATAAATGGACAATCTCCTCTATCTATTAATGCAACTTTTCCATTCATGCTTGTTGCATTTGCTGATGTAAGACCTTGGCAAGCATCAGAAGTTGTTCCACCAATTCCATCTGATTCATCTCCTACCGTTGAACCATCATCAGCTAGTAATAAATCTGCAATAATGGGATCTTTGGAAAGAGATGGGCCAAAGGCTGCAGCCACATAGTTGAAAGGACCAACATCTTCAATATTAGTAACTTCAATAGAATTCCCCTCACTTATATAAACTTGTTCTGTATCAGATTTACCTCCAAAAACATTGTTCCATGTTATTCCTGAATCTGAAGATTTCCATAACCCATTTCCTAATGCTTCTGCACCAGTATATGATTCTCCAGTTCCAACATAAAACACTTTCGTGTCATTTGGGTCATAAGTGATTGAAGAAACAGGAATATTATCAGGAATACCTTTAGTAATATGCATCCATTCAGAGTTTTGGTCAGATATATTAGAATTTTTAAATAATCCACCACTTACACCTCCAGCAAATACCGTTTCATCATTACTGTCATTCGGATCAAACATTAAACCTTTGGTTCTTCCACCGACATTACCCGGTCCTCTAGAAACCCATTTAAACTCTTCCGATTCTCCAGGAACTGAATTTGATCTAATTGATTTCATTCTAGATTTATTAAGGTCATATTGGAGCTCAAATAATTTTTCAATATTTGGTCTTCCCTCAATTGGATTCATAGAAAGTTCCCACATTTTTTCAGAATATTTGTTTGGAGGGAGATCTGTTTTTTTTCTTTCAGCTTTTGATAAATTATAAGTTTTTTTAAAAGGACTGTTTTCTAAATTTTCTTTATGAATAATTTTTTTAATTGAAATAGAAAATGTATCAAAATTGAAAAAAAATATCATTATTAAAGATGATAGAATTAGCAAAAAGTATTTTTGAATTTTTGACATTAATTTAAAGAAACTTAAATAGTTAAAATGAATTTAAAAATAAGAAAGAATAGCTGAAAATCAAATTAAACAGCTACTTTTCCTTTTATATGAGGATGAGGGTCATAATTTAGAATTTCAAAATCACTAAAATTAAAATCTAAAATATTTGTAATCTTTTTATTGATTTTAAGTTTTGGAAGTGTTCTTGGATTTCTAGAGAGTTGAAGATCCAATTGTTCAATATGATTGTTGTAAATATGAGCATCGCCAAAAGTATGTATAAAATCTCCAGCTTTATATCCACAAACATGTGCTACCATTTCTGTTAGCAATGCGTAAGAAGCAATATTAAAAGGAACACCTAAAAATATATCAGCACTTCTTTGGTATAGCTGACAGGATAATTTATTGTCATGAACATAAAACTGAAATAAAGCATGGCATGGTGGTAAAGCTACCTTACCTTGTTTTACATTTTCTTCAAAACTTTTATTTGTATCTGGCAAAACTCCAGGATTCCATGCGGTGATAAGCATTCTTCTACTATCAGGATTTTTTTTAAGAGTTTCTATAACTTCTTTTACTTGATCAATTCCATCACTATTCCAATTTCTCCATTGATGACCGTAAACAGGCCCTAGATCCCCATTTTTATTAGCCCATTCATCCCATATTTTTATTCCATTTTTTTTTAAATACTCAATATTAGTATCTCCTTTTAAAAACCATAATAATTCATAAATTATTGATTTTAAATGAAGTTTTTTCGTTGTCACCATAGGAAAACCATCCGAAAGGTTGAATCGCATTTGATAACCAAAAACACTTTTAGTTCCAGTGCCAGTTCTATCGGATTTTTCATTTCCTTGATTTAACACATGCTTTACTAAATCTAAATATTGTTTCATTTATAAAATTTAAAAGAATTTAAAAATATGAATTATCAATAATAGAAGAACTAAATTATATAGAACTTTATTAAAAAATATTAACCAATAATCATTCCAGCTATTGTAGCTGAAAGTAACGAAGCTAAAGTGCCTCCAATTACAGCTAATAAACCAAACTTAGATAAATTTGTTCGTTGACCTGGAGCTAGAGAGCCAATACCGCCAATTTGTATACCAATAGATGCAAAATTTGCAAATCCACACAACATATAAGTTGCCATTATTATAGACTTATTATATTTTAGATGAATTAAACTTGATATATCCTTCAATTCTGCTAATTGCATATATCCTATGAATTCACTAGCTGCTAATTTAATTCCTAAAAGCTGACCCATTAATGCTATATCTTCTTTAGCAACTCCTATAATCCACATCAAAGGGGAAAAAATATATCCTAAAATAAATTCAATGGAAAGAAATTGGTAGGGAGTATTAGAGTCTATCCATTCATTTAAGTTTGCAAATGAGCCTATTTTTTCAAAACCAAAATTAATCATGGCAATAAATGCAATGAAAACTAACAACATAGCTCCTACATTGGCAGCTAATTTTAAACCCTCTGTAGTCCCATTAGAAATAGCATCTAACAAATTTGAACCTATTTTTTCTTGAGATACACTTAGATTTTTATTAATTGATTCTTGTTGAGGATATAATATTTTAGAAATCACAATTGCACCAGGAGCTGCCATTACAGAAGCCGTTAGTAAATGTTTTGCGTAAAACAATTTTAAAATTTCATCCTCTCCTCCTAAAAACCCAATATATGCTGCTAAAACTCCTCCAGCAACTGTTGCCATTCCTCCAATCATAACTAAAAGAATTTCAGATTTAGACATTTTTTCTAAATAGGCTTTAATCATTAGAGGTGCTTCCGTTTGGCCTAAAAATATATTTCCGGCAACACTTAAGCTTTCAGCACCAGAAATATTAAGAAGTTTACTCAAAGACCACGCTAGGGCTTTTACTACTTTTTGAATGATTCCTAAGTAGAAAAGCACAGAAGTTAAAGCTGAAAAGAAGATAATAGTGGGAAGAACTTGAAATAAGAAAACATAACCAAAGCTTTCGACATTAACCATATCTCCTAAAAGAAATCTACTTCCCTCCAATGTAAAGTCCAAAGTTTTTACAAATATTTTACCAAAAAATTCAAATATTTTTTGAACAAATTCAATTTTTAAAACAGCAATTGCTAAAATTAATTGAATTGCTAGTCCAATGGCAGCTGATTTCCAATTAATTGCTTTTTTATTGTTACTAAATAAGTAGGCAATTAAAATTAAAACCGCCATGCCAATTAATCCTCTAAATAAACTTTCAATTGAGAAACCTTGACTTAGAACCATTTCTTTATTTTGTTCAAATAATGACGAAGAAAAAATACTTGAATTTAAAAGCGAGTATAAGGTCATATTTCTTATTTTTTCCTATTGATTTCATCCCTTAAATAAGCTGCAAGTTCATAATCTTCATTTTTCACAGCTATTTCTATTGCTTTTTCTAATTGACCAACAGAAAGTTTAGAATAATCAATTTTTTTAATTGTAGGATCTTGTTTAGTTGTCCCTTTTTTGTTTTTTTTTGAATCGCTAGGTTTAATTATTATACCTGCCTTAGCTAAAACATTTTCAAAGGTAAAAATGGGAGAATTAAATCTTATGGCTAGAGCAATAGCATCTGATGTTCTAGAATCAATTATTTCTTCAATTTTATCTCTAACACAAATTAGACTTGAAAAAAATACCCCATCTACTATCTTATGAATAATGACTTGTTTGATTTTAATTTCAAAACAATCAGAAAAATTTTTAAATAAATCATGAGTTAAAGGACGAGGCGGCTTAATCTCTTTTTCTAAGGCCACTGCAATTGACTGTGCTTCAAACCCACCTATAACAACTGGTAATTTTCTTTCACCATCTTTTTCATTCAAAAGAAGAGCATAAGCTCCATTATGAGTTTGGCTATAAGAAATACGATTAATTGTAAGGCGAATTAAACTCATATAATTTAGGAGATATAATATCTTTCTAAAATAATAAAAAAAATATGAGTTTAGGCTTTAAATGCTCTGAGTTTTTCAGTTAATCTAGGAACGACATCAAAAGCATCACCAACAACTCCGTAATCGGCTGCCTTAAAAAATGGAGCTTCAGGGTCATTATTAATGACAACTTTTATTTTGGATGAATTAATTCCAGCTAAATGTTGAATAGCTCCTGAAATACCAATAGCAATATATAAGTTAGCAGCAACTGGCTTACCAGTTTGACCAACGTGTTCACTATGTGGTCTCCATCCCATATCAGAAACTGGTTTTGAGCATGCTGTCGCTGCTCCTAATGTTTCAGCAAGCTCTTCAATAATATTCCAATTTTCGGGTCCTTTTAAGCCTCTTCCACCAGAGACAACTATATCAGCATCTGCAATGGATATTTTACCAGAAACTTTTTCAGTTGAGTTTATTGTTATTTTCTTTTCAATTAACGATGGATTGAAATCCTCTACTAAACCTTTAGTATTATTTTCTAATAATCCAAAAGCATTACTTGATAGTCCAATAATTTTAACTTCAGAATCTATGGTTGAGTCACAAAATGCTTTATTAGTAAATGAAGTTCTTTTAATAGTAAATGGGCTTAATGAACTTGGAAGCTCAACTACATTGCTTAAATAACCTGCATCTAATTCAATAGATAATAATGGAGCCATATACTTTGTATTTAGGCTACTGCTTAAAACTATATGGTTGGAATTAGTAGTTTTAGCCGCTTGAGCTATTACATTGGCGAATAATTTGGCATCAAAACTATCTAAGTTAGGGTTGGTAACTTTTAAAATTTTAGAAGCGCCATATTTATTAAGCTCGCTAGTGTCTTTAACGTTTAAGACAAGAGTAACTAGATCTGTGTCAAGTTTTTTTGCTAATTCACTCGAATAAGAGACTATTTCAAAAGCATTTTTTTTAACTTTTCCTTTAAAGGATTCTACGTAAGCTAATACAGACATTTTTATAATTTTATAGGACTTTAGCTTCATTATAAAGCAAGTCGATTAGTTGATCTAAGTTATCTGGAGAAACCAGCTTAACCTCTTCTCTAGGATCTGGTTTATAAAATTTTATTGATTTAGTTTTTGAGCTTGAATTAGAAGATGGAATAACTTCTAAAGGCTTTTGCCTTGCTTGCATAATTCCTCTCATGTTAGGGATTCTAAGATCACTTTCTTCTACTAACCCTTTTTGTCCCCCAATAATTAAAGGAAGTTCACAGCTTAAAATTTCTTTACCACCATCAATTTCTCTTTCAATAGTAGCAGTATTATTGTCAATTTCTAATTTGGTACAGTTTGTTACAAAGTTAATTTGTAATAACCCGGCAATTAAACCAGGTACCATAGCCCCGTTGTAATCTATAGATTCTCTTCCAGCTATAATTAAATCATAACTATTAGACTTAATATATTCTGCAATTTCTCTAGCAACAAATGAACCGTCAATTGGATTGGAATCTATTCTTATGGCTTTATCAGCACCTATAGCCAAAGTTTTTCTTAAAGTAGGTTCTGTATTAGATTTACCAACATTAATTACATCAATAGTAGCATTTTGTTTTTCTTTAAACCACATGGCCCTTGTTAATCCAAACTCATCATTTGGATTAATAACATACTGAACCCCTTGACTATCAAAGATCGTATCTCCTTCAGTAAAGTTAATTTTCGATGTTGTGTCAGGAACGTGACTTATACAAACTAAAATTTTCATATTTAATCTAAAAGTATTTTCATACAAATATAAAATAAAATTAACTAATTACTATGCATGCATAGTAATTATTTTGAATTAAAAGTCGTACTAGTCTATAAATATTTATATATTTTTACAAAAATATTTATTTCAACAAAATTATTTTTATGAGAGTTATTCAATTTAGGGAAGCTATATGTGAAGCTATGTCTGAAGAGATGAGGTTGGACGAGACTATTTACTTGATGGGTGAAGAGGTGGCAGAATATAATGGAGCGTATAAAGCATCTAAAGGAATGTTAGATGAATTTGGAGATAAAAGAGTGATTGATACACCAATTTCTGAATCAGGTTTTTCTGGAATTGGAGTTGGTTCTACAATGACAGGTAATAGACCTATTATAGAATACATGACTTTTAATTTTGCACTTGTTGGTATTGATCAAATAATAAATAATGCTGCTAAAATTAGACTGATGTCTGGTGGTCAATTTCCCTGTCCAATAGTTTTTAGAGGACCTACTGGTTCAGCAGGTCAATTAGGAGCTACTCATTCTCAAGCTTTTGAAAGTTGGTATGCTAACTGTCCAGGGTTAAAAGTAGTGGTTCCTTCAAATCCTTATGATGCAAAAGGATTGTTGAAGTCGGCAATTAGAGATAATGATCCTGTAATTTTTATGGAGTCTGAACAAATGTATGGGGACAAAGGAGAAGTGCCAGAAGATGAATATTTAATTGAGTTAGGTAAGGCGGAAATTAAAATTCCAGGAAAAGATGTCACTATTGTTTCATTTGGAAAAATATTAAAAGAAGCTGTTAAAGCTATTAATGAATTAAAAAAAGAAGGAATTGAGGCTGAACTTATAGATTTAAGAACTATTCGTCCTCTTGATATGGATACAATTATTGATTCAGTAAAAAGAACTAATAGATTAGTTATTCTAGAAGAGTCATGGCCTTATGGGAATATTTCTACAGAAATATCTTATCAAATTCAAAATCAAATATTTGATTACTTAGATGCTCCAATTGAGAAAATTAACACTGCTGATACTCCAGCACCTTATTCACCTGTATTACTAGCTGAATGGATTCCTAATAGTCAGGATGTTATTAAAGCTGTGAAAAAAGTATTATATAAATAATAGAAAGGTGTTGTAAATCGCAAATAAATAGAGGTTTTTTAATTTAATCCTATTTGACTATTTTTGCCACCTAAAATTAAAATTAAATTTAAAATAATATGGAATCTATTATAATTTTTTTGCCAATAGTCCTTGCTTTTTTGGGACTAATTTATATGACTATAAAAAAGTCATGGGTTATGAAACAAAATGCAGGTGATGGTAAAATGAAAGAAATTTCTGACCATATATATGAAGGAGCATTAGCTTTTTTAAACGCCGAATATAAATTATTAGCAATTTTTGTTTTTGTAGTGAGTTTAGCGCTCGCAGCAGTTTCATTTATAGTGCCTACTACTCATATACTTATAGTAGTAGCTTTTGGATTTGGTGCATTTTTTTCAGCATTGGCTGGAAATATGGGGATGAAAATCGCTACAAAAACTAACGTTAGAACAACACAAGCCGCAAAAACTAGTTTACCAGATGCTCTTAAAATTTCATTTGGTGGAGGAACAGTAATGGGACTTGGTGTTGCTGGATTAGCTGTTCTAGGTTTAACATCATTTTTTATTATTTTTTATAACTTTTTCATGAATGGAGCTTGGACAAGCACTGAAGATATGACTGTTGTTTTAGAAACTTTGGCAGGATTTTCTTTAGGAGCTGAATCAATTGCACTTTTCGCAAGAGTTGGAGGTGGAATATACACTAAGGCCGCGGATGTTGGAGCAGATTTAGTTGGTAAAGTTGAAGCTGGAATACCTGAAGATGATCCAAGAAACCCTGCAACAATTGCAGATAATGTTGGAGATAATGTTGGAGATGTAGCAGGTATGGGAGCTGATTTGTTTGGTTCTTATGTAGCTACTGTTTTAGCATCAATGGTGCTGGGAAATTACGTTATAAAAGACATGGGTGGAAATATCTCAGATGCATTTGGAGGAATTGGTCCAATTTTATTACCTGTATTTATAGCTGGAGCAGGAATTATTATTTCTATTATAGGAACTGTACTTGTTAAGATTAAAAATAACGATGCTAAAGAAAATGAAGTAATGAACGCACTTAATAAAGGAAACTGGACTTCAATTGGTCTTGTAGCTATTTCTTGTTATGCATTATGTAGTTGGATGCTTCCGGAAACTATGAAAATGGAATTTTTTGGAGAAGGATTAAAAGAAATATCTTCAATGAGTGTTTTCTATGCTACTTTAGTTGGATTAGTTGTAGGTGCAGGAATTTCTTCTGTAACAGAATATTATACAGGACTGGGGAAAAGTCCAATTTTGAAAATTGTTCAACAATCTAGTACTGGAGCTGGAACTAACATTATCGCTGGTTTAGCAACAGGAATGATTTCTACATTTCCATCTGTTTTATTATTTGCAAGTGCAATATGGGCTTCCTATTTCTTTGCTGGTTTTTATGGTGTAGCATTATCTGCTTCCGCTATGATGGCTACTACAGCAATGCAGTTAGCAATTGATGCTTTTGGTCCAATTTCAGATAATGCTGGAGGAATTGCTGAAATGAGTGAGCAGGATCCTATTGTAAGAGAAAGAACAGATATTTTAGATTCAGTTGGAAATACAACAGCTGCTACTGGAAAAGGTTTTGCCATTGCTTCTGCAGCACTTACTTCTTTAGCTTTATTTGCTGCTTATGTTACTTTCACAGGAATTGATGGGATTAATATTTTTAAAGCCCCTGTTTTAGCTATGCTATTTGTAGGTGGAATGGTGCCAGTTGTTTTTTCAGCTTTAGCTATGAATGCGGTGGGAAAAGCAGCTATGGAAATGGTTCAAGAAGTTAGAAGACAATTCAAAGATATTCCTGGTATTATGGAAGGTACTGGTAAACCAGAATATGATAAGTGTGTAGCAATTTCTACTCAAGCTTCTTTGAAAGAAATGATGTTACCAGGATTATTAACTATTGGCTTTCCGCTAGCTATAGCTTTTGTTCCAATGATTTTTGGAATGAATAATTTAGCTATAGCAGAAATGTTAGGAGGTTATATGGCTGGAGTAACTGTAAGTGGAGTGCTTTGGGCTATTTTTCAAAATAATGCTGGAGGCGCCTGGGATAATGCAAAAAAATCATTCGAAGCTGGAATTGAAATTAATGGTGAAATGACTTTTAAAGGCTCAGAAGCTCATAAAGCAGCGATTACGGGTGATACTGTTGGAGATCCTTTTAAAGATACATCAGGACCATCAATGAATATCTTAATTAAATTAACTTGTTTAATAGGTTTGGTGATTGCTCCAATTTTAGGAGGTCACTCTTTAGAACAAAATCATGCTTCTGCTGATCACGAAATCAAGACGGAAGTAATGATTGAATCAGAGAATGATGTTTGGACTATGACTCGTACATATCAAGAAAATGGAGTAAAAACATCTAAAGTTATTACTGGAACTAAAGAAGAAGTTATGAAGCAAGCTGATAATATAGGGATTGCAGCTATGGGGAAAATTGAAAAAAAATGATATTAAAAAATTAAGATTAACTCTTAATATTATATTTAGATTATGAAAAAAAATAATAAACGAGAATTTTCTATAAAGGAAAAATCAATTGCAATTGGTGTTGTTGGTGGTACTCTTGTAGGTGTTTTAACTGACAATATAGGACTTTGGCTTTCTCTAGGGATAGCCTTTGGAGTTGGAATTGGATTTACACTGACCGAAAAAAAGGTTAATTAACTCTTAATAGCATCATTTAATTTTTTATCTGAATACTTACTTAAACTATCGTCAACTTTACTGATGATTGTTTTGAGGTCTTCTTTATTTTTAACAAAATCTAAATTATCAACATCAATTATTAATAGCTCCCCTTTTTTATAGGTTTGCGTCCAAGCTTCATATCTTTCATTAAGTCTGCTTAAATAATCGATACTAATAGAGCTTTCATAGTCTCGTCCTCTTTTATGAATTTGATCAACTAAATTAGGAATGCCACTTCTTAAATAGATTAAAAGATCAGGGGCTTTTACGAAAGACTCCATAAGATCAAAAATAGATTTGTAGTTTATAAAATCTCTATTAGTCATAAGTCCCATAGCTTTCAAATTAGGAGCAAAAATAAAAGCGTCTTCATAGATTGTTCGATCTTGAATTATTTTCTTTCCATTTTTTGCAAAATCCATTATTTGACGAAATCTACTATTTAAAAAATAGATTTGAAGATTAAAGGACCACCTTTCCATTTGATCATAAAAATCATCTAAATAAGGATTCTTCACCACGTCTTCATAATGACCTTCAAACTTATAGTGTTTTGAAAGAAGCTTTGTTAATGTTGTTTTACCAGCCCCAATATTTCCAGCAATTGCAATGTGCATATTTTTTGAATTTTAATTTTTTCTAAGGACATCTAATTTAAAAAATATAATTCAAATTAAACTTTATTATATACTTATTGTCTATTTAGTATTAAATCACTAGAATTGCACAGTTTAAAAATATAAATTATGAAAAAAATATTACTACTTTTTTTAATTTTTAATTTCAATGGATTCTCACAAGATTTTCAGGGAAAAGCATATTACATGTCTAAGACAAGTGTAAATACAGATTTTACTAATAATTTGCCACCAGACAGAGCTAAATACATCTTGGGTATGATGAAAAAAGCACTAGAAAAAAATTACATTTTAGATTTTAATAGTAACTCATCTTATTTTGAAAAGGAAGAGGTTTTGGAAGCGGGTCAAGCAGGTGGAGGAGGATTCAATTGGATGCAATTTGTTGGAGGGCCTGATGGAGGATCTTTACATAAAGACTTGCAGTCTAAAATTTATACTAATAAAAAGGAGCTTTTTGGAAAAGTTTTTTTAGTAAAAGATAGTATTACTCCTAGTAAATGGGTTATGACTGGGGAGACAAAACAAATAGGTATATATAATGCTTATAAAGCAACTATAACAAAAGAAGTGGAGGAACGTGAATTCAATTTTGGACGCCGTCCAACTAGGGGAGATGCGCCAGAGTCTGAACCAGAAGCTCCTAAAATGAGAGAAGTAGTAATGAGTGCCTGGTTTACACCTGAAATCCCAGTTTCTACTGGACCAGCTATGTATGGAGGACTTCCTGGGTTAATTTTAGAAATCAATGATGATAAAACAATTATTCTTTGTACTAAAGTAGTTTTAAATCCTAAAGTGAAAATTAAAATTAAAGCTCCTTCAAAAGGAAAAGTTGTTACTAAAAGTGAATTTGAAAAAATTGCAAAGGATAAAGCTAAAGAAATGGAAGAAATGTACCAAGGAAGAAGAGGAGGAAGATCATCAAGGGTGTTAATTAGACACTAAGCAATTATTGTTTATCAATTAAAAATCAATTATAATGAAAAAAATATTTTTACTTATTATTTTACTGTTTAACTCTGTTGTTTACTCTCAAGTAAGATTTGAAGGTGTTATAACTGACTCAATGGGTAATACAATTATGGGAGCTAATGTAATTGCTGTAGAAAAGGATACTCAAGTTTTAGATGGTTTTGGTATATCTAATGATACAGGATTTTATAGAATTTCATTAAAAAAAAATACAGATTATAACATTAAAGTTTCATTTATAGGTTTTAAGCAGGTTGAGTTTGACTTAAATATTAGTGAAGTTTTTGAAAAAAATATAATTTTACATCAACAAGCTGAAGCATTGGATGAGGTAGAAATAGTGTACGAAATGCCAGTGACTATAAAAGGAGACACTATTGTATATAATGCGGATTCATTTAATACCGGTACTGAAAAAAAATTAGGAGATGTACTGAAGAATTTACCCGGAATTGAGATAAATGATGAAGGGAGAATTGAAGTAGAAGGAAAAGAAATAACAAAAATTACTATTGAAGGAAAGGATTTTTTTGATGGCGATTCTAAATTAGCTACTCAGAATTTACCTGCTAATGCAGTAGGAAAAGTGGAAGTTTTAAGAAATTTCACTGAAGTTGGTCAACTTAGAAATGTTACAAATAATGAAGATAACATAGCTATTAATATTGCTCTTAAAAGCGGTAAAGATAAATTTTGGTTTGGTGAAATTTTAGGCGGAACAGGAAATGATAATAGAGTTTTAGCTGCACCAAAAATATTTTATTATTCAAAAGACTTAAGTATTAGTGCTTTGGGTAATACCAATAACATAGGTGAGCCGGTCCTTTCTAGAAGAGATTATTATAAATTTGGAGGAGGCTTTAGAAACCTAAATGCTCAAACTGGAACTTCAATTAGTATTTCATCAGATGGTTCTGGAATTGGGGGCCTTCAGAATAATCAAGCTAAATCTATTGATGCTCAATTGGGAGCGTATAATTTTAGCCATTCTCCTAACGATTCGTGGGAAATAAGTGGTTTTGCTATTTTAGCAAAGACTAAAAATATCGTTGAAGAAGATATTAAAAGAACCTATTCTGTTACTAATACTATTGAAGAAACAAGTGATAATGTGGTTCAAGACAATAAGCAGCAACTTTATAAATTTACAACAGAATTTAAGCCTAATGATAGATTACAGACAGAATATAATTTATTGATTAAATCAGCTGAAAGCGAAGAAAATACTGATTTAATTTCATCATCTTATAGAGATCCAAGTAATGGTCCTGTTATTTTACCAGTTGAAATCGACGAAATTAATCTTTTAAGATCTGATAAGCCTAGTTCAATTAATCAAGAATTAAAAGCTTATTATACGTTAAATGAAGATCATATTTTTTCTTTTGAAGCGCAGCATTTATCTCAAGATGAAGATCCTTTTTACAGAGCTATTAAAGAATTACAACCTTTTAGAAAAATAATTCCTCTAGATACGGATCAATCAAAATTTAACATTAATCAGTCTCGTAACACAAAGACTAACAAAATTGAAGGAAAATTAGATTATTATTATATTTTAACTCCTAAATCAAACCTTAATTTTACGTTTGGAGTTACTGATGTTGATCAAAAATTTAATTCAAGTATTTTTCAAATTTTAGATAATAATTCAAATAAAAATTTTGATGACCCTGCTTTAGGAAATGATGTTGATTTTAAATTTACTGACTCTTACTTATCTATGCACTATAGATTTATTACAGGCATTTTCACTTTTGATCCAGGGATTACAATACATTCTTATAAAACTGAAAATACTCAATTAGGAAACTTAGCTTCTGATTCATATTCTGATGTTAGACCTGACATGAGAATTTTTATGAAATTTAAAAGTTCCGAGAGTTTAAGATTTACTTACAGAGCTACAACGCAATTCACTGATGTGAATAAATTAGCTTTAGGATATGTTTTTAATAACTATAATTCTTTTTTTCAAGGAAACCCTGCTCTTGAAGCAGCTAAAGTTTATAACTATAGTTTGAATTATCAAAGTATTAATATTTTTACTTTTACTAATGTATTTTCGAGACTAAGTTATTCGAAAAGAAGTAATTCAATACAAAATCAAACACTAATTAGTGGGATTAACAGAGTCAATACTGCAGTCAATTCAAACTTTCCAAGAGAAACTTACTCTGCTTCAGGTAGAATCGATAAAAGATTTAAAAATTTTAAAGCTGGATTTAATATGAATTTTAATTATAGTGATTATAATAATATAATTAATGGTAATCCAATATCTTCTGTTAATTTCACTCAGAGCTATAGAGCAAGTCTTGCAACGAACTTTAGGGATAAGCCTAATCTTGAAATAGGGTATAGTTATAATAAGAGAAAATATGATACAGGCAATTCAAAAAATTATTTCTTTACTGATTCACCTTACGCCAGACTAGATGCTTATTTCGGAAAAGGGTTTGTGTTTACTGCTAATTATACTTATAATTATTACAGAAATGAAGAAGTTACATTAAATAAGTATAGATTTTTAGAAGCTGATTTATCTTACAATAAAGAAGGCTCTAAATGGGAATTTGGATTAGGTGTAACTAATTTATTTAATGATACATCAGTTAATAGAGATAGTTTTAATCAGCTCTATAGTCAAACAAGATCTTACGTTATTCAGCCAAGATATACTGTTTTTAGATTAAAATATGACCTAACATCTTATGGTGGAGGTAGTGGAAATGGCGGGAAAGGGAAACATCGTTAACATCTTATTTAGTATTTAATTTTTTCTTTATTTAAAGGAGTTTATATTTATTGATAAATAAAAATTACTTTAATTGAATTTCAAATCAGTATTATTTTTTTTAATAGTTCCATTTTTTTGTTGGTCTCAGTCTGGATTTGAATCCATATTACTTGCTGTTGAAAGCGATTCAAAAAAACTATTTCAAGGCTATATGTCTCCTTTAATGAAAGGAGCAATTTATAGTTCAAATGGTGGTTGGTTTAACTCAGCTAAAGTCCATAAAAAGTTAGGTGTTGATTTAAGCTTAAGATTAAATGCTTCATTTGTGCCCTCAGCTGATCAAGTTTTCTCAATTTCTAATTTAGAATATATTACATCAGAAGCGAATGATTTGCCCACCATTATTGGATCTAGTAGACAAGAAGAATTGATAGTAACTATCCCCCCAGATGGAATTTTGCCAGAAATGAAAACGACTATTAAATCTCCCAAAGGAATTAAAAGTAAATTACCCCTAGGGGCTGTTCCAGCTCCAGTTTTGCAATTAGCAATTGGAATTCCTTTTGATACTGAAGTGATTTTAAGATATAGTCCTGAATATCACAGAAAGGGAATAGACATGTCATTTAAGGGTTTAGGCATTAAACATAATCTATTGCAATATTTTGGCCCCATTGATAAATTCCCAATAAATATTTCTGCATTAGCTTCATTTTCTAAAATGAAAATAGATTATGATATTCAATCTTTTAGTTCTATAAAAGGATCTGGTCAAGTAGCTCAATTTAGTCTTAATAATTATAATTTGTTATTGATAGCTTCTTTGGATGTATTGGTTGTAAATTTTTATGCTGGGTTTGGTTTTAGTGGTGGAGATTCTTCTTTTAAAATGTTAGGTCAATATGATTTAGAATATCAGACGGAATCAAATATTCCTATCACTAGGTCTTTAAATGATCCAATAGATATGAATTTTAACGTTTCAGGCTACCAAACTACGATAGGAGCTAAGTTTAAATTTTTGATTTTTAGTGCTTATGCTGATTTTACTTTTCAGGATTATAATACTCTTTCTGCAGGTATTTCAATAAATTTTAGATAATTTCTTTTGTTTTTAAAAAAAAAAATATAATTTAGCCGTCTAATTTATTGTTAGAGGAACGATTTGACTGATTGCAACCTCTTTAAAAAAGTGCTAAAGCAGATGCTTCACACTAATTTAACTGTCAAATCACATCTAATTATAAATTTAATTAATTAATTAAATATATAAAAATGAGTGAACAAAAATTATCAACCAAAGCTTTACATGCAGGACATGATACAAGCTTAAGTCAAGGAACAAGAGCTGTTCCTATTTACCAATCAACCTCTTATGTTTTTAATGATTCTGAACATGCTGCAAATTTGTTTGCATTAGCTGAACCAGGATATATATACACGAGATTGAACAATCCAACAAATGATGTTTTGGAACAAAGATTAGCAGCACTTGAAGGAGGGATTGGTTCTGTTGTTACAGCTTCAGGAACTGCTGCAATTTCAACAGCTTTATTAGTGCTTTTAAGAGCTGGAGATCATATAGTAGCATCTAGTAGCTTATATGGAGGAACTTTTAATTTGCTAAATGTTACCTTACCAAGATTAGGCATTACTACTACTTTTGTAGACCCATCAGACCCTCAAAATTTTGCAAATGCTGTTCAAGAAAATACTAGAGTATTTTTCGCAGAATCTTTAGGAAATCCAAAATTGGACGTTTTAGATTTAAAAGAAATATCTAATCATGCTAAGGCATCAAAGGTTCCATTTATAGTAGACAATACTGTAGCTACACCAGCTTTATTAAATCCAATTGAACATGGAGCTAATATTGTTATCCATTCTTTAACTAAATACATTAATGGTAATGGCACTTCTTTAGGAGGCGCTATAATTGATGCTGGCACTTTTGATTGGTCAAGTGGAAAATTTCCTGAATTTACTGAGCCTTCACCCGGTTATCATGGATTAATTTATCATGATGCAATAGGAGCTGCAGCTTTTATTGCTAAGGTTAGAATAGAAGGTCTTAGAGATTTAGGTGGTGCTTTAAGTCCATTTAATGCTTTTCAAATTATTCAAGGATTGGAGACTTTAGAGATTAGGATCACAAAACATAGTGAGAATGCCCTAGAGTTAGCTAAATGGCTAGAAAAAAGAGAAGAAGTAGAATGGGTAAATTACCCTGGATTGAATACAAGTAAGTATAAATCTTTAGCTGAAAAATACCTTCCTAAAGGACAAAGTGGTCTTATTACTTTTGGAGTGAAAGGAGGTTATGAATCAGCTAAGACTATTGCTGATAAAACAGCGATTTTTTCTTTATTAGCTAATATTGGAGATACCAAATCTTTAATTATTCACCCTGCTAGTACAACACATCAACAATTAGGTCCTGATGAACAAGCTTCAACAGGAGTTACCAGTGATTTAATTAGATTATCTGTTGGACTTGAAAATATAGAAGATTTGAAAAATGATTTAGAACTAGCTTTTTCAAAAATAGATTCAAAAGTTTTAGTATAAATTAACAAAATGACTAATTTAAATAAGCTCAATATTCTAAATTTTAATTCTTTTAATGGAACTATATTTGATATTGAGCTTACTTACGAAATTTTTGGATTACCAATTGGAGATGCTCCTATAGTATTAGTTAATCATGCTTTAACAGGAAATTCAACATTAGTTGGAGAAAATGGTTGGTGGAATCCAATAATTGGTAAAGAAAAATTAATTGATACTGAAAAGTATTCAGTATTGGCTTTTAACTTTCCAGGTAACGGATATGACGGTGTATTAATTGAAAATTACAAGGATTTAATTCTAAGAGATATTGCAAAAGTGTTTTTAATTGGTTTAGATAAATTAAATATAAAATCTTTGTTTGCAATAATTGGAGGTTCTATTGGCGGGGGACTTGTATGGGAAATGGCGGCATTAGCTCCTGATTTGGCGAAGAATCTTATTCCAGTCGCTTGTGATTGGAAGTCTTCAGATTGGCTTTTAGCTAATACTAGGTTACAACATCAAATATTAAATAATTCATCAAACCCTGTTCATGATGCTAGAATACATGCAATGTTGTGTTATAGATCTCCTAAGTCATTTGATAAAAAGTTTGACCGTTCAATAAATGAAGGGTTAAATATTTTTAATATTGAGAGTTGGTTACTTCATCATGGAGAAAAACTTCAAAAAAGATTTCAATTATCTTCATATAAACTAATGAATCATCTGCTTTCGACAATTGATATTACTAGTGGAGAGGAAAAGAAATTTTTAGATATAGTCTCAAAAATAAAAGGAAGTTTATACATTGTTTCAGTTGATTCAGATCTATTTTTTACAGATTATCATAATAGAAATACCTTTTATAAGGTTTGTAAGGTTAAAGACAACGTTTTTTACTGTCCGATTAAATCTGTCCATGGACATGATGCCTTTTTAATTGAATTTGATCAATTGAAAGAACTTTTATTGGATATTTTTGTAGAAAAGAAACCTTCGTTATTGAGATCTCTTCAAAAAGTTTAATTATTTTTTAATTGATTTTTGTTTTTTCAATAAGTAATACTACTTTTACACTTTAAGTCAAAAATTATGAACTTATCTTATTTCTGTCAAAATTTTTATTTCTTCTTCTATTTTGAAGTAGAAAAAGGACTTTTGTATATATAAGATATTAGTAAAATATATAATTAAAGGTCCTGATTTTATCAGGACCTTTTTTTTTAATAAAAATGAGTAAAGTAGCAATTCAAGGAGTAAAAGGATCCTACCACGATCAGGTAGCTAAAGAATATTTTGATAATTCTGTAGAAATTATTGAATTTTTATCTTTTGACGAAGTAGTTGATTCAGTTAATAATGGATTCTGTGAGTTAGGTGTTATAGCAATTGAAAATTCAATTGCTGGTTCAATAATATCAAATTATGCATTAATTGACAATTTAAATTTGAATATTGTTGGCGAACATTATATTAATATTAATCATCAGTTGATGGCTTTACCTGGATCTAAAATAGAGAATTTAGAAATAGTGTCTTCTCATCCTATGGCCTTATTACAATGTAAAAAGTTTTTAAAAAATTATCCTAAAATAACACTAATAGAGGATAAAGATACTGCTGAAGTTGCTTATAGAATAAATAGGGACAAGATTAAAAACATGGGAGCAATTGCCAGTGTTTATGCTTCAGAGCTTTATGATTTGGAAATACTTTCAAAAAACATTCAGACTATAAAAAATAATGAGACTCGATTTGTTGTTGTTTCAAAAGAAACTTTAAAAGAAAACACAAATAGTAATAAAGTGTCTTTTAAATTTTCATTAAGTCATGAAACAGGAAGTTTAGCATCAATTTTGAATGTTTTAAAAGATTATAATTTGAATTTAACAAAAATCCAATCTCTTCCAATTATAGAAACACCTTGGAAGTATTCTTTTTTTGTAGATACGACTTTTGATTTATTAGATAATTTAAATAAGTCACTAATAATTATACGTGAAAAATCGGAATCCTTAAAGGTGCTAGGTATTTATAAAAATCAAACCAAATGATTAAACAGGCAAATAGGTTAAATACAGTTGAAGAATATTATTTTTCAAAAAAACTTAGAGAAGTCTCGGAATTAATTTTTTCAGGAGAATCGATTATTAATATGGGTATAGGTAGTCCAGACTTGTTTCCTTCAAAAAAGGTTATTGAAGCCTTGTCTTCGAGCTTAAGTGATGAATTTGCACACAAGTATCAAAGTTATCAAGGTATTTTTGAACTTCGTAAAGCAATTTCAGATTTTTATTTCAGATTTTTTAAAGTAGATTGTGATCCAAATAATGAGGTTTTACCTCTAATGGGTTCTAAAGAAGGTATTATGCATATTTCTTTAGCTTTTTTAAACCCTGGTGATGAAGTGTTAATTCCAAATCCTGGATATCCTACATACTTATCTGTTACAAAACTTGTTGAAGCTATTCCTAAATTTTATAATCTTTCAAAAAAAAATAATTGGTTTCCAGATTTATCTACTTTGGAAAAGCAAGACCTTTCTAAAGTTAAAATCATGTGGATAAATTATCCTCATATGCCAACAGGAGCCGCCGCTTCTCTAAAACAATTTGAAGAACTGATCTTGTTTGCAAAAAAAAATGATATTTTATTAATTAATGATAACCCATATAGCTTTATATTAAATGATGATTTTGTTAGTCTTTTATATGTTAATAATGCTAAGGAGGTTGCAATGGAATTAAATTCACTTAGTAAGTCATTTAATTTGTCAGGATGGAGAGTAGGTATGTTATTAGGTTCAAAGGATAACATAGCTAAAGTATTAAAAATAAAAAGCAATATGGATTCAGGGATGTTTTATGGAATTCAAAAAGGGGCTATTCAAGCGCTTAGTTTGGAAGATTCATGGTTTAATTCATTAAATATTAAATATGAAAAAAGAAGAAAATTAATTTGGGAATTAGTTACAAATTTAGGTTGTGATTTCGATAAAAATTCTAAAGGATTATTTGTGTGGGCTAAACTTCCAGAAGGATTTAAAAATTCAGAAAAATTTATTGACAGTATTTTGAAAGATAAAAAGATATTTATAGCTCCTGGAACAATTTTTGGTTCAGAAGGAGAGGGCTATATAAGATTTTCATTGTGTATTGATGAAGAAAAGATTATTGAAGCAATAAAAAGATGCAAAAAATGAATATAGCAGTAATTGGATTAGGTTTAATGGGGGGCTCTTTTGCTTTAGATATTAAATCGGTGTATTCTAATTCTAAAATTTTTGGAATTGATAATTCAGATTCTAATTTAAAAGAGGCTCTGGCTTTAGATTTAATAGATCAGATTATTACATATGATGATCTTATTAAAATGGATATTGTACTAGTTTCAATTCCCGTTAATTATTCACTTATTGTTATTCCTAAGGTTTTAGAAAAAATAAACGAAAATACATTAGTCTTTGATGTTGGTTCAACTAAAGAAGCCATATGTCAGATACTGGAAAATCACCCTAAAAGAGCTAATTTCTTAGCAGCTCACCCTATGGCTGGAACTGAATTCTCTGGTCCAAAAGCTGCTCATAAAGGTCTGTATATTGGCAAGACCAATATATTGTGTGAATTTGAAAAAACAGATAATAAACTTAGAGAATTTGCTTTAGAAATTTTTGATAATCTAAATATGAAAATCATCTATATGGATCCAAAGCCTCATGATGTTCATGTGGCATATGTATCTCATTTATCTCATATTAGTTCTTTTATGTTAGGAAAGACAGTAATAGAAAAAGAAAAAAATGAAAAAAATATTTTTGACTTGGCAGGAAGTGGTTTTGAATCTACTGTTAGACTAGCCAAAAGTCTTCCTGAAACTTGGACACCTATTTTTTTACAGAATAAAAATAACTTGGTTTTAGCTATTGATGAATATATTTCTAATTTAAATGCATTAAAAAAAATAATTGAAAATAACGATAGTAATAAACTTTCATCAATATTAAATAATACAAATAGAATTAAAGAAATATTAAGTAATAAATTAGAAAATGGAAAATAAGAAAGAAATGAGAAATTGGCTTGATGAGTTTAAATTAATTCATCCTTTGGTAATTGCTGGACCGTGTAGTGCTGAAACTGAAGATCAAGTTTTGAGAATTGCACACGATTTAAAAGATACTGACGTATCAGTTTATAGGGCTGGAATATGGAAACCAAGAACAAGACCAGGCATGTTTGAAGGAGTTGGAGCAATTGGATTAAAATGGCTTGAAAAAGTAAAAAAGGAAACAGGACTTTTAACAGCTACAGAAGTAGCTAATGCTAGTCATGTAAAGCTAGCGTTAGAATACGATATTGATATTCTTTGGATTGGCGCACGATCTACAGTCAGCCCTTTTATTGTTCAGGAAATAGCGGATGCTTTAAATGGAACTGAAAAAATAGTATTAGTTAAAAACCCAGTAAATCCAGACTTATCTTTATGGCTTGGTGGAATTGAGAGGCTATACACTGCTAATATTAAAAAATTAGGAGTAATACATAGAGGATTTTCAACTTATGAAAAATCTAAATACAGAAACAATCCAGAATGGCAATTACCTATCGAATTACAAAATAGGTTTCCAGATTTACCATTGATTTGTGATCCATCTCATATTGCAGGTAGAAGAGATATCTTACAAGATATTTCACAAACTGCCTTAGATTTAAATTTTGATGGATTAATGATAGAAACTCATATAGATCCTGATAATGCTTGGAGTGATGCTGAGCAACAAATCACACCCAAAACACTTGTTCAACTGATGGATGATTTAAAAATAAGAAAAGTTACTAATGAAGAAGCGGATTACAAGAATAAATTAAATACACTTAGAACACAAATTGACGTTATAGATCACGGATTACTTGACAATCTAGGTAAAAGAATGAAGGTTGCTATTGAAATAGGAGGGCTTAAAAAGCTAAAAAATGTTGCAGTTTTACAAACTAAAAGATGGAATGAAATTCTGGGAAAAATGATTTTAGAAGGTGAACAAAAAGGATTGAGTGAAGAGTTCGTTTTAAGAATGTTTAAGGCTATTCATCAAGAGTCAATTAATCATCAAGAAAAGGTGATTAACAGTAAATAAATATATGAAAGGAAGAATTTATAAATCAACTGGAAATTGGTATTCTGTTCTTTCAGAATCCAATCAGGTTTATAAATGTAATATAAAAGGAAAATTTAGATCACTAGGAATTAAAAGTACAAATCCCATTGCAGTTGGAGATTTTGTAAATTTTGAAATAACTAACAAAGAAGACTATACAGGGGTTATCTATAAAATTATAAACAGGAAAAATTATATAATTAGAAAATCTGTTAATCTTTCGAAGCAATCGCATATAATTGCTTCAAATATTGATTGTTGTTTTTTGATGGTTACTCCAAGTAATCCACTAACCTCTTCAATTTTTATTGATAGAGTTTTGGTTGCTACAAAATCTTTTGGAATAGAAACAGTTGTTTTATTTAATAAAATTGATATTTATTCAAAAAATGATCTAAATTATGTAGAACAGTTAAAGAATATTTATATTAAAATAGGATATAAAACATTAGAGATTTCTGTTTTAAAAGAAATTAACATAGGTTTACTTAAAGAAATGCTGTTAAATAAGACATCAATTTTTACTGGACATAGTGGAGTTGGGAAAACTAGTCTTGTTAATCTTTTAGATCCTGATCTAATACTTAAAACTGCTGAAATATCAAAACTTAGTGAGCAAGGTCAACATACTACAACTTTTGCTGAAATGTTTGATTTAAAGTTTGGTGCTTCTATTATTGATAGTCCTGGCATTAAAGGGTTTGGTTTAATTGATATAGAAAAAAATGAATTAGGAGATTATTTTCCAGAATTTATTTTATATAAATCAAATTGTAAATTTAACAACTGTCTTCATGAAAATGAACCATATTGTGGAGTTAAAAAAGCACTAGAAAAAGGTAATATTTCAGAATCCAGATACAAAAGTTATTTAAGTTTATTGAAGGGAGAAGATAAAAACTATAGAACTGATTATTGGGAATAAATGAGAGTAGTAATTCAAAGAGTAAAAAAGGCCAGCGTTGAAGTTGGTAATTCAATTGTTTCTTCTATTGAAAATGGACTAGTGGTTTTATTAGGAATTGAAGATGAAGATGATTCAAAAGATATAGAATGGATATCTACTAAAATTTCTCAACTAAGAATTTTTGATGACCAAAATAAAATCATGAATAATTCTCTTATAGATATTAATGGAGATATAATAATAATAAGTCAATTTACTTTACATGCTTCCACAAAAAAAGGGAATAGGCCATCATATATTAAAGCTGCTAAAAGTGAGGTTGCAAAAAAAATTTATGATCAGTTTTTAATTTCTATTGAAAATAAAATTAAAAAGAAGCCATTTTCAGGATTTTTTGGAGCAGATATGTTAGTTAAAATTGAAAATGATGGACCTGTTACTATATTTATTGATTCAAAAAATAAAGAGTAAAACAAAATTATAAATTAAATAAACATTAGATGAGTTTAAAAAAAATTCAAAAGGAAGTTGATTTATGGATAAAAGAACATGGTGTTCGGTATTTTGACCCTCTTACTAATATGGCTCAACTTTCTGAAGAGGTTGGAGAAGTAGCTAGAATTATAGCTCGAAGATATGGTGAACAATCAGAAAAGCAATTAGATAAAAAAAAGGACCTTGCTGAAGAACTTTCTGATGTTATTTTTGTTGTTATGTGTTTAGCTAATCAAACAGGTTTAGACTTAGAAAAAGCGTTCGATAAGAAATTAAAACTTAAAACTAAAAGAGATCTTTTAAGACATAAAAATAATCCTAAACTAAAAAAACAATGAGTTTTTTAGTTGAACATCCCAACTCTAAGATTAATCATTCTTTTAATATATCAGGTTCAAAAAGTGAGTCTAATAGATTGCTTATCCTAAAATATATTTTTAAAAATATTAAAATAGAAAATCTTTCTAATTCGGATGATACTATAGTTTTAAAGAATTACCTTGAAAGTAACTCGAATTTAATTGATGTTCATCATGCTGGAACTGCCATGCGTTTTTTGACAGCTTATTTAGCTATTCAAAATAATAATTCTTTTCAAATTACAGGTTCTGAAAGAATGCAGAATAGACCAATAAAAATTTTAGTTGATGCATTAAATATATTAGGTGCGGATATTAATTATTTAGATAAAATTGGATACCCTCCACTTAAGATTAATGGTAAAATGCTTTTAGGTGGTGAAATTTCTTTGAGTTCCGAAGTGAGTAGTCAGTATATATCTGCTTTAATGCTAATTGCTCCTAGTTTAAAAAATGGTTTAGTAATTAGTTTAGAAGGTTCTGTTACTTCAAGACCTTATATTGAAATGACCTCAAGTATTTTAAATAGAGTAGGAATAAAATCTTCATTTAAAGAAAATAAAATATCAATTCAATCAGTGAAATTACTTGAGAAAAGTATTCAGAAAGTAGAATCTGATTGGAGCTCCTTATCCTATTTTTATAGTATAGTTGCTTTGTCAAAATATTCAGAATTAAATATTGGCAGTTATAATATTAATTCAATTCAAGGTGACAAGAAATTAGTTGAGATTTATAAAAATTTTGGTGTACAAACAAGTTTTTCAAATGATATAATTACTATAAAAAAAATAGAGTCGAAAGACTTAAATAAGTCTTTAAAATTAGATCTTTCGGATACACCAGATATTGCACAGACCATAGCGGTTACTTGTTTTGGCTTAGGTTTGTCTTGTGATCTTAATGGATTACATACTTTAAAAATTAAAGAAACCGATAGATTAGAAGCTCTAAAAGTTGAATTAACTAAAATGGGCGCGATTGTGAGCATTACAAAAGATAGTTTTCACTTAAAGAAGTCTTCTGAAATAAAATCAAACATAACAATAGAAACATATAACGACCATAGAATGGCTATGGCATTTACTCCTTTAGCAATTTGTAAGCCAATAATTATTAATAACCCTGATGTTGTTTCTAAATCATTTCCAGATTTTTGGGATCATTTAAAAGGAATGAATTTTTTGATTTCAAAAAATTAATTCAATTATATGTTAATAAACTTGACTTTGCTATCTTCAGGAGTGTATATTTGCATCTTTTAATTTTAACATATATGAAACTATCACATTTTAATTTTGAACTTCCCGAAGAGCGCTTAACAGAATATCCTTCAGACCACAGAGATGAATCTAGATTAATGGTTTTAAACAGGGAAAAAGAAACGATCGATCATAAGTATTTTAAAGATATTGTTGATTATTTTAATGAAGGTGATACTTTCGTTTTAAATAATACTAAAGTTTTTCCTGCAAGACTAATGGGTAATAAAGAAAAAACTGGGGCTAGAATTGAAGTTTTTTTATTAAGAGAATTAAATGAAGAACAAAGACTTTGGGATGTTTTGGTTGATCCTGCTAGAAAAATTAGAATTGGAAATAAACTTTACTTTTCGGATGACGATAGTTTAGTTGCTGAAGTAATAGATAACACTACATCAAGAGGGAGAACACTAAGGTTTTTATTTGATGGATCTTATGATGAATTTCGTCAAGCTCTTTTCGAATTAGGGCAAACTCCTCTTCCTAAATTTATTCAAAGAGAAGAAGAAAGTTTTGATAGAGAAAGATTCCAAACTATATATGCAAAATATGAGGGTGCTGTAGCTGCACCAGCTGCTGGAATGCATTTTTCAAAACACTTGATTAAAAAATTACAGATTAAGGGGATAAATTTAGCAGAATTGACTTTACATATTGGTTTAGGAACTTTTAATCCGGTAGAAGTTGAAGACCTTTCAAAGCATAAAATGGACTCTGAAGAACTTTTTATTGATCAAAAGACATGTGACATTATTAATACTACTAAGAAAAATAAAAATAGAATCTGTGCAATAGGAACTACATCAATGAAAGGACTTGAATCATCAGTTTCTTCAATGAGAACATTGAATCCTTATAGTGGTTGGACTCATAAATTTATATTTCCTCCATATGATTTTAGAATTGCAGATTCAATGATAACAAATTTTCATACTCCGAAGTCAACGTTATTGATGATGGCTTCAGCTTTTGCTGGGCCAGATTTTATAAAAAAAGCTTACGATGTTGCTATAAAAGAAAAATATAATTTTTATTCTTATGGTGATGCAATGTTAATTATATAGAAAATTTATTATGAAAGTCAAAAAAGACATACGTTCTTTAAATCTTAAAGAGTTATGTTCTTTTTTTGAATCTAATAATTACCCCGCCTTTAGAGGAAACCAAGTATATAATTGGTTGTGGAATAAATCTTGCTTTTCTTTTGATGAAATGACAAATATTTCTTTAGAATTAAGAGAAGTTTTAAAAAAAGATTTTGTTATAAATCACATTAAAATAGATAAAATTCAAAAAAGTATTGATGGTACTATTAAAAATGCCGTTACACTTTTTGATAATCTTTTAGTTGAATCTGTTTTAATTCCTGTTAAAAACAGAACAACTGCCTGTATTTCAAGTCAAGTTGGTTGTAGTTTGGATTGTAAATTTTGTGCTACATCTAAATTAAAGAGAATTAGAAACCTTAATCCTGATGAAATTTTTGACCAAGCTTCTACAATAAACCTACAAAGTAAATTTTATTATAATAGACCTATTTCTAATATAGTTTTTATGGGTATGGGGGAGCCTTTATTGAATTATATAAATTTAATTGAAGGGATCAATAAAATAACCAGTAAAGATGGTTTAGGAATGTCTCCTAAAAGAATAACTGTTTCTACATCTGGAATTTCAAAATTAATTATTAAAATGGCAGATGAAAATGTAAAATTTAATTTAGCAGTTTCATTACACTCTGCTGTTGAAAAAACACGTAATAAAATAATGCCATTTACTATAAAATTTCCTTTAACTGATTTAAAAGAAGCCATAAAGTATTGGTATAATAAAACTCAAAAAATAGTGACTTATGAATATATTGTTTGGAAGGGTATTAATGATGACATGAATCATATTAATGCTTTGGTTGATTTTTGCAAATCATCTCCTTCAAAAGTAAATATTATTGAGTATAATAAAACTAGCAATGATTTTTTTATTTCTGCTGATGATAGTATAATTAAAAAATATATAGAAGAATTAGAAAGTAATAGAATTCCTGTTACTATTAGAAAGTCTAGAGGAAAAGATATTGACGCAGCATGTGGTCAATTAGCTAATAAATTAAAACAATAAGAAATAATTATTCTTTGAATTGTATATTTATTAAATGAAAACTATAGAAGAAATTAAATTACCAATCAAGAACGAGATGGAGCTTTTTGAAAAAAAGTTTTCTAATTTAATGATTTCCAAGGTTCCTTTACTTAACAGAATTACTCATTATGTAGTTAATAGAAAAGGCAAGCAAATGAGGCCAATGTTTGTATTTTTAAGTGCCAAAATAGTATCAGATGAGATAGTTGGTGAAAAAGTATTTAGAGCAGCTTCAATAATTGAATTAATACATACAGCAACTTTAATTCATGATGATGTGATTGATTCAAGTAATATGAGAAGAGGTTTTTTTTCTTTGAATGCTCTTTGGAAAAATAAAATTGCAGTTTTGGTAGGTGATTTTTTGTTGTCTAAGGGGATGTTGTTGTGTATTGATAATGATGATTTTGATCTTCTTAAAATTATTTCAAATTCTGTAAAGGATATGAGTCAAGGTGAATTATTGCAGATAGAAAAGACAAGAAGATTAGATATTGATGAGAAAACTTATTTTGAAATTATAACAAAAAAAACAGCATCATTAATTGCTTCTTGCTGTGCCCTAGGAGCAGCTGCTTCAAATGGATCAAAAGATAAAATTGATTATTTTAGAAAGTTGGGAGAAAAAGTGGGAATTGCTTTTCAATTAAAAGATGATTTATTTGATTATGGAAATAAGAAAATAGGGAAACCAATAGGTGTAGATTTAAAAGAAAAAAAATTAACTCTTCCAATAATATTTGCAATTAATAAATCTTCAATTCCAAAGAAAAGATGGCTTATTAATTCTATTAAAAATCATAATAAAGACAATAAAGTTATTAAAGATGTTATAAATTATGTAAAAGAAGTTGGCGGAATAGAATACACTCACTCGAAGCTTAGATTTTTTCACCAATCTGCTCTAAGTGATATTAAAGAGCTGGATGAAAGTGTCTATAAAGAAAGTTTAGAAAAGCTAGTAAATTATGTTATAGAAAGAGAGTTCTAGAAGTTGAATATAATATGTTTGGTATTGCTTAAATGACATTTTTTTTATTTAAATTGTTTATATAAAATTAACAGATTGATATCTAAAACAACAATAGATAAAGTTTTTGAGCAATTACTTGTAGAAGAAGTGATAGGAGATTTTGTACAGCTTAAAAAATCAGGAGCTAACTTTAAAGGTTTAAGCCCTTTTTCAAATGAAAAAACCCCAAGTTTTGTTGTTTCTCCTGTTAAGCAAATTTGGAAAGATTTTAGTAGCGGAAAGGGGGGGAATGCAGTTGCTTTTTTAATGGAACACGAGCATTTTACGTATCCCGAAGCTATAAAGTATCTAGCAAGAAAGTATAATATAGAAATTGAAGAAACTCAGTTAAATCCTAAAGATAAAGAAATATCTAGCGAAAGAGAGAGCTTGTACATCGTGTCAGAATATGCAAAAAAATTCTTTAAAAACACTCTTAATAACTCAATTCAAGGTAAAACAATCGGTTTAACTTATTTTAAGGAAAGAGGGTTTAACAGTGATACAATTGAAAAATATGACCTTGGGTTTTCGCCTAATGAACAAAGTTATTTTTCAAATTCTGCTATTGAAAAAGGTTATGATAAAAGTTTTTTAGAAAAATCTGGTTTAACAATTTTTCAAAATTCTAAATCGATAGATAGATTTAGGGGAAGAGTTATTTTTCCAATTCACAGTATGTCTGGAAGAATTTTAGGATTTGGAGGAAGAATATTAAATACTGAAATTAAAACTGCCAAATATTTAAACTCACCGGAAAGCTTAATATATAATAAAAGTAAAATACTTTATGGTATTTATTTTGCTAAACAAGAAATAGCAAAACTTGATAACTGTTATATTGTAGAGGGATATACCGATGTAATTCAGCTTCATCAAAAGGGAATTAAAAATGTTGTTTCATCTTCTGGAACTGCACTAACAACTGATCAAATTACTTTAATTAGAAGATTAACATCTAATATTACTATGCTTTTTGATGGTGATAAGGCAGGTGTTAATGCAACATTAAGAGGTATTGATTTAATATTGTCAGCAGGCTTAAATGTTAGCGTTTGCGCATTTCCTGAGGGTGAAGACCCAGACAGTTATAGTCAAGATCGAAGTTTTGAAGAAGTTAAAGATTTTTTATCGGTGAATTCTCAAGATTTTATTCAGTTTAAAGCTTCTATTTTAGTAGAAAGCAGTAAAAATGATCCTATTTTAAAAGCAAAAACAATTAATGAAATAGTTAACAGTATATCAATAATTCCAGACAGAATAAAACAAGAGATATATGTAAAACATTGTTCTAGGATAATGGATGTTTCAGAAGAAGTATTATTTAATTCTTTAGCTCAACGTACTAAAAATGAAATACCAGTTATTTCAAAAAAAAGAATTGCTAAAGTTGAAAAAACACCGAAAAATCAAAAAATAAATATTCTATTTGAGTTAGAAAAAAAAATTATTGAAATATTATTATTGTACGGACATAAAGAGGAACAGTTTGAAGAGGTTCTGTTAAATAAAGATGATAAAGGAAATATCATATTTGAGCCAACAATAGTTCAGACGTTAGTACATAAAAAGATTTTTTTGGATTTACAGCAAGATGAGATAGAATTTACTAATGATTCTTTTAAAATTCTTTATCATAAAATTATTCATGAACTTCAAGAAAATGAAAAGTTAATTTTAGATGTGTTTTTAAATTCTTTAGATATAGAGTTGTCAAATCAAGTAACTACTATTTTAATGAACGAAGACCAGTATCAATTACATGACTGGCTTAGTAAAGATATTTTAGTAAAAAACAAGGATAAAGTAGTTGGTCAATTAGTTACTGAAACCGTACTTAGTTTAAGAACTTATTTGATAAATGAAAAGGTTAAAGAATTACAATTAGAAACTAAAAAAAGCAATGAAGATAATTCAGAGATTCTAAAAGAAATAAACGATTATCATAAGCTCAAGTCTTTACTATCTAAAAAACTAAATAGAGTTATTTAGTTTATCTTAATTCGTCTGGCACTAAATAAATTGGAATAGGATTCATTTTATGAAAATTTTGTTTATTTAGTTTGATTAAAATATTGTACACTTCTCTTTCTCTTCCTTCAAAATCTAAAGAGACCTTACCTAAATCTTTCTGTTTCATAGCCCATTCTAATTCACTATAAGAAGCTCCTATTTGATCTTCATCAGTTCTTTCATCATCCCAAAGTCCATCAGTTGGTTTAGCAATAATTATATCATTGATGATATTTAAATGTTTAGCTAATTCAAAAACTTCTGTTTTGTAAAGATCAGCAATTGGGCTAATATCAACGCCTCCATCACCATACTTTGTGTAAAATCCAACACCAAAATCTTCAACTTTATTACCTGTCCCAGTAACTAAATGATTGTTCAAGTTAGCAAAATAATAGAGTGTAGTCATTCTTAATCTAGATCTTGAATTGGCTAAAGATAATAAGTTATTCTTATCATCTTTAATAGAATTTTTGAATGAAGTAAAAACATTATTCAGGTCTATAGTTTTTGAAGAAACATTATTAAAATTTTCAGTTAACCATTGAATGTGATTAGCGGCTCTTTTTTGCTCATTTAAGTTTTGAAAAATTGGCATATCTAAACAAAGAGTAGGTAATCCTGTTTTGGCACAAAGTGTGGATGTTAATGCAGAGTCAATGCCTCCAGAAATACCAACAATAAACCCTTTGGTATGGGATTTTTCTATATATTTCTTTAGCCAATCAATAATATTTTCTGTAATTTTTAAGGTGTTCATTTATTTAAATATATCTTTAAAAAATTTAAAATTATTTATTTCGTTTGCACTAATTTTAATGAATAGATAAGTTTGAAATGTAAAATTAATGGTTTTATGATTGATTATAAAATTTACAATGTTATTTTGTTTATTTTTTTGTTGAATATTTTAGGGTGTTCTCAAGAAAAACAATCACTTAGTATTGATATAGTTCGTTTTGAAAAAGAATTTTACAGTTCAAATGAGCAAACGCTTCCAGTATTAATTAATAAATATCCTTATCTTTTTCCTAAAGAATATCATTTATTAATTTGGAATCAGTTTTTAAAAGATTCTGTTAAATTAGAAATATATAAAGAGACATTAAAGGTTTTTCAAAATTTTGATTCTATTTCAAATGAAATTCAAATAATTTTTGAAAATTCTAAAGCTATTTTCCCGAAATTTAAATCACCAAAAGTTATCACTTTAAATTCTCAATCAGAATATTCAAATAGAATAATTTATTCCGATTCTTTACTATTTATTTCTTTGGATTCTTATTTAGGTGAAAATTATTATAAATCTTTACCTAAATATATTTCTCAAAATATGAATAAAGTATTTTTAATTAATGATTTAGCTCTAAAAATATCTGAAAATCATGTCAAAAAAGATTTAGACAGAACTCTTTTGTCAGAAATGATTTATTATGGAAAAATTTTATTTATTAATAAGTTATTATTGTCAAAAAGTGAAGATTATTTATTGTTTCACACTTCTAAGGATAAAATTCATTGGGCAAATAATAATGAAAATAATATTTGGGCATTTTTTGTTGAAAATGAATATCTTTTTAATACAAGTGATGATTTGAAATTAAGATTTATTTCTACTGCTCCATATTCAAAATTTAATTTAGATATTGACAAGTATTCACCTGGAAGCATTGGAAAATGGTTGGGTTATAAAATTGTAAATTCGTATATGATCAACACCAATGTTAGTATTGATGAATTAATTAAAATGGATAATTATAAAATTTTTAAAAAATCAAATTATAAACCAAAAAAATTATGAAGAAAACTCAAATAACTTTTGATGTAGAATTAGATGAAAATAAAATTCCTAAAAAAATTTCTTGGTCAGCAACTGATGGTGGTGTTTATGACAAAGATTCTAAAGCTGTTTTATTATCAGTTTGGAATCATGAATCTCAAGAAACATTAAAAATTGACCTTTGGACAAAAGATATGCCCCTAGATCAAATGAATGTATTTTTTCATCAAACTTTAGTTAGCATGAGTGATACTTTTTTTAGAGCTACTCAGAATGAAAAAATGACTGATTCATTTAAACAATTTTGTGATTATTTTGCAAAAAATCTTAAAATTAAATTACCACCTAATTAAAATTCTGAATTAATTGCAACAACTCTTCTCTTCCTGTTTTGTGTTTTGAAGAACTGACTATGTATTCGGGGGATATTTTGATTTTTTCTGAAAGTTTTTTAATATAATTATTGGGTTTTTCCTTTTTTTCGCTTTTTTTTAGCTTGTCAGTTTTAGTAAAGATGATCTTGAAAGAGATATTGTTATTGCTTAGCCAATTGACAAATTCAATATCATTTTTTTGTGGATTTAATCGGATGTCTATTAAAACAAAAGTTAATGAGATCGTAGTTCTATTAATAAAATAATCGATTATTATATTTTCAATTTCTTTTTTTTCTTTTTTGGAGATTTTAGCATAACCATACCCCGGTAAGTCAACCAAAAACCAATTGCCATTAATAAAAAAATGATTAATTAAGAGTGTTTTTCCTGGCTTACCAGAAATTTTGGCTAGTTTTTTGTTTTGAGTTAGCATATTGATAAGAGATGATTTTCCAACATTTGATCTGCCTATAAATGCAAATTCAGGAAATTCATTTTCAGGGCAATCTTTTGCTTTGGAACTGCTTTTTATAAAACGTGATGATTTGATTTTCATTTTCAGAACCCCTTTTCAATAAGCCACTTTTCAACGATACTGTTGAATAGTGAAGGATGTTCCATCATTGGAGCATGACCACATTTTTCTATCCAAAAAAGATCAGAGTTAGGTAAAAGGCTATGAAATTCATCTGCAACTTCTGGAGGAGTAACTATATCATTTTTACCCCAAATTAAAGCAGTAGGGATTGCTATTTCAGGAAGATCATTAGCCATATTATGTCTAATGGCACTTTTAGCCATAGCTAGTATTCTTATGACTTTGCTCCGATCATTTACAGATTCAAAAATCTCATCGACAATTTCTTTTGTTGCTATTTTGGGAGAATAAAAAACATCTTGTGTTTTATTTTTAATAAATTCATAATTTCCTCTTTTAGGGTAAGTATCACCCATTGCATTTTCGTACAATCCTGAGCTTCCGGTCAATATTAGACCTTGTGTGCTATTAGGGAATAGTTTTGAATGTAGTAAACTAATATGGCCCCCCAGAGAATTACCAATTAGAATAGCTTGATCTATATTCAAATATTTAATAAAATTATTTATGAATTTTGCAAAATATTTTACGTTAGTATCTAAAAGAGAAGCGGTGTAAATAGGTAATTCAGGCATAAATACTTGATAACCCAATTTTGGAAAGTGTGAAATAAAGCCTTCAAAATTTCCAAGCCCTCCCATAAGACCATGCAATATAATGATAGGCTTACCTTCTCCTTTTTGTAAATATCTAAAACCTCCAGCTTCTTTTTTTTTATTAAAATCCATGTAAATTAAAATCTAATGGACAAATATAGGTAAATAGGATTTATAATTTTTTAATAAACTTTTATACTCTTACCACTTTTTATCATATTTAATATTCAGATAATCAGCTTTTTATGTATAAATATTTATTAAAAATTAAAATTATTAACAAAGTGGTAAAAAGTGGTAAAAAGTGGTAAAATTTCAATATATTTGAGTTTAACCTAAAAAGATCCAGTGATTAATTTAGTTGGAACATATGATTGTAAAGCTGATGTCAAAGGGCGTCTTATGCTGCCTATTGCTTTAAAAAAACAATTAGGAGATAACTTAAATGAAAGCTTTATTCTTAAAAGATCTGTTTTTCAACCATGTCTAGAACTTCATCCTATTATTGAATGGAAGCTTACAATGGATAAAGTTAATAAGCTTAATAGATTTGTTAAAAAAAATAATGATTTTATAAGACGTTATACAGCAGGAGTTAGAATAGTTGATCTTGATAATAGCGGAAGAATATTGATTCCTAAAGATTTGCTAAAATCTCATTTTTCTAAAAATGAACTTGTACTTACATCCGCAATTAACATTATTGAAATATGGGACAAAAAATTATATGAGGATGTAATTAATGATTCGCAAATTGATTTTGAAGATTTATCTGAAAGTGTAATGGGAAATGCGATTAATGATGTATCATAACCCAGTAATGCTTGAGGAGTCTTTAGATAGTTTGTGTATAAATAAAGGTGGAATTTATGTTGATTTAACATATGGTGGTGGTGGCCATTCTAATGGAATTTTAAATATTTTGGGTAAAAAAGGTAAATTATTGGCTTTTGATCAAGATCTTGATGCTATTAATAATAAAATCAATGATGATAGGCTTCTATTGATTAATCAAAATTTCAAGCATTTAAAGCAAAATTTGAATTACTATGGTTTCAATGAAGTAGATGGGGTATTAGCTGATCTTGGTGTTTCTTCATTTCAATTTGATCAACCTGAAAGAGGATTTTCAATAAGATCAGATAGTGATTTAGACATGAGAATGAACAAAAATTCAGAATTAACAGCATCGCATATTTTAAATAATTATACAGAATCCTCTTTAGCTCAAATACTTTATGATTATGCAGATTTAAGAAATTCAAGAGCTATTGCGAAACATATAGTAAATTTTAGAATTGAAAATTGTATCAAATCAACTCTACAATTTAATAAAATATTGATTCCATTCATAGCCAAAGGTTTTGAAAATAAAACTTTAGCTAAAATATACCAAGCATTAAGAATTGAAGTTAATAGTGAAATTGATGCTTTAAAGGAGTTGCTATGTCAATTACCGGAAGTGGTTAAAAAAGGAGGCAAAATATCTATAATAACCTACCATTCTATTGAAGATAGATTAGTAAAAAGGTTTATCAAAAATGGTTGTTTTGATTCGGAACCAATAAAAGATGATTTTGGAAAATGGAACTTGCCATTTAAAAAATCATTTAAGTTCAAAGTTCCATCAAGTAAAGAAATTAAACTAAATAATAGAGCTAGAAGTGCTAAGCTAAGATCAGCAACAAGATTATGAGTAACAATTTAAAAAAAATATTATTAGGTACATTTTTGGTTGAAGAAGGATCTTATAAAAATTGGAGGTTTATAACATTTCTTTTTTTATTGTGTTTTGTTATGATCTTTTCTTCTCATTCTGTTGATGAAAAAATAATATTAATTAGTGATTTGAAAAATGAAGTTTCTGTATTGCATAGTGAATTTATAGATAGCAGAAAAAAAGTAATGAAATTAAAAATGGAAACGAATGTAGCTGATATCATGAGTGACAGAAAAATAAAAAGTTCAACTAATCCTCCAAAAAAAATAATTATAAACTAATGTTAACTAATCAAAAACAATTTTTATACCGGCTGTATTTTGTTGCTAGTGTACTAGTTGTTTTAGGATTAGGAATTGGATATAGAATTTTTCATATACAATTTATAGAAGGAGAAAAATATCGAAAAATAGCTAAAGAGAAAACCGTTCAAAGTTTTACTATTTCACCAAAAAGAGGGAGTATTTATTCGGATGATGGTAGTTTATTAGCTTCTTCATCTATAACATATGATATATATTTTGATGCTGTAACCGTGTCAAATAAAGATTTTAATGAATACATAAATTCACTATCGGAAGCTTTGTCAGAAACACTTGATAAGTCTCATGATTTTTATCTTAACTCTTTAAATAAAGCTAAGAAATTAAATAGAAGATATCACTTAATCGCTAGAAATATTTCCATAAATGAATTAAATGAAATTAAAAAAATGCCATTATTTAAAAAGGGTGGAGTTAAAGGTGGTTTAATAGTTGAAAAAAAGAATTCTAGAGAGTATCCATTAAATAAAATTGCTGAAAGAACTATTGGGTATGAAAGGAAAAATAATAACAATGAATATGGTGGTGTTGGTCTTGAACATGCATTCGGGAAAATATTAAGAGGGAAAAATGGTTCGCAGTTAATGCAAAAAATTTCAAATGGAAAATGGAAACCTATTTCTTCTGAAAACAGAATTGAACCTAAAGCAGGATCAGATATAATCACAACTATAAATGTAGGTTTTCAAGATATAGTTCATCATTCTCTTTTAAATCAATTGGAGAAATTTGAGGCCGAACATGGCACTGTTGTGGTCATGGAAACTGAAACAGGTGCTATAAAAGCTATTTCAAACCTAGGAAGAACGTCTGAAGGAAAATATTATGAAAAATTAAACTATGCTGTTGGCGAACATTATGAGCCAGGATCTACTTTTAAATTAATGGCAATGATAGCCGCTCTTGAAGATAACATTGTTGATCCTTTAACAGTTGTTGATACTAAAAATGGAATACTTTCATTTTATGGAAATAAAGTGAGAGATTCTAAAAAAGGTGGGTATGGAAAAATTTCAGTAAATGATATTTTTAAAGTTTCTTCTAATACTGGAATAGTTAAAATAATTAATGATGGTTACTCTAGTAATCCAGAGAAATTTTCTAATAGATTGTTTAATATGGGCTTAAATAATATGCTTAACCTTTCAATTTTAGGAGAAGCATCTCCTAAGATACCACATCCTAAAGATAAGAACTGGAATGGTTTGTCATTACCATGGATGGCATATGGTTATGGAGTTTTATTGACCCCTCTACAAATTTTAACTTTTTATAATGCTGTTGCAAATAACGGAGAGATGGTTAAGCCTATTTTTTTAAGCAAAATAAACTCATATTCTAATAAAACTATGAATATGAAAAAAGTTGTTTTAAACCCCTCAATTTGTTCTGAACAAACATTAAATAAAGTAAAGATCATGTTGGAAAATGTAGTAAATGAAAAAGGAGGAACAGCTTATAATATTAATTCTAAAGAATATAAAATAGCAGGAAAAACTGGAACAGGTCAGGTGGATTATAATACAGATAATGCGCAGTATATTTCGAGTTTTGTAGGATATTTTCCATCAGAAAAACCTAAATACTCTTGTATTGTAGTCATTCATAAGCCAAATAAGAAAAAAGGATATTATGGGAATATTGTAGCTGCTCCTGTATTTAAAAAAATAGCTGATAAGTTATATTCTTTAACTCCAAAAATTCAAACATTAAATCAATTGGAAAATCACAATCTAAATGAAGTTTTAATGAAGGAATTAGTGATTAGTAATGAGTCTAGAAAAAACTTAGATATAAATGGAAAGAATTTTACTGAAGTTTTACCTGTTTTGGAAAATTCAGGATTTATTGTTGAGTTTAAAGGAAGAGGATTGATAGTTAAAAAACATACCATAATTGAAAATGCTTCTACTAAAAAAATTGTTTTGGAATTGACATGAAGTTATTAAAAGACATATTATATAAAGTAAATATTGTTTCCGTTATTGGATCTACAGATTTGAATTTTAATAAGATTGAATTTAACTCTAGAAGCATTTCCAAAAATGATTTGTTTGTAGCTATTAAAGGGAATGACTTAGATGGAAATTTTTATATTCCTCAAGCAATTGATAATGGAGCTAAAATTATTTTATGTGAATCATCGCCAAAAATTATCGTAAAAGGCATTAGTTATGTAATAATAAAAGATAGTAGACAAAGTTTAGCGATTATATCTTCAAATTTTTATAATAATCCATCCTCTAAATTAAAGTTGATAGGCATTACAGGCACAAATGGAAAGACTACAACATCTACATTGATGCACCAGCTTTTTATGCTTTTAAACAATAAAGTAGGTTTGATTTCAACAAATAAGATTTTAATAAATAAAAAAGTATTACAATCAACCCATACCACACCAGATCCCTTGAATTTGAATAGGATATTGAGCATGATGGTTGAAGAAGGCGTTGAATATTGTTTTATGGAAGTCTCTTCCCATGCCATCGATCAACATAGAATTTACGGATTAAATTTTGATATTGGACTGTTTACTAACCTTTCACATGATCATTTAGATTATCATAAATCATTTAAAGAATATAGGGATGTTAAAAAAGCATTTATCAATTCATTATCTAAGAATTCTTTTGCAATAATTAATGCAGATGATAAAAATGGTGCATATATGACTCAAAATACAAAAGCAAAAGTTTATAAATATGCATTAAAATCTAGTTCTGATTTTTCTTTAAAAATTTTAGAAAAAGACTTCAACGGAATGAAACTCTTAATAAATGGACATGAAGTTTGGTCAAAATTAATAGGAGAATTCAATGCATATAATATTTTGGCTACTTACAGTTTAGCCAAAATATTTGAGTATTCAGACGAATTAATTTTAAACAAAATAAGTTCCTTGATTTCTGCAGATGGCAGGTTTGAAAGAATTTTGCAAAACAATAATAAGAATATTGGTATTATTGATTATGCACATAGTCCAGATTCTGTTCAAAAAATTTTAGAAACACTAAATGAGTTAAAAAATAAAGAAGAATCATTAATAACAGTGATAGGTTGTGGAGGGGATAGAGATAAAGCCAAAAGACCATTAATGGGGAAAATTGCAGCCTCATTAAGCAATAAAGTAATTTTTACATCTGATAATCCAAGGTTTGAAGATCCGAAATTAATTATTGACCAAATGGAATCGGGGGTTGAACAAAAGGATGTTTATAAAATCTCAAAAATTATTGATAGAAAGGAAGCAATAGAATTTGCATGTCAAATTGCAAAAGATGATGATGTCATTTTAGTTGCAGGAAAAGGTCATGAAAAATATCAAATTAAAGGAAGTGTCAAATTTGAATTTGACGATAAAAAAATTTTAACAAAATCATTAAAAACTAATAATTGATATGTTTTATTTTTTATTTGAATATTTAGAATTACAGTATCAGTTACCTGGAGCAAGTTTGTTTAAGTACTTGTCATTTAGGTCTTCCTTAGCATTTATATTTTCTTTAATGCTATCTATTAAATATGGAAAAAATATTATTAACTTTTTAAGAAAAAAACAAATTGGAGAGACAATAAGAGATCTAGGATTAGCTGGTCAAAAAGAAAAAAGCGGAACTCCAACAATGGGAGGGTTGATAATTATTGTTTCAACTATTATTCCTGTATTATTGTTTTCAAAGTTTGATAATATTTATATAATATTATTATTATTTACAACATTGTGGCTTGGTCTTATAGGTTTCATTGACGATTATATCAAAATATTTAAAAAGAATAAGAAAGGACTAAAGGGAAAATTTAAAATAATTGGACAAATTTTTTTAGGTTTTGTAGTAGGACTTACTTTATATTTTCATCCAGATGTAACTATTAAAGATCAAGTACTTTCAGAAAATTTAAAACAAAATTTTGAATATAAATCAACTAAAACTACAGTTCCTTTTTTTAAAAATAATGAATTTGATTATTCATATTTTGTTTCATGGATTTCAGAAGAATCTGAAAAATTAAGTTTAATTGCATTTATATTTTTTGTGGTTTTAATTATTACTGCCGTTTCGAATGGTGCTAATTTAACAGATGGAATTGATGGATTAGCTGCTGGTTCATCAGTTGTAATAACCCTTACTTTAGGAGTGTTCGCATGGGTTTCAGGAAACATAATTTTTTCAGATTATCTAAATATTATGTTTATCCCAAGAGTTAGTGAAATAGTAATTTTTATTTCTGCTTTTATTGGAGGGTTAATTGGGTTTTTATGGTATAATGCATTTCCAGCTCAAATTTTTATGGGAGATACTGGTAGTTTAACTATAGGTGGAATTATTGCAGTAATTGCAATTATTGTAAGAAAAGAATTACTACTCCCTTTAATCTGCGGAATATTTTTATTAGAAACAATATCTGTTATTATTCAAGTCAGTTTCTTTAAATACACTAAAAATAAATATGGTAAGGGTAAAAGAATTTTCTTAATGTCTCCAATTCATCATCATTTTCAAAAAAAAGGATATCATGAAAGTAAGATAGTTGTTAGATTTTGGATAATAGGAATCCTATTAGCAATACTTTCATTAATAACACTAAAGATTAGATAAGGATGAAACAAAATTTAGTTGTATTAGGGGGAGGCGAAAGTGGAATAGGAGCTGCATATTTAGCGAGAAAAAAAGGAATAAAAGTTTTTTTATCTGATAAAAATTTAATTGATAATAAGTATAAAAAAATATTAATTGATAATAAAATACAGTTTGAGGAAGGACATCATAGCTTAAAAAAAATATTGAAAGCCACTGAAATAATTAAAAGTCCTGGAATTTCGGATAGCTCTAATTTATTTAATGAAATAAGAACTAACAATATTCCAATTATTTCAGAAGTGGAATTTGCATCAAGATTTACAAATGCAAAGATTATTGGGATTACTGGTTCAAATGGAAAAACTACGACAACTAGTTTAATATACCATATACTCAAATCTTCTGGAAAAAATGTTGGTGTTGCAGGAAATATAGGAAATAGTTTTGCTTTTTTAGTAGCTAACATTGATTTTGAATACATTGTTTTAGAGCTCAGTAGTTTTCAGTTAGACGGAGTAAAAAATTTTAAACCTCAAATTGCTGTTATAACTAATCTAAGCCCTGATCATTTAGAAAGATATCATAACAATTTTGAAAAATACATTAATTCAAAATTTAACATAGTAATAAATCAATCTAACTCGGATTATTTAATTTATAATTCAGATGACAGCAAAATCAATGATGAACTAAACGTCAGAAAAATTAATTCTATTAAAATTCCATTTTCATCTTCTAAGCAAAAATTTAGTGATCAAGTTTATATTGAAAAAAACATAATTAAATCAGAAATAAATAAAAATAAATTTATGATACCAATAGAGAGTTTATCCCTTAAAGGAAAGCACAATATACAAAACAGTATGGCTGCTGCAACTGTAGCTCAATTGCTTAAAATAACTAATGAAGACTTAAGAGAATCATTAGGTAATTTTCAATCTATTAATCATAGATTAGAACATGTTTTAACAATCCAAAAGGTTAAATACATTAACGATTCAAAGGCAACTAATGTTAATGCTGTTTTCTACGCATTAGATTCAATGAGAAGCTCTACAATTTGGATTGCAGGAGGATTGGATAAAGGAAATAATTATAATGAATTGCTTCCTCTTGTAAGAGAGAAGGTTAAAGCCATTATTTGTTTAGGGATAGATAATAGAAAGTTAGTTGAAACTTTTTCTTCTGTTACAGAAACAATTATTGAAACTACAAGTATGGTAGAAGCAGTAAATATGGCTTATCATATTGCTAATCCAAAAGATTCAGTTTTACTGTCCCCAGCTTGTTCTAGTTTAGATTTATTTAAAAACTATGAAGATAGAGGAAATCAATTTAAAGAAGCAGTTAGAAAACTATAATGAAATCAATTTTTGAAAAAATACAAGGAGATAAAATAATATGGACAATAGTTTCATTATTAGCCTTGTTTTCATTTTTGCCAGTTTACAGTGCTAGCTCAAATTTCGGAAACGATCTTATTTTTTCCAATATGATTAAGCATATTGCTATTGTATTTATTGGTATGCTGATAATGTACGGTACACATTTGATTCCATATAGATATTTTAAAGGGTTGTCGATTATATGTTTACCCATTATCATTTTACTTTTATTATTTACAGCTTTACAAGGAAATGTTATAGAAGGGGCTAATGCTAGTAGATGGATAAAACTGCCAGTTGTTGGATTATCTTTTCAGCCTTCATCAATGGCAATAGTAATCCTTATGGTTTATACATCTTTCTATTTATCTAAAAATTATAATAAAAAAATAAGTTTTAATCAATCAATTTTGCCACTATGGACACCTATTTTATTAGTTCTTATTTTGATTCTTCCATCTAATTTTTCAACGGCAGCAATGATTTTTATGATGATTTTAACTTTAATTTTTATAGGAAGATATCCTTTGAAATATTTGTTAGGAATTATTTTTTCTGGACTATTCTTTTTATCAATATTTGTTTTATTAGTTAGAAGCTATCCTGATTTGATGCCTAATAGAATTGATACTTGGGCTAATAGAATAGATAATTTTATAGGAGAAGAAAGCATTGAATCAAATTATCAAATAATTAGAGCGAAATCAGCTATTGCAACTGGTTCTATTTTTGGAGTTGGTGCTGGAAAAAGTGCAATGAAAAATTTATTACCACAAAGTACTTCTGATTTTATTTATGCAATAATTACTGAAGAATATGGGACAATTGGAGCTATATCAATTTTATTATTATATACATTACTTCTTTTTAGGATAATTATTGTTTCCTATAAATCTCAAACAGTTTTTGGGCAGTTATTAGCATTAGGAGTAGGGTTGCCAATTATTTTTCAAGCTTTTATTAATATGGGAGTTGCCGTTCAGCTTTTCCCTGTAACAGGACAGCCATTACCATTAATTAGTACTGGTGGAACTTCAATATGGATGACTTTTTTAGCTCTTGGAATTGTATTAAGTGTGAGTGTAAATAAAATAGACGAAGAAACAGTTGATTATAATAACCCTTTAAATGTTTTAAGTGAAGCAGAATAAGTTCTTAATATCTGGTGGTGGTACTGGTGGACATATTTTTCCTGCAATTTCTATTGCTGATGAGTTATGTAATAAATTTCCTTCATCAGAAATTTTATTTGTTGGATCTAGTCATAGAATGGAAATGCAAAAAATTCCTGAAAATGGGTATAAAATAATAGGACTTTGGATTAGTGGAATAAAAAGAAAATTACATTTATCAAATCTTTTAATACCAATTAAAATTCTATTTAGCTTAATTAAATCATACTTGATTATTAATAAATTCAAACCTGATTTTGTAATTGGAACTGGAGGATTTGCAAGTGGACCTTTATTATTTGTAGCTTCAAAATTAAATATTCCTACTCTAATTCAAGAGCAAAATTCATACGCAGGTTTAACTAATAAGATATTATCAAAATCAGTTGACACAATATGTGTTGCTTATTCAAATATGGATCAATACTTTCCAAAAAATAAAATTGTTTTTACTGGAAATCCAGTTAGAAAAGAAATTAATAGCCATTCAAATTTTAAAAATGAATCTTTAAATTTTTTTAAAATGAATAGTAATAATAAAGTTTTATTAGTTCTTGGTGGAAGTTTAGGAGCTCAAAAAATTAATCAGTTTATTTCAGAAAATATTGATTTATTTAAGAAATTAAAAATTCAAATTATTTGGCAATGTGGAAAAATATATTACAATCGATATAAAATTTACAATTCTGATTTCACTTGTGTTTTACCATTTATTAAAGATATGAACTTAGCATATTGTGCAGCTGATATTATTGTTTCAAGGTCTGGAGCTAGTGTAATTTCTGAATTATGTATTGTTGGTAAACCGGTAATTTTCATTCCATCCCCTAAATTGGCTGAAGATCACCAAACTAAAAATGCTTTAAATATTGTAAAAAATAATGCAGCAGAAATGATAAAAGAAAAGAATTTAAACAAAGAATTTTTTAGTGTTTTAAAAAATTTAATTACAAATGATGAACATGCTATTAAATTATCTAATTCCATAAAATTATTAGAAAAACCTAATGCAACAAAAGATATAGTTAATCATATTGATAAATTATTAAGTAATGTTTAAAAATTATAATAAAATATATTTTATTGGAATTGGAGGTATAGGTATGTCTTCAATTGCTTTGTATTTTATTAATTATGGTAAACAAGTAGCAGGTTATGATAAAACTAAAAATGCTTTAACAAAAAAACTTTCAGAATTAGGCGCGCAAATTCATTACGAGTCTAAAACATCAGATATTCCTAGAGAGTTTTTAAACAATTTAGAAACATTAATAATTTATACTCCGGCTATTTCTAAAGATAATATAGAATTGAGTTACTTTTTTAATAATAATTTCACTGTTCTTAAAAGGTCAGAAGTGTTGGGGAAAATTGCAAAAGATAAGTTTTGTATAGCTATAGCTGGAACACATGGAAAGACTACGACTTCAACTATTTTATCACACATATTATTTGAAAACAATATAAATTTTACATCATTTATTGGAGGTATTTCAGAAAATTATCAGAGTAATTTAATTCAAAATGGTAATGATATTATTTTGGTTGAAGCTGATGAGTTTGATCGATCCTTTCTAACATTAAATCCGAATATTGCATGTATAACTTCAGTTGATCCAGATCATTTAGATATATATAATTCTAACTCTGAATTACAAAAATCTTTCATAGAATTTGCAAGCAAATTGAAATCAAATGGTGTATTGTTCAAACATTATGATATACCGATTAAGGGAGTTAGTTATGGTTTTAGTAAAGATGCAGATTACTCAATAAAAAATTATTATAATAGTAAAGATTCTTCTTTTTTTGAAATTATTTATCAAAAAGAAAAAAGTATTAAAGTAAAGTTTAATATGCCTGGAAAACATAATGCCTGTAATGCATTAGCGGCTTTTGCTATAGGTAGATTTTTAAAAATCAAAGAAATAGATATAACAAAGTCTTTAAGCACTTTTAAAGGAGTTAAGAGAAGGTTTAGTTATATTTTAAAAACTCCGAAAATATTGATTGATGATTACGCACATCATCCTAGTGAAATTAAAGCAGTTTATGAATCACTAGAATCTTTATACCCTGATAAAAATATAATGGCAATTTTTCAACCACATTTATTTTCAAGAACAAGGGATTTTATAGATCAATTTGCTCAAATTTTATCAAAATTTGATGAAGTAGTTTTATTAGAAATTTATCCTGCAAGAGAAGAGGCAATTAAGGGGATTAATTCTAGCGAACTTTTGAAAAGAATCAAAAATATTAATAAAAATTTAGTTAATAAATCAGAATTATCAAGTCATATAAAAAACTCTGAATCTGATGTTTTTGTTGTAATGGGAGCAGGCGATATTTCTGAAGAAATACCTTTAATTAAAGATGTAATTATAAGTTAAAAATGAGAAATAATTTATTTAAAATATTGATTATTATGTTATTAGTAGGGTTTTTAACTGCTTTTAGTTTTGTTAAAAACGAGAATAGAAATATTGATTTTGAAAATATAAATTTTATTGATTCTGACCTTAAATTTATCTCATTAGACTCGGTTAATAAATTGTTAAAACAAAGTGACTTATTATCAAACAAATTTTTGAAAAGTGATTTAAATTTGAAAGAAATTGAACAAAAAATTTTAGATAATACATTTATATATTCTGCTGAGGTTTCATTAGGTTTAGATGGTCAATTAGGAATTATTTTAAAAGAAAAAAATCCTGTGTTTAGAGTTTTAAATGACAACTATTATATTGATTCAGATGGAAATAAAATGTCTTTATCTAATCTTTTTTCAGAACGTATTCCGTTGTTATTGAATAAAGTAGATTCTTCCTATTTCAACAAATTAGGTTTGCTTGGTGAGTACATTAAAAATGATATGTTTTTAAGTAAACATATTATTGCTCTTTCTCAATTTGAGGAAGATCTTAATTTTTATGTAAATGGCTATTCTTATGTCTTAAAAATTGAAAAATTTGATAATTATAAAACAAAATTTAAAAATTATGAGAATTTCTTTAGATCTGTTTACAATGAAGGATTATTAGATAGTTTAAGTTCAATTAATTTGAATTTTAAAAATCAGGTAATTGTACAAAAAAAATAAAATGGAATTAAAAAATTTATTTGTTGGCTTAGATATTGGAACTACAAAAATTGTAGCATTAATTGGCTCTTTAAATGAGTATAATAAATTAAAAATTATAGGGATTGGCAAGTCTAAAAGTTTGGGCGTTCACAGAGGAGTTGTAAATAACATTACACAGACTATCCAATCTATTCAAGCTGCAGTTAATGAGGCTGAATTAAATTCTTCAGAGAAAATAGAAAAGGTTATAGTTGGTATTGCAGGTCAGCATATAAGAAGTTTACAACATAGCGACTATATAACTAGAGTTAATTCTGATCAAGTTATTGATGAAGATGATTTAGAAAGACTCATTAATCAAGTTTATAAATTAGTTATGCTTCCTGGAGAAGAAATTATACATGTTCTCCCTCAAGAATATAAGGTTGATGGACAGGGTGAGATAAAAGAGCCAATTGGAATGTTCGGAGGGAGATTAGAAGCTCATTTTCATGTTGTTGTTGGTCAAGTTTCTTCTATTAAAAATATTGCAAGATGTATTAAGAGTGCAGGTATTGATTTCGAAGGAATTACTTTAGAGCCAATAGCTTCTGCTGATGCTGTTTTGAACCAGGAAGAAAAAGAAGCAGGTGTTGCGTTAATAGATATTGGTGGAGGAACTACAGATTTAGCAATTTTTAAAGATGGTATTATTAGACATACTTCGGTCATTCCTTTTGGAGGGAATATTATTACAGATGATATTAAAGAAGGATGTTCCATAATTGAAAAACAAGCTGAGCTATTAAAAATTAAATTCGGATCAGCTTGGCCAGGTGAAAATAAAGATAATGAGATTGTTTCAATTCCAGGATTAAGAGGAAGGGAACCAAAAGAAATAACGCTTAAAAACTTATCTAAAATAATTCATGCTAGAGTAGTAGAAATTATTGAACAGGTTTATATAGAAATTAAAAATTATGGTCATGAAGATCAAAAAAAGAAACTTATAGCAGGTATAGTTTTAACTGGTGGAGGAAGTCAATTAAACCATCTTAAGCAGTTAGTGGAATATATAACAGGGATGGATACTAGATTAGGATACCCTAGTGAACATTTAGCAGGTAATAATTCTATTGAAATATCAAGCCCAATGTATGCTACAGCTGTAGGATTGGTTATGAATTCAACTAAAGTAAGTAAGAAAAAAGAATCTTTAGAAGAAGATCTTTTTGAAAATAAGGATTTAGAAAATACTCAAGATCATTCAGCAAAAACTGAAAGACTTACGATTTTTGAAAAATTCACTGAGTCAATAAAAAACTTTTTAGATAACGCAGAATAAAAAAATAATTATGCAATTAAATCCAGAAATTAACAATTTACCTTTTGATTTACCAAAAAATCAAAGTAATGTAATTAAAGTAATTGGTGTAGGTGGAGGTGGTAGCAATGCCATCAATTATATGCATTCAAAGGGAATTAAAGGAGTAGATTTTGTAGTTTGTAATACAGATTCTCAAGCTTTGGAGAATAGCTCTGTAGAAAATAAAATTCAACTTGGAATTACTTTAACTGAAGGGTTAGGTGCTGGTGCTAATCCAGATATTGGAGAACAAGCTGCTGTTGAAAGTTTCGATGATTTAAGAAAAATGTTAGAAACTAATACTAAAATGGTTTTTATAACAGCTGGAATGGGTGGAGGAACAGGAACAGGTGCAGCTCCAGTAATTTCAAAACTTGCTAAAGAAATGGATATTCTTACTGTAGGAATTGTAACAATGCCTTTTCATTTTGAAGGCGAAATAAGATCAAATCAAGCAAAGAAAGGAATTGATAAATTGAGAAAACAAGTAGATGCCCTTATTGTTATAAATAATAACAAATTAAGAGATATATATGGAAATTTAGGTTTTAAAGAAGGATTTGCAAAAGCTGATGAAGTATTAGCGACAGCATCAAGAGGAATAGCTGAAGTAATTACTCATCATTATACTCAAAACATTGATTTAAAAGATGCTAAAACAGTGTTGTCGAATAGTGGAAATGCAATAATGGGCTCTGCAATTGCAGCTGGATCTAAAAGATCAATAGAAGCTATTTCTTCTGCATTAGACTCTCCTTTGCTAAATGATAATAGAATAACTGGGGCAAAGAATGTTTTACTTTTAATTGTTTCTGGAAAAGAGGAAATCACTATTGATGAAATAGGATTAATTAATGATTATATACAGGAAAGAGCTGGTCATGGAGCTAATATCATAATGGGAATAGGAGAAGATTCAAACCTTGAAAGTTCAATTTCTGTTACTGTAATTGCTACAGGATTTGATCCTAATCAACAAGAAGAAATTATTCATGCTGATCCTAAAAAAATAATTCATAATTTGGATGGAAGCAGTGAAGTTGTTCAAAATTTTGAAGATCATAAGCGAAGTAAAAAAACACCCCTTCAATTTGATTTTGCTTCTGAAAATATAGATTTTAAAAATACTAGTTCTACGGAAAATTCAATAAATATAAATTCAGAATTAATTGATTTTGACAAGGAAGATTATGATAATTCTAGTGTTATAAATAATATTGAGGTTTCTTATGATGAAGTAAGTTTTGATTTAGAAATTGATGAGAAAGAAATAGAAATAGATGATATATCCATTAAAGTTAACGATTTGGAAGTTGTAGCTCCAGAGTTTGTTGATCCGATTGATCAAGTTTCATTAGATTTTGATATGCCTTTAAACAATAAGAAGAAGAATTTTTCAGATAAAATAATTCATGAACTTATTGAGGATGTGAATGAAATTGAAGTAAATGATCCTATTCATATAATTCCTGTGACACAAATTAATGAGTCTGGAACCAACAAATCTGGGTTTGATGATTATCAAAAACCTTCAAAACCTTCAAAACTTTCAAAACTTTCAAAACTTTCAAAACCTTCAAATAATAGTTTAGAAAATGAGAAGGAAAGAGTTGTTAATCCTATGAATAGCTCAATTGCTGAAGGTCTTTCAAAAAGAACTGAAGAAAGAAAAATTAAACTAAAAGAGTATAATTACAATTTTTCAAAAGCTAATAATATTCATAATATGGAAACTGAACCTGCTTTTAAAAGAGCTGGTATAAGTTTTGATGATATTGAATCTGTTAAAAATTCAAGAATAAGTGTTAGCAAAGATTCAAATGGAGAAACTAACCTAAGAACTAATAATTCATTTTTACATGATAATGTAGATTAATTTAAAAAATAATGTATGGGATTAATTGATAAAATATCAGAATCTATAAAGACGGCTATGAAACAGAAAAATGTTCAAGTATTAGAGTCGTTAAGAGCAATTAAATCTGCTCTTCTTTTGGCGAAAACTCAAAAAGGAGCATCTTCTGAAATTGCTAAAGAAGATGAAATTAAAATTCTTCAAAAACTAGTAAAACAAAGAAAAGAAAGTGCAGATATCTATATTTCTCAGAATCGAAATGAACTTGCTGAAGTTGAGATTAATCAATCAAAAATAATTGAAGGTTTTTTGCCTGAGCAGATTAGCTCTGAAGAAATAGAAATAATTATTACAGATATCATCAAAGAAATTGGTGCTGAAGGAATGAAAGACATGGGTAAGGTAATGGGAATGGCATCTGCAAAGCTATCTGGAAAAGCAGATGGAAAAACTATTTCTAATATAGTTAGAGCTAAACTTACTTAGTAAAATGGCCCAGTAGTTCAACTGGATAGAATATCAGATTTCGGCTCTGACGGTTGGAGGTTCGAATCCTCCCTGGGTCACTTTAAAGATTTTATTAAGATCTATTTTATAAACTTATATTCTTTTTAATTATAAGATTTTTATTTGGAGCTGTTATTACATTCAAAACTTCAAATGACATCTCAATTGAGCTTAAAATTTCTTTTGTTTTGATAGTAACCAATAATTCTCCCCTTGCTGGTATTTCTAAAATTGAACTATAACTATGAAAAGTATAGTCTCCAAGGTATTTTAATTTAAATGGTACTACGCTTTCATTTCGTATTTTTATAGTAACTATTTTTTTATAATATCCTAGGCTGGATATTTTTAAATTCTCAGAAACAACTGGGGAAATATTTTCTTCTTTACCAATTAACATGTCTCTATGCCAGACAAAAGTTTTTTGATTAAATAAGGCATCTCTTATGCTTTTTATAGTTCTGTTTTTAGATAATATGAAAGTAATTGGTCTATGTTGTTTCTTTTTTTTGTCAAAATACCAGTCTATTAATCCATGAATATCACTTGTCCCCATTATTGTTAAATTATTTTCTAACGCTAAGGCTAATGCCTCTTCTGAGTAAGTGTTCGCATTGACCACCTCAATTCCATGGAATAATTTCTTTTCTAATAATCTTTCATGCATTTTATCTAATCGAGCTATTCCATCATCCCTGTTTGCAACCCAATTAGGATGATTCCAAAACACAAATGCACCTTGTTTATTTGCTTCAATCATTGATTTTTCACCATTAGAATTTAATAATGGATTCACATCTTTAACAAAAATTGCATTAAAATGTCCAGGAGGCATTGGTTTCGTTATTTCTGATCCATTGACAATCATTAGAAGTTCGTCTTTTATTAATAATGCTTTAGATATATTAAAAGACCTGTTTCTATCTGTTATTATTATATCATTTTTATAGGGTAAATATTCTAAATGCTCAGTCATTGAAATTAAATCAAGACTATCTCTTCTAGCTTCCTTAATCCTTATACTTGGCCATACCTCACCGTCAGAAAAAACCGTGTGAATGTGAAGATCGGAAGATATGATATAAGTGTCTGAAGGGCTTGAAAAGAATACTTTACGTGTTTGTGAATAATTAACTAATGCTATGTGTAATAAAAATAAAATACTTATGTGTTTCATAATAAATTTTTAAAGGGATTTTAGTAATTTTCTTTTTACTCTCATGTATTTGCTTATTGATGTTGAGTAATTCTTATAATCTAAGAATAATTTTTTTATAATTTTAGAATGTTTTCTTTTGTTTTTTGATTTTAAAATTTCAAGAAGTTCGTAATCTTCAATACCTATTCGATGCGCTTCAAATCTTATTGATGATAATGGACCATCTTCTCCTGGGTATATAATGTGGGTGTCTCCAGCAGGCAGGTAGTTTGTGGGTGAAGCAATTGGGGAGGGATGTTTTACCACACTTTGTTTAAAAGGATCTGCTTTGTATTGATTTAATCCCCAATGCAGATATCCAAAAGTATTATATTTTGATCCAGCCCATCCAAAATAAACTTGTCTAATTCTTTCCATATCAAGAGTTCTGTTCAGCCATTTTCCGCCTGGAACTAAACAGGTATAAATTAGCACTTTTTCTCCTATTTTTTCCCTTGATCTGAAAAAACCTTCATTTTCTTGAAAATCATTTATAATTGGGCACCAAAAATCAATAGCTCCGTTTAAGGATTCTTTAGCATTTGTTGCTTCCATAATTTTTATTTCAGGATAGATATCTTTTATTTGTTTTGAAACTTGTCTATAGCATTCAGCATTATTGTTAGTTGGTTCATCTGCAATGTGTTGTAGCCATTGATTAGTTAAGTTATATTTTTTTGTAAATTTTTTTATTTTTCTAATAATTGTATCTATATCTTTTTTTGCTTCATCACTAAAATAACCCCTTCCTCTTAAATTAGTTATTAATTCAGGACTTCCCCAATCATCATTTTTACCTCTACCTAAAAGATGTGGAGATTCGAAATACTTGAAACCATTTTTTCTAAATACATTAATAAATGAAATCATTTTATCTTCATCTAGATGAATCTTATTCTCTTTAAGGCTAATAAGCTCACCAGGAATAATGACACAATTTTGTCTTCCATTAGCCATAATTTTTGCATATTTTTCTAACATTTTATACCATTTATCACTCCATCTTTTAAGGCTGTGCTTTTCTTCCATTTTAGTAATATTAAACCAATTTGTGTAAAAGAAATTACTATCAATTAATTCAGGAATAGAAGCGGAGTGAACTTTAATTTTAAAATTAAGTTTTTGGATATTTTTTAAATTCTCTTTTATTGAAATCTCAATCAAATAATTTTTTTCATCTTGAAGATTTTTTGAATTTACGGTAAGCCTTAATAATGAATACTTGTGTTTGGTTACGAAACTTTTCTTATTCAATGGATATATTACTTCAAAAACATCAAATGGAGCCCTTCTTATAACATATGGATTAATTTTTCCTTTAAATTGTTCAGTTCTACTATCTAAACCAGTATTTTCTTCAACAGGAACAGGCTCAATTATATCCCAATTTATAGATCTAATATTTTTTGACCTAGTATCGATAGAAATTTTATTTCCAATATTAGATTTAATTAAAATGTGAACTTCGGCAGATGAATTTGAAGGAATATTGGTTTTATAATTATTATTAAACTTTAAATTATTATAATCTGGATAAACTGCTTCTAAAGTATTTAATAATCCAGCTTTAAATTGAGCATAATTTGCAAAACTTGATAACAAGAAAAATAATAATATATATATAAATTTAATATTCATTTTATTTAATAATAAGTTCATTAACTTAATCTTATTAAATTATGAAAATTTAATTATTTTCGCATCACTTAAATACTTTTAAAATGAAAAAAAAATCTATAATATCTTTAGTAATCATTTTTTTTATGCTAAATGCATGCACTTCATTAAAATTATTTTCACCTGAAACACATAATCATAACTATCCAGATAAAAAGACAAAAGTGCTTTATAAAAAGACAAAAGAGCTTTTTAATGGAAAGGATCTGAGTGGATGGATTATTTATGGAACTGAAAAGTGGTATGTTGAAGACGGACTTCTAATATGTGAAAGTGGTCCTGACGCTCAATATGGTTATTTAGGTACTGAAAATTTTTATAAAAATTTCATTTTAAATCTTGAGTTTATGCAAGAGGCTAACGGAAATAGTGGTGTGTTTTTTAGATCAACAGTTGATGGCACTAAAGTAAGTGGTTGGCAAGTTGAAGTAGCTCCTCCAGGTTTTTATACGGGTGGAATTTATGAGTCTTATGGAAGAGGATGGCTTATTAAACCTAGTGAAGGTAAAGATTCATCTTTGAAAATGGGGGAATGGAATAAGCTTACAGTTAAAGTTTACGGAGATAACGTAACTACTTTGTTAAATGGAATACAAATGATTACTTATTCTGATAGTAAAATTGGTGAGGCTGACGGAAGAATAGCTTTACAAATTCATGATGGTGGTGGAATTAAGGTTAAGTGGAAAAACATTAAAATACAAGAACTTAAAGATATCGATATTAATTTCTAAAAATTTTACCGGAAGAATGATCTTTAATTGCTCCAGTTACACTTTTTAAACAATTTATTTTTTCTTTACTTTTTAGCAGCCCCATATAAGCAAATATCAGCGCTTCTTTATAATCTATAATTTGAGAATCAGGAATAATAACTTTAGATTTTACTTTAGTTTTAATAGAATCGATTAGGGTATTATTATAAGTGCCTCCACCTGATATTAAGATTCTATCATTAAAATAACTGCCAATAGATTTACTAATTTGATCTGATATGTGTTCTATATAGGTTCTTAGAATATGTTTAGGATTTAAAATATGAGAATCAATTAATGGTATGACCTTAGATTTTACAAATTCTATTCCTAGAGATTTTGGACCTAATTTATTATAGAAACTCATTTGATTTAGTTGATTTAATAGATCTAAGTTGACAGTTCCTTTTTTTGACAAAACTCCATCTTGATCAAAAGTATATCCCATTTTTTTTGAATAATGATTTAAAACAGTATTAACAGGGCATATGTCAAATGCCTTGATTTTATTATTATCCTTAATTGATACGTTTGAAAATCCCCCTAGATTTAGGCAGAATTTATAATTAGAAAAAAGATCAAGATCACCAATGGGGACCAATGGTGCTCCTTGTCCTTTATACTCTACATCTTGGGTTCTAAAATCGCAAACTACATCAGTTTTTACAATTTTATTAATTGTTTTTCCATCTCCAATTTGAAGAGTTTTTCCTTTATTAGGTTCATGAAAAACAGTATGTCCATGAGAAGAAATTAGATCTATTTTATCAATTGAAAATTCACTAATAAACTCTTTTAAATAGTTGCTAATTAGAGTTCCGTATTCTATATCTATTTTTTTTAATTCTTGTTTATTTAAGAAAATACTTTTTTTTAACTTTTCAATCCATTTTTCATTATAACTATAAGTCTTAGAGTTTATAATATTATACTTTGAGTAATTAGATTTTTTAAACGAAACAAAACAAATGTCTAAACCATCTAAGGAAGTCCCACTCATTAAGCCTATTACATATATAGAGTTATTATACATAAATTATTTATGTATTTAAATTAAATAAAAAATACGATATACTAATTAATTAAAGAAGAAAGTGTACTAATAGTATTTGTTGGATTTTCTGATTTAAAAACAAAACTTCCTGCCACAAGAACATCAGCACCATTTTCAATCAATTTTTTTGCATTTTCAGAATTAACTCCTCCATCTATTTCAATTAAAGTCTTTGAATTGCATTTGTTAATTAATGATTTAAGATCTTTGATTTTTTGGTAGGTAGTTTCTATGAATGATTGTCCTCCAAAACCAGGGTTAACACTCATTATACATACTAAATCAATTTCTTTTATAATTGATTCTAAAGATGAAATAGGAGTGTGAGGGTTAATTGCTACTCCAGCCTTCATATTAAGACTCTTGATTCTTTGAATAGTTCTATGAAGGTGAGTACAAGCTTCAAAATGAACTGTTAATACGCTGCTTCCTAATTCTGCAAACTTTTCAATATAATTATCTGGATTAATTATCATTAGATGAACATCTAAAGGTTTTTTTGTATATTTTTTTAAAACGTTCATTATGGGTGTGCCAAATGAAATATTAGGAACGAAAACACCATCCATTACATCAATATGAAACCAATCAGCTTTACTTTCATTAATCATTGAAATCTCACTTTCAAGATTTCCAAAGTCACAGGCAAGCATTGATGGCGCTATTAAGTTCATTTTAGCCTAAGTAGGTTTTTAAAATCTTGCTTCTGGAAGTATGCTTAAGTCTTCTAATCGCTTTTTCTTTAATTTGTCTAACTCTTTCTCTTGTCAGATCAAACGTTTCTCCAATTTCTTCTAATGTCATAGCATGTTTTTCTCCTAAGCCAAAGTATAACCTAACAACATCTGCTTCTCTAGGAGTTAATGTTTCAAGTGCCCTTTCAATTTCAGTTCTTAATGATTCATGCAATAAATTTCTGTCTGGATTTGGAGATTCACCACTTCTTAAAACATCATAAAGGTTTGAATCTTCCCCTTCAACTAACGGAGCATCCATTGAAACGTGTCTTCCAGAATTTTTCATTGATTCTTTTACATCTGAAATAGTCATATCTAATTCTTTTGCTATTTCTTCTGCAGAAGGAACTCTTTCGTTTGCTTGTTCTAAAAAAGCATACATTTTATTGATTTTATTAATAGATCCAATTTTATTTAGAGGAAGTCTAACGATTCTAGATTGTTCAGCTAAGGCTTGTAAAATAGATTGACGTATCCACCATACTGCATATGAAATGAATTTAAATCCTCTTGTTTCATCAAATCTTCTAGCAGCCTTTATAAGACCTAAGTTGCCTTCATTAATTAAATCAGGTAATGTTAATCCTTGATTTTGGTATTGCTTGGCAACAGAAACCACAAATCTAAGATTGGCTTTTGTAAGTTTATCTAGTGCATTTTCATCACCAGCTCTAATTTTCTGTGCTAATTCAACCTCTTCTTCAGCAGTAATTAAATCAACTTTTCCAATTTCCTGAAGATACTTATCTAAGGATGCAGTTTCTCTGTTGGTTACCTGTTTTGTAATTTTTAGTTGTCTCATTGATAGTGCTTAAATTTATTATACGTTAAAACGTATAAAAAGGTTACAATTAATCTCAACTTTTATTGAATAACAGATAAATTTAATTTATCTGTTATTTCTATACCTGTTATCTCTTCCACTGTTATTACCTCTTGGTGGTCTTGGTGGTCTTTCAACATATCCTTCAGGTTTTTCTAACAAAGCTTTTCTTGAAACTTTTTCTTTTCTAGTTCTAGGGTCTACTCCAAAATATTTAACTTCTAACTCATCACCAAGTTTAAGTACATCGCTTACATTGTCAGTTCGTTCCCATGCAATTTCACTTACATGTAAAAGAACTTCGTTTCCAGGTGCATCCAAATATTCGACTACAGCTCCAAAATCAAGCATTTTTATAACTTTTACCTTATAAGTATTACCTTTTTCAGGTTTAAACAATAAGGAATCAATTTTAGCAAGTACTGCATCAATTCCTTCTTGATCAGTTCCTAGAATTTCAACTATTCCCTCTTCTGTTTCAGGGTCTTCATTAATCACTATTGTACAGCCAGTAGTTTTTTGTAATTCTTGAATTACTTTTCCACCTGGACCAATAAATGGACCTATAAATTCGTTAGGGATTCTACTAGTTACCATTTTAGGTGAATGAGATTTAACATCAATATTTGGTTTTTCAATAGTTTCAGTGATTTTTTCTAAAATATGTAATCTTCCATCCCTTGCTTGTTTAAGAGCATTCACTAAAATTTCATATGATAAACCTTTGATTTTAATATCCATTTGGCATGCTGTAATTCCTTCAGATGTTCCTGTTACTTTGAAATCCATATCTCCTAAATGATCTTCATCTCCAAGAATATCACTTAAAACAGCATATCTATCTCCATCAGAAATTAATCCCATAGCTATTCCAGAAACTGGTCTTGTAATTTGAACTCCAGCGTCCATTAAAGCCATGGTTCCAGAACAAACTGTTGCCATAGAAGAAGATCCATTTGATTCAAGTACTTCACTAACTACTCTCACAGTATATGGACAATCATCAGGTATCATTCCTTTTAAACCTCTTTGAGCTAAATTTCCGTGACCAACTTCTCTTCGAGATGTTCCTCTTAGTGGTCTAGCTTCTCCAGTACAAAAAGGAGGAAAATTATAGTGTAAATAAAATGTTTCTTCACCTTCAAAAGATGGCATATCAATTTTATTAGCTTCTCTAGATGTTCCAAGTGTAACTGTAGCTAACGCTTGAGTTTCTCCTCTTGTAAAAATTGCAGAACCATGAGTTGAAGGTAAATAATCTACTTCGCACCAAATAGGTCTAATTTCTGTTGTTTTTCTTCCATCTAATCTTAATCCTTCACTTAAAGTTAATTCACGAACCGCTTCTTTTTGAGCTTTACTGAAATATTTTCCTATTAATTTACCATGTTCCTCTAACTCCTCTTCGCTAAATGATTCTTTTACTTCTTCTTTAACATTTGAAAAAGCTAAACTACGTTCTGCCTTTGAAGTTCCTTGTTTAGCAATTGCATAACATTTGTTGTAAGATAGTTCATGTATTTTTTTTGAAAGCTCTTCATTTTCCACGCTAGTTTCATACTCTCTTACTGCTTTTTTTCCAACTGCTTCTGCCAATCTAACTTGAGCTTCAATTTGAATCTTTATTGATTCATGAGCAAACTTTATTGCTTCTGCCATTTCTTCTTCACTACATTCATCCATTTCTCCTTCAACCATCATGACTGAATCTGCTGAAGCTCCAATCATCATGTCTATATCAGATTTTTCTAATTGAGCCCTACTAGGATTTATAACAAATTTACCATTAACTCTTGCTACTCTAGCTTCAGAAATTGGACATTCAAAAGGAAAGTCACTTAATTGAATAGCTGCTGAAGCAGCAAGTCCTGCAAGAGAATCCGGCATTACATCTTCATCATGCGACATTAGCTGAATCATTACCTGAACCTCTGAATTATAGTCTTTAGGGAATAATGGACGTAAAACTCTATCAACTAGTCTCATTGTTAAAACTTCCCCATCACTAGGTCTAGCTTCTCTTTTAAAGAATCCCCCAGGATATCTTCCAGCTGCAGCGAATTTTTCTCTGTAATCAACAGTTAATGGCAAGAAATTTAGTCCTGTAGATTCATAGTTAGAAACTACTGTACATAAAAGCATTGCTTTACCCATCTGAACTACTACTGATCCATGAGCTTGTTTTGCAAGTTTTCCAGTTTCTAAAGTAATTATTCTTCCATCACCAAGATCGATGGACTCATTATAAGTTTTAATTTTCATATTTTTCATTAAATTAATTAAGTTGTGTTGTGTCTTAAGTAGAATACCAATGAAAAACTATGATAAAAACATCTATTTACGTAGATTAAGCTTTTTAATAATCTCTCTGTAACGATTAATGTCTTTATTTTTAAGATAGCTTAATAAGCTTTTTCTTTTACCAACCATCATCACTAATGACCTTTCTGTATTAAAATCTTTACGATTTTTTTTGAGATGCTCGGTTAAATGATTGATTCTTGCAGTGAACAAAGCAATTTGTCCTTCTGATGAACCCGTGTCTGTATCAGATTTTCCGTGTTCCTTGAAAATTTCTTTTTTGTTTTCTTTTGTTAAATACATGCCAATATTATTGTAAATAATTATTATGTAACCAATATTAATTTATTGGAGCGGCAAATATAAGATTAAATTTTATTAACTCGCAACTATTTATTTATTGATCTAATGGGTCTGTTCAGAACCAAATCAAAGTAAAGATTTAGTTTATCTTTTAATTCGATTCTAGAAGTTATAAAATCAAGAAATCCATGTTCAAGAAGAAATTCAGATCTTTGAAATCCTTCTGGAAGATTTTGTCCAGTTGTATCTTTAACAACTCTTGGTCCTGCAAAACCGATTAGAGCACCTGGTTCAGATATGTTTATATCTCCAAGCATAGCAAAAGAAGCGGTTGTGCCTCCAGTTGTAGGATCAGTACATAATGAAACATAGGGTAATTTATGATTTGATAGTTGAGCAAGTTTTGCAGATGTTTTGGCCATCTGCATTAAAGAAATAGCACCTTCCATCATTCTAGCTCCTCCCGACTTAGAAATTATGATTAACGGAATTTTTTTTGAAATAGCAAGATCAATGCCTCTACTTATTTTTTCACCAACTACTGAACCCATAGAACCACCGATATAGTTAAAATCCATACATGCAATGACCACATCTAGACCTTGAGACTTGCCTATAGCAACTTTTATAGCATCCTTTAGACCTGTTTTTTTTTCTGCTTCTGATGATCTTTCTTTATAAGATTTATTGTCAACAAATTTTAAAGGATCCTTAGAGTATATTTTTTTGTCAATTTCTTTATACTTATCATCAAATAAAATATCAAAGTATTCTTTGCTTCCAATTCTTATGTGAAAGCCATCTTCTGGAGATACAAAGAAATTTTTTTCTAATTCTTCTTTATCTATGATTTTTCCTGTGGGAGTTTTATGCCAAAGCCCTTGAGGAGTGTCTTTTTTCTCACTAGTATCAGTCTGAATTCCTTTAGATTTTCTTTTAAACCAAGCCATAAATAAGGATATTTATTCAAATATAAGAAACCGAAAATTAGTTAAGCGTATTTACATTGTTTAGATCATGAAAAGCTTGAGTTAATCTTGAAATAAAACTTTCTTCAGCATTTCTTAGCCATACTCTAGGATCATAATATTTTTTATTTGGCAAATCTGATCCTTCTGGATTTCCTATTTGATTCTTTAAATAATCTTCATTAGATTTAAAGTAATCTCTAACTCCAGACATAAATGCATATTGCATATCAGTATCAATATTCATTTTAATAGCACCATATTCAATTGCTTCCCTTATTTCTTCAACAGATGAACCAGATCCTCCATGGAAAACAAAGTTAATTGTGTTATTACTTACGTTATATTTTTTTGAAATATACTCTTGAGAATTTTTTAAAATCTTAGGAGTTAATTTAACATTACCAGGTTTGTAAACTCCATGAACATTTCCAAATGCTGCTGCTATAGTAAATTTATCACTAACTTTTAATAACTCTTCGTAGGCATACGCAACTTCTTCGGGCTGAGTATATAATTTAGAATCATCAACATCTGAATTATCAACTCCATCTTCTTCACCTCCTGTTATTCCAAGTTCTATTTCTAGTGTCATTCCAATTTTACTCATCCTTTGTAAATAATCTTTACATATTGATATATTTTCTTCAATAGGTTCTTCTGATAAATCAATCATATGTGAGCTAAAAAGTGATTTACCTGTTAGATCAAAATGTTTTTCACTAGCATCCAATAAACCATCAATCCAAGGCAAAAGTTTTTTTGCAGCATGATCAGTATGAAGAATAACAGGAACATTGTAAGCTTTTGAAAGTTCATGAACATGTTTTGCTCCAGCTATTGCTCCTTTTATTGCAGCATTTTGATTTTCATTTGACAATCCTTTACCTGCATTAAAAACTGCTCCACCATTTGAAAATTGAATAATTACTGGAGCATTTAATTTTGAAGCGGTTTCTAATACGCCATTAATTGTATTTGATCCTATTACATTTACTGCAGGAAGGGCGAATTTTTTTTCTTTGGCTAAATTGAAAATTTTTTGAACTTCATCACCAGTTGCTACACCACCTTTAATTTCATTATTCATCAAGTTTTTGTTTAATTGGATTGCTAAATTAAAAAGAATTGTTGATTCTAAAAAGGATAATTTAAACCAATGTTAAAGACGGCTTTTTTAAAATTAAAATCTGTTAACCATCTGTCTTTTGTTTCTAGTACTGGATTGTAAGTTTTTAATCCCATATCTAATCTTAAAACAAAAAAGCCTAAATTATATCTCATTCCAAAACCACTTCCAATAGCTATTTCATTTAGATCACTCAATCCATCAAAAGTTCTTTTAGGATCATTAGTGTTATCAAATACATTCCAAATATTTCCAAAATCAGTGAATAAAGCGCCATCTAATTTTCCAATTATATTAAATCTATATTCAATATTCATTGCTATTTTCATATTTGCTTCATTAAATTCACTTAGTGCACCACTGCTTCCAGGTCCTAATCTATATACTTCCCAAGCTCTGTTGTCATTCGAACCTCCTGAAAAAAATGATTTTGAGAATGGAATGCTGTTTGAGTTTCCAAATGGTACAGCAATTCCAAAATAACTTCTAAAAGCAATAGATGAATTTGAATTTATATACCAATATTTTATATAATTAAATTCAGTTTTAAAATATTGAGAATAAGCTAAACCTAAAATTTTATTATTTCCAAATTCATCTAGCTTAGCATTGAATTGATTAGCTAAAAAATCTGTAAGACTTCCCGCTAGTTCTGTTTTAAAAATAAATTGAGAAAAGTTTTTATCATATATATTTCTTTTGTTATTGTTTGTTATAGAGAAATTTGATCCTATGATTAGATTGTTTGAGGTTAACCTATTTCTCCGATCATTAATATAAGTTACTCTATTATAATCATCATTACTAATAGGAAAACTTTTGGATATTACTTCATTTATAAATGAATCAATTCCATTTGGAATTATTAATTTATTTGATGAATTGAAATATGAACTATTAGCATTGTTTGTTTTAGCAATTGAATTAATCGTACTGTAAGAATTAGAATAAATATTAAAATAATTGATGCTATTTTTATTATTAACTAATTCGATATTTAAAACACCAATATTAATCTTATTTTGTTTTTTATTAGTCCAATCATAATTTACATCAAACTTAAAATTTTGTCTATCTAATCCAATATTAGTTTGTTTTGATGTTCCAATTCCTATGTAAGTAGTAGGTTTATTTTCAAGATCTTTTAGTTTTTTAAATTTAAATGGACTAAAAAATCTAGGAAATCTGAGCCTTATATCTAATCCAAATTCTGAAATAATAATATTTGCAGATTTTCCAATTGTTCCTCTGCTTGTAAACTCTAGTCTTTCGGAACCTTTAAAAATATTTCTACTTGTTAAAGAACTTTGAAAAGCTACTCCTATATCCTCAATATTTGAATGTTTTAAATCAATTCCAAAACCAAGTGAGAATTTCTTTTTTGGAATTAAAAGAACATTAACTTCAAGTTCATTATTAGAGTTTTCAATGTACTTATAACTTATAGATGGATATTGGAAATTTTCAAAGTTATTTAGTTGGGTAATTGTTTTCGATCTTGTCAAATCGCTGTAAAGACTATTTTTTTTAATTGAAATTAATTTAGTTAAATTTTCAGGCCTATACCTAAGTTCTCCACTTGAAAAAATATTTATTCCTTCATAATTGATAAAATTATTTAAATCTTCATCTGTTAATTTATTAATATCATTAGTAAATAGATTTATTCTTTTAATGTAATGAAGCCTGTATCCATTGTTATTATCAGACAAATCATTTTTCAATTTATTGTCTATAATATTAACTACAACAGGAATGTTTAAATCAATAGCTGTAGTATCCATTTTTAATTCAAATGTGATAGAATTAATTTGAAAATTATAAATGCCAGAATTTCTAAACAATTTGTCTAACCTGTTTCTTTCAGATTCAAAATCTATAGTATTAAATGGTTTATTCTTTATTAAAAACGAATCATCTTTATTTTGATTATATATTGAGTCTAAAACTTTAGATTCAATATTTGATTTTATAGAGTCTAAATAATATTGATTTCCTAAATTAATATTGTAAACTACTTTTCCATAATTATCATTTCTCTGATCAATTATTATTTTGGAATCAATTTTGGATTTAAAATAACCATTATTTTTGTAAAAAGATTTTAGATTTTCAATTGATATTTCGGTTTTGACAGAATCAATTAACTCTAATTTTTCGCCATTCCTAATTTTCCAATTATTATAATCTTTGAGATATTTTTTTATTTGTTTAACTTGTTTCTTCGAAAAAAGACTAATTAGTTTAGTCTTTCTATCATCAGATCTATCCACCCATGAGTTAAAGATAGAATCGGTATTTTCTTTTGAAGATTCATTTAAATAGGCCAAGAATGGAAAACCTATAAAGTAATTATTTTTATTTTGTGTTAGTAACGGTTTTAAAGAGTCTTTAGGAATTTTATTTCCATTAACTAATATTTCGTTTGATATTAATATAAGTTTCCCATTTTCAATATTTTTAGAAATACTACACCCAATAAATAATGGGCTTAGGAATATAAATAATAGTATTTTTGTTAAAATATGATTCACAGAATAATATTATTGTCAAAAATACATCTTTAAATATGGTTAGCAAAAAGGATATAAAATTGATAAGTAGTCTAAAGCATAAGAAGTTTAGAGATCTAAATAGTGCTTTTGTTGTTGAAGGAAGAAAATCTATTTCAGAATTTTTAATTTCTCAATTTAAATTGGTTAAATTATTTTCAATTGATTGTTCTGCCTTTGATTTTGTTACAAATCAAATTGAAGTCGATTACAATGAATTAAAAAAAATAAGTTTTTTTAATAATCCAGATGATCATTTAGCAATTTTTGAAATTCCAAGTAAAAATCCTGTAGATCATAATAATTTGATAATTGCTTTAGAATCAATAAGAGATCCTGGAAATTTAGGAACTATAATTAGAACATGTGAGTGGTTTGGAATAAAAGATGTCATTTGTTCAAATGATTCAGTAGATTGTTTTAATCCAAAAGTAATTCAATCGGCGATGGGTTCACTCTCTAGAATGAATGTTAATTATGTTGATTTAAACTCATATTTAAAAAATACTAAACTAAATTTAATAGGAGCAACATTAAATGGAAAATCTGTATATAAAACAGATCTACTATTTGATAAAGGAATTTTGATTTTTGGAAATGAGGCTAATGGGGTTTCTGATAAACTGTGTGATGTATTAGATTATAATTTAACAATTCCAAGATCAGGAATTAATGATTTCCCAGATAGTTTAAATTTGTCAATATCTGTTGGAATATTTTTAGGGGAAATTAAACGTAAAATTTTTTCTGATTAATGAAAAGTTAAATTTATAAAAAACCCTCTTGTTGATAGGTTTTCTATATTTCCTGTCCATGGGCTAGCCACATCGTCATCAGGCACAAGCTCATCTTTTAAGGAAAAAACCCCTCTTATTGATGGAGAAAATTTAAAATATTGTAAATAAAAATCAATACCAAATCCTAACTCATAATATAAGTTGTTAGCTTTTAATCTAAAGACATTGTTTTTGTTGTCTTCAGGACTATTTTGGTTACTAGATAAATTAAATGAAGTTGAAACTCCACCAATTAAGTATGGTCTGAAATTATCCAATCTTTTTGTACTTAATTTTATCAGAAGAGGTATATGTATATAAGAGGATTTTACTGATCGAATTGTATCACTGTTTTGAGTAAACTTAGATCTTTCATTAAATCTTAAATTTAACTTGTTAGTGTGTAGTCCTGGTTCAAATCTAAGGTTGATATATTCATTAATTCTTAGGTCTCCAATTAGACCAATATTAACCCCTATGCTTTCTTCAATCCAAGTAGCATAATTGGGATTTATTTTATAATCAAGTTTGTAATTATACTGATTAAAACCTATAAAATAACCAAAATGTAATTTTTGTTTATCAAAATTTTGAAGATTTTCAATTTTGGTATTGTTTTTTTGACAAAACCCAGCAATAAAAAACATTAAAAACAGTAAAATAGAAGGTTGTTTTATCATAATGAGTTATCAAATTTATAAAACATAAATGGGTATAAAAATTTTAATTTTTTAAAAAATTATTATTCATTTTTTAAAATCAAGTATATTTGTGGTCTTATTCAATGCTATATTTATGAAAATCATAATAGCAGGTGCTGGTGAAGTTGGATTCCATTTGGCTAAGTTACTCTCATTTGAGTCACAGGATATTACCTTAATTGATAATAATCAATCTATTCTTAATATTGCTGAAAATCAGCTTGATATTAAAACTATTGAAGGAAATTCTGCATCAATTTCAGTTTTAAAAGAAGCGAATGTTGAGAAATCCGATTTAGTAGTTTCACTTACTACATCTGAAACTACTAATTTCACTACTTGTTTCTTAGCTAAGCAGTTGGGAGCAAAAAGAACTATAGCTAGAATTTCTAATGCAGAATTTTTAGAAAATCCTATAGGAATAGATTTTGATTCTATAGGAATAGATGAATTAATCTCTCCTGAAAATTTAGCTGCTGAGGAAATCAAACTTTTAATTAATGAATCTGCATTTTCCACTAGTCACGATTTTGAGCATGGAATTTTAAAAATGATGGGAGTTAACTTAGGAAAAAATGCTCCTTTTATTGGTAAATCAGTTATGGAAGCTGCAGCTGTTTTTCCAGGGGTTCATTTTATGCCTATTGCTTTAAAAAGAAAGGATAGTGAAACTACAATTATCCCTAGAGGAAACACTATTTTTCTCGAATGTGATCAAGTTTACTTTATTACTAATAGAAAAGGAATAAAGGAGTTATATAACTTAACAGGTTCAGTAAAGCAAAAGATTGAAAACATAATGATTTTAGGAGCGGGAAGAGTTGGCGTTAAGTTAGCAAGAGATCTTAGTAATGAGGGTTTAAATGTAAAACTTATTGAAATAAATAAGGAGAAAGCTATTGGTTTAGCGGAACTATTATCTGATGTTATGATATTGAATGTAGATGGTAGAAATGTGGATCTTTTAGAAGAAGAGAATTTAGAAAATATGGATGCTTTTATTGCAGCTACGGGAAATTCTGAAACAAATATTATGTCATGTTTAATGGCTAAATCTAAGAAAATTAAAAAGACAATAGCTCTTGTTGAGAACATGGATTATTTTAATCTTTCCCAGTCAATAGGCATAGATACTTTGATTAACAAGAAATTGTTAGCTGCAAATGATGTTTTTAAATTTGTTAGAAAGGGAAATATTGTTGAATTGGCTAAGCTAATTGATATGAATGCTGAAATTGTTGAGTTTATAGTAAAAGAACATTCTAAAGTGTTAAACGAGAAAATCGCGGATTTAAACTTTCCTTTAAACGCTATTATTGGTGGTGTAATTAGAGGAGGAAAAGGAATAATTGCTTTAGGTAATTTTGAAATTAATCTAGGTGATAGAGTTTTAGTTTGTTCAACTCCGGATGGATTAAAAAAAGTAGAAAGTTTATTTTTATAAACCTTTATGTCTAAACTAAATAAAAAATTAATTTTTTATATAATTGGAATGCTACTCATTTTTAACGGAGGGGCAATGCTTATTTCCTCACTAGTTAGTCTAATAGTTAATGATGGTGCGATTAGAGAAATCACTCTCTCTGCTGTGATTGTGATTGTATTAGGTTGTTTAATAATGACCTTTTCTAAAAATAATATTAGACAAATTAATAAAAGAGATGGTTATCTAATAGTTACTATCGGTTGGCTTACCATGGTTTTTTCAGGAATGCTTCCTTATTATTTAACAAATTCAATAACTTATTTCCCTAATTTGCTTTTTGAAACCATGTCGGGTTATACCACTACTGGTTCCACAATTTTAAACGATATTGAAGCTTTGCCTAAGAGTATTGTTTTTTGGAGAAGCATGACTCATTGGCTTGGAGGGATGGGAATTATTGTATTAGCTATAGCTATTCTTCCGTTATTAGGAATAGGGGGAATGCAACTTTTTTCAGCTGAGGTTCCTGGAACTGGAATAAATGGAGATAAACTACATCCAAGAATAAGTGATACTGCTAAAAGACTTTGGATGATTTATGTTGGATTAACTATTACAGAAACTGTATTATTAAATTTAGCTGGAATGAGTTTCTTTGATGCTATTAATAACTCTATGAGTAATATTGCTTCAGGAGGATTTTCATCTAGAAATGCTAGTATAGGTCATTGGAATAACATCCCTATTATTCAGTATATAGTTATAGTTTTTATGTTTTTAGCTGGAACTAATTTTATATTAATATATTTTGGTTTAACAGGTAAAATAAAAAAAATAATAAAAGACACTGAGTTTAAATGGTATGTTTCATTTATTTCAATTTTTGTAATTATTTCTACAATAAGTTTATATTCATCTGTCGATTTGACACAAACTGATGTTATTCATCCTCAAGTATTTGGAAAGTTTGAAAGTAGCTTTAGACATGCTTTATTTCAAGTTGTTGCTATAGTTACTACAACAGGTTTTGTAACTGGTGACTTTACTTCTTGGACTCCATTTTTAACTATGTTATTTTTTGGAATTATGTTTATGGGGGGATCTTCAGGTTCAACTTCTGGTGGAGTTAAAGTATTAAGACATTTAATTCTTATCAAAAACGGAATGCTAGAGTTTAAAAGATCTTTACATCCCAATGCAATTATTCCATTAAGACATAATAATTCTGTAGTTGAAAAACCAATAGTAATTCACGTACTTGCATTCTTTATTCTATATCTTATTTTATTTATAATTGGTGCAGGAGTGTTAAGCTTACTGGGACTTGATTTTACATCTGCAATTGGAGGAGCGGCTTCTTCAATAGGTAATGTTGGTCCAGCTTTAGGGACTCTAGGTCCAATAAGTAATTTTGATAGTCTTCCAGTGCTTGGAAAATATTGGTGTGCTTTTTTAATGTTAGTAGGTAGACTAGAATTATTTACTGTATTAATATTATTTACTCCTTATTTTTGGAGAGATCATTAATCCTTAATAGCCTTTTGAATTCTACTAATAGCTTTCTTTATTTCTTCCTTTGAAGCAGCGTAAGAAATTCTAATATTATTTGGACTTCCAAATGCTTCTCCAGTTACAGTAGCTACATGAGCTTCCTCAAGTAGAAAAATTGCAAATTCAGATGCATTATTAATTTTTTTTCCTTTTATAGTCTTTCCGAAAAAAGAGGAAACATCAGGAAAAACATAAAAAGCTCCTTTAGGTTCATTTAATTTAATTCCTTCTATTTCATTCAATAAATCAATTATTAACTTTCTGCGTTCCTTAAATTCATCTATCATATATTGAATTTCAGAAACAGGAGCTTCTAAAGCAGCTATAGTTGCACGCTGAGCTATACAGTTTGCTCCGCTTGTAATTTGTCCTTGCATTTTGGTACAAGCTTTTGCTATCCAATAGGGAGCTCCTAAATATCCTATTCTCCAACCAGTCATAGCAAATGCTTTTGCTACACCATTTACAGTAATGGTTCTATCGAACATTGATGGAATTTTTGCAAAACTAAAGTGAGGGACACCATAATTTATATGTTCGTAAATTTCATCTGAAAGTATGTAGATTTCTGGATATTTTTCTAACACTTTTGCAAGTCCTAAATATTCTTTCTCTGTATAAACCGATCCGCTTGGATTATTAGGGGAATTTATAACGACTAGTTTTGTTCTTTTAGTTATGGCATTTTCTAATTGTAAAGGAGTTATTTTAAAATCACTTGAAATGTCAGACCTGATTTCTATTGGGTTTCCTTCTGCAAGAGTTACAATAGCGGAATAACTTACCCAATATGGAGCAACAAGAAGCACATCATCCCCTGGATTAATAAGTACTTGAATTGCATTAGCTATAGATTGTTTTGCGCCAGTAGATACTACAACTTGATTTGATTCATAATCTAAATCATTATCTCTTTTAAATTTATTGCAAATAGATTTTTTTAATTCCCCATAACCATCTACTGGGGTATAAGAGTTATAATTATCATCAATTGCCTGAATTGCTGCTTTTTTAATGAAATCAGGTGTATTAAAGTCTGGTTCTCCAAGGCTTAACCCAATGATATCCACACCATTTTCTTTTAATTCTCTAGCTTTTGCAGCCATTGCTAGTGTTGCAGAAACAGGAAGATTATTGATTCTGTTTGAAAGCTTATCTGTCATCTATAAAAGTTATAAATTATATATTTTGAGGCTTCATGCCCATTGTTTTAAGATAACGGAAGTGAGCACTTATTGCATCAATAAATGTATTAAACTCATTGTATGGAAGATTGAATTCATTAGTAGTTTTCTTAACAATTTCCGCAATCTTATCATAATGTACATGTGATATGTTTGGAAACATATGATGTTCTACCTGGTAATTTAAACCACCTGTAAACCAATTAACTAATTTATTATTTGAAGCAAAATTAACCGTTGTTTTTAACTGGTGGATTGCCCAACTATTTTTTATATTTCCATCTGAATCAGGTAAGGGCATATCTGCTTCATCCATAATATGAGCCAATTGAAACACTAAGCTCAATATTAATCCGGCTGTATAATGCATGACTAAAAATGAAAATAACACCTTCCACCAAACTATATTAAAAACTAAAATTGGAATAAAAATCCAGAATAAAAAATAAAGTATTTTAGAAACTAATAATTTTGTCCAGTTTACAAATGGATTTGGAAATTTACCATGAGATAATTTTTTTTTCATGTATCTTTTCATTTGAAGAAAATCTGTAGTAATCGCCCAATTAATAGTTAGAAGACCATATACTAATAGGGAGTAATAATGTTGAAATTTATGAAACCATCTCCACTCAGAATGTTTTGAGAATCTTATAATTCTTCCTGCTTCTAAATCTTCATCATGACCATGAATATTAGTGTATGTGTGATGTAAAACATTATGTTGAACTTGCCAGTTATATCTATTCCCGGCTAATAAATAGATGCTACCTCCCATTAATCTATTTATCCATTTTTTATTAGAAAAAGAACCGTGATTTCCATCATGCATTACATTCATTCCAATACCAGCTAAACCAATTCCCATAATAACTGATAATAATATTTGAACCCAACCTGGAATCGTTAGAATAGATATCAAAATATATGGTGTTATAAGTAAACCAAACATTATAATTGTTTTTACCCAAAGCTTCCAGTTACCATTTTTTGTAATATTTTTTTCTTTAAAATAATTATTAACCCTGTTGTTTAAAGTTTTGAAAAACGTTTTGGAATCATTTCTTGAAAATTTGATGGCGCTAATATTGTTGATCATATATTATATTTTAAGAAAATAAAGATATTTATTTTCATAAAATTATTGATGTAAATTTGAATAAATAAAAAAAAGTTTTGAACATCATAGAATCTAATTTTCCAAGTCTAACAAATTCTCAGTTGTTACAATTGGGAAGTTTAAATAAATTGTATGACAATTGGAATAATAAAATAAATGTTATATCAAGAAAGGATATATTAGAGCTAAACATTAGGCACGTTTTACATTCATTAAGTATTGCTAAAGTCATTGATTTTAAATCTAAATCTAAAATTCTTGATGTTGGAACAGGTGGAGGGTTTCCAGGAATTCCTTTGGCGATAATGTTTCCAGAAGTTTCATTTCATTTAACGGACTCTATTGGAAAGAAAATAAAAGTGGTACAAGCTATTATTGATGAATTAGGTCTTAGAAATGTCAAAGCTGAAAAAATAAGATCAGAGGCTGTAGATCAAAAATATGATTTTATAGTAAGTAGAGCTGTGACTAATATGACCGACTTTGTAAAAATAATTGATGATAAAATTTCTAAAAAAAATAATAATTCTTATAAAAATGGAATCTTTTGTTTAAAAGGTGGTGATTTAAGTTTAGAGTTAGAAGGTTTTAAATCATCTAAAATTTTTAATATTAACAATTATTTTGATCATCCTTTTTTTGAAACAAAAAAAATAGTTTACATGCCTATCCCATATAAGGGTAAGGGTACTCAGTAGGAGGATTAAAGTTTTCTTTTATTAATCTAGGAGAAACCCATCTTAATAGATTTAATTTTGATCCTGCTTTGTCATTTGTCCCAGAAGCTCTTGATCCACCAAAAGGTTGTTGACCAACTACTGCACCAGAAGGTTTGTCATTGATATAAAAATTTCCTGCACTATATCTTAAATGTCTTAAAGCATACTCTATACTTTTTCTGTCTTCAGAAATAAATGCACCCGTAAGTGCATATATTGAAGTTTGATCAACAACTGTCAGCATTTGCTTCCAGTCATTATCTGGATAAACATAAATTGTAACTACAGGACCGAATATTTCTTCTTGCATAGTAGTAAATTTTGGATTTGATGTTACGATTATAGTAGGAGAAATAAAGTATCCCTTTGAGTCGTCATAGTCTCCGCCAATTAAAATTTCAGCTTCTTTATCATTTTTTGCAAGCTCTATGTAGTTTACAATTTTATCATATGAATTTTTATGAATTACAGCTGTCATGAAATGTTCAAAATCTATAGGAGATCCTAGAGTTATTGAACTAATTTGCTCTTTTAAGTTTTTAAAAATCTCAGAAGATTTTGATTTAGGAATATATACTCTAGATGCTGCTGAACATTTTTGACCTTGATATTCAAATCCGCCTCTAACTATAGCTGTTGATACTATTCTAGAATTAGCAGATGGATGTGTGAAAATGAAATCTTTTCCTCCAGTTTCCCCAACAATTCTAGGATAATCTTTATAAAGCTTAATATTTGAGCCTACTTTTGACCATAATTGTTTAAAAACATCAGTAGATCCAGTAAAATGAATTCCAGAAAGGTTTGGGTTTTTTAAAGCGATATCAGTTATTAAAACAGGGTCTCCAGTAACCATATTTATAACCCCTTTTGGAAGTCCAGCTTCCTTAAATACATCCATAATAACTTTAGCACTATAAGTTTGATGATCACTAGGTTTCCATAAAATAACATTACCCATTAGAGCGGCACTTGCACAAAGATTACCTCCTATTGCTGTGAAATTAAAAGGAGTTATGGCGTAAACAAAACCTTCAAGCGGTCTGTACTCTAGTTTATTTGAGACATCTCCAACATTAATAGGTTGTTCTTTATAGATTTCACTCATGTAGATTATATTGAGTTTTAAAAAGTCTACTAACTCACATGCTGCATCAATTTCTGATTGAAATATTGTTTTAGATTGACCAATCATTGTAGCAGCATTTATTTTGGATCTATAGGGCCCTGCAATTAATTCAGCTGCTTTTAAAAATATAGCTGCTCTATCTTCCCAAGGGGTGTTAGTCCATTCATCTTTCATTTCTAAAGCACAATTTATTGCATTTTTAACATGACTTGAATTACATATGGAATATGACCCAACAATTTTATTATGATCATGAGGAGGGTTAATATCTCTTCTTTCTTCTGTAATAATCTCCTCTTTACCTATATATAGCGGAATTTTAATATTCTCATTATACATTGTATTATATGTTTCAATTACTTCTTTTCTTTCATTTGAATTTTTTATATAATCTTTAATTTCTTCGTTTTTAAGCTCAGGTATTTGAAATGTTGAATTTGCCATTTATAGTATTTTAAAATTAAAGTGAGTTTTAGTTTAAGGCTTGTGGAGCGGTAAGTTTAAAGGTAGGGACATAGGCTCTAAATTTTTCCCCTGTATTGACATCTATCATATTGTAAAAACCTCTCATAGCACCTACAGGAGAAGTTATAAGGCAGCCTGAAGAATATTCATAGGATTCTCCAGGGTTAATTAATGGTTTTTGACCTATTACTCCTTCACCATCAATTATTATATCTGAACTCAGTGAGTCAAATATTCTCCAATGCCTGGATTTTAATTGAACTGTATTTTTACTTTGATTGGTAATCTTTATGATATAGTTAAATGAAAAGTGCAGACTATAATTCTTGAAATAAGAACCATCGTAAATACTTTTAACGGATATGTCAATTCCTTTGGTTACGTAATTTATCATCTTACTTGCTAATGTATAGATTAAAAAAAAATAAAACTAATAGCTAATGTTAATTTTTTATAATTGAAGAAGAAATGGAAGAATGACCAATTAATTTAAAATATTTATCATTATTTTTCTTCTGATACAATAAAGCTGAGTAGACATTTTCGGTTTGCCAAAAATCACCTCCAAAATAATTTGTATTTTCAGAATCTGATTCATTTAAATGATAATAAATGTAATTATAGTAACCTTGTTTAAATTTAAAATCACCTTCATATTTATTTTTCTTTAAATTCAATTCATAAGTTTCATTAGGATCGAAATTATTAAATTCACCGATGATAAAAACTCTTGATTTTAAATTAATGGTATTTGGTTTTAATGTGAAGTGAACAATTGAATAATCATTTTCAATATCTAAATTACTGAACGGCCCATTTATTATAAAAGACCCATTTTTATCTGGATTATATTCATATTTTTTGTTTGTTCTTTCATCATCGGTTACAATATAAGTATGATATAAATTTTTTAATTCTGTTTTATACACTCTATAATTAGTTGAAATAATATTCGAACTGTCAAAACTTAAATACTCATTTCCTCCGTTAAAACTTATGTCACGATATATTAATTTATTGTTTATAACATATTTTGGCTTTTTAATAGTTTTTGAAATTGACCAATTATTGTTTTTCAAAATAACTAATCTTAGTGTAGATGAATTATTATAAATTTTTGAACAATTATTGCAATTTATAGTGACATCAATATTTTGTGAAATATCAATATTTTCTATTTTATTAGATTTTGAAATAGACAGACTTAGTCCTTCTGAATTTTCTGTTATTGAGAATCTTTTTTCAAAAACTTTTTCATCATTAGAAAGATGAATGCTTACAGAATAATTTCCTGATATTTTAAAGTTAAAATTATCATTTGGAAGCTCAAGGTTATAATGAGTATATCTTTGAAGTGTATTATAAGAATTTCTGAAATTGTCTATTCTAATATCATCAAAACCTTCTAAAAATTCTAATTTTAAAAGTCCTGATGGTTTCCAATTATAGTCAAAGTGATTTATTTTATAATAATAATCTTTTTCATCAGCTTCTAAATCGTCAAAACTCAGTTCTAATTGGTCTTTAAAATTAATTATTGGATAATTTGAATTGGTTTTAGAGTTTAAAAGTTTGACACTTTTAATATTGTTTGATGTATAATTTTGTTGACTATGGCTGTTTATACAGATAAATAGAAAAAGCAATTTTATTATATCGAATGGATTAATTGTCATATAATCCAATAAATATATTAAATTTTAAATATTTTTAGAAGTAAATATTTAATTATTTAGAATGAATATAAATAAAAAATATAATAGTAAATCAACTTTTACTTAATGCTTTTAATTAATAAATTTGCGCTACTATTTATAGTAGATTAATTATGTCAAATGACATCAAGATTAAAAATGGTTTAACCATTAACATAAAAGGTGCTGCTGAAAATATTATTAAAAAAGCTGCCTTTCCAAAATCAATTTCTTTAAATCCTTCAGATTTTCATTTAATTAAGCCTAAAATGGTTGTTAAAGTCGGTAATCATGTAAAAGCTGGAGATGTAGTTTTTTATTCTAAAGATAATGAAGAAATTAAATTTTGCTCTCCAATTTCAGGGATTGTTAAAGATATTTTAAGAGGGGCAAAAAGAAAAATTATTGAAATCGTAATAGATTCTGATAAAACTCAAAAATCAAAAGAATTTGAAATTTCAAATTTAGAAAATTTGAATGGGAATGATTTAAAAAAATTATTGTTAGGTTCTGGATGCTGGCCATTTATTAAACAAAGGCCTTATGATATTATTGCTAATCCTTTAGACAGTCCCAAATCTATTTTTATTTCAACTTTAAATACTGCCCCAATCTCTGCTGATTTTCAAATCATATTAGATGATCAAAAAAATGAATTTATTACTGGAGTTCAAGTTTTAAAAAAATTAACAGATGGGGATTTAAATATTTGTATTGAAAAAGATAGTAAGACATTCATTAATGAAATTAATGATGTTGTAATTCATGATGTTAGTGGTCCTCATCCTGCTGGTAATGTAGGTATTCAAATCCATCATGTTGATCCAATTAATAGTGGAGAAAAAGTTTGGACTATAAACCCTGAAGATGTAGCGATTATTGGAAGATTTTTTTTAACGGGTGTTTATAATCCTTTAAGAACCATAGCTATTTCTGGTCCACCAGTAAAACACCCTCAATATTATAAAACAATAATTGGATCTAAATTGTCTAAAATAATAAATGATGCTGGAGTAAAAACAGGTGAACAGTTAAGATTTATTAATGGTGATATTTTAACAGGATCGACAGTAGATAAAGATAATTACCTTGGGTTCTACAATAATACTTTTTCAATATTAAGAGAAGGAAATCATTATAGAATGTTTGGATGGATTCCTTTTATTAATAACAAAGTACCAAGTATATATAAAACTTCATTTTCATGGATATTTCCTGACAAAAAGTATGATTTGGATACAAACATTAATGGAGAGGAAAGAGCTTTTGTTGTAACTGGTGAAATGGAGAAAGTTTTTCCAATGGATATTTTCCCAATGCAATTACTAAAAGAATGCATGGTTGGAAATATTGAAAAAATGGAAAACTTAGGCATATATGAAGTAGCTCCTGAAGATTTTTCTCTAATTGATTATTCATCTTCTTCTAAAATAGAAGCTCAACATATAATTAGAAAAGGACTTGACTTAATGATTTCAGAAGTTGGTTAATAGTATAATATGAATATTAGAAATACAATTGATAATCTAAAAAAACCTTTTAATAAAGGTGAAAAATGGGAAAAGTTTGCTCCTGCTTTTAATGCATTTGACACATTCTTATTTGTGCCAAATCATACAACAAAACATGGTGCTCATATTAGAGATGCGGTAGACCTTAAAAGAACGATGATTACTGTAATTATAGCTTTATTACCAGCTCTTTTTTATGGTATATATAACACGGGATTTCAATATTATTCTCAATTAGGGATAGATTACAACTCTATGGATTTAATGATTCATGGTTCTATGAAAATTCTTCCAATGATTGCCGTTTCTTATATAGTAGGACTTACTGTTGAATTTGCTTTTGCTGTTTTTAGAGGACATGAAATTAATGAAGGTTACTTAGTCACAGGCTTACTAATTCCAATGATCATGCCAGTAGATATTCCGTTATGGATGGTCGGGCTATCTGTTGCTTTTGCTGTATTTATAGGAAAAGAAGCATTTGGAGGAACAGGAATGAATATTTTAAACCCTGCATTGACTGCAAGAGCATTTGCTTTTTTTGCCTATCCAACATATATGTCAGGCAACAAAGTTTGGGTTTCTGAAGCTTCTAATATTGATGGAGTTTCTGGAGAAACAATATTAGGAATGCTAGCATCAGGTAATAGTGCATTACCATATGAACCTCTACAAATGTTTATTGGCTCTATTCCCGGATCAATAGCTGAAACTTCGACTCTTATGGTTTTAGTTGGTGCATTTATTTTAATTTTTACTGGAGTTGGCAGCTGGAGAATAATGGTTGGAAGCGTGATTGGAGCTGCGGCAACTGGTCTGATGTTTAATTTATGGGGAGCAAATGAACTTATGAACTTTAGTTGGATTAATCACTTAATGGTTGGCGGTTTTGCTTTTGGAGTAGTTTTTATGGCTACTGACCCTGTATCTGCTGCTCAAACTGTAAAGGGAAAATGGATATATGGTTTGTTAGTTGGGTTATTTTGTATATTAATTAGAGTGTTTAATCCTGCTTATCCAGAAGGTGTAATGCTTGCAATATTACTTATGAATGTTTTTGCCCCTACTATTGATCACTATGTTATCCAAGTAAATATTAATAGAAGACTTAAAAGAAGTTTAAAAACTGTAAAAGCTGCTTAATATGGATAGAGATTCAAATTTATACACTTTTTTATTTGCGACTATCATGGTATTTGTAATAGCAATAGTACTTGCGTATACTTCTCAATCTTTAAAGGGTTTACAGAAAGAAAATATAAGAAAAGAAAAAATGCAGAACATACTTTCAACGGTAGGAGTTATAACTAATAGAGAAGGAGCAGAGGAATTATATGATAAATACATTGAAGAGCAGATAGCTGTTCAAAATGATGGATCAATTGATCCTGCAATAGATGTGTTTAATGATATTAAGTTAGTCCTTGAATTAAGAAAATCCCCTGAAAATCAAAATTTTCCTCTTTACGTGGCTAACATTGACTCTGAAAGATTTTATATTATTCCAATTAGGGGGAATGGACTTTGGAACGCAATTTGGGGATATATTTCATTAAAGGAAGATTTAAATACTGTAAAGGGTGTTGTTTTTGATCATGCACAAGAAACAGCAGGTTTAGGTGCTGAAATTACTCAAGATTGGTTTAAAGAAAGATTTATTAACGAAAAATTGTTTGATTCTGATAATAATTTAATTGGTATAACAGTTTCAAAAACTAATAATGATCCTAATAATGAAGACAAAGAAGATTTTGAGGTAGATGCTATTTCAGGAGCAACAATTACTGGAGATGGAGTTACAGATATGATTAAAGAAAGGTTAGAACACTATGTCCCTTATTTAAATACTCTAAGATCAAATAAAATAGCTTTAAATTAGAATATATGTCAAATACAAATAGAACTTTACTTTCTGATCCAATGGATGACAATAATCCAATCACTGTTCAGGTATTGGGAATTTGTTCAGCTTTAGCTATTACAGTTCAATTAAAAGCTGCATTGGTGATGAGTATTTCAGTTATTGCAGTTATGGCTGCTAGTAATGTTATTATTTCTATGTTAAGAGATTTAATACCTAATAGAATAAGAATCATAGTTCAATTAGTTGTTGTAGCGTCTCTGGTTGCTCTTGTTGATCAAGTATTAAGAGCTTATGCATATGATATTAGTAAAGAATTATCCATATTCATTGGATTGATTATTACTAATTGTATAGTTATGGGTAGACTGGAAGCTTTTGCGCTTGGAAATGGAGTGTGGAGATCATTTCTAGATGGAATCGGAAATGCTGTGGGATATGGATTTATTTTGATTTTAGTAGCTTTTTTTAGAGAACTTTTGGGCTCAGGTAATTTATTAGGATATCAGGTAATTCCCGACTTTGTATATGAAATGGGTTATGAAAATAATGGTCTTATGTTATTATCCCCAATGGCTCTTATTACTGTTGGAATTATAATATGGATTCAGAGATCCAGAAACAGAAAATTAATCGAGAACTGATAATTTAAATTAATAATTATGATTGATTACGCTAATTTATTTATTAAAAGTATTTTCATTGAAAATATGATTTTCGCTTATTTTTTAGGTATGTGTTCATATTTAGCTATGTCAAAAACCATTAAAACATCAGTTGGACTTGGTTTTGCTGTAATTTTTGTTTTAACTATTACAGTCCCTTTAAATTTTTTAATTGATAAATACTTATTAAAAGAAGGTGCACTTTCATGGGTTGGACCTAAGTATGCAGAATTAAACTTAGACTTTTTAAGCTTTATTATGTTTATTGCTGTAATTGCCTCTATGGTCCAATTAGTTGAAATGATTGTTGAGAAATTTGCACCGGCTTTATATGGTGCGTTAGGAATTTTTCTTCCGTTAATTGCTGTAAATTGTGCAATTTTGGGTGGATCTTTATTCATGCAAATAAAATATTTTTCGGGAATTACTGAATCAGCTATTTATGGATTTAGTTCAGGAATAGGATGGCTTTTAGCAATTGTAGCAATAGCTGCTATTAGAGAAAAAATAGCTTATTCGAATGTTCCAGCTCCTTTAAAAGGGCTAGGAATAACCTTTATAATTTGTGGGCTTATGGCCTTTGGTTTCATGAGTTTTATGGGAATTAAAATATAGTTTTTATGACAACAATTATTACTTATATAATTTTTAGTATTATCGTTTTTTTAGCCATTATTATGGTTTTGGTTGGAATGCTATTAGTTGTTAAAGCTAAATTACACCCTTCAGGACCAGTTACACTTTTTCTTAATGGAGAAAGTGAAGTCGAAGTTTCTTCTGGAAGCACTCTTTTATCAACACTTGGAAATAATAAAATTTTCTTACCCTCTGCTTGTGGAGGTGGAGGAACTTGTGTACAATGTAAATGTATAGTCACGGAGGGTGGTGGTGAAATTTTGGAAACAGAAAAACCTCATTTTAGTAGAAAAGAAATTGCAGAAGGTTGGAGACTAGGGTGTCAAGTTAAAGTAAAACAAAATATGGTTATTGAAGTTCCAGAAGAAGTTTTTGGAATAAAAAAATGGGAGGCAACGGTAGTTAGAAATTGGAATGTAGCTTCATTTATAAAAGAATTGGTAGTTGAAATCCCTGATGATATGGGTTATAAGGCTGGTGGTTATATTCAAATTGAAATTCCTGAATGTGAAATAGACTTTAAAGATATTGACATCAAGTCTCATCCAGAAGAACATCCTGGTGAACCAGATAAATTTAAACTAGAGTGGGATAATTTTAAACTTTGGGATTTAAAAATGAAAAACCCTGAGCTTGTAGAGCGAGCTTACTCAATGGCTTCATATCCTGCCGAAGGAAAAGAAATTATGCTGAATGTCAGGATTGCTACACCTCCATTTGATAGAAGTACAAACGGATGGATGGATGTTAATCCAGGAATTGCTTCTTCATATATGTTTTCAAGAAAACCAGGTGATAAAGTTACTATTTCTGGTCCCTTCGGTGAATTTTTTATAAATCATTCGGAAGCTGAAATGCTTTATGTTGGAGGTGGAGCTGGAATGGCACCAATGCGATCTCACTTATATTATTTATTTAGAACTCTTAAATCTGGTAGAAAAGTAAGTTTTTGGTATGGAGGAAGATCTAAAAGAGAACTTTTTTATATAGATCATTTTAAAGCCTTAGAAAAGGATTTTCCTAATTTTAAATTTTATATAGCTCTTTCAGAGCCACTAGAAGTTGATAATTGGAAGGTTAAAGATGGTTTAGAGGGGGAAGGTGATGGTTTTGTAGGTTTTGTTCATCAAACAGTTATTGACAATTATTTAAATCATCACGAAAGTCCTGAAGATATTGAAGTTTACTTCTGTGGTCCTCCATTAATGAATCAAGCTATTGAAAAAATGGCAGACGATTTTGGTGTACCGCCAGAAAATGTCAGATTTGATGATTTTGGAGGATAATTTTCTGCCAGTCCCATTAAGTAATTTAGAAAAGCATCAGCTAGCAATGAATATTGTTGGTAAAGAATTAGAAGATAAAAATTATGAATTTTTATCAGTTAATAGTCAATTAAAAAAAGATCCTCAGTTTGTTTGTACAAAAGAAAAAAAACTATTTTTCATAATAGTTAAGGCAATATGTTATCCACAAAACCCTAGAGTTATTAAAATATTATATCTTGATAAAATTAAAGCTCGTGCAATAAGTTTTAATGCTACATTATATTATGCTGGTGTTGGTTTAGCAAATTCTGAAAATTATGACCTACCACTATTTAAAAATTCAGGTTATATTGTTAATTTTAATGGACTTGAAAAAATTAATTAGTTTACTTTCTTTTGCTTTTTTATGTTTTAGTTGTTCTAATTCACCTAACGTATTTAGCTATTCAGGGTATGCCCTTGGCACTTCATTTAAGATTGTCTATTCTTCTGACAATTCACTGGATAATATTGAAAGATTAACTGATTCTATTTTTTTTGAAATAAATAAATCACTTTCTACTTACCTTATTTCATCTGATATTTCAAAAATAAATGATGGCATAGATTCTATTAAAGTTGATAGCCATTTTGTTAATGTTTTTAATCAATCCAAAATAATTTGGGAATCATCTAATGGGTTTTTTGATCCAACTATTGGATTATTGGTTAATGCATATGGTTTAGGTCCTAATAGCAAACTAAATAGACTGTTAGATTTAGATAGTCTAATAAATCTTACTGGTTTCGAAAATGTCTCATTGGTTAATGATAGAGTTGTAAAGACAAAAAATGGAATTTTGCTTGATTTTAATGCTATAGCTAAAGGATACTGTGTTGATGTTATATCAAATATGTTAATAGACAATCAAATTACTAACCATTTAATTGAAATTGGAGGTGAAATGTACGCTAGTGGATTAAATGGCGTTACAAATACTCCTTGGAGGGTAGGTATTACAGATCCTTTAAACCCTGATCCAACTAGTTATAAACTAAGAATTGCTTTAAAAGACAAAGCTCTTGCAAGTTCTGGTAATTATAGAAAATTTTTAATTGATTCGCTAACAGGAAAGAAAATTGTTCATACAGTTAATCCTAAAAATGGAAATGCTTATAGTACAAATGTTTTAGGAACTTCGGTATTGGCTGATAATTGTATGTCAGCTGATGGATATGCTACTGCTTTTATGGCAATGCCATTGGAAGAGTCTATGACAATAATTGACTCTTTATTAAATATTGAAGTTATGATAGTTTATTTTGATGAACAAAATGAAGTAAAAACTTATTTTACAAAAAATTTCAAAAATCTAATTTTAGATTAACTTTTTACAAATAGGTATAACTTCATCTTTTTCTATACTGTACTTTAATATTTCCTTTTCATTAAAGTTTAAAGCATATTTAACTTGATTGACGTCAAATCCAATATTTTTTAATCTTTTAAAATAATCTAATCCATAAAGTCTTACATGGTCGTATTGACCAAATTTTTCTATTCTCTCTTGTTTATTAGTAATGCCATTGTCTTCTAAAGTTGTTGTATTACTCATATTAATAGGAACTTGAAGTATTGCGGTTCCATTAAAATTTAATACTCTGAAAATTTCCATCATAGCTTTTTTATCATCAGAAATATGTTCTAAAACATGATTACAAAGAACATAATCAAATGAATTGTTTTTGAAAGGCATTTTGCAAATGTCCCCTTTAACATCTGCTAGAGGAGAATTTAAGTCAAAGGTTGTGTAATTAATATTTTCTAAGTTTTTAAAAATTTTGTAAAAACATTGTTCAGGAGCTATATGTAATACTCTTATTTTATTAGTAAAAAAATCAGTTTCATTAGTTAAATATAACCATAGTAAGCGATGCCTTTCTAAAGATAATGTTCCTGGACATAAAGCATTTTTTCTTTGTTTAACATATCCGTAAGGAAGAAATTTTCTATATGATTTTCCATTAATAGGGTCTGTAAAATTATTTCCTCTGAAAAACAAGTCTAAAAGGGGTTGTAATGTTTTACTCCAAAAAATTAATTGTGGTCTTGGTACTATATTTATTAAAAATTTTATAAACCAATTCAATTTTAATTATTTAAATTTTTTTTCCTCATTACTTTCTATTCCTAATGACTCATATATATAATCAAATGTTGAAAGTAAGTTAGGTTTCCCATCAATCATAGCAACATTATGTTCAAAGTGTGCACTAGGCAAATTATCTTCTGTTAAAATTGTCCAACCATCTTCAAGTTGGTTAATTTTAGAAGTACCCATATTTATCATAGGTTCAATAGCCACAACCATCCCATTTTGGAATTTTTTTCCATTTCCTCTCTTACCATAATTTGGCATCTCAGGCTTTTCATGCATTTCTTTTCCTAATCCATGACCAACCAACTCTTTTACAACTCCATATCCTCTAGATTCATTATAATGTTGTATAGCATAACCTACATCACCAACTCTTTTGCCAATTTTAAATTGTGAAATTCCTATATAAAGTGAATCTTTTGTTGTTTTTAAAAGTGATTTTACTTTATCATCGACTTCTCCTACTTCAAAAGTATAGGCATGATCTCCATAGTACCCATTTTTTAAAACACCACAATCTATTGAAAGAATATCGCCATCTTTAATTTCATCTTTGTTAGGTATACCATGAACTACTTGAGAATTTGGACTAATACAAAGTGTATTAGGAAAATCATATAACCCTAAAAATCCTGGAATTGCTTGATGGTCTCGAATGAATTTTTCAGCTAATGAATCTAAGTATAAGGTAGTTACTCCAGGTTTAATTTCCGAAGCAAGCATCCCTAATGTTTTTGAAACTAAAAGAGCACTTTCTCTAATTAACTCTATTTCTTCTTTTGATTTAATTAAGCTCATTACTAAAAGTCTGCGTAAGCATTTTTATAATCACTACCACTTAAAATTTTAAAAATATCTTTTTCTATAGACTCAATTGGAAATTCAACTATTCTATTTATTTCTTTTCCATCCTTTTTAAATATAAAAGTTGGAATATTTATGATGTCTTGATTTTTTTCCAAACTATCAGGTGTTGTCTTGTCAATAGTCATTGCTATGAGTTCTAACTTTCTATCTCTAACTTTTAAGTAATCCATCAATTTAAAAAAAGCAGGAGAGTGTATTCTACTGTCACTACACCAGGTTCCCATAAATACTGTAATTTCTATGTCTTTAATTAAGGGTTTAATTTGATTAGCAATTTCATGGTCTAGATTATAGTATTCATAATTTTCTTTAAACCAAAATCCGTGACGTTCTTTATTAAGTTCCTTTCTTTTGAAAAAACCTAGTAAGTCAACATATTCTTCTTTAACATTTTCATTACTACTACTAGAATTAGATTTTTTTGAATTATTGCAAGAAAATAAAAAGATTATTGTAAGTAAAAAGATTATTTTTTTCATATTTATTTTAATAGAGATTTGCAAGACATTAAATGAGGTTTTTTAATGTCCATTATATCAAGAATGGTAGGAGCTATATCACCTAAAACTCCATTAGATATTTTATTAACTTCATTTTCAACTAAAATAATAGGGACCATGTTTGTTGTATGGGCAGTATTTGGTGATCCATCAGGATTTATCATTATGTCACAATTACCATGATCAGCTATTACTATAGTAGAATAATTTCTTTTAAGTGCTATTTCAATTATTTGTCGTGAACAATCGTCGACAGTTTCACAGGCTTTAATAGCAGCATTAATATTTCCAGTATGTCCTACCATATCAGGATTTGCAAAATTTAAACATATAAAGTCAGCAGATTCTTTTTCAATTTCTTGAATTATTGAATCAGTTATTTCACATGCACTCATTTCAGGCTTTAGATCGTATGTAGCAACTTTTGGAGAAGGACATAAAATTCTGATTTCATTTTCAAAAGGTTTTTCTCTTCCCCCATTGAAGAAAAACGTAACATGAGGGTATTTTTCAGTTTCTGCAATTCTAATTTGTTTTTTATTATTATTAGCTAATACCTCTCCTAAGGTATCTACTAAATTGTCCTTGTCGTATATAGTATTAACTCCATTAAAAGACTCGTCATAATTGGTCATAGTGACGAAATCTAAATTTAGTTTTTTCATTCCAAATTCTTCAAAATTTTCTTGAATTAAAACCTGGGTCAATTGTCTTCCTCTATCCGTTCTGAAATTGAAGAATATAACATGATCATTATTTTCAATGAGTCCCTTAGGCTTATTGTTTTCATCAACCATTATTATTGGTTCTATAAATTCATCAGTAACCCCTTTTGTATAAGATTCTTTAATGGAATCTACTATATTTATAGATGATTTTCCGACACCGTTTACAAGTAAATCATAAGTTTTTTTTGTTCTTTCCCATCTTTTGTCTCTATCCATAGCATAATATCTTCCAATTAAACTAGAAAATTTTGCTCCACAATCATTTATTTTTTTATTCAGTCTTTTGATTAATTGAACGCCAGATTTTGGATCAACATCTCTCCCATCAGTAAAAGCATGAACGAACACATTTTTAATATTCATTTTTTTACTAATGTTTAATATTTCTTCTAAATGATCAATATGTGAATGAACACCACCATCTGAAACTAATCCAATTAAATGTAGTTTTTCATTGTTCTTATTTACTTTTTCTAATGTTTTTTTTAAAACTACTTGGTTTTTAAATTTCCCTTCTCTTATATCAAGATTGATTCTAGCTAAATCTTGGTATACTATTCTTCCAGCTCCTAAATTCATATGACCTACTTCACTATTTCCCATTTGTCCTTCAGGGAGTCCAACACTTTGGCCAAATGTAGAAAGTTCAGCAGATGGAAAATTAGAATATAATGAATCAATAAAAGGAGTGTTTGCTTTGTCAATTGCAGAAACATTCGGGTCTTTAGCTATTCCCCATCCATCAAGTATCATTAAAATAACTTTTTTAGAAATTTTCAAATTTTTAATGAGTTAATTATTTAATGTCAAATATAATTATAATCGAAAGACTACTTATTTCAAATCTGGATTAATATCTAAAATATTTTCATTTACATATTTATTGATGAATTCATCATTAAAATATTCAGATCCATTAATGTCCTCTTTTTTAATAATTTGTTTTAAATCAGACTCGATTAATATTTTGAGTATTTTTTTTGAAATAGGGGCATAACTATAATGCCAAGGTTCGTGATCAAATCCTGTCCTATTAGGATCATTATTGTAGGTAATAAAAAATCCAAATTTTTCAGAATTTAAATTCATCCATTGTTTTACATCATAAAAGATATTATTATTTTCAAATTTACTAGCGATTAAAACATCTTCTACATCTTCTAGATCTGAATAATTACCATCAATTATGTCGATATCAGTTCCCCAGTGATGTCTAGAAGTTCCAGGTATTGTTGAGTATTGAATGATTTCATTAATTGCCTTTAATGGTTCTAAAGAATACGTTGTAGTAAATTTTATGTATTTTTTATTCCAAATAAGCTTTTGGCGATCATAACCTCTATAAGCAGAAACAATTTTAAGATTTATTCCGTCTTTTTCTGCTGCAGATTCCATTTTTTTAAAAGCTTTATATGTATTTTTTTCTAGCATAATGCTATCTCCTACTAAATCAGGTTTTTTAATTCCTTTAATTACATCTAAATTCATATTTTTTTGAGAAAAATTGACATTACAAATTAAAAAAAACAGCAAGAAATTACGATATAAATTTAAATTCATTTTAAATTTTTATAAAGACAAGAATGTTTGCCAATACCTTTAATTATATAAGTCTGTCCTAAATCGATATAATTTAATTTTAAATAAAAATCAACAGCTTTTTCTCTGGCATTCATCCAAATGTAATCGACATTTAAATTTCGACAGGTTTTTTCTGCACTTTGTATTAGTTTGTGACCTATTCCTTTCTTTTGAAAATTTTTTAACACACACATTCCTCTTAACTGATAACAATTTTCTAATTCTATTCTTGTTGATTTATTTTTAATTAAAGATACTCCTCCTAGGATTACATTATTTTGGTAGGCACCAATATGAATTGAATCTGTTCTATCATCACCTTCAAATTTGCAATATTCATAGCTAGCATTATTTCTTAAAACTTTACTTCTTACTGAAAATAAATTTTTTGAATTAACTTTTTTTAAAATTAAATCCATAGAATATAAAATTAATAATATAATTTTTAGTTAAAGTAAAGAACTTATAATAATTCATTAATATTATATTTGTATCATTGCGGGAGTAGCTCAGTTGGTAGAGCGTCAGCCTTCCAAGCTGATGGTCGCCGGTTCGAACCCGGTCTCCCGCTCTACTTTTTTTAAATTAATGAAATACACACTAAATTTTATAATCTTTTTTTTTATTTGTAATTTTTCTTTTGCACAATCTGATTATAGAACTTGGATAAGAGGAAAAGTTTTATATAGAAATAGTAATGTTATTTCTGCTAATGTAATTAATAATACTTCTCAGAAAGCAACAATCACTAACGAAGATGGTGAATTTGAAATGCAAGTAAAACTAAATGATCGTTTGATTTTTTCCTCTGTTCAATACCAGATTAGATCATTAGTAATTACAAAAGAAATTTTACAAAAAAGTAGAATTGTGATTGATGTAAACGAAAAGATCACTCAATTGGATGAAGTAGTTGTTGGACCAGAAAATATAGAAAAATTTCTTGATTTGAAGGAAGAAGAATTTAAGAGAATTGACTATACTTTTGATAAATCAACTAAAATTGAAAATCAAATTTTAAAAGCAGGTAGACTCACAAATGGATTGAATTTTATTAGTTTATATAAAGCCATAGCAAAGCCTAATAATAAAACATCAGAAGACACTAGTAATGTAAGTTATAAACCAAGTAATTTACTTAGGGAAGTCTATGATGACTCTTTTTTTGTTAATAGCCTAGGAATACCCAAAAATAATATTTCAGAATTTTTGTTGTTTTGTGACGAAAAATTTCCGTCAAAGTTTCTGTTTAAGAAAAGCAATGAATTTCAATTAATTGATTTTTTAGTTAAGCAGAGTGAAAGATTTAAAAAAATACTTAAAAGGGGCTAATATAATTTTGTGTTTTCTTTTTGTTGGGAGTCACCTTGTTTTCTCACAAAAAAAGCAAAACTTCAAAACTTTTAAAGGTGAGGTCGTAAATGACTCTTTAGTCATAAGTGGTGTCCATATTATAAATAAAACTAGTGGAGCTAAAGCTATAACAAATCAAGATGGTTTATTTGAAATAGGAGTTAAAAGGAATGATACCATAATAATATCTTCTATTCAAATTAAGTCTCATTTTATAATAATTGAACCTAAAATTTTTGATCAAGATTTAATAAAGATCTATGTCGAGCCTTTTGTAAATCGATTAGATAATGTTGTAGTTAAGCCACATAATTTAAGTGGAAATATGTTAGACGATATGTTAGGTTCTAATATTAAAGATCCAATAAATTTTAATAATGTAGGGATACCTGGCTTTAAGGGAAAAAGAGAAGAGAAGATAGTTTCTGCTAAAAGTCTTATTTTGAGTACACTTTTACTTCCTCTTACAGGAGGACTTGATATAGAGGCTGTTTACAAACATCTCTCCGGGTATTATAAAAGACTAAAAAAGAAGAGGTTATTAGATAAACAATACTCTTCCGTTGTTAGTATTATGGAATTTTATGGTCTAATTTTTTTTATTAATAATTTTGAATTAGAAGAAGACGAAGTTTATGAGTTTGTCTTGGGAGCTTTAGAAAATAGTAATATTGAAAAAGATTTCAGAACTTCAGATCATGGTTTAGTATTAGAATCATTTGAAAAATTTCATCAATCTATCAATGAAGAAAATTAGCATAGTAATTATTTTGTTTATTACTTGTGGTTTTATAAATCACAAGTATTACGTAAGCACTAGTTTATTTAATTTTACAGAATCAAATTCTGTTGAAATTACTGTAAGAATTTTTAAGGATGACCTATCTTCTTTAATGGAAGGGAAATATTCAAACGAATATAATTCTAACTCAGATTTAGATTCTCCACTAATTCAGTCAAAAATAAGAGAGTATCTAGAGACTAACATTAGTATTTACTTTGATAATATCAAGTACCATCCTAAATGCCTGGGGACTGAAAATAAAAATGACTTAATAGTTTGTTATTTAGAATTAGAAAAAATACCTATTTCAAATATAATTAAACTAGAAAATAAAATATTATTTGAGTTATTCTTAGATCAAAAGAATATTATTCATGTTAAAAAAAATAATAATAAACAAAGCTTTATTTTGACAAAAGATAATTCAGATTATACTTTAGATATATGATAACATTTTACTAAATTGAACCTCCATTAATTATAGACCTATGAAAGCAATAAATATTAAATTAATAATGATTTCTTTGATTTTCTCATCTATGGGAATATCTCAAGAGGTTAAAGAAAATTCCAGACAAAATGGACATTTGAATATAAATAAATTTAGACAAATGTATCAGGAATTTTCATCACCTAATATGTTTAGAACTGCAGCTGGTGCTCCAGGCCCTGCTTACTATCAGCAACAAGCTGATTATAAAATGGATATCGAATTAGATGATAGAAACAAAAGAATTTCTGGTAGTGAAACAATTACTTACACAAATAATTCTCCAGATAATTTAGAATATTTATGGGTTCAATTAGATCAAAATGTTAGAAAAAAAGATTCACCATCTTTAATTAGAGACGGTGACGGAGTAAGTCCAGCTTACGATCCATCTGGATTTACAAACAAATTTATAAATGAGCCCTTTGATGGGGGATTTAATATTGAATATGTTAAGGACGTAAATGGAAAAGTTCTTACTTTTTTTATTAATCAAACTATGATGAGAATTGACCTTCCTGAAGTTTTAAAAAGTGGTGAAAAGGTTTCTTTTTCAATGAAATGGTGGTATAATATTCAAGATCATGTAAATCAAGCTGGTAGATCAGGGTATGAAACTTTTGAAAGTGATGGAAATAGATCTTATATCATTGCCCAATTTTTTCCAAGAATGGCTGTTTACAATGAAATAGAAGGATGGCAAAACTATCAATTTTGGGGAAATGGAGAATTTGCACTGCCATTTGGAAATTATGAAGTAAAAATAACTGTTCCTGCTGACCATATATTAGATGCTACTGGAGAGCTTCAAAATAGAAAAGAAGTTTTCTCAAAAGATATGTTAAAAAGATATAATAAAGCAAAAAAATCTTATGATAAACCTATAATGATTGTAACTCAAGCTGAAGCAGAAGAGGCTGAAAAGAATTTTTCTAAGGATAAAAATACTTGGCATTTTAAAGCACAAAACGTAAGGGATTTTGCTTTTGCCAGCTCTAGAAAATTTCTATGGGACATGATGGCTGTTAAGGTTGGAAACAAGGACGTAATGGCTGTTTCATTGTACCCTAAAGAAGGTAATCCTCTATGGGAAGATTATTCAACTATAGTTGTAGCAGAAACTTTAAAAACATATTCAAGTTTTACATTTGATTATCCATATCATAAAGCTATTTCTGTGCATGCTAAACAAATAGGGATGGAATATCCTATGATATGTTTCAATTTTGGAAGACCTAATATAGATGGTTCTTATTCAGATGATGTTAAGTTTGGAATGATTGGTGTTATAATTCATGAAGTTGGTCATAACTTTTTTCCAATGATCGTAAATAATGACGAGCGTCAATGGGCTTGGATGGATGAAGGAATTAATACGTTTGTTCAGTATTTAACTGAGCAGAAACTTGGGAAAGATTATCCGCAAATTATTTATCCCAATGAGAATTATCCTTCTGACAGAGGTCCTGCTGAATTAATAACAAATTATATGAGTGTTGACCAGAATTTTTTAGCTCCAATTATGACTAATCCTGAAAATGTTTATAGTCTTGGACCTAATGCATATGGGAAACCTGCAACGGCTCTAAATATTCTTAGAGAAACAATTATGGGAAAAGAACTTTTTGATCATGCTTTTAAAACTTATTCAAAAAGATGGATGTTTAAACACCCAACTCCTGAAGATTTTTTTAGAACTATGGAAGATGCTTCAGCTGTAGATTTAGACTGGTTTTGGAGAGGATGGTTTTATACAACAGATTTCGTAGATATAGGGATAAAAGAAGTGAAACAGTATTATGTATCTCCAAATCCTGGTAAAGAAATGAAAAAAATTATGGAAGAACGCGGAATTCCTATGAACAGACTAAGACCACTTGTTTATCTAGAAGATTTTGAAAATGACACTGAAAATTTAAAAGAAGTTAATCCTTTAGATAATTCAAAATTATTAAACAATTATCTAAAAGAAAATTTTAGTGAAGAAGAAATATCTAGTTTAAAAGTTCCTAAATATTTTTATGAAATAATTTTTGATAAGCCTGGAGGTTTAGTTATGCCAATTATTGTTGAATATGAGTATGAAGATGGCAGCAAAGAAAAAATAAAATATCCTGTTCAAGTTTGGAGAAAAAACGATAATGAAGTTAGTAAGATGGTGACTTCTAATAAAAAAATAGTTAATATTATTCTTGATCCAGATTTAGAAACAGCGGATATTGACACTTCTAATAATGCTTGGCCTAAAAAACAGGAAGATTCAGATTTTGATAAATTTAAATCTAAAATTAAAGGATAGAATTTTAAAATTTAATGGTCAATTATTATAATCGATCATTTTTTTATATTTACATTAAATATCTACTTATGCTTTTGTTTATTAGCGGACCTGAAATTCTTTTTATTAGCTTAATGGTCTTACTTATTTTTGGAGCTGATAAAATCCCTGAACTCTCAAGAGGACTTGGTAAAGGGATTCGTCAAGTAAAAGATGCAACAGAAGATATAAAGAGTGAGATTCAAAAAAGTGCTAAAAATCAAGGTATTGATACAAAATCAATTAAAAAAGAAATAGATGATGTAAAAGAAAAAATGGATGATCTAGGAGGTTCTATAAAAAGAAATCTTTAGATTTTTCTGGAAATAGATATTCCATCTCTAATTGGTAAAATGATGGTGTCTAATCTTTTATCTTTTTTTACTAATTGGTTAAATTCTATTAATTTTTGAGTTATTAGATCTTTATTTTTATTATTTAAAACTTTTCCGCTCCACAGAACATTATCAGAAATAAGTACACCTCCAGAAACAATTTTATCTATAACTAAATCAAAATATTTATCATAATTTTCTTTGTCTGCATCCAAATAAACAAAATCAAAACATTCGTTAATTTTTGGAATGATTTCTATAGCATTTCCAATATGTTGGTGAATTTGATTTTCAAACCCTGATTTCTTAAAATATTTATTTTGAATTTCTTTAAGTTCTTCATTTATATCAATAGTATGAATGATGCCATTTTTATCTAATCCTTCTGCAATACATAAAGCAGAATATCCTGTATAGGTTCCAATTTCTAATACTTTTTTAGGTTTTATAATTTTTGATATAATAGATAAAACTCTTCCTTGGTAACTGCTACATAACATTCTAGGATTAAGAATTTTTAGGTGAGTTTCTTTATTTAATTCTTTTAGTAAAGTTGGTTCTTGTTGTGAATTAAGCTCTACATAATCTAAAATATCCTTATTTATGAACTCATTCATTCCTTAGGCTTAGCATATTTAAATCTATTTACAAGATTTAGTCTAAAAATTCTTTCCATTGAATTTATTTCAGACTTTAAAAAATGTTCCATAAATTGTGATGAAATAATTGTTAAAAATATGAAAATTTTATCTCTTGTTTTAATTTCTACACTAGTTTTAAGTTGTAGCAATAATCAATCAATAAAAGTTTCATCAAAACCAAATGTTGTTCTTATAATGGCAGATGACATTGGATTTGAAGCACTTGGAATTAATGGTACAGATGATTATAAAACACCAATTTTAGATTCTCTAGCTAGAAATGGTATTAATTTTACCAATGCTTATTCTCAGCCACTTTGTACTCCAACAAGAGTTAAAATTATGACTGGGAAACCAAACTATATTAATTATGAATACTTTACATATTTAAACCCTAATCAGAAAACATTTGGGAATTTATTTCAGGAAAATGGTTATAAGACGACTATTGTTGGTAAGTGGCAGTTAAATGGGATTCAATATGATTTAGAAAACAATCAGGACTTAAATAGGCCATATCATTTTGGTTTTGATGAATATTGTCTATGGTGGCTAAGAGAAAGAGGTGATAGATTTGCAAACCCTAACATTGTACAAAATGGGAAAAAATTAGAGACTAACATGGATGACTATGGTGCCGATATTTTCTCTGATTTTATAGTTGATTTTATAGAAAAAAATAAAGATGATCCTTTCTTTGTTTATTATCCAATGGCTTTAGTTCATGACCCTTTTCGCCCAACTCCAGATTCTAAAGATTGGAATGACTTGGATAAAAGAAATGTTGGAAATAATCCAAAATATTTTTCAGATATGGTAACATATATGGATAAGGTTGTTGGTAAAATTACAGATGCTTTAAAGAAAAATAATTTAGATAAAAATACCATTTTGATTTTTTTAGGTGATAATGGAACTGACACAAAAGTTGTAACATTAAATAATGGAAAAGAAATAAAAGGTTCAAAAGGAGGTTCAATTAAATTTGCTTCCAATGTACCAATGATCGTGAATTGGAATAAGCATATTAAGGATTCTAGAACGAGTGATGCATTAATAGATTTTACAGATTTTTATACAACATTTGAAGATATTCTTGATATTGAAAATCCAGATTCCTATGGGAAAAGTCTTTTACCTCTCATTTTAAATGATGGTTATAAGCAAAGGGATGTTTTGATAACATATTATAATCCAATGTGGGGTACACGTGTACTTGATAGAGGTGTTTATGCACAGAACAAGACTTATAAATTATATAAGAGTGGTAAATTTTTCAAATATTCAGAAGATCTATTTGAAGAAAATTCACTTTTATTAAGTAAATTATCTGAAAAAGAAAATGAAATCTATAATTTTTTAAAAAAATCATTGGATTCAGTTCCAGATTTGCCTAAAGAAAATCACAATGGATGGAAAGAAAGAGGAAAGCAAGTTAAACAAAGCAATAAATTTAATTTAATATGGCAACTAAATACAAAATAACAATTACTTTTCTAGTGTTAGGAATTTTATGTTTCCTTTCATTTGGACTAATTGGAAGTGAAGTAGATGAAAATGGTTTTCTTATTGAACCGTTTTTTTTGATTCCAATTGGGTGGTTGTTTCTATTTTTAGGATTTTTTAGTTTTTTGTTGATTCTGATTCACTTTCTATGGACATCATTTAAAAAAAAATAAGCTCCAATTTTGGAGCTTATTTTTTCTTTTATGATTTAATTTTTTTATCCTTTTCTATCACCGTTTCCTTTATTCCTGTTCCCCTTGCAGTACTGCCAAAGAAGCTTAAGATCTTCAACTGATGAAATATCTTTTTTAATAACTTTTTTGTCTTTGTCAAGCATCAAAATTTGAACTGGTAAATTTAGACGAGGTTTATTTTCTCTAGTCTTACCATTTTTTTCAAAATATGCTTTCATTTGAGTATGGATTTCTTTTCTGTCATTTCCAGAAATTACTGAACCATCAGCCATTGTGTAAGAAATCGGATAAACAAATTTAAAACAAGGACCTCTTTTTTTGTTTTTATCATCTTTGCCTTTTCCAAAGTCATCTTTGTTTCCTCTAGTAGATTCTAATATTCTTCCATTTGTTGTAAAATACTGATTGTCATCTCTTTCATAATCTAATTCAAAATCAAAAAAGTCCCAACTTTTCATTTCAATCTCATAGCCTAATTCTGGGGCTAAATCTGCAAAACGTATAATATCATTAGGCATCTTAAAACCTAAACTAGCAATAGCAGATTTTGGAAGGTCATTCTTTGTAACGGAAATTCTGTTTTCAGCATTAATAATAGCCTCGATTAGTTCGTCATCAGACATTTCGCCTCCATCATTTTCACATGACATGAAAAGTAATGGACTAATAATTGTAAAAAGAAGTAAATATTTTTTCATTGTATAGGTTGTTTAAATTCTATAATTATTTAATTCAAAATCAGTGCCAAAGTATTAAAATTATGAATTTTTAACAAATTTTAATCTAATTATTGTTTTTTAAAGTAGAAATAATAAATTATTATCTTGCGTTTTATGATTAAAAAAATAACTCTAATTTTATTTGTTCTTTTATTCCAAGTTAATTTTTGTCAAGAGACACAAATAATTCAAGAAGAATTTCCCATTTTTCCAATATGTAATCTTGTGCCTATTTCTATGCAAAATATTTGTTTTGAAGAAACTATTTCTGAGCATGTAGAAAATAATTTCATATATCCTGAAGCTGCTATTGAATTAGGACTTCAAGCGGTTGTAAAAGTTTTTTTTGAGATTGATATTAATGGAAAGGTGGATAAATTATTTGCTAAAGCTTCTTTAGTTGGAGTAAAGTTTGATCAACAGGAAGCTTTGTTAAAAGCCAATCAAATTTTTGAACAAGCTTCGATAGAAATTATAAATAAACTTCCTTTAATGAAACCAGGTAAAGTCAATGGTGAGGTTTCTTCATTTCCTTTTGAAATACCTATTACTTTCAAATTGCCAAGTTCTGATGATAATTTTGATGATGTTTTTCCAATTGACAGTGTAGAATGGGCTCCGTTATTTCCAGGAACAAGTAACATTTCTTCAGATGATTCTAAGCCTTATTTTAAAAAAAGAATGAATGATCATATAAAAAGATATTTGAGATACCCTAGAAAATCAAATAACCCTAATGATCAGGTTATAGTTTTTGTTGAAATTATTGTTGAAAATGACGGAAATATTTACGAAATTACAGCTTTTGGTCCTAAAGAATTTAGAAAAGAAGCCGAAAGGGTTATTAAAAAAATACCTGCATTAGAGCCAGGATTAAACAATGATTATCCTGTTGCAGTTTCCTATACAATTCCAATAACATTTAATAGAAAAAAATGATAAAAAAAGTAATTAATCACAGAGGATGGCTAAAATCCCTTTTGTTTATACCTCTTCTTGTTTTTTCTCAAATTTTTGGGGTATTAGTTTTGTTATTATTAGGTTATGATTTAACGGAAATTTCATCTAACGTAATGAATGAAAGTGTTATGATCATTATAGAATACTCAGGATTATTTATTGTTATTATTATGATTTGGCTATTTATGAAATTCATAGACAAACAACCTTTAATAGAAATAGGGTTTCAAACTCAAGGAAGATTAAAAGAGATTAACTATGGCATTTTATTTGGACTATTTATTATGGCTTTCGCATTTGTTTTTTTATCTACAATTGGTGAAATAGTTTTTTTAAGTTATTCTTTAGATTTTAATCAAATTTTGTTGTCGATAGCACTTTTTATTGGAGTTTCTTTTTTTGAAGAGATTATTTTTAGAGGATATATGCTCAAAAATTTATTAGAATCTTTTAATCCATTTGTAGCTCTTTTAATTTCATCTTTGTTTTTTTCATTGATTCACGCTTCAAATCCAAATGTAACTTCACTTGGATTATGTAATATTTTTTTAGCTGGAATTTTCTTAGGAGTATCATACGTCTTTACTAAAAATCTATGGTTTCCTATTGCTCTTCATTTTAGTTGGAATTTTTTTCAAGCTATGTTTGGTTTTAAAGTTAGTGGTCTAGATTCTTATTCTATTATTGAATTTATGATTCCATATAATAATATGATTAACGGAGGAGAATTTGGATTTGAAAGTTCTATATTATCAATAATAGTTCTCTTTATTGGGACTATTATAATTTGGAATTATTTTAAAAAATATGGTATACAAAAACACTAATTTTACTTGTGTTTAACAAAGGGTCATTAACTCAGTTGGTTCAGAGTGTTACCTTGACAGGGTAGAAGTCACTGGTTCGAATCCAGTATGACCCACATAATGATACTGATTATGAGATAGTCAGTGTTAAAATATAATTTTTTAATCTATCACTTGACTAAAACAAAAATTATTAAATTTATCAAGAGCTCTTATATTAAATTAGTATAATAATTTATATGATAAAAATCGCATACATAGGTGCTGGAAGCATACAGTTTGGTCCAATAATAGTTCAAGATATTTTATTAAGTGAAAAGCTTTGTGAAAAAGGTCTAGAGATCTGTTTGATGGATATTGAATTGTCTCATTTAGATCATGTATTTAAACATGCGGAATATGTGAATAATACATTGAAGCGTAACGTGAAAATTATTAAAACTGATAATAGAGAAGAAGCGATTCGTAATTCAGATTTTGTTATTTGTGCATTAGAAAAAGATCGAAATATATTTTGGTCTCAGGATTTTCATATACCAAGAAAATATGGTTTTAAACAAGTTTACGGAGAAAATGGGGGAGTGGGGTCATTATTTCATGCATTAAGAAACATTAAAATAATAGTTGATTTAGCTAAAGACATGGAGAAGTTGTGTCCTAAGTCAATACTTTTAAATTTTTCAAATCCTGAACATAAAATATGCGAAGCCGTAACTCGATTAACAAATATTAAAACTGTTGGATTGTGTCACGGTGTTTTCATGGGTCGAGAACAGCTTTCAGAACTATTAGATATTCCTCTTTCGGACCTTCAAACTAAAGCATGCGGGATGAATCACTTTAGCTGGTTTCAAGAAATTAAACAGAAGTCAACCGGAGAAGATTTATATCCAAAATTAAAAACGATTGAAAAAGATGGAGATTGGATTGCAAAGTGGCACGAACTTGCATTAGGAAGAATATTGTTTCGAAGATTTGGTCAATGGCCCTCTCCAGCATCAAACCATTATGGTGAATATATTAGGTGGGCTGAAGAATTTGTAATTCCTCAATTACATTTTTTTTATGATCCTTTTGAAGGACATCCTTGGGAGAATAACCAAATACCTGAAGGAGTTTATACAGTAGATAAAGTTAATTATAAGAGGGAATGGAAGAAAGATTGGAGCAAAAAACTACTTCCAGTTGGTTCAGTAGAAGAAATTCAATTAGAAAACAAGGATGGAAGTTTTAAAAGCTCAGGTGAAATCGCAACCTTAATAATGGAGTCAGTAGTGTCAAATGAAAAAAAATGGCTTGAAGCAGTTAATATTCCTAATAATGGAGCTATACCAAATTTACCTGATGATCTAGTCGTAGAAGTTCCTGCATATTGTGATGGTGATGGAATTAAGGCAGTTAAGATGAATCCAATACCGGAAGTTATAGCAGCGACAATTAGACTTCATGCTAGCATACATAAACTCCTAGTAGAAGCTTATAGTGAAGAATCAAAAGATAAGCTCTTACAGGCAATTCTTATTGAGCCGACTGTTAATTCATACAGAAATGCAGTTGATATGTGTAATGAAATGCTTGAACTTCAAAAAGATGTTTTGCCAACTTTTAAATAAAAATAATTATGAACCTAGAATTACTAGACTGGATCGTAATTTGTATTTATTTATTTATTTCACTTTTTATAGGAGTTTTCTTAGTAAAACATAAAAATGTTAATATAACTGACTTCTTTGTTGCCGGAAGAAGTCTTCCATGGTGGTTATTGGGAACTTCAATTGCAGCTACTTGGTTTGCAACTGATGCTCCACTAGCAGTTACAGCTTTAGTGAGAACCAAAGGTATTTATAGTAATTGGTTATGGTGGTATCTTGGAACTGGTATAATTATGATGGTATTTTTTTATGCTAAGAACTGGAGACGTGCTGAAATTCTTACTGATGCTGAAATAATAGAACTTCGCTATAGTGGAAATTCCGCATCAGTACTTAGAGCTTTTACGGCAGGTTTTTATGGGATATTTAAAAATTGTATCACTTTAGGTTGGGTAATTTTAGCAATGTTGAAGTTCTCTAGTGTGATGTTGGGATGGAGTGCAGAATTTGCATTATTAGTTACCTTGACATTTGCATTATTACATACTTTAATTTCAGGAATTAAAGGTGTTGTTATATTGGACATGTTCCACTTTACAGTTGGAACACTTAGTTCAATTATTTTAGCAATAATTATTTTATTTAATGTAGGAGGTCCAAAAGAGTTGTCAAATAAAATCCTTGCTTCCACTGATTCTCCTCCAGCTATTTTAGATATGATACCAAACATATCTAATATTGGTTCAATCGAAATGATTTCATTTATATGTTTAATAGGTGTTCTATGGCTTGGTCAGGCTCAAGGTGATGGTTTTATAGTTCAGAGATTATTTTCTGCTAAAAATGAAAAACATGCAATAAAAGCATCATTGTGGTTTGCAGTTGCAGGTATAGTGATACTAACTTGGCCATGGATTGTTGTTGGTTTAGGTTCAATAATACTTCTTCCGATTTCAACCGCACCTCCAGAATTAATTGCTGACCCAGAATTAGCTTATCCCTTAATGATTGTAAAAGTGCTCCCAGTTGGACTAAAAGGCTTGCTAGTAGCGGCTTTCATGGCAGCTTTTATGAGCACAGTTGATACACATTTATGTTGGGGATCATCATATATGGTTAATGATATTTATAAAAGGTTTATTAAAAAAAATGCAAGTGATAAGCATTATCTCTTAATTTCAAGAGTTAGTATAGTTTTAATATTAATTCTTTCAGGTCTTACAGCCTGGCAAATGGATAGTATTTCTAATGCATGGATATATATAATAGAGGTTATGTCTGGGGTAGCTATTATAGGAATGTTGAGGTGGTACTGGTGGAGGATTAATGCTTGGTCTGAAATAACAAGTATGATTTCTGCATTACTATTAGCTAACGGTTTGATTATATTAAATGGCCTATTTAAAATGGGATTAATTAATGAGTGGCTAATTAATAAATTGTCAATTTTATATCAAGATGAATACTCTTTAATTAGAGCGACATTAATTCTTGTTATTTCAACAATACTAAGTTTATTAGTGACTCTTTTAACAAAACCAGTTGATAGTACACATTTGATTAAATTTTATAAAAAAATACGACCGAGAGGGTTTTGGGGTCCAATTTCAAACCAAGTTAAAAACATTAATAATTCTAGTGAAGAAATTAGAAATAGTTGGATGGGTTTTACTTTTGGTGTTTTATTTTTAAACAGTATTTTGTTTAGTGTTGGACATTTAGTAATAGGGAATTATTTAATTTCTTTTTTATTATTAATAATTGGTTTTATTTTTGGGCGTTTTACAATATTAAAACTTGAAAAAGCATTTACAATCAATAATTAATTTTAAAAACATGAAACAAATTATAGCATTCGGAGCTAGTTCCTCTTTAAAATCTATTAATAAAAGATTTGCATCTTTTTCTGCAAAGCTAATACCAAACTCAACTAGTGAAGTATTAGATTTAAATGATTTTGAAATGCCTATATACAGTGTGGATAAGGAACGTATCAATGGAATTCCCGAAAAAGCATTTGAATTTTATGATATACTAAAACAATCAGATGGTATTATTATTTCATTTGCAGAACATAATGGATCTTATACTGCTGCTTTTAAAAATATTTTTGATTGGATTTCTAGAATAGACAAAATAGTTTGGCATGACAAACCTATGTTGCTTTTATCTACATCTGATGGTGCAGGAGGAGCTTCTAGTATTTTAGTTGAGGCTTATAAAAGAATATCTTATGGACATCAGTATGATGATTTACCTAAGTTTTCATTACCTTTTTTTAGTAAGAATTTTGATGAAAATAATGGTATAAAAGATTCAAAACTTAATGAACAATTTCAAAATACTATTTCTGATTTTCAAAACATTTTGTTTTAGTTTAGTATTTTTTAAAAATTAGTTAGACATTTAATACTTAAATTAAAAAATATGATCAAAAAATTGTATCTATTATTTCTAGTAATTTCATTTACTAGTTATTCTCAAAAGTTTGATAAAAAAATTAATGAATTAGTTTCAAATTATGAAATGGATGTTATAGAATTAAGACATTGGTTTCATGAAAACGCTGAGTTAAGTAATAGAGAATTTAATACAGCTAAACGTATTGAACAAGAGCTTATAAAAATTGGATTAAAACCTCAAACTGGAATAGCTAAAACTGGAGTTGTAGCTTTATTGAAAGGTGGAAAACCTGGTCCAGTAGTTGCTCTTAGAGCTGATATTGATGGTTTACCAGTTAAAGAAAGGGCTGATTTACCATGGAAATCCGAAATGATTGGCGAATATAATGGAGAAACTGTTCCTGTAATGCATGCTTGTGGTCATGATACTCACATTGCTATTTTACTAGGTACAGCTAAAATTTTATACGAATTAAAAGATCAGATTCCTGGTACAATAAAATTTATTTTTCAACCTGCAGAAGAAGGTGCTCCTTCGGGTGAAGAGGGTGGTGCAGAACTTATGGTTAAAGAGGGAGTTTTAACAAACCCTGATGTTGATGCTATTTTTGGGCTTCATATTTGGTCTCAAATTGGAGCTGGACAAGTTTTTGTGCGTCCAAAAGGGATAATGGCGGCTGTTAATGAATTTAGAATTGATATTGAAGGAGTTCAAACCCATGGCTCAACACCCTGGACAGGAATAGATCCTATTGTTACTGCTTCTCAAATGATAAACTCAATTCAGACTATTGTAAGTAGAAATATGCCATTAACTGAAGCTGCTGCTGTAGTTACTATTGGAAGTATCCATGGAGGAGTTAGAAGCAATATTATTCCTGAAAGTCTTTATATGTTAGGAACAATTAGAACTTTAGACGAGGGAATGAAAAAAACTGTTTTAAAAAGATTGGAAGAAATTGTTCAGAATATTGCTGAAGCAAATAATGCTAAGGCAAAGGTTACTTATATGGTTAGTTACCCTATAACTTTTAATGATCCTGACTTATATAAAAATATGTTGCCTTCATTAAAAAGAATAAATGGTTTCAGTAATGTTAATTCAATGAATGCAATTACTGGTGCAGAAGATTTTTCTTTCTTTCAAGAGAAAGTGCCCGGAATGTATTTCTTTATAGGTGGAGCAAAAAAAGGAACTGACCCAACTAAAGCAGCACCTCACCATACCCCAGACTTTTATGTTGATGATTCTGCAATGATCACTGGTTTAAGATCAATGACAACTTTGGCATTGGATTACTTAAATAAAAATAAATAATTATTCTGAATCCCAGGCCTTGAATGTAGGAATGATTCTGGCCATAGTGGCTTGTTCAAAGCTATAAGCCATTTCTATTAGGGTGGGTTCACTCCAAGCTGTTCCAAAAAAGGATAATCCTACAGGCAGCCCGTGAACGTCTCCCATTGGAACGCTTATGTTTGGGTAACCGGCCCAAGCGGCGGGCGATGAACTAGAAGTTTGGTAATTGTCTCCATTTAGCCAATCAATACTCCAAGCTGGAGATCCGGTGGCTGCTACAAACCCGTCTAATTTGTGCTCCGCCATAACTCGATTTATACCTTCTTCTTGGCTCATTTTTTTAAGGTCTTTTAAGTGATCTAAATATGCTTTACTGTTGAGGTCTTCTTTCTCCAGGGCCATTTCTAAATATGCTTGGTTGTAGTATTTTAGTTCAATAGAATCCTGCTTGTTAAAAGCGATGAGTTCTTCAAGGTTTTTAATTTTAGCGTCTGGTCCAAGACTGGCAAAATAATCATTGAGCCCAGCTTTGTATTCATGAAGCATAACTTGGAAAGAATGACCTCCAGTGGCTCGCTCGTTAATCTGATCTATTTCAACAATAACGGCACCTTGTGCTTTTAAGGTGGCTATGGCTTTTACTGTAAGGTTGTCTGTGGTGGTGTGGTTTCCAAAAGCACTTTTAAACCAACCAATGCGTTTGCCTTTAAGACCGTCTACTTTTAAAAACGGCGTATAATCTTGTAAGGCTTTGCCAATACTAGCATTGGTTTTGGCATCTCTGGGGTCTAGACCTGTGAGTGCTCCAAGGGCTAAAGCGGCATCGGCCACCGTTCTGGCCATTGGGCCAGCAGTGTCCTGAGTATAAGAAATAGGAATGATACCTGCGCGACTAATAAGCCCCACCGTGGGTTTAATACCTACAATTCCGTTTACTGTAGATGGGCAAACTATAGATCCGTTGGTTTCTGTTCCTATCGCTAAAACTGTTAGGTTGGCAGAAACAGCAACGCCACTTCCTGCGCTAGACCCACAAGGTGTTCGGGTAAGCACATAAGGGTTTCTGGTTTGGCCATTGATTCCAGACCAGCCGCTACTTGACATTTGGCCTCTAAAATTGGCCCATTCACTCAGGTTGGCTTTTCCTAAAATCACTGCCCCCGATTTGCGCAATTGCTGTACCAAGAAACTGTCTTCTAATGGCATGGATCCCGCTAAAGCTCTGGAGCCCGCAGTTGTAGCCATTTTATCTTTAGTATCAATATTGTCTTTTAATAAAACGGGCACTCCATGAAGAGAACCCCTGTTTTCTGGAGCTATCTGATCCAATGAATCTGCAATCACAAGCGCGTCTGGATTTATGACAATCACAGAAGAAAGATTTGGGCCAGATTTGTCTATGGTTGCTATCCTTTGGGAGTATGCCGTGACTACCTCTACAATAGTCCAGCTACCATTGCCATAGCCCTTTTGTAAATCTTGTATTGTGGTCTCTATGTATTTAAATTCATTGAGGTCTTTTGAGGTAGACTCTTTTGGTGTATTTTGGCAAGCGATAATTAGAAGTGTTAAAAGGAAAAATGCAATTTTTTTCATAAAATTTCTTTTTTTGATCCCTGTCTAAGATATTTAAAAATTAAATAAGATTTATTAATTCCTCCATTTTCATAGCTCTAGATCCCTTTATTAAAATATTTTTTTCTAATATTTTATTATTAGAGATTTCTAAGATCAGTTCATTCTTTGTTTTATAAAACGAAATAGAATTACTCTCTTTTTTTAATTTATAAAACTCTTCGCCCACAAGATATGTTTTTCCAGTATTTTCTTTTTCTAAATGATTAATTATTTCAAGGTGTTCATCATTTGAATAAACCCCTAACTCTAACATATCAGCTAATATTAATGCTTTTGATCCAGAAAGTTTAAAAAAGCTATCAATAGCGAGCCTCATACTAGTTGGATTTGCATTATAAGCATCTAGAATTATTTTTTTGTCTTTTGTGTTTAAAACTTCTGATCTATTATTTTTTGGAGTATAATTTTCTATAGCATTTTGAATTGATTTTATATCAATTTTAAAATAGAGCCCAAATGAAATTGCTGCAATAATATTACTAAAATTATAACCGCCTATTAATTTACTTTTAATATTATGTTCATTATACCCAACAGATACAAAATCTTCATTAAACTCTTTAAAAACAAACTGAGATTGAATCTTTTTACCAAATAATATAGATTTAGAATTAGTGAATTTTTTTTGTATTTTATCATCTGAATTTATAAGAATAGGTTTTTTGTTTTCTATTAGCCAATTATATAATTCCGTTTTTCCTTTAATTACACCCTTTATTCCTCCAAATCCTTCTAAATGAGCTTTTCCAAAATTTGTTATATAACCATAGTCTGGTTTCACTAAATTGGTTAAAAATGCTATTTCACCAATATGATTGGCTCCCATTTCTATAACTGCAAAATTTGAATCTTTTTTAATTTTTAATAATGATATAGGAACACCAATATGATTGTTTAAATTTCCTAAAGTAGAAACTGTTTTATATTTCTTACTTAATACCGAGTGTATTAACTCTTTTGTTGTCGTTTTCCCATTACTTCCAGTTAAAGCGATGATTTTTGTTTTAGATAATTGAATTCTATGAAATGTAGATAGTTCTTGTAATGAATTCAATACATTTTGAACTTTAATGAAATTAGGGTTTTTAAGATTAGAATCATCAATAATAGCATATTTTGCTCCTTTATTTAATGCTTCTAAGGCATATTTATTTCCATCAAAATTATCTCCTTTTAAAGCGAAAAATAAACTATTTTTTTTCACTGATCTAGAGTCGGTAGAAATATCTTCACATTCTAGAAAATAAATATACAATTCATTAATATTCATTTTCTAAATTTAATGAAATAAGGATAAACTAATAAAATCTAAAAAAGAAAGTTGATTTATCTTTTCTTAGGCTTAGTTTTTATTCGAGACTCGCCTAAATATGACATTGCACATCTGAATCCAATAAAGTTAGTTGTCATATTTTCAGGTAAAAACCTTCTTTGAGCAGGATCTAAATAATAAGCTCTATCTATCCAAGACCCACCTTTATAAACTCGAGCTTCATTATTGATTAAAGTAGTTCTTTCTTCAGACATGTCTTCTTCAGTTGGAGAATTGTACATTGAAGAAACTTTTCCATCTAAACTGAAATTTCTAACTGAATTTCTATCCCCATCATTATAATCTCTATTATCACCAGTGGAATAATTAACTCTATCAATTGAATCTTCATTTTCAACTTCTAGTTTTAAAGAACCAGGCAGGTTGTCAAATGTGGCACTTTCTGGATTTACAGTTAATACTTTTCCGTTTTCGTCAATAGATGGTGCAAAATACACGTTCCCTCTGTAGTAATTAAAATCATTAGCATCTGCATCAATTATTGGTCTATAAACATCAGCAACCCACTCAGCAACATTACCGGCCATTCCATACAAACCAAAATCATTAGGAGGATAAGATCTAACAGCACTTGTTATTCCAGAGCCAGTTTCAGACCAACCTGCAATTCCCCCATAATCTCCATCAGCAAGTTTAAAATTAGCTAGTTGATCTCCTAAATTTTTCTTTTTTTCAGATCTAGTGTATTCGCCATCCCATGGAAATTTTTTCTTTCCTCTATATACATTGCCATCTCTTATTTCGCTTAAAGCAAGTGCTGCATATTCCCATTCTGTTTCAGTTGGCAACCTATATTCTGGTAATAGAACACCACTCTCTCTTGTTGCATAATTAATTTTTTCTTCACCATCCTCATTAATTTCTTTTTGTTTATCACCAGCAATTTCGCTCATTCTTCCACCATAAGATTGAGTAGGGTCTAGAAAGTAAGCTTTGGTATCAAATGAATAGCCATTACTTAAACTGTCTGGAATTACAGACCCTGGTCTAATATATCCTTTAGAGATTAGCATTAGCTCATTTACTCTATTAGTTCTCCATTTAGCAAAATTAGTTGCTTGTTTCCATGTAACTCCAACAACAGGATGGTTTTGGAAGGCAGGGTGTCTTAGGTAGTTGTTAACCATGTCTTCATTGAAACCTAATGGGTTTCTCCATACAAGAGTATCAGGTAGAGCAGCTTTGTAAATTTCTGGAAAGCTTTCAGCAAAAACAGTTCTCATCCAGTATAAGTATTCAACATACATCACATTAGTAACTTCTGTTTCGTCAATAAAAAAGGATCTTACATATTGTTGATTAGGAGTATTATTCCAATCATGCATAACATTATCTTGAACATTTCCTTTAGTAAAAGTTCCACCTTCAACAAATATCAAACCTGGGCCAGCAGGTTGTCCTTTAAACTTATTGTTATATTTAAATCCACCATCTTTCGAATTAATTTTCCAGCCAGTAGCTTGTGAAATGTTTTTACCACTTTTAACAGAGCTATTGTTTCTATTACATCCAATGAATAGAAGAATAGTTATAAGTAAAGAAAACGTCTTAAATAAGGCTTGATTATTCATGTAATTTTTTTTTTACTTTCTTATTTTGATTTGCAAGATAGTAAATAGTTTAAAAAAATATTAATTTAAATAAATCAACGCAAAAATAATAATTCTATATATTTAACGTTTTAAAATTATGAGCAAAAAATATTTTCTAATTTTTGTTTTTTTGTTAATCGTAAAAGTAAATTTTTCTCAAGACAGAAGAGTTATAACTACAGCCGTCCCTTTTCTAATGATTTCAGCCGATGCAAGAGCTTCTGGACTAGGTGAACAGGGGGTAGCAACCACGCCAGATGCATTTTCTCAACATTGGAATCCTTCAAAATATATTTTTTCAGATAATCTTTCAGGTGTAGGTATTAGTTATACACCATATTTAAGCAAGTTAGTTAGTGATGTATTTTTGGCTAATATCAATTATTATAAAGTAATTAATGAAAGAAGTTCTTGGTCTACTAGTTTTAAATATTTTAGTTTAGGAGATATAGATATAATACAAAACCCTCAAGATATCCCTATTCTTGAGAACCCAAATGAATTTACTTTAGATGCTTCTTATTCATTAAAACTTAGTGATTATTTTGCCATGGCTGTTACGGGCAGGTTTTTAATGTCAGATGTTAAACTTCAATCTGTAGATTCTGATTCTGATTCTGCAAGTTCTTTTGCTGTAGATATATCAGGTTTTTATCAATCTGATGAACAAGCATTTAAAAATTTTAATGGGATATTGAGAGCCGGTTTTAATTTATCAAATTTAGGTCCAAGAATGAAATATGAAGAACTTGGTAAGAAGAATTTTATTCCTACTAATTTAAAATTTGGAGTAGCTTTTGATTTTATTTTGGATTCTTTAAATAAGTTTTCACTTAACTTAGAATTGAATAAATTGTTAGTTCCTTCTCCAAGTATTCCCATATATAATTCAAATGATCAAATAATTGGTTATAATCAGGCAGATGTTGGTTTTTTATCTGGTATATTTAAATCTTTTGGAGATGCTCCAGATGGATTTAGTGAAGAATTAAAAGAAATAACTTTAGCTTTTGGAATGGAGTACTTATACAATGATTCTTTTGCGATAAGAGCTGGTTATTTTAATGAGCATGAAAATAAAGGGGCAAGAAAATATTTGACATTTGGAACAGGATTCAAATTTAATGAAATTAACCTAGATCTTTCGTACCTATTATCAACTTCCAGTGTTATTAGTCCTTTAGAAAATACACTTAGGTTTTCTTTTACATATAATTTTTATTAATCATATTATTTTCATTATATCTTTAAAGAATTGTTTAGATGTGTTAACTTTGCAATCATATATATATGAAATATATGTCAAGTTATTTTAAAACTTATTTTTTATACTAATGAAAGAGATTACCAAAGAAACTTATTTAAAATGGTATGAGGATATGCTATTTTGGAGAAAATTCGAAGATAAATTAGCTTCGGTATATCTTCAACAAAAAGTAAGAGGATTTCTTCATTTATATAATGGTCAAGAAGCAATATTAGCAGGGGCACTTCATGTAATGGATCTTGATAAAGATAGAATGATAACAGCTTATCGAAATCATGTAATGCCTATTGGAATGGGAGTTGATCCTAAAAGAGTTATGGCAGAATTATACGGTAAATCTACAGGAACATCAATGGGTTTAGGAGGGTCTATGCATATTTTTTCAAAAGAACATAGATTTCATGGAGGCCACGGTATAGTTGGAGGGCAAATTCCTTTAGGAGCTGGAATGGCGTTTGGAGATAAATATTTTAATAGGGGGGCTGTTACTCTTTGTTGTATGGGTGATGGTGCTGTTCGTCAAGGATCTCTTCATGAAACTTTAAATCTAGCTATGCTATGGAAATTACCAGTAGTATTTATTGTTGAAAATAATGGTTATGCAATGGGAACATCTGTAGAAAGAACATCTAGTCATACAGATATATGGAAATTGGGATTGGGATACGAGATGCCTTGTGGTCCTGTAGATGGAATGAACCCTATCAAGGTAGCCGAGGCCTTAGATGAAGCCGTTTCTAGAGCTAGAAGTGGGGAAGGCCCAAGTTTTTTAGAAATGAAGACATATAGATATAGAGGGCATTCTATGTCAGACGCTCAACAATATAGAACTAAAGATGAAGTTAAAGAATATCGTAAAATAGACCCGATAACTCAAGTTAAAAAAATGATTTTAGAAAATGAATTTGCTTCTGAAGAAGAAATTTCAGTAATTGATCAATCTATAAAATCTAAAGTTTTAGAATGTGAAAAATTTGCTGAAGATTCTCCATACCCAGATAAAAGTGTAATGTATGATGCAGTCTACGAACAAGAAGATTATAACTTTATTTCTCATAAATTAAAATAATGGCCCAAATAATAAACATGCCTAGATTAAGTGACACCATGGAAGAAGGAGTGGTTGCTAAGTGGCTTATTAATATTGGTGATCAAGTAAAAGAAGGTGATATTTTAGCTGAAATTGAAACAGATAAAGCAACAATGGAGTTTGAATCTTTTTACGAGGGAACACTTTTGTATATTGGAATAAAAGAAGGAGAAACAGCAGTTGTAGATACTTTGTTAGCTATAATTGGCGAAAAAGATGAAGATATTTCTTCATTAGTTCTAACTGAAAAACCTAATAATGGTCAATTGGACTTAGTTGATCAAATAGAACAAACGGAAAATTCAGAAGAAACTTCTGAAATTATTAATGAGAATGTTAATCTTAATTATAAGGTAGTAACTATGCCTAGATTAAGTGATACTATGGAAGAAGGAACTGTTTCTTCATGGTTAGTTAGTATTGGAGATAAAATAAAAGAGGGAGACATTTTAGCCGAAATCGAAACTGATAAAGCTACTATGGAATTTGAATCATTTCAAGAGGGAACCTTACTTTATATTGGTATTAAGCAAGGAGAAACTGCTGTAATTGACAGTTTACTTGCAATAATAGGAGATGAAGGTGCTGATTTTCAATCAGAAATTAAAAAACATGAAGGAGGTGAAATAAAAAAGGCAGAAAACAATTTTGAAAAAGAAATAAATTTAGAAAATAAGCAGGAAGTTCTTGAATCAAAAACAGAAGATTCAGCAACTATATCACATTCTGATAGAGTTTTAGCTTCTCCCTTAGCAAAAAAAATAGCTAAAGAAAAAAATATTGACTTGAATTCATTAAAAGGCTCTGGAGATAATGGTAGAATAGTTAAAGAAGATGTTGAAAATTTTGTTCCATCTAAATTAGATTCATCATCTAAAGAAATTCAAAACATTACCATTGGAAGTGAAAATTTTGAAGAGGTTGAAAATTCTCAAATGAGAAAAGCTATTGCAAGAAGATTAAAAGAATCTAAGTTTTCAGCTCCTCATTATTATTTAAGTGTTGAATTTGATATGGATAATTCGATTGCTTTTAGAAAACAATACAATACTATGCCTGATACTAAAATATCATTTAATGATATTGTGGTTAAGGCTTGTGCTATTGCCTTAAAACAACATCCTAAAGTTAATTCTCAGTGGTTTGAAGATAGAATAAGATTGAATCATCATGTCCATATTGGAGTGGCTGTTGGAGTTTCTGATGGATTAGTAGTTCCAGTTATTCGTTTCGCAGATGAGAAATCTCTTCCTGAAATCGGAGTTCTTGTGAAAGAATATGCTGGAAAAGCAAGAGATAAAAAATTAACTCTTGATCAGATGCAAGGCAGTACTTTTACTGTCTCTAACTTAGGCATGTTTGGAATTCAAGAATTTACTTCAATAATTAATCAGCCAAATTCAGCAATATTATCTGTTGGAAGTATTATTCAAAAACCGATTGTAAAAGATGATAAAATACAAATTGGTAATGTGATGAAGTTAACTCTAGCTTGTGATCATAGAGCCGTTGATGGGGTTACCGCTTCATTATTTTTAGAAACTCTTAAGGGTTATATCGAAAACCCAGTAACTATGTTGGTTTAAAAATAACTTAAATATCCTTTATGAAAAATGTAGTTATTACTGGATCAAGTAGAGGAATAGGATTTGAATTAACCAAGTTATTCAGCGATAAGGGTTTTAAAGTATTTGCATTGTCTAGAAATATTTCAATAATTTCCAATTTAAAACTTCCAAATGTCGTACCTTATTATTTAGATATTTCTTCAGAAAAATCAATTTCAAAAGTTGTGAAATTGATTTCAAAAGAACTTAAGCAGGTAGATGTTTTAATTAATAATGCGGGAAATCTAATTAATAAGCCATTTTCTCAAACTTCATTTCATGATTTTGAATCAATTTACAAAGTCAATGTCTTTGGTTTGGCTGAACTTGTTAGACAATTTATACCATATTTTTGTAAAAGTAGTCATGTAATTAATATAAGTAGTATTGGAGGAATTGCAGGATCAAGTAAATTTTCTGGTCTTTCTGCCTATTCTAGTAGTAAAGGAGCATTAAATATTTTAACTGAGATGCTTTGCGAAGAATTTAAAGATTCTGGTCCAAGTTTTAATTGTTTAGCTCTTGGAGCTGTTCAGACTGAAATGTTAGAAGAAGCATTTCCAGGATACCAAGCCCAAGTAAGCTCATTAGAAATGGCAAATTATATTTATAAATTTTCTCTTGAAGGAAATAAATTTTTTAATGGAAAAATTATTCCAGTTTCTACTTCTAATCCATGAATGAATCTTATTTATTAGAACTTTTACCTAAAGGATCACATGAATTAATTAAGCCTTTAATTTCTGAGGATCGTCTTTATATCAAAGTAGTTAATATTAGAAGAACTAAACATGGAGATTTTAGGAAATTAAAAAATGGATTTAATCAAATTACATTAAACCACATTGATAATAAATACAGATTTTTAATAACCTTAATTCATGAATTAGCTCATTTTAAGGTTTATAAAAACATCAAACATAAAGTTAATCCTCATGGTTTTGAATGGAAGAATGCTTATAAGATGATGATACTTCCTTTTTTAAACAATCAAATTTTTCCAGATGAAATTCTCTCAGTACTAGCAGCTCATATTAAAAACCCTCCTGCTTCAACAGATTCTGATGTTAATTTGGTTGTAGCCTTAAAGAAATATGATCCTTTTAATGATAATAAAATATTTTTAAATGATCTTTCTAAAGATTGTTTATTTGAATATGGAAACGATAAAGTTTTTTTAAAACAACGTAAATTGAGAAAAAGATATATTTGTAAAGAATTATTATCAGGCAAGGAGTATATGTTTTCACCTGTTGCTAGAATTAAACCAATTGAAAAATGAAAACAGTTGCAGTAAGCGGATATTTTGATCCAATTCATGTTGGACATTTAGAATACTTAAAATTATCTAAAGATTTAGGGGATAAACTTGTAGTTATAGTTAACAATAATTACCAATGTGTTTTAAAAAAAGGTAAACCATTTATGGATGAAAATGACAGAGTGCAAATAGTAAAATCACTTAAAATGGTTGATGAAGTGTTTTTATCTATTGATATGGATAAGACTGTTTGTGCTTCACTTGAAGCTATTAAGCCAGATATTTTTGCTAATGGAGGAGACAGGAGTACAAGAGAAGTTCCTGAGTCAGCTATTTGTAAAAAATATAATATTCAAATGACAGATGGGTTAGGTGATAAAATTAGAAGTTCATCAGATTTAACAGGTCTTAAATAAAAATAATTTTTATGGAAACTAAATTTAATTTTTCGGATGAAGAGTCGAATGTAAATTTAGAGAATCAATCTATCTCTAAAAATGCCAAAGGATTGTTTTTTTCATTATTTTCTTTTTTAAAGGAAGTCTTAGATTTTAGAAAGGATACAGATAAAGAAGCCACTTTAATTTCTATAAAAGATGATATTTCAATTAAAGGTCCTACAGCTTGGATATTGATTTGTTCTATTTTTGTTGCTTCTGTTGGTTTAAACGCAAACTCCATTCCTGTTGTAATAGGAGCCATGTTAATTTCTCCATTAATGGGACCAATTTTAGGTTTTGGCATGTCAATTGCGATAAATGATTTGGAGACTTTAAAAAAGTCTTTAATCAATTTTACCGTAATGGTTACATTAAGTGTAGTTACGGCTTATCTGTTTTTTGCTTTTTTTCCTTTAAGAGAAGAATCTTCTGAATTATTATCAAGAACTAAACCTGATATTAGAGATGTTTTAATTGCTTTTTTTGGTGGTCTGGCTTTAATTATAGCAAGAACTAAAAAAGGCACAATTTCTTCAGTAATTTTTGGAGTAGCTATAGCTACAGCACTGATGCCTCCATTGTGTACTGTTGGTTTTGGTCTTGCTACAGGAAACCTCTCTTTTTCAATAGGGGCGATGTACCTATTTATGATTAATACCCTTTATATAGTTTTGGCTACTTATTTGGTAGTTAAGCTACTTAGATTTCCAATGATTAATTATACTAATTCTAAAAGAAGAACTACTATTGCTCGATTAGTTACTTTCTTTTCAATTTTAATGCTTATTCCAGCATTTTATACATTTACAGGTGTTCTCAATGAGAGTAAATTTAATAATTCAGCTAAAGAATTTTTAAGAATTGAATTAGATGGATTAAAAAACAAAGATTATTTAGAAAAAACAGCTATTATTAATTATGATTCAGATAAAAAATCATCAAGTTTTATTTGGCCATGGTCTGATAAAAAATCTAAAATTGTATTAAATACTTTTGGACTAGAACCAATTTCAAATGAGACTATAAGTCTTCTTAGAGCTAAGTTAAATAAGTATCCTAATTTATCATTAACTCAAATTGTTTTTAACCAACAAGAGATTGAGAATGATTTTAAAGAACAAAAACGTTTTTTAAGTGAATTAAGGTATAGGGATTCTTTAGATTTAATAAACAAGTCAAAGCAAATTGAAATATTAACTAATAAATTAAGTCGATTAGAAAAAATAGAGAATAATAATATTCTTTATCAATCTATTTTGAAAGATGTAGAATTTAATTACGAAGAGATTGAAGAATTTAATTATAATTTTTTTATATCACCTAGTGATACTATCGCTGTTTTTTCAGTTAAATGGTTTGACTCTATTCCTTTAGAAAAAATATTGACTCAAGAAGAAAAGTTATTAAAATGGTTAAGTTTTAAATTGCAAGACCAGATGTTCGAATTAAAAAGAGAAGAATAATTATAAATATTTTTTTACTTTTTTAAGTAACTCTGATGAGTATACAAAATCTGAAATAGACTGATTATCTGTTTTGAATATTTCCTTATTAGTTCCTTCCCAATTTTTTTCACCATTAACTAAAAAAAGAATTTTTTCACCAATTTCCATAACTGAATTCATATCATGAGAATTGACAATTGTGGTTATGTTGAATTCTTTAGTGATTTCTTGAATTAACTTGTCTATTATAATAGCTGTTTTAGGGTCTAATCCAGAGTTAGGCTCATCACAAAACAAGTATTTGGGATTCATAACTATAGCTCTTGCTATTGCTACTCTTTTTTGCATACCTCCTGAAAGTTCAGAGGGTAATTTATTAAAATCTTTTTCTAAATCCACTCTTTGAATAGCTATTTCTGCTCTTTGTCTAACTTCTTCATCATCTTTTTCTGTTAGCATAGTTAAAGGAAACTTGACATTTTCTAAAACTGTCATTGAATCAAAGAGTGCACTTCCTTGAAAAACCATACCCATTTCTCTTCTTAATAATGTTTTATTAGAGTCATTCATCATTTTATTAGATACACCGTCATAAATAATTTCTCCAGAATCAGGAGCGTATAATCCTAATAAACATTTTAAAAGCACTGTTTTCCCCGATCCACTTTGTCCAATTATTAAATTAGTTTTTCCCTTTATAAAAGTTGTAGATACATCTTTTACAATTTCATTTTCATCGAATGACTTTATTAAGTTTTTAACTTCTATCATTAGCTTAATAATAACTGTGTTGTAATAAAGTTAACAACTATAATAATTATAGATGTCCAAACAAAAGATAAGGTACTTGCTTTACCCACTTCTAACGCCCCTCCTTTCATGTAAAATCCATGAAATGAAGGTACTGTGGCTAATATTATAGCAAATAAAAATGTTTTAATGTATGCGTAAATTATGTGATAAGGCTCAAAATCCATTTGGATTCCTGTTATAAAAGCTTCGCCTGAAACTCCCGCAAAGGTCATAGCCAAAAAACCACCAAAAATTGCAACAAACATAGCAATGGTAATAACAAAAGGATAAAATAGTAATGCTATTATTTTAGGAAACACTAGATAGTTAAGAGGATTTATTCCCATTACTTCTAAAGCATCAATTTGTTCTGTTACTCTCATAGTACCTATACTAGATGTAATAAAGGAACCTACTTTGCCAGCCATTATAATTGACATAAATGTTGGAGCGAATTCAAGAATAACTGATTGTCTAGTCGCGAACCCTATTAAAGATTTTGATAAAAACGGACTGCTAAGATTTAGAGCAGTTTGAATTGATATTACAGCACCAATAAAAAAAGATAAAATTGAAACTATCGGAATGGATTCAATTATTAAATCATTTATTTCTTTAAAAATTAATTTTCGTAGTATTTTCCACTTGCAAGGTTTAAAGAATGACATTCTTATCATTATAAAGTACTTTCCGATGTCACTTAAATAAAACATAGCAATATTAATTATTCAAAGTTAGGAATATTGATTATAAAATAGATAAAATGAAATTTAATTTAATGGAAAACTATATTTGATAGGCAATTGCATTAACATTCATTCCTGCTCCAACACTCCCAAATAAAACTATATCTCCCTTATTAAGAGTGTGATTTTCTAGTTTATTATTTTTTACTAAATCAAAAAGAGTAGGAATAGTAGCAACAGAACTGTTACCTAGTTTTTTAATTGACATTGGCATTACATGTTCTGGTCTGGGTAAATCAAATAGCTTATAAAATCTATCGACCATAGCATCATCCATTTTTTCATTTGCTTGATGTAAAAATATTTTTTTAACATCTTTTATTGATTTTCCACTTGTTTCTAAACACTCTTTTAGAGCTTGTGGGACTTTAGTAATGGCAAATTCATAAATTTTACGTCCATACATTTTTATGAACTTATCTTTTGATTTGTTTTTTGAGTTAAATGATTCTCCCAAAAACAAATCAAAAGTGTTTTCATTAGAAAAAGTACAAGATTTATGAGATAGAATACCTTGATTTAAATTATCATCCATTTTTTCTATAATAGTTGCGCCAGCTCCATCAGAATATATCATAGAATCTCTATCATTTATATCGAAAGTTCTTGATAGTGTTTCAGCTCCAATAACTAAACACTTTTTAGCAATGCCAGCTTTTATAAAAGCATTAGCTTGAATAACTCCTTCAATCCAACCGGGGCAACCAAATATCAAGTCGTAGCACACACAGTCTGAATTATTTATGCCTAGATTATATTTAACTCTACTAGCTAAACTTGGAAGAGAATCAGATTGTTTGCTTCCATATTTTACATCTCCAAAATTATGAGCTACAATAATATAATCAATTGTTTCTTGATCTATTTTAGCATCAGTAATCGCATTTTCAGCAGCAAAAAAAGCTAGATCTGAAGCGTTATGATGATTTTTTGCATATCTACGTTCTTCAATTCCAGTTATTTCACTAAATTTTTTTATTATAATATCATTAGAGACTTTAAAATCAGATCCATCAGAATTTAGAAATTTATTATTAAGGAATTCTTGATTTTTTTTAACTATTTCAGGAATATAAGATCCAGTTCCTGTTATACATATAGACATTCTTAAACTGTTTAATATTCAAAATTATAAAAATTAATATAACTAACCTACTTATATGTTTCAATTGGGTTACAAGTACAGACTAAATTTCTATCTCCATAAGCATCATCTACTCTTCTAACAGATGGCCAAAATTTATTTTCTAAAACAAAGGGAGTTGGAAAAGCTGCTTTTTCTCTACTGTATGGATGATTCCAATCTTCAGAACTAATCATTTTCATTGTGTGAGGAGCATTGCAAAGAAGATTATTTTTATCTTCTAAAGTACATTGCTCAATTTCTTTTCTTATAGAAATCATTGCATTACAAAACCTATTTATTTCTTCTAAATTTTCACTTTCTGTAGGTTCAATCATCATTGTGCCAGAAACAGGAAAAGAAACTGTTGGTGCATGAAAACCATAGTCTATTAACCTTTTTGCAATATCCATCACATCAATTCCATTAAATTTAAATGGACGACAATCAATTATTAATTCATGCGCTGCTCTTCCTCCTTCACCCTTATATAAAACATCGTAATGATCTTCAAGTTTATGTTTAATATAGTTTGCATTTAAAATAGCATATTCAGTAGAGGATTTTAATCCTTTTGCTCCTAACATGCTAATGTATCCATATGAAATTACACATGCTAGAGCAGATCCCCAAGGTGCTGCAGAAATGGATTCTACACTTTGCTTTGAACTAACATTAATAATTGGATTATTTGGCAAAAAAGGAACTAAATGTTTAGCCACGCATATAGGTCCAACTCCAGGGCCTCCTCCTCCATGAGGAATAGCAAAAGTTTTATGAAGGTTTAAATGGCATACATCCGATCCAATTATATAAGGATTTGTTAAACCAACTTGAGCATTCATATTAGCTCCGTCCATATATACTTGTCCTCCATATTTATGAATTGTTTTTGAAATTTCTTGAATTGATGATTCAAATACACCATGTGTAGAAGGATATGTAACCATTAAAGCAGCTAAATTTTCTTCATGTAATTTTGCTTTTTCTCTTAATTCATCAACATTAATATTGCCATGTTTATCTGTGCCAATTACCACAACTTTCATACCTGCCATTACAGCAGATGCAGGATTTGTTCCGTGAGCTGATGAAGGTATTATACAGATATTTCTATGACCTTGATCTATACTTTTTAGATAGGCCCTAATTACCATTAGTCCTGCATATTCGCCTTGAGCTCCTGAGTTTGGCTGAAGAGATGTACCTGCAAAACCAGTTATTACATTAAGCTGTTCTTCTAATTTAGTAAGTAATTTCTGATATCCTTTAGCCTGATTTATTGGAGCATATGGATGAATATTGTTCCATTTAGACCAGCTAATTGGAATCATTTCTGAAGCGGCATTTAGTTTCATTGTACAGGATCCAAGTGAAATCATTGAGTGAGTTAGAGATAAATCTTTTCTTTCAAGATTTTTTATGTATCTCATTAAACTAGTTTCAGTATGATGAATATTAAAAATATTAGTTTGTAAAAATGAAGACTCTCTTCTTAAGGGCAAAGAAATTTTTAATATTTCAGTAGAGGATTCGGTTATATGAGTTTCTTTACTAATTGCTTTAGAAATAACATCAATTATTAATTGAATATCAGCTATAGATGTTGTCTCATTTAATGAAATAGAGAAATGATTTTCATTTATATAATTAAAATTAATTTTATTTTTTTCTGCAATTGGTCTAATTTTTTCTGACGGACCTTTTAAATATAAAGTGTCAAAGTAATTTTGATTTAATTGTTTAATTCCAATTTTTTCTAAAGAATTTTCTAATAATACAGCTAATTCATGAATTTTTAAGGCTATATTTTTTAACCCATTTGGGCCGTGAAAAACTCCATACATACTTGCCATTACAGCAAGTAATACTTGTGAAGTACAAATATTAGAAGTTGCTCTTGCTCTTTTTATATGTTGTTCTCGAGTTTGTAAAGCCATTCTAAGTGCAGGATTTTCATCTGCATCTTTTGAAAGCCCAATAATTCTCCCAGGGATCGCTCTTTTATATTTTTCTTTAGTAGCAAAGAAAGCTGCGTGTGGACCTCCGTATCCAAGAGGAATTCCAAATCTTTGCGAGGTTCCAACTACTACATCTACTCCAAAGCAAGAAGGCTCTTTTAGTAGGCATAAAGAAAGAAGATCTGCCGCAACTACAATTTTCAATCCATTTAACTTTGCTTTTTCACAATACTTAGCTAGATCAGTAACTTGTCCATGAATCCCAGGATATTGCATCAAACATCCAAAATATCCTTTATCGAATTTAAAATCATCAATTTTTCCAATATTTACATTAATACCTAGTGGCTGGGCTCTAGTTTTAATAAGTGAAATAGTTTGAGAAAGAGTGTCATTTGAAACAAAAAAATTATTTACATTATTATTTTTCTGATCTTTATTTCTCAGACTAAAAAGCATGGTCATAGCTTCAGCCGCAGCCGTACTTTCATCTAATAAAGAAGCATTTGCTAATTCCATTCCAGTTAATTCACAAACTATAGTTTGATAATTTAATAAGGCTTGCATTCTTCCTTGAGCAATTTCTGCTTGATAGGGTGTGTACGCTGTATACCAGCTTGGATTTTCTAATATATTTCTTTTGATTACAGAAGGAATGATCGCTTCATTATAACCTAACCCTATATAGGATTTAAAAATTTTATTTTTTTTAGAAAGATTTTTAATATGATTTAAATAGTCATATTCATTTAAAGCTGGATCAAGTTCCATATCTTTTTTTAATCTAATATTTGAAGGAATGGTTTCAGAAATTAATTGTTCAATGCTCTTTACTTTTAAGCAATCAAGCATTTCTTTTTTTTCTTCTGAGTTAATTCCTATATGTCTTTTTGAAAAATCTATCATTTGTTAAAAAAAATACGGTATTAAAAATAATCATTATGTGTTAATTATTGACCATTTTAAATAATAATAAAACGAAAGTTTTTAACTTAAAAACAAGCTATTGTTAACACTTTCATACTTTTGTTTTGTGAATAAAATAATATCAATTTTTGATTTTTATATTAAATCGAGCATACATTTATCATTTTGTGTTTTAGCTCTAATTATAATTACTTCTTTAAGATTTGATTTAGATTTTAGTTACCCTTTGCTTCTCTGTGTTTTTTGCGCAACAATAGTGGTATATAATTTTATAAAGTATGCCTCAACTTTACCATATTATTTTTTTACTAAAAATGCTCCAATAAAAAAAATTCAATTATTAAGTTTTGTAGCGGGTTTCTTTTTATTTACTTCAACTATATTTCTTAAAACTCCCACTATTTTATTTGGAATTATACTATTCATCTTTTGTTTGACTTATGTAATTCCTTTTAAAAGGTCAAATATCAGAAATTACAGTAAGATTAAAATATTTGTTGTAGCATTTTGTTGGGCAGGCACAACTGTGATTATGCCTTTTACTGAGAATGCAATTTTTGATCTATGGAATTCTATCTTGCTTTTTATTCAAAGATTTATTTTTGTCTTTGTTTATACTTTACCATTTGAAATTAGGGATTTGAAATATGACTCTATTCAACTTAAAACAATTCCTCAAGTAATTGGCATAAAAAAAACAAAAATTTTAGCTTTTTCATTATTGATTATATTTTGCTTAATTAGTTTTTGTTTTGATTCAACTAGAAATCAATTTATTATATCGGATATTACTATAGCAATAACTACAGCTTTATTTATATATAACACAAAGGAAAGTCAGTCTCAATATTTTACAAATTTTTGGGTTGAAGCCATACCAATCTTTTGGCTAATAGTTGTTTTAACTATTTAGAATTCTGCGGATTTATTTTAAGGAATCCTTTAGTACTTTATCTTTTAAAGTAGATTTATATTCTATTATTTTATTCTGAACTACCTGATCACTAGATCCAATTATTTTAGCAGCTAAAATTCCTGCATTTTTTGCACCGTTTAAAGCTACAGTAGCTACAGGCACTCCTCCAGGCATTTGCAGTATAGATAAAATGGAATCCCATCCGTCTATTGAGTTTTTAGATTTGATAGGAACTCCTACCACTGGGAGTGGAGTTAAAGAAGCTATCATTCCAGGAAGGTGTGCGGCACCACCAGCACCAGCAATGATTACAGAAATTCCTCTAAGGTGTGCATTTTTACCATAGTCCATCATTTTTTCAGGAGTTCTATGGGCTGATACTATATCAACTTCGTTAGATATTCCAAACTCATTTAAAGCATCAATAGCTTCTTGCATAACTGGAAGATCTGATTTACTTCCCATAATAATTCCAACTTTTGCCATAATTATTTTGTTTTAATTTGAATCAATTTTTTTACTTTTTTAGCTTTTTCAATTCCTTTATTTAAGTCAGTATCGATTATAGTTGCATGTCCCATTTTTCTGTTAGGTTTAGTTTGGGGTTTTCCATACAAATGAATCTTAACATTGTCAATTTTCATAGCTTCTTCTATTCCTTCATAACAAACCTGACCTACTGAACCCTCACTACCTACTAAGTTAGCCATTATTGCATAAATAAAAGATTTGGAACACCCTAACGGTAAATTTAAAATAGAGTTTATATGCTGATCAAATTGTGAACTTGAGCATGCTTCAATAGTATAGTGTGCACTATTGTGAGGTCTAGGAGCTACTTCATTGACTAAAATCGAATTATCATTAGTTAAGAACATTTCTACAGCTAGTAACCCAACATGCTTAAATGATTTTGAAACTTTTAATGCGATATCTTTTGCAATAACTTTTAAATCATTATTTATTTGAGCTGGACAAATTACATACTCTACTTGATTAGAGGTTTTATTAAAATCCATTTCTACTATTGGAAATATTTCAATTTGTCCTGATTCATTTCGAGCAATTGTAGTTGCAAGCTCCTTTTTAAAAGGAATTAGTTCTTCAATTATAAATTCATCATTTGGCAGCTCATCAAGATCACTTGGAGAATGAATTATTTTTACTCCATAACCATCATATCCAAATTTTGTTTTTTTCCAGACAAAGGGATATTTAATAGAATTCTTTTTAGTGGATATTTTAAAATCTTCTAGAGATTTAAAATAGATGAATTGAGCTGTAGGAATTTTATTGTCTACAAAAAATTGTTTTTGTTTAGATTTATCTTGAATAATTTTAAGTGTATTAGAACTAGGGAATACTTTAATTCCTTCCGATTCTAGCTTTTCTAAAGCTTCTATGTTGACATGTTCAATTTCATAGGTAACTAGGTCACAATATTTCCCAAAGTTGTAAACTGAATCAAAATCCATAAGATTTCCCTGGCTAAAATCATTACATAGGTTTTTACAAGGAGAATCATTACTAGGATCTAAGATATTTGTTTTAATATTTAATCTTGAAGTTACGTGAAGTAACATTTTTCCAAGTTGACCACCACCAAGTATTCCTAATGTAAAATTTGAAGAGAAATAATTCATAATAAATTATTTTGGCAAAAATACGTTAAAATGTACTTAACTATAAAATAATTTAAATATTGATTTTGGGTATATTTGTTTTTTGTAAATTTTTACTTAATTATGATCAACTTAATATTATTTGGAAAACCTGGTTCAGGGAAAGGAACACAAGCTGAATTTATTAAAAAGAAATATGATTTAATTCATATTTCTACTGGCGATGTGTTTAGATATAATATATCCAAACAAACCGATCTTGGGTTACTTGCTAAATCTTATATGGAAAAAGGGGATTTAGTTCCAGATAACGTTACTATTCAAATGCTAGAGGCAGAGGTTAATAAGACTCCCAATGCAAAGGGATTTATTTTTGATGGTTTTCCTAGAACTACACTTCAAGCTGAAATGTTAGATGAATTTTTAAATAGTAAAAATTTGAGCATATCAATGATTATTGCACTAGAAGTAGATGAAAATATTTTAATAGATCGACTTATCAACAGGGGGAAAGCTAGTGGAAGAGCCGATGATCAAGACAGATCTAAGATTCAAAATAGGTTTGAAGAGTATAATAAAAAAACATCTACACTTATTAATTATTATAAATCTCAAAATAAGTTTTTTGAAATTGAAGGTATTGGGGAAATTGATGAAATTAGTCAGAGATTATTTAATGTTATTGATTTAATTATAAAATGACAGAAGGAAATTTTGTAGACTTTGTTAAAGTGAATATTTTTTCTGGAAATGGAGGTAGAGGTTCATGTCATTTTAGAAGGGAGAAATATATAACTAAAGGTGGCCCTGATGGAGGGGATGGAGGTAGAGGAGGTCATGTTATTATTATTGCAGATAAATCATTGTGGACGTTATATCACTTTAAATTCCAAAAACATTTTAAGTGTGAACATGGTGGAGATGGAAGTAAAAGTAGAAGTTCTGGTTTAGATGGAAAGGATGTTTATATAAGAGTCCCATTAGGAACTGTTATAAAAGATTCTGAAACTAATAAGGTGATTTATGAAACCATAGACGATGGTGAACAAAAAATAATCCTTGAAGGTGGAATGGGCGGATTAGGAAATTGGAATTTTAGATCTTCTACCAATCAGGCACCAAGATATTCTCAACCTGGAATTACAGGAAAAGAGATGCAAATAACCCTAGAGCTTAAAGTTCTTGCAGATGTTGGATTAGTTGGTTTTCCTAATGCAGGAAAATCTACTCTTTTAAAAACTATTACATCGGCAAAACCCAAAATAGGTAATTACGAATTCACTACACTTAAACCAAATTTAGGGATAGTTGAGTATAGAAATTATAAATCATTTATCATTGCAGATATTCCAGGAATAATTGAAGGGGCATCAGAAGGAAAAGGATTAGGTCATTATTTTTTAAGACATATTGAAAGAAACTCTATTTTACTTTTTTTAATATCTAGTGAATCCGAAAAAATAGTTGATCAGTATAATATTTTACTCAATGAGTTAAAAAAATATAATCCAGAATTATTAGATAAGGACAGGATTGTTGTGGTTTCTAAATCTGACTTAATTGATCAAAAAAGAAAAGATAAAATCAGCTTAGAGATATCTAAAAAAACAAAAAATGTTCCTTTTGATTTCATATCATCGGTTTCAAACCAAGGACTTACAGAGCTAAAAGATAACTTATGGAAACTTTTAAATCCATAATTTCATTAAATTTTATCTTTTATAGAGAATCTAATTAATAAATTAGACATTGATTTTAGTATAATAAAACTATGAGAATTCATTTTATAGCAGTCGGAGGAAGTGCTATGCATAATTTAGCAATTGCTCTTCATTTAAAAGGGTATGATGTTACAGGTAGTGATGATCATATTTTTGAACCTTCAAAATCTAGATTGAATAAGCATGGCTTATTACCTGATGATTTTGGATGGGATACTTCTAGAATTTCAGATGATTTAGATTTTGTTATTCTTGGAATGCATGCTAAAGTTGATAACCCTGAACTAATCGAATCACAAAATAGAAATCTTAAAATAGTGTCTTATCCTGAGTTTATTTATGAAATGTCTAAAAATAAAACTAGGGTTGTAATTGGAGGGAGTCATGGAAAAACCTCAATTACTGCAATGGTTTTACATGTTTTAAATCAAAACGGGAAAGAGGTTGATTTTATGGTAGGAGCTCAGTTAGAAGGATTTGAAACTATGGTTCATTTAACTGATGAAAATGATTTTATATTATTGGAGGGAGATGAATATTTATCCTCCCCAATAGACAGAAGACCAAAATTTCATCTTTACAAACCTAATATTGCACTTTTAAGTGGAATTTCATGGGATCATATCAATGTTTTCCCAACTAAAGAAATTTATTTAAAACAGTTCGAGCTTTTTTTAGAGACCATGGTTTCAGGTGGTGTTTTGGTTTATAATAAGCTAGACTCTCAAGTCAATCAAATTTCTATTGATTGTAAAAGACCAATCAGAAAATTAGAATATACAATGCCTGATTATTATATAGATAATGGTATTTCTTTTCTTAGAACTGATGAAGGAGATTTACCATTAAAAATATTTGGAGACCATAACTTAAGCAATTTATCAGGTGCTAAACTTATTTGCCAGTTAATGGGAGTTCAAGAAGAAGAATTCAACAACTCTATTAGCTCGTTTAAAGGCGCTGATAAGCGTTTGGAGTCAATTCTTGTAATGATGGACAGAAACGTCTTTAAAGACTTCGCTCACTCTCCTAGCAAGGTCATAGCGACTGTTAAGGCTTTGAAAAATCAATATCAAAATAGAAAGCTCATCGCTTTACTAGAATTGCATACTTTTAGTAGTTTAAATAAGGAATTTATTGTGGAGTATAAGGACAGTTTGAAAAGCGCAGATATTGCTGTTTTATTTTATGATCCAAAAGCTATAAAAAATAAAGGTTTGAGTGCAATTGATGATAAAATGATAAAAAAAGCTTTTAATGATAATAAATTAATTGTTTTTTCAAATTCAGGTCAATTAAGTGACTTTTTGTTATCTCAGTCTTATGTGAATGCCAATTTACTTATTATGAGCTCGGGAAATTATGCTTCACTTGATTTAGATTTTATTACCAGTCAAATTAAAATAAGTGAATAATTAATATATTATAAGGTTAATGGATAAGATTAAACATATATTTTTTGATTTAGATCATACCTTATGGGATTTTCAAAAAAATTCTTCTTTAACCTTCAAGTTTTTATTAGAAAAGTATAATATTCCAATTAGTCTAGATAGATTTTTAGAAATATACATGCCTATTAATTTTTCTTTATGGAAATTGTATAGAGACGAAAAAATATCTAAACAATACTTAAGACACAATCGATTAAAGTCTGCCTTTGAAAAACTTAATGTCCCCGTTTTATCATCTATTATTGATCAGATGTCAGAGGATTATGTGATTCATTTACCAGATAATAATTATTTAATAAAAGACACTTTATTGGTGTTAGATTATTTAGTAAAAAAATATAAATTATATATCATTACTAACGGTTTTACTGAAGTTCAAATGAAAAAAATAAGCAACTCTAATCTTGAAAAATATTTTACTTGTATTATTGACTCAGAAACAGTGGGAGTAAAGAAACCTAATTCTAAAATATTTAAATACGCTTTAAATGTTTCTGGAGCTATTGAAACTGAAAGTTTAATGATTGGAGATAATTTAGAAGCGGATATTTTAGGAGCTTTGGATGCAGGTTTTAAAGCGATTCATTTTAACAATAATCACGAGCCTATTCATTCTCATTGTCAAATAATAACAGAGTTGAAGATTTTAAATTCTATTTTATAATTAGTAATTTTTTTGTCGAACTATTTCATATAAAATTGTTCCACAAGCTACAGAAACATTTAAAGATTCAATCTTTCCAAGCAGAGGAATTTTAATAAGTTGATCACATAGATTAATTACTGAAGTTGATAATCCCTTGCCTTCAGATCCCATAACAATTGCCTGAGATTTTTTGAAATTAGTTTGGTAGATAGTTTTTTCAGCTTTTTCTGATGCGCCATAAATGGGAACTTCAAATTGTTTTAAAAGAAAAAGAGCATCTTTAATATGGCCGACTTTACATATAGGAACATTAAATACAGCTCCTGAAGATGTTTTAATCGTGTCTCCATTCACAGGAGCACTACCATTTGATTGTACTATAATACAATCTACAGCAGTACATTCAGCTGTTCTTACAATTGCTCCGAAATTTCTTACATCAGATATCTGGTCTAAAATTAAGATGGAAGCAGAATCTTTCTTTTTTTCTAATATTTCACTAAGATCATCTATTGATAAAAATTTAATAGGAGAAATAGTAGCAACTACACCTTGATGATTCTTAAGAGTCAATCTGTTTAATTTCTCTACTGGAACATAAGATATTTCAATAGATTTTTTATTTAGAGTTTTGATCAGTTCAAATGCTGAAGCTCCTGTAAGTCCTCTTTGTATAAAAACCCTATTTAGTGATTTCTCAGATTCAATAGCTTCTATAACAGACCTTATCCCATAAATCTGAGTAGTTTCTTTTTCCATTTAAGGATTAGTGGAATTTAAGTATTTTACAAAATTCTTTAAACTCCCTTTATTCTTAAGATTCAGTTTATTTGCCTTTCTGTATTTTTTGTATGTCTTTTCATCTAAAAGATTTAGGTCTTTCATCTTCTTATGAGATGTAGGCACTGTATAAGTTTGGTTGTTATGAAATATTAGAAACACACTGCTATCTACCCATTCTGGACTTGGAGGTTTTGTATAACCTGTTGGTGGAGCAATTACATTTGGTTGATTAGGCATTTCAATTTTTTTTCGTGGAAAATAGTATAAACTATACTTTTCTAATTCAATAACATTTTCTAAAACACCAATGGTGTTATTAGGTTCTGAATTAAAAGAAAAAGAATGCAATCCATATTTTTTGCCATTTATTTCTACAGTGACACTTTGATCTATATCAATAGCACTTGCCTGACTCGTATTATTTTTTCTAATTTCAAATTTTTGCTCAGAGACATTAAGTCTAATCTGAGCTTCGTATTGTTTTCCGTTTTCAAAAATTATCTTACCTGATTTATAGTCATTTTCTAAATAAGGGCTTCCTTTTACTGTATTATCATAACTTTTAAGGTTGTATAAATTGACGTTTCCAATTGCTTGTATAAAAAAATCTTTTGTATAATCAGCGACTTGTGAAATTGTTAATTGTGGAATTAAAATCGTTATAATAAGAATTAGCTTTTTCATTTTGTTAATAATTTTGCAACAATTGTGCCATTATGATTTTATTAATGCAAATATATAAATAAAAAAAGCACCCCTAGGGATGCTTTTTTTTATATAATATAAGTTGAGATTCTAATTTTATTTAGTATCCCACCATACTTTAGAGTCTTGACTGTAACCAGATACTTTTGCAACCGCAGCATCGTGATTAGCTTTGTTTGCACTAGCTGTATAAGCACCATATCCAAGTCTTACAGGAATTCCTGTACCTGTTAAGGCATCTACAGCAGGAGTTAACATAGGATAATCTAGTCTTCTCCATTCTGCCCAGGCTTCTTCACCTTGCATATATAAAGCTAGCCACTTTTCAGTAGCAATAGTTTGTATAGAAGCAGCGCCAACAGAAGCAATGTAAGTAGCAGAATCAGCAGCACTTACACCCCATTGTGTCATAGAAGCAGCTATACCAGTTTCATACCAAGATTGTGCAGTTCCAGGAACTGACCATCCTCTTTGTGCAGCTTCAGCATAACAAAGAGCTACTTGAGCGTAAGAAAACAACATACCACCTTGCCTTGCAGCACTTTCACGTATAACGGCATCAGGAAGGTAAGACACCCATGATTGTAAAATACCTGGAGTTAAAACACCGTAAGGCATTCCTCCGTATACTTTTCCATCAACAGTTGTATAATTAACTACTACTTTAGCAGCACCACCAGCTACTCCACCAGCTTGTTCTACTGGTACAGCGTACGCATGTAGTCTTGGATCACTAGAAGCAATTAAATGCTCTACCATAGTATTACTAGAAGCAAAGTCATCTCTACTTTGGAATCTATCTTGCCATGGAGCATCGTTAGCGTCAGCAGCAGTATATGGATAGTGAATATCACCACCAGCACCAATTACTCCTCCGTTGTGAGCTTCTATAAATTTAGATTGAGCAGTTGAAGCATCGACATCAGAAATTCTTAAGGCCATTACCATTTTCATAGTATTACCAAACTTTTTCCAAGACGTTGCACTACCACCAAACATATAGTCTCCATTTAATCCACCACCATCTAATAATCCTAAAGCAGTATCTATTTGGCCAAACAGACCCATATAAATATCTTTTTGATCATCAAATTTAGGTTTTAGGTTATCTACACCCATAAGAGATTCAGAGTAAGGGATTGCTCCCCATCTGTCAGTCATTTTCTGAAAGTAGTAAACTTGTAAAAGGTGAGCAACACCCATTTGCATACCAGCTGAACCTGAACTTGTGTAAGATGCAGGATCTTCAGTATTTAAATTAATGACAGTTTGTAGATCCATAAGTGGACCAGTATAATTACCCTCGAAATTCCATTGTATGGTTTCGTAACATGAACTATCATTGTATGTAATTTCAGACACGTGCTGAACTAACAATAAAGGATTAACATTACTTACAAAACCTGGAATACTTCTCATAGCATTTGTAATTAAAGCTCCAGTATTTGCTTTAGAAACTCGATTAGGATTAAGATTTTCATCTCCAAAATCTACAGTTTCGCAGGATACGAACAATAAGCTACTTATTGTTAATAATCCGATTATTTTTTGAATTTGTGTTTTCATTGTTTATATGATTACTAATTAAAATTTAAGACTTAAGTTAAGACCAAATGATCTAGCAGATGGTAATTGTCCACCTTCACTAGCAAAATATCCACCTGACCAGTTTCCACCAAGCTCAGAAGGGTCTAAACCAGGAGTTTTCTTTCCTCTATAGTCACCCCAATCTGTAGTTTCAGATAAGATAGCTAAGTTTGTTCCAATTACAGCTAAACTAATAGAACTAAATGGAGTCTTAGAAACTTGATCAGCGTCGAATGTGTATCCAAGTCTTACTTGTCTTAACTTAACAAAAGAAGCGTCTACTAACCATAGATCATCTCTTGTCCAGTTACCCCAAGCCCATGAATCTGGTGCTCTATAAGCATCGTATACACTACCGTCAGCTTTAACACCAACTTGGTGAATACCACCACCAGCTGATACAGCATCTCTTTTTGGATTTCCTTTATCATTTTTACCTGCTACATACTCATGAAGACCAGCAGCCATTGAGAACATATCTGTAACAGAGTGGTATAAACCTCCATCTTGGAAGTCAATATTTATTGCTACGTCCCAATTTTTGTACACTAAATTTGAGTTAACACCTCCAGTGTAATTAGGCATGATATTTCCAAGTAATTGGTTGTTATCATATCTGTGGTTTCCACTATTAAAGTATATCCAATTTCCATTAGCATCTTGTTGTCTTTTTCTTCCATATAACATACCCCATTCTTGACCAACGATTTCTTGTAGATCCATACTAGACCATGATAACCATGAGTCTAGAATATTTCTTTCAATTCCTTCGTAGATAAAGTCAACTGTTTTCTTCATAGTTGCGAAGTTTAAAGAAACATCCCATCTAAGATCATCAGTTAGTATTGGTGTACCTGAAAGCATTACTTCAACACCAGCAGAAGAAGTGATTTTTGAATTTACACTTAATCCAGAATATCCTGTACTACCAGCAGCAGAAATTGATACAGGCAAATTAGAATCTTCTCTGTCAAAATATGTCATATCAACACCTAATCTGTTTTTTAAAAATTTCAATTCAATACCGTATTCAAGTTCTGTTCTCATACCCCCAGTTAAATTTGGATTAGCAAGAGTGTTTGGTACAGCTAATGATGCTAAAGATCCGTAAGAAGTACCTGATGAATAAGTAGGACTTGTTTGGTAAGTTCCAGGGAAAATAGGAGCTTCAGAGTAACCTGCTCTTAATTTACCAAAACTAATAACATCATTTTGTGGAAGTAAGTTACCAAATAAGAAACTACCTGATAAACTGAATGTTTCAATTCTATTAGCATCGGCAGCTGCAGTTGAACTCCAGTCTAAACGATAAGAACCATCTACGTATAATAAACTAGCATAACCTAAAGATACTAGACCGTAAGCAGAAATTCTACTTCTGTTATATCTTCCAGTACTATAATTAGGCTTATCAACTGAGTTTGCAATAGTATAAAAGTCAGGAATCGCAAGACCACCAGATGTACTAGCAGAAGTTGAAATTGATTTGTTTTGACCAGCACCATAACCTAAAATTGCACTTACATCGAAATCAGATGTAATTTTCTTGTCATAGTTAAGTCTTGCAGCAAATTCATTATTTTCTGAAGAATAAGTACCTTCATTATAACTCGCTTGAGTAGATAATGTGTTTTGCCCTATATATCCTCTTCCCCAACTCGATCGCGTATAAGCTCTTCTTTTAACTTCGAAATTAGCAGAAAGTCCTTCCATAATATCGTAGTTTATACCAAAGTTACCAGAGTAAGTTGAGTTTTTGTTATTGTTAGTATTTTGATACTGCTCATAGTGAGGAGCATCCCAATACTGTGGACGAGCATTTCTAGCTGATCTTCTATTCCAAGTGTAAAATACACCGTTATAGTGATAGTTATCTCTTAGCCTGTCCATATCTAATTGTCTTTGCCACCATTGGCTAAAGTTAGATTGTAGACTTCCGTATCCACTTGAAACATAGTTATCTGTATTTTGAATTTTTGCATTTAAAGATGCATATACAGTTAATTTATCAGTTGCATTTAAAGAAGTATTGATATTTAAATCATAAACATCTCTTCCAGCATTTGGAACAGGTAAAGTACTATTTGTAGCACGTCCTGTAGCTCTAAAGCTAAAATCTTCACCTCCCTTAGCAAATGATAAACTCGTACTTGAACTTATACCAGTTTCAAAGAAATTTTTAACATTGTTTGGATTTGGAGACCAAGGTCTGGTTTTTCCAAAATCTGGGTGACCAGGAATCCAAGAATCCCAGTGTCTTGCTTGAGTACCGTCTAATTTTGGTCCCCAAGATTCATCAGCTGCATAGTAAGGAATATTTTGTCCATTAAATGCTGCCCATGAAGCAGGGTCAGTTGCAGGATTGTATACAAATTGAGACCAATTTGCAGAGTAACCACCACCATACTCATTTTGGTATGGGTGAAGTCTACTTATATTACTAACAACAGTATTGTGGTCAACTGTAATATAAGACTCTCCAAGTTTCGCTTTCTTAGAAGTGATTAAAATTACACCACTTTTTGCTTCTGATCCATAAAGAGCAGTTGCAGCAGCACCTTTAAGTACTGAGATGTTATCAATGTTGTCAGTGTTAATATCTGTACTTGAAACTTTAATACCGTCAACAACATATAAGATGTCTGTTTCACCTCTTAAACGAATTGAACTTGGCTCATAAGTAGAACTAGTTCCAGAAATAACCTGAACACCAGCTACTTTACCTGCTAAAGCAGTTCTAAAGTCCCTTTCTTTTGTTTTAGTTAAAGCTTCACCGCTAACTGCTTGTTGAGCATATCCAAGAGATTTTGCCTCTCTGGTAATACCAAGTGCAGTTACAACTACTTCTTCCAGTTCAGTGTCAGAAGTAAGTGAAACGTTAATTGTTGCGGATGCTCCAACAGTTATAGTTTGAGCAGTAAATCCAGTATAGCTAAAAGAAAGGACATCTCCTTCAGAAGCCATAATTGAGTAAACTCCATCAAAATCAGTAGTAACACCAGTATTTGTGCCTACTACTTTAACTGTAGCACCCGGAAGTGGTACACCAGCGTTGTCGGAAACAGTTCCGCTAACACTTTTTTGTGCAACCCCCCATTGAAACATTACCATAAAAGATAATGTTAAAAACTTAAATAAATTTGTTTTCATATTAGTTTTAAATTAGTATTTAAGCTGCAAAAGTGTTAATAATAAGTTAATAAAACAAAATTTATTTAATTTTTTAACATTTATTAGTCAATTCTCCTCATATAAAAGAATATTTTAAGGTATTAATAATTTTTTTTACCAAAATTATCATATTCATAATAATTTATAGCCAGTAGTATGGGTAATTAAGAAATTAATAATTAAATTTTTTAACACCCACCCTCTGTTAAAATAAAATTCAACAATTTTTTAAGAAGTGTTTTATAAACTAATAATTTAAAATACTTAGCATTTTTAAGCTTTTTATAGTTGTTCTAAATTATCAATTAACCAATTGCTTAAAATACTATTGTTGTCATATATATTTATACTTCATTATTTTTATTGTTGTCATATATATTTATACTTCATTTATATAGTTTCTTAGTAATTTCAATTATTTTTTAAAATTCCATTTGATTAATACTAAAAATAAATTACATTTGCACGCCCAAATAGGGGGGAAAACAATTATTTAAGATAGATTATGCCTACAATATCACAGTTGGTTCGAAAAGGAAGATCAAAGATTACTAAGAAAAGTAAATCTGCTGCCTTAATTTCATGTCCTCAAAAAAGAGGAGTTTGTACAAGAGTTTATACTACTACTCCTAAAAAACCTAATTCTGCGATGAGAAAAGTTGCAAGAGTTAGATTGACTAATGGAACTGAGATTAACGCCTATATTCCTGGAGAAGGACATAACCTTCAAGAGCACTCTATTGTATTAGTAAGAGGAGGAAGAGTAAAAGACCTTCCAGGTGTAAGATATCATATTGTTAGAGGAGCCTTAGATACTGCAGGTGTTGAAGGAAGGTCACAAAGAAGATCAAAGTACGGCGCAAAGCGTCCTAAAAAATAAATATTAATTGATGACGTTCAAATTGAAATTTGAACCTCTCTAAAACTGAAATAAATGAGAAAAAGTAAGGCAAAGAAAAGACCGTTACTTCCTGATTCAAGGTTTAACGATCAATTAGTAACAAGATTTGTCAATAACCTTATGTGGAATGGTAAAAAATCCACAGCATTTAAGCTTTTTTATGATGCAATTGACATCATCGAAGAAAAAAAGCAAAATGACGAAAAGACTGCCCTTCAAGTTTGGAAAGATGGTTTATCAAATGTAATGCCTCATGTTGAAGTTAGAAGTAGACGTGTAGGGGGAGCAACTTTCCAAATTCCAATGCCAATTAGACCAGATAGAAAAATTTCCATGGCTATGAAATGGTTAATTTCTTATGCAAGAAAGCGTAATGAGAAGTCAATGGCATTAAAATTAGCTTCTGAAATTTTAGCTGCTGAAAAGGAAGAAGGCGCTGCCGTTAAAAAAAGAGCAGATATTCATAAAATGGCTGAAGCCAATAAAGCATTTTCACACTTTAGATTTTAATATAAAATGGCAAGAGATTTAAAATACACTCGTAATATTGGTATTGCTGCTCACATTGATGCAGGTAAAACAACCACTACTGAACGTATATTATTCTATACTGGAGTTAGTCATAAAATTGGTGAGGTTCATGATGGTGCAGCTACTATGGATTGGATGGAGCAAGAACAAGAGAGAGGTATTACAATTACTTCTGCAGCAACTACTTGTACTTGGGATTTTCCAACTAATCAAGGAGAAAAAAACCCTGATACTAAACCTTATCATTTTAATATTATAGATACTCCAGGTCACGTTGATTTCACTGTTGAAGTTAACAGGTCTTTGAGAGTTTTAGATGGATTAGTTTTTTTATTTAGTGCAGTTGACGGTGTTGAGCCTCAATCTGAAACTAACTGGAGATTAGCCGACAATTATAAAGTTCCTAGAATGGGCTTTGTAAATAAAATGGATAGACAAGGTTCAAACTTTTTAAATGTTTGCAATCAGATTAAAACAATGTTAAAATCTAATGCAGTTCCTGTAGTCTTACCAATAGGTGAAGAAGAAAATTTTAAAGGAATTGTTGATTTAGTTAAGAATCAGGCAATAGTTTGGCATGAAGAAAAAATGGGTGCAACATTTGATATTGTTGATATTCCAGAAGAAATGAAAGATGAAGTTAATGAGTACAGAGCTAATTTAATTGAAGCTGTTGCAGAATATGATGACGCCCTACTTGAAAAGTTTTTTGATGATCCTGATTCTATTTCAGAAGAAGAAGTTCATGAAGCATTAAGAAAAGCTACTCAAGACATGAGTATTATTCCTATGATTTGTGGTTCAGCTTTTAAAAATAAAGGAGTTCAATTTCTTTTAGATGCTGTTTGTAGATATTTACCTTCTCCTTTAGATAAGGAGGCGATTATCGGTACTGATCCTAAAACAGATTTAGAAATATCTAGGAAACCATCTGTTTCTGAACCTTTTTCAGCTTTAGCTTTTAAAATTGCGACTGATCCGTTTGTCGGAAGACTTGCTTTTTTTAGAGTTTATTCTGGTAGATTAGATGCAGGTTCATATATTTTAAACAATAGATCTGGAAATAAAGAAAGAATATCTAGAATATTTCAAATGCATGCTGATAAACAAAACTCTATTCCTTTTATTGAGGCAGGTGATATTGGTGCTGCTGTTGGATTTAAAGATATTAAGACAGGAGACACATTGACTTCGGAGAAACATCCTATAATTTTAGAGAGTATGAATTTTCCTGATCCTGTGATAGGTATTGCAGTTGAGCCTAAAACTAAAGTGGATGTAGATAAATTAGGAATGGCTCTTGGTAAATTAGCTGAAGAAGATCCTACTTTTCAAGTAAAAACTGATGAAGCTTCAGGTCAAACAATTATTTCTGGAATGGGTGAACTTCATTTGGATATTCTTGTTGATAGATTAAGAAGAGAATTTAAAGTTGAAGTAAATCAAGGTCAACCACAAGTTGAGTATAAAGAGGCAATTACTGCATCGGCTGACCATCGTGAGATATATAAAAAACAATCAGGTGGTAGAGGTAAATTTGCTGATATTTCTTTTACTATGGAGCCTGCTGAAGAAGGAAAACCAGGTTTAGAATTTATTAATAAAATTAAAGGTGGTAATATTCCTAGAGAATTTATTCCTTCAGTTGAAAAAGGATTTAAAGAAGCTATGAAAAATGGGCCTTTAGCAGGTTTTGAAATGGATGCAATGAAAATTACATTAAAAGATGGATCTTTCCATGCTGTTGATTCAGATTCTCTTTCATTTGAACTTGCTGCTAAGCTTGGATATAAGAATGCTGCAAAATTTGCTAAGTCCGTTATAATGGAGCCAATCATGAAGTTAGAAGTTCTAACTCCTGAAGAAAATATGGGTGACGTTGTAGGTGATCTTAATAGAAGACGTGGACAAGTAAATAATATGGATGATAGAGCTGGTTCTAAAGTAGTTAAGGGCGAAGTTCCTTTATCTGAAATGTTTGGATATGTAACTTCACTAAGAACTTTGAGTTCTGGTAGAGCAACTTCAACTATGGAGTTTGATCATTATGCTGCAACACCTCAGAGTGTTTCTGCAGAAGTGATAGCATCAATTAACGGAGTAATAAAAGAATAAAACCAATACAATGAGTCAAAAAATTAGAATAAAATTAAAATCATACGACTTCAATTTGGTCGATAAGTCTGCTGATAAAATAGTTAAGACTGTCAAAACAACTGGGGCGATAGTAACGGGACCTATTCCTTTACCAACACATAAAAAAATATTTACTGTGTTAAGATCTCCTCATGTAAATAAAAAATCAAGAGAACAATTCCAGCTTTCTTCATATAAAAGATTATTGGATATATACAGTTCTTCATCAAAAACAATTGACGCTTTAATGAAACTTGAATTACCTAGTGGTGTTGAAGTTGAGATTAAGGTATAACTAATTTAAAAATAGAAAATAATGTCTGGGTTGATCGGAAAAAAAATAGGTATGACAAGCATATATGATGAAAATGGCAAGAATTTGCCATGTACAGTCATTGAAGCTGGTCCTTGTGTTGTTACTCAGATTAAAACTGATGAGGTTGATGGTTATGATGCCATTCAATTAGGTTTTAATGATAAAAATGAAAAACACACTAATAATGCTGAAGCTGGACATTTTAAAAAATCGAAGTCTTCTAGTAAGCATAAAGTAGTTGAATTTAAAAATTTCAATCAAGAGTTGAATCTTGGGGATTCAATTACAGTTGAACATTTTAATGAAGGAGAATTTGTTGATGTTTCTGGGACTTCTAAAGGAAAAGGGTTTCAGGGTGTAGTGAAAAGACACGGTTTTGCTGGTGTTGGACAAGCTACTCATGGTCAACATAACCGTTTAAGAGCTCCTGGTTCAATTGGAGCTGCTTCATATCCTGCAAGAGTATTTAAAGGAATGAAAATGGCAGGAAGAATGGGTAATGAAACAATTACAGTTCTGAACCTTAAGATTATAAAAGTTGTTGCTGAGAAAAATATCCTTGTTTTAAAAGGTTGTGTTCCAGGACATAAAAACTCATATGTAATAATTAGAAAATAATGAAAGTATCTGTTTTAAATATAAAAGGTAAGGATACAGGAAGATCAGTAGAACTTTCTAAATCTATTTTTGAAGTTACTCCTAATGATCATTCTATTTATCTTGATGTAAAAAGATTTTTAGCTAATAATCGTCAGGGAACTAATAAAACTAAAGAAAGAGCTGAAATAACTGGAAGTACAAGAAAAATAAAAAAACAAAAGGGTACTGGTACTGCAAGAGCTGGTAGTATTAAAAATCCTATTTTTAGAGGAGGTGGTAATATATTTGGTCCTAGAGTAAGATCATATTCTCAAAAACTTAACAAAAACGTTAAGCGTTTAGCAAGAAGATCGGCTCTTAGTTTAAAGTTAAAAGCTAAGGCAGTTTCTGTTATTGAAGATTTTGATTTTGAATCTCCTAAGACCAAATCATTTTCAGATATTATTAATGCCTTAGGCCTTCAGGGTAAAAAATCTCTGTTTGTCTTGGGTGGGATTAATAAAAATGTATATTTGTCGGCACGTAATTTGGAGCGTAGTAAAGTTGTAACTAACTCAGAAATAAGTACTTACAGCATAATGAATGCTCAGCATTTAGTTTTTTTAGAGAGCTCATTAGAACAAATTGAATCAAATTTAAGTTAATATGGATATTTTACTTAAACCAGTTATAACAGAAAAAGCTACTGCTGATAGTGAGCTTAAAAATAGATTTACTTTTTTAGTGAATACTAATGCTAATAAAGTTCAAATTAAAAAAGCTGTAGAAAGCACATATGGTGTTTCTGTTGATAAGGTTAGAACTATGAGATATGGTGCGGAAAGAAGAACTAGATATACCAAAACTGGTATTCAAAGAGGAAAATCAGTAACTACAAAAAAAGCTATAGTACAGATTTCAGAAGGGGATACAATAGATTTTTATAATAAACTTTAAAATATAAACAATGTCAGTTAAAGCACTAAAACCTATCACACCTGGACAACGCGGAAGAGTTGTAAATGGTTTTGATGCCATTACAACAGATAAGCCGGAAAAAAGTTTGCTTTCTACAAAGAAGCGAACAGGTGGAAGAAATAGTCAAGGTAAAATGACTATGAAGTTTATTGGTGGTGGACATAAAAAGAGATATAGAATTATTGATTTTAAAAGAGATAGGCATGATGATTTTGCTGAAGTAGTTTCAATAGAGTATGATCCTAATAGATCTGCTTTTATTGCTCTTACTAAATTTAAAGACAATGAGAAACGTTACATCATTGCTTTAAAAGGTTTAAAAGTTGGTTCAAAAGTAGTTTCTGGTTCAAAAAAATCACCAGATATTGGTAATTGTATGCCTTTATCTGATATTCCTTTAGGAACAATAATTTCTTCTATTGAAATGAAACCTGGTAAAGGAGCTGCAATTGCAAGAAGTGCAGGCTCTTTTGCACAGTTAATGGCAAGGGACAAAAAATTTGTAACTGTTAAATTGCCATCGGGTGAAACTAGATTGATTTTATCTGTATGTCATGCAACAATTGGTTCTGTATCTAATTCGGATCATCAATTAACTGTTTATGGTAAAGCAGGTTCTAGGCGTTGGTTAGGAAGAAGACCTAGAACACGTCCAGTAGCAATGAACCCTGTTGATCATCCAATGGGTGGTGGAGAAGGTCGTGCATCTGGTGGACATCCTAGATCTAAGAATGGTATACCTGCTAAAGGATTCAGAACACGTGATAAGAAAAAAGCGAGTAATAAATATATAATCGAAAGAAAAAAGAAGTAAATAAATGGCACGTTCACTAAAAAAAGGACCTTACGTTCATTACAGTTTAATCAAAAAAGTTCAAAAGAATTTGGACTCTAAAAAGAAAGCTGTTGTTAAGACATGGTCAAGAGCTTCAATGATTATTCCAGATTTTGTTGGACAAACTATAGCTGTTCATAATGGTCGTCAGTTTGTTCCAGTTTATATAACTGAAAACATGGTTGGTCATAAACTAGGAGAGTTTTCTCCAACACGCTCATTTCGTGGTCATGCAGGTGCTAAAAATAAAGGAAAGAAATAATTTAATTTGCAATGGGATTAAGAAAAAGACAAAGCGCTGAGAAAATTAAGGAAGCAAAAAAAGATATAGTTTTTGCTAAACTTAATAATTGCCCAACATCTCCTCGTAAAATGAGAATCGTTGCTGATTCTGTAAGAGGTAAAAATGTTGATATGGCACTAACAATTTTAAAATTTAGTCAGAAAGAAGCTTCAAATAAACTTGAAAAACTTTTAATGTCAGCTATTGCTAATTGGCAAGCTAAAAACGAAGATGCAGATGTTGAGCAAGCTAATTTATTTGTAAAAGAAATAAGAGTAGATAGTGCAGCTATGTTGAAAAGACTTAGACCTGCTCCACAAGGAAGAGCACATAGGATAAGAAAACGTTCTAATCATGTAACTCTAGTATTAGGATCAAAAATAATAGATAGTTAATATGGGACAAAAAACAAATCCAATAGGAATTAGGTTAGGTATAATTAGAGGATGGGAATCTAATTGGTATGGTGGAAGAGACTATGGCGATAAATTAGCAGAAGACCATAAATTAAGAAAATATATTTTTGCACGTTTAGCAAAGGCTAGTGTTTCTAGAGTAATTATTGAGAGAACATTAAAATTAGTAACCCTTACAATTACAACTGCAAGACCTGGAATTATTATTGGAAAAGCAGGACAAGAAGTTGATAAATTAAAAGAAGAGTTAAAGAAAATTTCTGGAAAAGAAGTTCAATTAAATATTATTGAAATTAAAAGACCAGAGCTTGAAGCACAATTAGTAGGTTCAAGTATTGCAAGACAAATTGAGAGTAGAATTTCATATAGAAGGGCAATTAAGATGGCAATTGCTGCTTCAATGAGAATGAATGCTGAAGGTATTAAAGTACAAATATCTGGACGTTTAAATGGTGCTGAAATGGCTAGATCGGAAACGTATAAAGAAGGTAGAATTCCATTATCAACTTTTAGAGCTGATATTGATTATGCTTTAGTTGAAGCGCAAACTACTTATGGAAAGCTTGGGATTAAGGTTTGGATTATGAAAGGTGAAGTTTATGGAAAAAGAGAATTGTCACCTCTAGTAGGTTTGAGTTTAAGCTCTTCGAAATCTAAAGGAAGAGGACCTTCAAAAGGAAGAAAACATAGAAGATAATTAAATATATAGTATAGATGTTATCACCGAAAAGAACAAAATTTAGAAAAATGCAGACAGGCCGTATGAAAGGTCTTTCACAAAGAGGAAATGTCCTTTCTAACGGAATGTTTGGAATTAAGTCTTTAGATTCAAGTTTCTTGACTTCTAGACAAATTGAGGCAGCTCGTATTGCTGCAACAAGATACATGAATAGACAGGGTCAATTATGGATTAAAATTTTCCCGGATAAGCCTATTACTAAAAAACCATTAGAAGTAAGGATGGGTAAAGGAAAAGGAGCTCCTGAATATTTTGTAGCTGTAGTTAAACCAGGTAGAATTATATTTGAGGCTGCAGGTGTTCCTTATGAAATTGCAAAAGAAGCTTTGAGACTTGCAGCTCAAAAACTTCCTGTAAAAACTAAGTTTATTATTGCAAGAGATTTTGAAGCATAAATTTATAAAATGAAACAAAAAGAAGTAAAAGAATTATCGATAGAAGAATTAGACGAAAAATTGCAGTCTTTCAAAAAAGAACTTTATGACATGAAAATGACTCATGCTATTTCTCCTATTGAGAATCCTATGCAAATCAAAAAATTGAGAAGAACTGTTGCTAGGATAAATACTGAATTAACCTTAAGGTCTATTCAAGAATAATATTATTTATTAATGGAAACAAGAAATTTAAGAAAAGAAAGAATAGGAATTGTTACTAGCAATAAAATGGAGAAATCTATAGTAGTTGCTGAAGTTAACAAGGTAAAACATCCAATGTATGGTAAATTCGTATTGAAAACCAAAAAGTATATTGTTCACGATCAAGAAAACGATTGTAATATTGGAGATACAGTGAAAATAATGGAAACAAGACCTTTAAGTAAGTCAAAATGTTGGAGGCTTGTTCAAATTTTAGAAAGAGCTAAATAATTATGTTACAACAAGAATCAAGATTATCAGTTGCGGATAATACAGGCGCTAAAGAAGTGCTGACTATTAGAGTATTAGGAGGAACCAAAAGAAGATATGCTTCTGTTGGAGATAAAATTGTTATCACAGTTAAGCATTCCACTCCAAATGGAACTGTAAAAAAAGGACAGGTTTCAACTGCTGTTGTAGTTAGAACTAAAAAAGAAGTTAGAAGAAAAGATGGATCATATATCAGGTTTGATGATAACGCATGTGTTTTATTAGATGCTGATGGTGAGATGAGAGGGACTAGAGTTTTTGGCCCTGTTGCTAGAGAATTAAGAGATAAGAAGTTTATGAAAATTGTTTCACTAGCACCTGAGGTTTTATAATTTATTATTATGACTAAGATTAAAATAAAGACAGGAGATCAAGTAAAAGTTTTAGCTGGAGACCACAAAGGTTCTGAAGGTAAAATAGTAAAGCTATTTAGATCAAAAAAATTAGCACTTGTTGAAGGAGTTAATTTGGTTAAAAAACATAACAAACCTAGTTCTCAGAACCCTAAAGGTGGTATTACAGAGCAAGAGGCTCCATTACATGTTTCTAACTTATCGTTGTTAACATCTAAAGGAGAAACAACAAGAGTTGGATATAAGACAATTGATGGTAAAAAAAGTAGAATAGCATTAAAATCTGATGAAATAATTTAATTATGAATTACCAACCTAGATTAAAAAAAGAATTTAATGAAAGAATAGTTCCTGCTTTAAAGGAGGAATATTCTTATAAAAATGTAATGATGGTTCCTAAACTTCAAAAAATTGTAATTAGCAAAGGAGTAGGTGGTGCTGTTTCTGACAAAAAGCTAATTGATCATGCTGTTGAGGAACTAACAACCATTTCAGGTCAAAAGGCAATTCATACAATGTCTAAAAAAGATGTTGCTTCTTTTAAATTAAGAAAAGGAATGCCTATCGGAGTTAAAGTAACTCTTAGATCTGAAAAAATGTATGAGTTTTTAGATCGATTAGTCACATCAGCCCTTCCTAGAGTTCGTGATTTTCAAGGAATTAAAGCTTCTGGTTTTGATGGAAGAGGGAATTACAACTTAGGTGTTAGGGAGCAAATTATATTTCCAGAAATTGATATTGATAAAGTAAACAAAATTTCAGGAATGGATATAACTTTTGTTACAAGTGCTAATACTGATAAAGAAGCGAAATCATTACTAACTGAATTAGGCTTACCATTTAAAAAGAATTAATATGGCTAAAGAATCAATGAAGGCCCGTGAGGTCAAAAGAGCAAAATTATGTGCTAAGTATGCTGATAAAAGGAAGGCTTTGAAAAAAGCTGGTGATTATGAAGCATTACAAAAACTTCCAAAGAACTCATCACCTGTAAGAGCTCATAACAGATGTAAGTTGACAGGAAGACCAAAAGGTTATATAAGACAATTTGGTATATCAAGAGTTATGTTTAGAGAAATGGCTAATAAAGGTTTAATACCAGGTGTAAGAAAAGCTAGCTGGTAATTTAATTAAAAAATTATAATGAATACAGATCCAATTGCAGATTATTTAACAAGAATTAGAAATGCCAACAGTGCAGGTCACAAGGTTGTTGTAATTCCATCATCTAATGTTAAAAAAGAAATGACTAAGATTCTTTTTGATCAGGGTTATATTTTAAGTTATAAGTTTGAAGATGATTCAGTACAAGGAACAATTAAAATTGCTCTTAAATACGATTCTTTTACTAAAGCTCCTGTTATAAAAAAACTAGATAGAATTAGTAAACCAGGATTAAGAAAATATTCTAATTCTGAAAGTTTACCTAGAGTTTTAAACGGTTTAGGTGTGGCTATAGTTTCAACATCAAAAGGACTTATGACTGGTAAAAAAGCAAAACAATCAAATATTGGAGGAGAAGTTCTCTGTTATGTATATTAAAAAAGAATTTAAAAATGTCTAGAATAGGAAATAATCCAATATCAATCCCAGAAGGAGTTTCAATAGAAATTCAACCTAATCTTTTAGTTGTAAAAGGAAAATTAGGTGAATTATCTCAGCCTTATGACACTATTACTGTAGAGCAGGTTGAAAATACTTTGATTGTTTCAAGATCATCTGATACCAAACCAATGAAAGCTAAACATGGTCTATATCGTGCTTTGTTTTCTAACATGATTACAGGTGTTAGTACTGGTTGGACAAAGGATTTAGAATTAGTAGGAGTTGGATATAGAGCTTCTAATCAAGGTCAAAGACTTGAGTTAGCATTAGGTTTTTCTCATAATATAGTATTTATGATTCCTAATGAAGTTAAAGTAAAGGCTGTTTCGGAAAAAGGAAAGAATCCTATTATTAACCTAACATCTTTTGACAAGCAATTAATTGGTTCTATTGCGGCAAAAATTAGAGGGTTTAGAAAGCCTGAACCATACAAAGGAAAGGGTGTTAAATATGTTGGAGAACAAATTCGTAGAAAAGCAGGAAAGTCTGCATAAATAAAGTAAAATGAGTTTATCAAAAGTAAATAAGAGAAATAAAATTAAGTTAAGAATCAGAAAACACGTTCTTGGTAGCGAAAGTCGCCCAAGATTATCTGTATTCAGAAGTAATAAAGAAATCTATGCTCAGTTGGTTGATGATGTTTCTGGTAAAACATTAGCATCAGCTTCATCAAGAGATAAAGATATTGTAGATAATTCTAAAACTAGAATTGAGTTATCAAAATTAGTTGGTGTTTCAATAGGTCAAAAAGCAATAAAAGCTGGGATTGAAAAAATTGGTTTTGATAGAAGTGGTTATTTATATCATGGTAGAGTTAAATCATTAGCTGAAGGTGCTAGAGAAGCAGGACTTAAATTTTAATTATGAAGAACAATAAAAATGAGTTTGTTAAACCTGGTGGTCTAGATTTAAAAGATAGATTAGTCAGTATTCAAAGAGTAACAAAAGTTACAAAAGGTGGTAGAGCATTTGGATTCACAGCAATAGTAGTTGTTGGTGATGAAAATGGTGTTGTTGGACATGGTTTAGGAAAATCTAAAGATGTTGCTACATCGATTGCTAAAGCGATTGAGGATGCAAAAAAGAATTTGGTTAAGATTCCTTTATATAAAGGAACTCTTCCTCACGAGCAAAAAGGCAAACATGGTGGTGCTAAAGTTTATATGAAGCCAGCATCTCAAGGTACAGGAGTTATTGCAGGTGGTGGAGTAAGAGCAGTATTGGAGTCATTGGGAGTTCAAGATGTATTATCTAAATCTCAAGGATCTTCTAACCCACACAATGTTGTTAAAGCTACTTTTGATGCTTTATTAAGGTTAAGAAATGCAAATACAGTAGCTAGCGAAAGAGGAATAACATTAGAAAAAGTTTTTAACGGATAATATAATGGCACTAATAAAAATAAAAAAAATCAAAAGCGAAATTAGAAAACCTGCAAATCAAAAGAAAACTCTTTTGGCTTTAGGTTTGAAAAAGATTGGTCAAGTTGTTGAACATCAGGACACCCCTAATATCGTTGGAATGATTAATAAAGTAAAACATTTAGTTACTGTTATTAAATAAATATAAATATGAATTTAAGTAATTTAAAACCTGAACAAGGATCAATTCATACTTCTAAAAAAAGAGTTGGAAGAGGACAAGGGTCTGGTAAAGGTGGTACAGCTACAAGAGGACACAATGGACAGAAATCTCGTTCTGGATATTCTAAAAAATTAGGATTTGAGGGTGGGCAAATGCCACTACAAAGAAGGGTTCCTAAATTTGGTTTTAAAAACATTAATAGAATTGATTATCAAGCTGTTAATTTAGATACAATTCAATTATTAATTGACAATAAAAAGGTTAAAGGCTCTATGGATATTCAATCATTTATTGACAATGGTTTAGCTAAAAAGAAAGATTTAATTAAAGTATTAGCAACAGGTAAAATTAATTCTCCTATTAAAATAACCGCTCATAAATTTTCAGCTACTGCAAAAGCAGCAATTGAAAAAAGTGGAGGAGAAGCTATAATATTATAAGTGTATGTCTAAGTTTATTGAAACATTAAGAAATATCTGGAATATTGAAGAACTAAGAAATAGAATTTTTCTAACTCTTTTCTTTCTTGCTATATACCGTCTTGGAGCTCAAGTAGTTCTACCTGGTATTGATTCTGTTCAATTAGCTGGTTTAGCAGATAGAACACAGGGAGGAGGTCTTTTGGGAATTTTAAATGCATTTACTGGAGGAGCTTTTGCTAACGCTTCGGTTTTTGCACTAGGAATAATGCCATATATTTCTGCTTCAATTGTTGTTCAATTAATGGGAATAGCAATTCCCTATCTTCAAAAGCTTCAAAAAGAAGGAGAAAGTGGAAGAAAAACAATAAATCAAATAACCAGATGGTTAACTATTCTTATATGTGTAGTTCAAGCACCTGCTTATCTATATAGCTTAGGTGCTTTGGGTGTGCCAGATAGCGCTTTTATAATGGGTAAAGGTTTTGGTTTTATTGCTCCATCTGTTATAATTTTAGTTACTGGATGTATTTTTGCTATGTGGTTAGGTGAGAAAATTACTGACAGAGGAATTGGAAATGGAATTTCTTTATTAATTACTGTTGGAATTATAGCATCTCTTCCTGGATCATTTGCTCAAGAATTTGTATCTAGAGTAACTGAAAGTAATGGTGGAATGATACTGATATTAATAGAATTAGTAATATGGGTTGTTGTTATTGGCTTATGTACATTATTAGTTCTTGCTGTAAGACAAATCCCAGTTCAATATGCAAGAAGAACTGCATCTGGTGGATTTGATAAAAATCAAGCTGGCACAAGACAATATATACCTTTAAGACTTAATGCTTCTGGAGTAATGCCAATCATATTTGCTCAAGCTATTATGTTTGCACCAGCTTATATGGGATCTCTTTTAGGTGATTCTAATGTTGGCCAGTGGATGCAAGCTTCTTTTTCGGATATGTTTGGATTGTGGTATAATATTTTGTTTGGATTATTAATAGTAGCTTTTACATTTTTCTATACAGCTATTACTGTTCCTACAAATAAAATGTCAGATGATTTAAAACGAAGTGGGGGATTTGTTCCTGGAATTAGACCTGGAAGTGAAACAGCTGAGTTTTTAGATAAAATTATGTCATTAATCACTTTTCCTGGTTCATTGTTTTTAGCTGCACTTTCAGTTTTACCTGCAATTGTAGTTCAAATAATGGGTATGCAACAAGGTTGGGCATTATTTTATGGAGGAACTTCACTTTTAATTATGGTAGGAGTAGCAATTGATACAATACAACAAATTAATGCCTATTTATTAAATAGACATTATGATGGATTAATGAAATCTGGTAAAAAAAGAAAATTAGCGTAATATGGCAAAACAAGCAGCTATAGAACAAGACGGTACTATCATAGAAGCTCTTTCTAATGCAATGTTTAGAGTAGAACTTCAAAATGGTCATGTTGTAACTGCGCATATTTCAGGAAAAATGAGAATGCATTATATTAAATTATTACCTGGTGATAAAGTTAAATTAGAAATGAGTCCATATGATTTAACAAAAGCAAGGATAACATATAGACATTAAAATTATGAAAGTTAGAGCATCAATAAAGAAAAGAAGTCCCGAATGCAAAATTGTAAGACGAAAGGGAACGCTTTATGTAATTAACAAAAAGAATCCTAGATTCAAACAAAGACAAGGATAAATTATGGCAAGAATTTCAGGGGTAGATATACCTAAACAAAAAAGAGGCGTTATCGCTTTAACCTATATTTTTGGAATAGGAAAAAGTCGTGCAAAGAAAATTTTGGAACTAGCTAAAGTTAGTGAAGACAAAAAAGTATCTGACTGGAACGACAAAGATACAGCTAAGGTTAGAGAAGCTGTAAGTAGTTTTAAAATAGAAGGAGAGTTAAGATCCGAAAATCAATTAAATATCAAAAGATTGATGGATATTGGTTGTTACAGGGGAATTAGACATAGATCTGGATTACCTCTAAGAGGTCAAAGAACTAAAAACAATTCTAGAACTAGAAAAGGTAAAAGAAAAACTGTTGCTAATAAGAAAAAAGTAACTAAATAATTTATAGTATGGCTAAAGCAGTATCTAAAAAAAGAAAAGTACTTATTGACTCTTTTGGTGAAGTTCATATAAATGCTTCATTTAATAATATTATAATTTCACTAACTAATAAAAAAGGCGAAGTTATTTCATGGTCTTCGGCTGGAAAGTTGGGATTTAGAGGATCTAAGAAAAACACACCTTATGCAGCTCAATTAGCTGCAGAAGATGCAGTGAAAGTAGCTCATGAGGCAGGAATGCGTAAAGCAAAAGTTTACGTTAAAGGCCCTGGAAATGGAAGAGAGTCTGCTATAAGAACTATTCATAATAATGGGATAGAGGTTACAGAAATATTTGATGTAACTCCAATGCCTCATAATGGATGTAGACCACCTAAAAGAAGAAGAGTTTAATAAATGAACATAATTTTTGTCGAAGGACAGACCTTAATTCACAAAAATTTAAAAAACATATAATTATGGCAAGATATACCGGTCCAAAAACCAAAATAGCTAGAAAATTTGGTGAAGCAATCTTCGGAGAAGATAAATCTTTTGAAAAGAAAAATTATCCTCCTGGACAGCATGGAAACAATAGAAGAAGAGGGAAAAAATCTGAGTATGCTATTCAGCTGATGGAAAAGCAAAAAGCAAAGTATACTTATGGAATTCTAGAGCGTCAATTTAGAAATTTATTCAAAAAAGCTAATCAAAGTAAAGGTGTTACAGGTGAAGTTTTATTACAATTATGTGAATCACGCTTAGATAATATAGTTTATAGATTAGGAATTGCATCATCAAGAAGTGCTGCAAGACAATTAGTGAGCCATAGGCATATAACCGTTAATGGTGAATTATGTAACATTTCATCTAGACTTATAAAAGCAGGTGAAATAATTGGTGTTCGTGAAAAATCTAAAACTATTTCATCAATAGAAAATGCACTATCTAATAGTCCTACTGTTTATGAGTGGATGTCATGGAATAGTGATAGAATGGAAGGTGTATTTGTTTCTATACCAGAAAGAAAAAACATTCCAGAAAATATTAAAGAACAATTAATCGTCGAATTATATTCGAAATAAAAAAAACATAGTAATTATGGCAGTATTTAATTTTCAAAAACCAGATAAAGTAATAATGATAGATTCTTCTGAATTCGAAGGTAAATTCGAATTTAGACCTCTTGAACCTGGCTACGGTTTAACTGTAGGTAATGCTTTAAGAAGAGTTTTATTATCTTCATTAGAAGGATTTGCTTTCACATCTGTAAGAATAGATAATATAGAACATGAATTCTCTTCACTTCCTGGTATTGTAGAAGATGTAACTGAGATTGTTTTGAATTTAAAACAAGTTTGTCTTAAGAGACAAATTGATTCTGTTGACAATGAAAATGTTACAGTTTCAATTCTTGGTCAAAATCAAATTTTAGCTGGAGATTTACAGAAATTTATTTCTGGATTTCAAGTTTTAAATCCAGATTTAGTTATATGTAATTTGGAAAAAAATATCAGCTTTAGTTTGGAGTTGACTATTGAAAAGGGCAGAGGTTATGTTCCGGCTGAAGAAAATAAGAAAGCAGGAGTTCCGATAGGAACAATTTTTATTGATTCTATTTTTACTCCAATCAAAAATGTAAAATATACAATTGAAAACTTTAGAGTTGAGCAAAAAACTGATTACGAAAAATTAATCTTTGAAATAGTTACTGATGGTTCAATTCACCCAAAAGATGCTTTAACGGAAGGAGCTAAAACTTTAATTCATCATTTTATGTTATTTTCTGATGAACGAATAACTTTAGAAGCTGATGAAATTGCTCAAACTGAAACCTATGATGAAGAATCTTTGCATATGAGACAACTTTTAAAAACTCGTTTAATTGATATGGATCTTTCAGTAAGAGCTTTAAATTGTTTAAAAGCTGCTGAAGTCGACACTTTAGGTGATTTAGTTTCTTTTAATAAGAGTGATTTAATGAAGTTTAGAAATTTTGGAAAGAAATCTTTAACTGAATTAGAAGAATTAGTTATTGTAAAAGGTTTGAACTTTGGCATGGATTTATCTAAATATAAATTAGATAAAGATTAATTTATATATATGAGACACGGAAAAAAAATATCGCA